>Ga0068865_100001678_pt1 | contig 12963 bp, 16 predicted proteins | sample KBSMisM12_FD_75293 | JGI IMG/M metagenome (GOLD analysis project Ga0068865, IMG submission 75293) | Miscanthus rhizosphere microbial communities from Kellogg Biological Station, Michigan, USA - KBS Miscanthus M1-2 | ecosystem: Host-associated > Plants > Roots > Rhizosphere > Soil ...
CGTCTCATAGATTGGGTAATAGGTACACGTCCGCATGAGTAAGACCCTTTCTTTCACCATTCGACCCGCCCTCCAATCCGATTCACCCGAGGTTGTGCGCGTCATCAAAGCAGTCTATGACGAATACGGATTCACGTGGGACGCGGAGGAATATCACGCCGACCTCTACGATCTGCAGGGCCACTATCTCGACCACGGACATCCCTTCTTCGTTGCCGAACTCGAACCGGGTCGCCTTGCTGGTACCGCTGCTCTGGACATCTTTCCCACCATCGAAGGTGCTCCATCAACCCTCACTGACTTCAACGGAAGGGTGCGGATTGCAGGAACGGATTGCTCGATGGAGAGACTTTACGTCGATCCCGACGTCCGCCGGCTAGGTGTGGGTCGCGGTCTCGCCAATCAATTAGTTGAGAGCGCGCGAGACAAGCAACGGAATTTGATGGAGATTTGGAGCGACAAGCGCTTCGACAAGGCTCACGCACTCTATGGGTCGATGGGCGCGGTCCAAGTTGGAGACCGCATTTGCCACGATCCCGATCAGAGTCCGGAGTGGGGCTTGTCACTGCGTATCTCTGATCCGGGATCTCGGATTTAGACTTTTAGACAACAACTTGCCCGCTGAGAAATGAGGCAAAAGACAAACTCGGAATTAGCGCTCTGCTAATTCCGAGTTTTTCGTGGCAAGTGCCAGAGAAACTTATGGCTTGCCGTCGCCTTTCTTTTCCTTGCGCTTCTCTCGCAGTTCCTTCATCTTCGCGAGCATCTGCTCTCGATAAGACTTCCACTGCTCGGGTGTGAGAATGCCCTGCAACTCCTTTTGGTATTCCTGTCTCGCTTTTCGCTCGAGGGCGTTGCCGTTCTTGTTTCCATCTGTGCCTTTGTTCTCGCTTCGCATCTTTTGAATCTTGTCGGCAAGAGCTTTGTTCAGATCAGCTACCTTCTTATCCTGATCGGGGGTTAGGTTTAGACCTTCGAGGATGTCATGCTGAATTTTCAGCATCCCTCTCATTCCGCCGCCCTTCCCCATCTTGTCGCGCTTGCTCTGGATCTGACCGCCTGCAGGTCCTGCGTCCTGTGCGTACGACGCTGCCGTCAATCCGAGACTGAGCGATGCGATAGCAACGAGCACTAATATCTTCTTCATAGATTCTTCACCTTTGAGTGGCTTACTTGGCGCGGTAACGACCGCCTGGCCGTCTTTGTTCACCGCGGACCCAGATCCGCGTGTATTTGCGACTTTTCAACGATCTCCTGAATGGCTTCATTCTTAGCGGACAGAAACTCCTTGGCAGTGCCAAAGAAGGTCACCTGCCCATCCTCCAAAAAGGCCACCTTGTCTGCGGTGCGTACGACCGAGGTCACATCGTGGCTCACAACGAGAGTCGTCGCTCCCATCGCATCACGAACGCTCCTGATCAACGCATCGATCGTGTAGGTCGTGATCGGGTCGAGCCCTGTCGTCGGCTCATCGTAAAGCAAGACCTTCGGCTGCAAAGCAATCGCACGCGCGATGCCTACCCTCTTGCGCATGCCGCCGCTTAATTCGGCCGGCATCAGGTTGTCAGAGTCTTTGATGCCCACACGATCGAGGGCGTCACGAACGATCTTCATCGGATCGGCGGGTGCGCGTTTGCCCATCCGCTTGAGACCAAACAAGACGTTATCGTGAACGTTCATGTAGTCGAACAACGCAGCCGATTGAAACACCATGCCCATATGGCGGCGAGCCTCCTCCGGCTCCTTTCGCACGTCGACCCCATCGACTTCTACCGAACCGCGAGTAGGCGTGATCAGCCCGCTGATGCAACGAAGCAAGGTCGTCTTGCCGCCGCCGCTGCTGCCCATGATCGCGACGATCTCGCCCTGTTCGACCTCGATGTCGATGTCCTTGAGCACAGCCCGTCCGCTGAACTCGTGAGTAAGCCCGCGGACGGTGATCATGCAGCCGAGTATAAACCCTACGCCGAGGCGCGGCGAACCGAAGTGGGGCTCACCGAGAACCTTTGCGCAAAAGCTCGACTGAAATGGGATAGACCGGCGAACCCAACTCTCGAAGCCACCTGCGAAACTGGAAGGTGGCCCTCCAGCAGCATCTGCCGTGCTTTCTCGAGTCGAACCGAGATCAAATACTTATGGAACGGCTGCCCCGTCGCCTGCCGAAATAGGAATCGGAAGTGCGAGGTGCTGAGTCCCAATTCGCCCGCGATCAACGCGTCAGTGAGAGGCTTCGCATAGTTCCGCTCGACAATGGCCAGTGCCCGGTTCATCAGGGCCGCGCTTGGGTTGGTCGGCTCCATGAACATCGTCGGCGCGACCTTGTGGATCTTCGCCCGAATCTCTTCGAGAATGTCCTCGTTCGACTTGCATCGATCGAGCGCGCGAGCAGTCTGCAACTGAACGCGGTGCATCTCGCGGCCGCCTTCCATTTCCAGGGTCGCCGCCGTGACCACGGCAAGGAACGTCAAGGCAAGTCCGCGTGCCTCGTCCAAATCTTCCGTCTTCAACAGCGATCTTTCAAGCTGATCAAACGCTCGTGTAAAGCGCGCTCGGTCGCACAATCGCATGACCGCGCCAAGCTCAGAAAGAGCGACGCCACCCGAGTGCGCTCGGAAAGGACATCCGTTCGCGGGATCGAATTCAGCGAACATGTCGAACACGACAAAGGACGCAGGACTACCAAGATCGCGAAATCGAACTGTTTTGCCCGATGCCTCAAATGGAACATCGATTGTCAAAAGATCGACGCGATAAGTTGTCCCCGCGACTTCGCACGTGCCAACCGTTTCGATGCTTGAACCGTCACCGTTGGATCGCTTGATCGGGGTTAGATCTTGCGCGTTCCCGTAATGGGTTCCGTTAAGCAAGTCTTGTCTGAAGCTGATCGATTGCGAATCGGCAAGCTGCACGTTCGCACCGAGCGTTCCAACCGCTTCCACTTCTTTGCCCGCAAAGATTGAGAACACACCGAGCAAATGAATGCGCGTGATGCGACCAGAATCTCGCGGCAATTCCGCATCCAGAGAAAACGGAAATGCACGCGCAGGGTGTTTCCGCGTTGGACCACCGTTACTCTGCCAAGGCGGAGCATCGGTAAGGATGTAGGAATCCGCCAATCTTGCGTTCAGCGGAATCCGTTCGCCCCTTGGGCGCTTAATGGAGAGAGTTTCGACGTAAGTTTTCGGTCTTGGGAGCACTACCATTACAAATCACACACTCACTCTGTTCAACAACTTTTAGTTTCCGAGCGTCACCGTTGTATGCGGCAAATGTCCAAAAAGTGATTCACGAAGTCCATGAACTCGCGGATTTATCAGCTCCGCATCCTTCTGGAAATAGATCGGCACGTAAGGCGCATCCTGCAAAGCGATGTCCTCCGCCTGCGCGTAAAGCCTCTTCCGTTCTTCCGGATCCTGACTGACATCCGCCTGTCGGCAAAGCGCGTCATATTGATCGTTCTTGTAATAGACGTGATTCTCAGGTCCGTACGAGGCAAGCAACAGACTTAGGAAGTCCTGAGGGTCGAGATAGTCCGCCGCCCAGCGCATGTGGAAGAACGGCAACAAGTCGTGGTTGTTCTTGTCGAGATAATTTCGCCACTCGAGCGCTTGCTGCTTGACCGTCATTCCCAACGTCTTATTGAGCTCGGTCGCGACTTCGCTCGCAACGATCGAGATGTCGGGCCGATCAGCGCGGTAATAGATGTCGAGTTGGGGTAAGCCCTTTCCGCCCGGATATCCTGCACTCGCCAACAGCTTCTTCGCGCCCTCTGGATCGTAAGGAATGACCGCAGCCTTGCGTGGCCAGCCATCGACTCCCGGTGGGACAATGCTTTCCGCTTCAGCATTGATGCCATCCAACAAATCTTCAACGATGTGCTTCTTATTGATCGCCATCGCCACCGCGCGACGCACGTCCCGATTTGCAAACGGCGGATACACCTTGTTGTTCAGTCCGATGTACCAAAAGGCCGGTCGCGGGAAGAACTTCAACTGATCCTTCCACTGCGGGTCCACTTCAAGCGGCTTCACATCGCGTCGTTCAAGAGGGACCAGATCTATCTCACCGCTCTTAAACTTGTTCAATCGCGTCGTCGCATCGGTGATGACGGGTCGCTCGATCTTGTCGATCTTCGGAGCGCCGCCGTGATAATCCTTGAATGCATCGAGCACCGTGATTTGATCTTTGACGTAGCTCTCGATCTTGTACGGGCCGGCGCCGATCATATCCTTCGTGTCGCTCATCTCTTTATCGAATGGAGCGACGTCGTGAGGAACTGCGTAAGTGATCGGATAGGTGAGCTTGTCGATGAAGTAGGCGCGCGGCTTGTCGATCTTGATCTGTAGCGTGTACTTGTCGGGGGCCGTGACGCCTGCCACGCTCTCCGCCTTGCCGTTCAAACGCTCGTCGACGCCGATAATGTCGCTGAGATAGTCCTCGGCCGTGGGCGATCCAAGCTTGGGATTGCACGCTCGTTCGATCGCGTACTTGAAGTCAGCGGCCGTTACTTCTTCGCCGTTGTGAAACTTGGCGCCCTGGACCAAATGAAATACGTAGGTCGTTCCCCCGTCTTTCACATCCCATGACTGCGCTAGCGCCGGTACAGGCTTGTTATCCTCGCCCCAGGCAACGAGCCCTTCGTACACGTTCTGGATCAGGTCGATCGTGTCGCCGTCTTGCACAATCTGAGGATCGAGGGTTGTAGGATTCGTCACGATGGGATAGACAAAAGTATTTGCCTTACCCTGGCTCGCGCGTTCGGAGAAGTTGCCCTTGGAGCACCCGGCTCCCAAAATGAGGGTCATTGCGAGAACCAGATGGGCCGCTCGTTTCATTAAACGAAGTGTAGCTTAAGGAGCCCTCCGATTTGGCTTTTTTCGTTTAGAATGTGCTCCATAACCTGAAAAACAGCCGCTCTCTTGGTTCGAAGCTATGCGGAAATGATGTTAAGCAGCCGTGCAACCGATCAAGATGGACCGCCTAGAACGCGGCCAGCCGTAAACGCTTTTCTCCCTACTTCAGCGGAGACGGAACAGGTCGCAAAGTCGCTCGCCTAACCACGAATGAGCGACACATACCAAATGACGATCGTCGGACCCGACCCCGACGAGGAAATCGCCCGTAAGGGGCCCCGCGAGGAGATCCTTGCTCAGGAGCAGGAGTTCATCGAGGATTACAAGCGACAGGGCTTTGAGATTCGAAAACATGTGATGGGCTTTAGCGCGCGGCATCCCGGCAGAGCCGTCCACGTGAGCTGCGAAATCAGAAAAGCATCCGCGTAAATTCTAACGGCGCCAAATGGCGCACATGCAAAACCGGAACTTTTACTTCCCTTTCCGATTCATACACAGGCGCACAACGCCGCTTGGTGAACAGTTCGCGCACAAATTGGAAAAACAATGCTCGAAACTATCATCGTAATTCTCGTCATTCTCTGGCTGCTCGGATTCTTTGTGATGCACATTGGATCGCTCATTCACATTCTTCTCGTGATAGCCCTTGTTGTCATCATCATCCGTGTTCTCAAAGGAAAAACGCCAATCGCCTAAAGGCGGACATCAACCGACCATTAGGATCGGAACCGACAATAAAAACGAAGGGTCGTATTCGCAAGTCTGGGTGAGCGACGACTGTTTGTGCTTGCCCAGACAAAAACGAATTTAAGGAAACGAGAGGATAAAAATGAACCCTACACTTTACGCAACATTCGTCGATCCCGAAATGGCACAGAAGGCAGCAGGAGCTCTCCTTGACCACGGCGTCTCGGCTGAGAACCTGAGCATCATCTTCCCTGAATCCTATGTGGACAAGGACGGTAAGCCGAAGGACGGAAAAGATCTTGAGGCGAGCGCGGAGAAAGGAATCTCCACGACGACCACTGACGACGCGATGAGCGGAGCCGCAAAAGGCGCCGGAATCGGATTGGCCGCGGGCGCACTTGCTGCCCTCGCTAGCATCTTCATTCCAGGCGTGGGTCTCGTGATCGGGGGCGGAGCGCTCGCAACCGCAGTCGGTGGCGCAGCAGCCACGACCGCAGCAGGCGCCGTCGCTGGCGGAGTCACGGGCTACCTGAAGGATCAGGGCGTTCCGGATGAGATCGTAACTGATTACAACCGAGTTCTGACCACCGGAGGCGCAACCCTCACCGTCATGAGCGGCGACGACGATGTCGACATGACCGAAGTGCGAAGCGTCATCGAGAAGTATTCGGGCAACGTCAACACGTACGTGCCTGTTACCCAGAACCCGACGGTTCTCTAAGGCTCAAAACATGTCCTACCGAGGCTCGAAACAGTTTCGGTAGGACAATAAACGCATGAATAGCCGGTCAACGAATCCCCAAGCTGCTTACGACGAACTCATCCAAAGGAACGTCGAAGCGATTGCGAAGATCGAACAGGCGGAACATGCGAAACGCACCCGCGCTGACATTATTTCCGACGCAGTTGCCGGATTTTGTGGCCGCCCACTCTTCGTCTACGTTCACATCGTACTTTTCGGTGGATGGCTGATTTGGAACGGCACCCACACTGTGCCACCGCATCTCCGTTTTGACAAGGCGCCATTCAACGTTCTCACTCTTGTCGTATCTCTTGAAGCGATCTTCCTTTCCGCATTCATCCTCATCAGTCAGAACAGACAACAACGCGTAGCAGATCAACGCAACCACTTGGATCTACAAATCAATTTGCTCGCCGAACAAGAAAGCAGCCAAATGCTCGTAATGATGAAGCAAGTGATGGATCATCTTGGCATCCGCGCGGACAAGGATGCGATCGCATTGCAACAGGCGACCGATCCACAACAACTCGCTGCCCAAATCGATCAGAGCTTCGAGTCGGTCGATCCAACGAAGCCAACGGATTAGAGCGCCTTCAATCGAAGCTCGTTCACTACCGCTTCGTTCGCAGGCAACTGCGCATCGGCAACGTTTCGCCAAAACTGCCACAGGGCGATGATCGACTCATCCGCCAACTTGAGATTCGCTGGCGGTTCTGAAAGCTCACTCATCCGTGCGAGACCGATCAACACTTCCCTTTGCACTTTGAAGCGATCCATAAACGATGTCGACTCTGCCGAAGTGACATATCCGCCCGCCGACGGCGAAGCAAAGAGAAATTCCCCACGATTCTCCAACGCCTCCCCCGAAACCGCGCTTGCGTCGAATGACGGAAGAAATCCCGCATACGACAGGAGCTGCAACTCGCACCACACAAGGGCCACCGTTGGTTTGACGTGAACCTCTAATATCTGCAGTGACGATACCAATAGGTCGTAGCAATCTGCGTCAGGTTGCTCATACGGAAGGACCGATGCATACAACTCTAAAAGCGCCAACGCGTACGACAATCGATCGTAATCCGTCCGCAATCCACGGAACGACGCCAAAGGCTGGGTCTGCGTGATAAATGTGTTCTTCTTCCCCGTTGCCAAACCCAACTTGGCAACTGCGAGCGGATCAGACGATCCAGCTAACCGAGAGCCTGCCTTCCTCGCTCCCTTCGCGACCACGTCGATCTTTCCTTGCTCGCGTGTGAGCAGGGTGAGGCGCCGATCACTCTCTCCAGAGTCTCGGCGTCGAAGCACAATCGCGGACACGGTGATTTCAGCGATGCCAGGAGTTTAACTCGGCGCGGGAGTAACACAAAAAGCAAAACGGCCCGGACCACAAAGGTCCGGGCCGTAAACGTCAAGCGCTTACCTGTGAAGCAGGGGCAACATACGATCTTGCAGCCACTCGATCCAGATGAAGTACATCCGGTCGATAAGGAGCGTGAACCGCATCATAACCGTTGATCCGAAGATCGCGCCGAATCCGACCATTAGCAGCCAACGCCCCGAGGTCGACATCGTCGCAATGATCTTGTTCTTCACGTCGAAGCTGAACAAGAAGTAGCTCAGCGCGCAAATGAAGGTCAGAACGAAGATGAGGTTCGAGATCGCCGTCGCCGTGAAGACCGCACCCGGTTGAACAGTTGCCGTCGCCGGAGGGGTCAGTAGCGAGAAGTGACTGCCCGCCGCGTCCGCATAGCTGAACGTGTTCGGGAAGACCGGCTTCATTGAGTCGCTGATCTGTGGTCCATAGCGGTTCCACCAGACTTGGACTTGCTGTCCAGACCAGAAGCCGAGGATCATGCCGATAGGAATGCGACTGATCCAGTTGTGCTTCTTACTGTAGACGAAGTAGCCCATCAAGCCCATCGGCAAGAGGAACATGTAAGCCCAATAGCCTGGAAGGGTCGAACCCTGGTGCGTAACGGCATCGGGGTGGCTACCCATCATCTTCGACCACCAGAGGTCGTAGAGGGTCTCCGTCCACAAGGTCACCATCGTCCATCCGGCCGCGAGACCGAGGAACAGGTGCTCAAAGAACCGATAGAACTTGTTCTCTTTATAAAGAACGCTGTACAGACCAACCGTGGCGATCACTGAGCAAGTGAGCCGCCAGTCAAGATAGTGTTCCCAATTCATTACGCGGCCCTCCGTTTCGAGATGAACATCCCGACGTTACCGATGATGACCGCGAGGATCATTAGAACAAGAGCGATGTGTAAAGTCGGATAGTAAGCCGCTCCTTGATCCAAACTCTTCTCTTTCGAAAAGTCAGGATCCTTTACCATTTGCGTCTCCATGTCGTACAGACCCTTCAATCCGGTGACCAACCCTTTGAGCTGTCCCGAATCGTAATAGACCTGTGTTTCCGGTCCCATAACGCCGGTGACCATCATCGCGAGTGGAACGTGTTTGATTCGCTCAATCGCGACGTTGCTCGTGTTCGATCCCGTTACGATTAACATCGCAGAGAAATCGCTCACCTTGTTCACGTTCGAGAGGACGGGCGATTCAAAGATCGGCGTCGGCGTTCCTTGAAGGTTCTTATCCTTCTTGTCCTGGAACGCGGTTCTAAAGTTATTCGTGATCGAGTTCGAGATCGCTTCCGCACTCGGGAAGTAGCCGGCAACGACATAGTCGCTCCAGCCAACGTATGGCGTATCGCCATGATCCTTCCTTTCCTGGTTTACGATGTCGATGTAGTCACGAGCCACCTGAGGCGCCTGAGGGTCGCCTGCAGAGTAAATGCAGAACTTAACATGCTTATGCATCAGCATCCGCATCAAACTCTTGAACTCTCCCGCGCTTTCGCCGCGCGTTGAAGTCGTCCAGTCCGTTTGAATGAGGATTGGCTTGTCCGCGGACAGGTTCTTTACAAGATTGTAAAAGTCGATGGATGCCTTAGCGGGTCGATTGGGAATCGAGACCTTTGCGAACAAAGGAATCGACGTGAGGATGATGAGGACGATATAGAGCGCAGGCTTTGGAAGAGACTGCAGCTTGTCACCGAGGCTTCTAGGTGCTTGGCTCATGTTACGACCCCGTCCTTTCTAGGCTCAGCCATAGACGTAAGCCCATAGCGAGAGACCCGATACCTATTCCAAAGTCGATACCACGAATACTTGGTGTCTGCACTGAGTTTGTGAGCCATGAGCGGATCGTGTCCAATGAAAAGTTCTGTACGAACGCATCGGGACTTGGATTGATGTGATTGATTGCGCCTTGCCAAGCGTTTGTCACCGCTCCCATAAGTGAGAGCATTACGATAAGCGCCGTTGCAAGAAGAACCGTCGCTTCGACCGACCGGATTCGGAATGCGCGGTAAGCGGCCGAAAGAATGAAGAATGCGATGATCGAGAACATCGCCGCATCCATCTGTTGAAGGAACCCTTCAAAGAGGAAGTCTCTCGCGTAGTTAATCGTGTGCCAGTTCGCATGTTCGGAAAGCTTGGGGCCGTCCGGTCCCTGCTTTGTCGCCCAGTCCATGTAGCCGACCACAACCATGAGGATGGAGCTGGCAAGAAGGACGAAACTGAAAATCCAGTCCTTCTGCATCTTGATGACCTTTCGGCCGTGAACTCTCCACAGCGAGTAGATACCCAAGCCAAGCAAGAACCCGGCGAGGATGTTGGTCAGCTGCGAGACAACCGGCATCGCATCTTCTAACCAGAAGCTCACGCCCTCTAGTGGGGTGCGCGGAAGATCCATTTTCTGGCGGTCGATTGTCTGTGGCCAGAAGTAGTAGAGAACGTAGAAGCCGCCCGAGATAAACGTGAAGAACGCAACGATCGTTCTCCTCGCCCTAACCGGCGCCTGGATCAGAAGGAAGATCAGGCCAACTCCCAAGAGGAAGGCGACAAGAATCCCGATCCAAAGTGCGTTGCTTCCGTTTGCCCCACTCCAGAACGGTGAGTTGTCGGTGGGTGCTGCCTGTGCCAGAAGGTCCATCATTGCGTACCTCCCGGAGCCACTGCGTCAAGCGGAACCGGCGGGGCCGGTTTCTGAGGTCGCTCGTAAGTAGCCGGCGCGGTATCCGTCTTGTCGGTGTGATATTTGATGATCCGAGGGATCGGATTTAGCATCTCGTGCATGAACGTGTCGTTGATCGTCTTCGGTCGCTCCGGAATCGTCACGAACGTTCCAACCCTATCCTCAGTAACCGTGTCGGATACTGCCGCTGCTTTCTCCGTGGTCGTCGTCCCGCGCAATTGCACGGAGTTCGCAATCATTCCAAAAAGAACGGTGGCGATGACCGTGATCTTTGCCCAGTCCTGTCCAACAAGGCTTCCAACCAACACCGGTTGTCGCGTGAGATAGGCGCTTGCTGCATAGAACTCGTCGCCGATCAGAACGTAGTCGCAAGCTGCGATAAAGAATGGCGTCTGCGTATTTTGCGTAGAGCTCGCCACCTGGATCGCACCGACAGAGTTCGCGGTTTCCGCAAGGATAAGCGATTCTGCGTAGAAGTTTCCAAGGAAGAAGGTCGCTGCTGCCTGTTCGCGAAGGATCAATCCCGAAACGCCCGCCGCAAAGGCGAACTGGCGATCACTGATGAATCGCACGGAGTCTTGATCGTATCGCTCGATAGCGCCTTCCTGTTGGTACACGTCACGAATCATTTCTTGCGCGACGGTAAATACAGAAGCGTTATAACAGCAGATGAGAATGGGATTGGAGAATCGCGCCGCGATCCGGCTGACATAGCTGAAGATGTTCATCGCTTGCACGACGATCGCATCAACAAAGTCAGGCAGACCCGGCACCATAATCACCGGTCGTCCCATTTCCGTTGCACGACCGACAGCTTCGTCGATCGCGTTGAGGCCGGCTATTCGCCGAATGTAAACCTCTTTTCCTGTCTTACCTGCCCTTTCCGCTCTTCTAATATTGAAGAGCACGTAGGCGACAAGTAAGAGGGTAAAGATCGGTCCCACCCACCCCGTGTCTAAGTACTGAGCACCCATTTATGGCGCCTCCTTGGCGTCTTTCTTGGAATCACGATTCGTCTCCAGCCGCAGAATTAGCTTCTCGACGTTGTCTTTCTTCGACAACAAGCGACTGTAGTCATTTACATTCTTATATCCGATAATTGGAACGAGAAAAGGCGATGTGGCAAGCGCTAGGTTCCCCGCAAGAGTAGCAAGCGGCTTATGCATCTCAAAGAACATGATAGCGGGAACTTCCAATTTCCGCTTGCGGATCTCCTTCTCGAGGCCGTCCAGAAGGGTGTTTTCTTCCTCTTCGGTGAGCTCATCCTCCCATAAGTTCAACATTGGTTGGTAGCCACCTCCTTACCGCTTCTTTCACCTGAGCCGATTGCGTTCCGTATTTCAAGAACACACCCCGAAATGCTTCCATTCGACCCGAGTTCCCAAGGGGAGAAAGCTTGATCCCTTCAGCGGTCTCGACCGCACGTTTAACGTCTTCCCACGTAAGGCTCGTGAGGCTGAACCCGGTTCGGGCACTCGCCCCTTTTGAGTCCACTTTGTAGCTGGTGCCGAGCCAATATTCGGCCGTCGCAATGAGGATGATGAGGAACCCCAGGATGCCAAAAGTGACGTTTCGGAACAGCAAAAAGCCGAGTCCGAACGCAAAGAGTGCAGCCAGAAGCACTCCCCACCGCTTTGAGGGCTCATTATCCGAAGGACGAACGTTCCACCTAAAAGCATCGCTGTTTTCCGCCGATACGCTGCTTTCACCCTTGGAAGTTTCCGGCTGACTATCCCCAGTCATTGAAGAGTTCGCTAATGGATTCATTGAGGTGGATCCGTCGAATCGCCTCTCCGATTAACTCGTGAGAGGGCAGGACAGTCAGTTTTTCAATTCGTTTATTGGCCGCAATTGGGATCGTGTCGACGCAAATGATCTCCTTGATGCAGCTTGCCTGGAGGCGCTGCGCCGCGTCACCGCTGAGAATCGGGTGGGTGCAAGTCGCCACGACTTCCTGGGCGCCTCGTTCGATGAGCGCATCCGCACCGCCGATGATCGAGCCGCCGGTGTCGATCATGTCGTCGATCATGATGCAACGCTTTCCGTTGACACGACCCACGATCTCCACGACTTCGACCTTGTTCGGCTCTGGTCGCCTCTTCGCGATAACCGCGAACGAGCAACCCAGCGCCTCCGCAAGTCGCTCCGCGCGCTTAACGCCGCCGACGTCCGGGCTGACGACCACGACATCGCCATCATCTTTGAATCCTTGATCGATCAGATATCGGCTGATGATCGGACCGCCGTATAGGTGGTCCACTGGCATGTTGAAGAAACCCTGGAGCTGTTCCGCATGCAAATCGATTGCCACAACACGATTCGCACCCGCCACCGAAATGAGGTCGGCGATCAAGCGCGCGGTGATTGGTTCTCGAGGTTTGACCTTCTTATCTTGGCGGGCATATCCGTAATAAGGAATGACAACTGTCACGCGCCTTGCCGATGCGCGCTTGAACGCATCAAGCATGATCAGCAACTCCATGATGTGGTCGTTCGCTGGAGCGCAGGTCGGTTGGATGATGAACACGTCGTTTCCGCGTGCGCTCTCTTCAACCTTGACCCTGAGTTCGCCGTCAGCAAACTTCGTGGCGGTCATCGCGCCGATCTTAACGCCGAGATACTCCGCGACTTGCTTGGCAA
>Ga0068865_100001680_pt1 | contig 12959 bp, 12 predicted proteins | sample KBSMisM12_FD_75293 | JGI IMG/M metagenome (GOLD analysis project Ga0068865, IMG submission 75293) | Miscanthus rhizosphere microbial communities from Kellogg Biological Station, Michigan, USA - KBS Miscanthus M1-2 | ecosystem: Host-associated > Plants > Roots > Rhizosphere > Soil ...
CCCGGCCATTGCGCTTGCCGGTGTTAATCTCTCGCTCGGGCAGGGGGCGGCCCGTGTACATATCCTCAAAGATATCGACCTGCATATAGGGAACGGCGAGGCAATTGGCCTCGTTGGACCGTCCGGCTCAGGCAAATCGACCTTGCTGATGGTAATGGCCGGCCTCGAACGTGCCGATTCGGGGAACGTGACGGTCGCCGGCGAGAATCTCTGTGCCCTCGATGAAGACACACTTGCCCAATTTCGCGGCCGCCATGTGGGGATCGTTTTTCAGTCGTTTCACCTGATCCCGACAATGACGGCGCTTGAAAATGTCGCCGTGCCTTTGGAATTGGCGGGGATTGCCGACGCACATGCGCAGGCGCGCGACGAACTCGCCGCCGTCGGACTGAGCGACCGGCTCGACCACTATCCCGCACAATTGTCGGGCGGCGAGCAACAACGCGTAGCGGTGGCACGCGCGCTCGCGCCGAATCCCGCGATCATCGTAGCGGACGAGCCCACCGGAAACCTGGACGAGGACACGGGCAAGCAGATCATCGAGCTTTTGTTTGCCGGCCACGCCAGGCGCAAGTCGACGCTGGTGCTGGTCACACACGACCCGGCGCTCGCCGCCCGGTGCGCTCGCGTCGTGCGCCTGCGATCGGGCCGAATTGACGGCGTGGGCGTGTCGTGACCGAAGGCAAACAGACACGACCCAACGGGCGATGGCTGCCGCTGCGCTTCGCGTTGCGCGAACTGCGTGCGGGGGTTCGTGGCTTCTACGTTTTTATCGCCTGCATCGCGCTGGGCAGCATGGCAATTGCCGGCGTCGGATCGCTGGCGGCGAGCCTTGCCGACGGCCTGGCGCGCGAAGGTCAGGTGATACTTGGCGGTGACCTCGCCTTCACGCTGATCCAGCGTGAAGCAACCCGGCAGGAACTAGCCTTTCTGGATGCCCAGGGCAGAACGTCGACCGTTGCGACCATGCGCGCGATGGCCCGCACAACGAGCGGCCAGGCAACACTGGTTGAGCTGAAGGCGGTCGACGCCGCCTATCCGCTGTTCGGAGAAACGACGCTCGATCCCCCCGGACCGGTGTCCGACGCACTGGCCGAGCGTGACGGAATTTTCGGCGGCGTAGCCGACCCGACGCTGATGGCACGGCTCGAGATCAAACCGGGAGCACGGCTGACCATTGGTGGCGCCACGATCGAAATTCGTGCCGAACTTGCCAATGAGCCGGACAAACTCGCGGGCGGCATCGGCTTCGGGCCGCGCCTGCTGGTGACCCAGGACGCCCTGCGCGCGACCGGATTGTTGCAGCCGGGCAGCCTGGTGCGGTGGCACTATCGGGTGCGGCTCCCCGCCAACAATGCATCCGACGACACCGCAAAGGCCGTGGCCACGCAGGCGCGCGCGCGATTGCCGGAAGCCGGTTGGGAGATCCGCAGCCGGAGCAACGCGTCGCCGCGTCTCGAACGCAATGTTGAGCGCTTCACCCAGTTTCTCACCATCGTGGGCCTGACCGCGCTTCTCGTCGGCGGTGTCGGTGTCGGCAATGCGGTAAAGAGCCATCTCGATCGGCGCCGTGACACCATTGCCACCATGAAGGCGCTGGGCGCCAGCGGACGCCGCATCTTCGTGATCTATCTCACGCAGGTCGTATTGCTTGCGATCGCCGGCGGCATCGCCGGCGCTGTCGTCGGCGCGGCCCTGCCTTTTCTTATCTGGTGGACGTTCGGCGCAATCATCCCCTTGCCGATCGTGCCGGCGCTGCATCCCGGCGAGCTCGTTCTGGCAATTGTCTACGGCGTTCTCACAGCGCTCGCCTTTGCGCTGTGGCCGCTCGGACGCGCACATGATGTGCCGGTCGGCGCACTTTTCCGGGATATGGTTGCTCCGCAACTGCGCTGGCCGCGCAAACGCTATGTCGCGCTTACGGCTCTCGCGGTCGTCGTTCTCGCCGCGCTAGCCGTGCTACTGGCCTACGACCGGCGCGTCGCCGTTATTTACGTCGGCACCGCAGCGGCTGTGTTCGTGCTGTTGCACGTGGTCGCCGCGCTGTTGATGATGGTGGCCAGACGTCTGCCCCGCCCGCATTCGGCGGGTCTGCGGATGGCGATCGCCAACATCTATCGTCCGAGCGCGTTGACCCCGACAATTGTGCTCTCGCTTGGGCTTGGTATCACGCTGCTGGTGACCGTTATCGAGATCGATGGCAACCTTCGCCGGCAGTTCTCGAATGAACTGCCCGCGAGGGCACCCTCGTTCTATTTCCTCGATATACCGGCCGACCAGACCCAACGCTTCGAAACCTTCATCCGTACTCATGCGCCATCGGCAATACTCGACGACGTGCCGATGTTGCGCGGCCGGATCATTTCGGCCGGCGGCATGCCGGCGGAGAACATCAAGCCGCGAGACGATGCAGCCTGGGTGCTGCAGGGCGACCGCGGCATCACCTATGCCAGCGACGTCCCGACCGGCTCGCGGCTGGTCGAGGGGCACTGGTGGGGCAAAGACTACAATGGAGCGCCGCTGGTCTCATTCGAGAAACGGCTTGCCGACGGGCTCGGCCTCAAGCTCGGTGATCCGGTGACCGTGAATGTACTTGGCCGCAACATAACTGCCACCATCGCCAACATGCGTCTGGTCGACTGGGAGAGTCTTGGGATCAATTTCGTTATGGTGTTTTCACCGAATGCTTTTGCTGGAGCGCCACATTCGAACCTTGCAACTCTGACGTACCCGGGGGGCGGCACGCCGGCACAAGAAGCCGCCACGATCCGGGCCGTGGCCGAGTCGTTCCCGATGGTCACCGTCGTGCGCGTAAAAGAGGCGCTCGAAGCAATCGGCAGTATTGTGTCCAACCTGGTGCTGGCCATTCGCGGCGCCAGCGCCGTCACGCTTGTGGCCGCCGCGCTGGTGCTCGGCGGGGCGCTCGCGGCCGGCCATCACCATCGGGTTTACGACGCGGTGATCCTGAAAACGCTTGGCGCGACGCGGCGTCATCTGATTTCGGCCTACGGGATCGAATACCTGCTGATCGGCTCAGCCACGGCCCTCTTCGGAGTCATCGCCGGCTCGCTCGCGGCCTGGTTGATCGTCATGCAGCTTATGCACCTTCCGTTTACCTGGTTGCCCTGGCCGGCGCTGGCGGCGGCTGGCATGGCGGTCATGGTTACCGTCACCCTCGGGCTGGCTGGCACCTATGTGGCTCTGGGCCAGAAACCGGCCCCGGTGCTGAGAAATCTCTAGTTTTTGCGACATTCCGCCGCGTATCCCTCGGGCGCGCGGCATTTGGGCTATAGTCCGGGCCTGTAAATTAATGGTGCAGGGTCATTGTCAGGCCATATCTGGCGCCAAGCCTAGCCAACCACTAGATTCGGAACACGAGCGCGATGGCACTGCGCTGTCGCGCGTGACGTGTAACCCGGCCAAAGCCGGGACATGAGAGAGGAAACTTCGATGTCGGACTACGACCGTAACGTAGCTGCCCGCGGCTTCGGCGCCGCGCGTGCTGAAGCGATCGATGTAGGCCTGCGCGCCTACATGATCCGCGTCTACAATTACATGGCCGCCGGCGTCGCTCTGACCGGCGTCGTCGCCTGGCTTACCTTCAATGCCGCCGTGGTCACCGATGCGACAGGGCGGATCACCGGCCTGACGTCATTCGGGCAGACAATCTTCAGCGGCCCGCTGACGATCGTGCTGTTTCTCGGAACGCTTGGACTTGTGTTCTTCCTGAGCTTCCGGATCAACAACCTGCAGCCAAGCACGGCGCTCATGCTGTTCATGGTCTACGCCGGCCTGCTCGGGCTCATGCTGTCGTCGGTGTTCCTGGCCTATACCGGCGCGTCGATCACCCGCACGTTCTTCATCTCCGCGGCGTCGTTCGGTGCGTTGAGTCTTTACGGCTACACGACACAGCGCGATCTCTCGCCGATCGGGTCGTTCCTGACCATGGGATTGTTCGGACTCATTCTGGCGATGCTCGTGAACATGTTTCTCAAGAGCAGCGGACTTGAGTTCGCGATCTCGGTGATCGGCGTTCTGATCTTCGCAGGCTTGACCGCCTACGACACGCAGCGGATCAAGGAGATGTACAGCGCCAATGACGACGGCACGATTGCCGGCCGCAAGGCTGTCATGGGTGCGTTGCAGCTCTATCTCGACTTCATCAACATATTCCTGTTCCTGCTGCGCTTTATGGGCGATCGCCGCTAGGCGCCGACAACAGGACTGCAATGCGCGCCCGGGCTCATGCCCGGGCGTTTGCTTTTTGATAGCCTCCGCGATGCATGACCGTCACCGTTCGACCCGCCACCCGCGCCGATATCCCGGCAATTACGCGTATCTACGCCCATTCCGTAGAGCACGGCACGGCCTCGTTCGAGCTTAGCGCGCCCGACGAGGCCGAAATGACCCGCCGTTTCGATGAGCTCACGACTCACGGCTTTCCCTATTTTGTGGCGGTCCTTGATGGAGCCGTCGTCGGCTACGCCTATGCCGGGCCCTACCGCACACGTCCGGCCTACCGTTTCACCGTGGAGAACTCGGTCTACGTCGCTCACGACAGTCACCGTCGTGGCGTCGGCAAGGCACTGCTGCAGGCCCTCATCGAGGCCTGCACCGAAAAAGGATTTCGTTTGATGGTCGCGGTGATCGGAGATTCGAAGCAGGCAGCTTCGATTGGCCTGCACGAGGCCGCAGGCTTCAAACATGCCGGCGTATTCGAAAATATCGGCTACAAGTTCGACCGCTGGCTCGACAGCGTCCAGATGCAACGCGCACTTGGCCCGGGAGCGAGCAAGCCGCCTTAGCTGCTCAGTTGGGCACTAGTGCCAGACGGTCGATCGATCGCAACACACGATCAAGCTCGTGGCCACGCCGCACGATCAGGCCGGTTGCCGAAATCACGCTATAGGTGCCTTGGCGGCGCGCCAGCTTCGGATTTTTTTCGATGCGATAGAGCGGCACTTCCGAGGCGCGGCGGAACACCGAGAAAACCGCGCGGTCTTTGAGAAAGTCGATGGCGTAATCTCGCCACTCGCCAGCTGCGACCTTGCGCCCATACAGATCGAGAATGCGATTGAGCTCGCGGCGGCTGAAAGTCACCTGACTTACGGGGGCGGGTGCAACGCGTACCGGGGCACCACCCCCGGGGGACTGGCTGGGGTCAATTTCGCCGGAACCGAACGTCATGCGGCGCCTCCCTTGCTATGGCCGACAATGATCGCGCTGCCCGCGATCGACGGCAAGCCTTTCCTCATGACGTCGGAGGGCGAGCAAAACGCGCGAAAATGCCCGCCGAACGATCACGAACTCGTTAAACCCTCCCACAATAACGCCCAATTTCGGTCAACCGTCGGTCACTCTGCATTGGGATAAGGCATGTGTTGCCTCAAGGCCCGGTCCGGTACGAGCGCCGGATTCCTCAGCCCCCCAGCCCCCCGGGGTTCGATCGGCCGGGCCAGTTGAGTTCCGCGTACGGTTCAATCCCCTAATGCCTCCGGGCCGGCTTATTGCCGGCCCGATCTTTTTATCGAGCTGATTGCGGAGATCAGTTGGATGGAGAAGCGCAGCAACCAATCGAGGCGGCGCCGAGCATCAATCCAGGTTTTTTGGCCACGCCGCTCTGCACGACGACATCAAGGCGGTCGATGTCCTTGAGCGAATAATTGCCCTTCGGGATATCGCTCAACGCAACGCTGTAGGTTGCCGCATTGCCGTTCCAGTCGCCAAGCTTAACCCAGCCCCGTACGACGTTATGGTAAGTGAGCATGCGGTCGTGGTTCTCGCCACGCCCGATGTGCACGACGACTTTGCTTGTCACCGGGCAAAGCCAAACTTCGCCGCTGTGTTTCTCGCCCGGGGCGTCGGGCACTTTCACCGTCACCTTGCCATCGGCAACGGACATCGTCACGGGCAGTGACAGCGTCGTGGGATTGCGGCGCGTCTGCGCGATCGCCTTTTCGATCGCCGACTTGTCGCTGCCAAGCGCATGGGCGACTCCGTTGACGACTACCTGTGGCGTATACACTTCGCGGTCGCCGCGCCCTTCGGCATAGGCTCGCTGGCGGTCGGAATGACCGTGCAGGGCGAGCGTGTCTTTCCAACCGAGATAGTCCCAGTAATCCACGGCCAGGCTCATCGTCATCAGCGACGGATCGCGCGACAGCTCGCCGAGCAACTTGTCGGCGGCGGGGCACGAGGAGCAACCCTGGCTGGTGAAAAGCTCGACAACGGCACGCGGCTCGGCGGAAGCCGGCGCAGCCATAGAGCCGAAAGCGAAGGCGACTGCAAAGGTGATGTGGCGATAGTTCATATCGATCCCGCTATCCCCTGCCTCGCATGCGCCTTATAGAAGTCCCCTGGATCACCCGCCACTCACTTCGCGGTGAGTGACCCTATCCTGCGGCCGTTAACAAAATACCGGTTAGATACCTGCTACTCCGCCAGTTGCCGCAGCACGTACTGCAAAATCCCGCCATTCTTGAAATAGTCGAGCTCATCGAGCGTGTCGATGCGGCAAACCAGCGGCACTCGCTTGAGAGTCCCATTCCCTGAGACAATCTCGGCGATCAGCCGCTGGTGCGGCTTAAGCTCCCCATGCAGGCCGCGGATCGTGACCTGCTCGTCGCCTTTGAGGCCCAACGACTGCCAGGAAGTCCCCTCTTCGAAGACCAGCGGCATGACGCCCATGCCCACCAGGTTGGACCGGTGAATGCGCTCGAACGACTGCGCGATCACCGCGCGAACGCCGAGCAGGATAGACCCTTTGGCGGCCCAGTCGCGTGAAGAGCCGCTGCCATATTCCTTGCCCGCAAAGACCACCAGCGGGACCCTGTCGGATTTGTATTTCATGGCCGCGTCGTAGATCGGCATCCGTTGCTTCGATGGATAGTGAATTGTGACACCGCCTTCGACGCCGGGGATCATCTGGTTCTTGATGCGGATGTTGCCGAAGGTGCCACGCATCATCACTTCATGATTGCCACGGCGCGTGCCGTACTGGTTGAAGTCGGCCGGTTTGACCTTGTGATCGATGAGATATTTGCCGGCCGGCGAGTCGACCTTGATCGAGCCGGCAGGCGAGATGTGGTCGGTGGTGATCGAGTCGAGCAACAATGCGAGAACGCGCGCGTCAACAATGTCCTCGATCGGTTTCGGGTGCCGCCCCATGCCGACGAAATACGGCGGATTCTGCACGTAGGTCGATTTCTTGTCCCAGTCGTAGGTCATGCCGCCCTTGACGCTGATCTTGCGCCAGTTGGCGTCGCCCTTGAACACGTCGGCGTACTTCTTGGAGAAAATCTGGCGCGTGATGTTCTTGGCAACGAAGTCGCCGATCTCCTTATTCGAAGGCCAGATGTCCTTGAGGAAGACCTTCTTGCCCTTTTGATCGACGCCAAGCGGATCGCGCGCGACATCAACATTCATCGACCCGGCGATTGCATAAGAAACGACCAGCGGCGGCGACGCGAGATAGTTAGCGCGCACGTCCGCATTGACGCGGCCCTCAAAATTACGGTTTCCCGACAGCACTGCCGCGGCAACGAGATCGTTGTCGTTGATCGCCTTGGAATTCTCCGGCGGCAGAGGTCCGGAATTGCCGATGCAGGTTGTGCAGCCGAAACCGACAAGGTTGAAGCCGAGCTTGTCGAGATCCTTCTGCAGCCCGGACTTTTCAAGATACTCGCCGACAACCTGAGAGCCGGGCGCAAGCGAGGTCTTCACCCACGGCTTGGCGGTCAGACCCTTCGCACTGGCCTTGCGGGCAAGCAATCCGGCGCCAATCATTACGTTCGGATTGGAGGTGTTGGTGCACGATGTGATTGCCGCGATCACCACGTCGCCGTGGCCGAGATCGTAATTTTTTCCGGACACCTTCACGCGCTTCTTCGCCTCGGCGCCCTTATTGAACTCCTTGTCCATCGAGACGGCGAAGCCCGATTTCACTTCCTTGAGCGCAACGCGATCCTGCGGCCGCTTTGGTCCTGCCAGCGACGGCTCGACCGAGCTGAGCTCGAGCTTGAGCACGTCGGTGAACATCGGATCGGGTGTGGTTTTCACACGGTACATGCCTTGTGCCTTGGCATAGGCAGCGACCAGCGCGACGAGCTCGGGGGAACGCCCGGTGTCCTTGAGATAACGGATCGTGTCGTCGTCGATCGGCGAGAAGCCGCAGGTTGCCCCATATTCCGGCGACATGTTGCCGAGCGTCGCACGGTCGGCGATGGTCAGATTTGAAAGACCGGGGCCGAAGAACTCGACAAACTTTCCGACCACCCCGCGCTTGCGCAGCATCTCGGTGACAGTGAGCACCAGGTCCGTCGCGGTTACACCCTCTTTGAGTTTGCCCACCAGCTTGAAGCCGATCACCTCGGGCAGCACCATCGACAGCGGCTGGCCGAGCATCGCCGCCTCGGCCTCAATGCCGCCCACGCCCCAGCCGAGCACGGAGAGGCCGTTCACCATTGTCGTATGGGAGTCGGTGCCGACCAGCGTGTCGGGATAGGCAACTTCCATTGTTGCCTGCTTGCCGTCGACCTTCACCTTGTCCTTGCGGTCCCACACCACCCGCGACAGATATTCGAGATTGACCTGATGGCAGATACCGGTGCCCGGAGGCACGACACTGAAATTGTCGAATGACCGCTGCGCCCATTTCAGGAACTTGTAGCGTTCCTGGTTCTGCCGATATTCTTCGTCCACGTTCTTCTTGAATGCCTGGTTGTTGCCGAAGAACGTGACCGCGACCGAATGGTCGATGACGAGGTCGACCGGCACTTGCGGATTGATCTTTTTGGGATCGCCGCCGAGATGTTTCATCGCGTCGCGCATGGCCGCAAGATCGACGACAGCCGGCACACCGGTAAAATCCTGCATCAGCACGCGCGCAGGCCGGAACGCGATTTCGCGTTCGGACGTCTTGGTCTTGAGCCATTCAGCAACGGCCTTGATGTCGTCTTTGGTGACCGATCGCCCGTCCTCATTGCGCAGCAGGTTTTCCAGCAGGACCTTCATCGAGAACGGGAGACGGGAGGTACCCTTGAGCCCATTCCGCTCGGCAGTAGGAAGACTGAAGTACGCGTAATTTTTGCTACCAACCTGCAGGGTCTTGCAGCACCTAAAACTGTCGAGCGAAGTCATTTCGGCTGTTTCCATTCCCGGTTGGGCGACCGGCGCTGGTTCGGACTAAGTTGTTGGCGAGGCGATGTTTTTCTCGGCTGGCGAGACTTGCGTCCGAATTCGAATAACGTAACGTCGCAAGTTCGGGCTTATAAGGTCTTTTCGCGCCCGACGCCATATTCGCCGAGATTAACGCCGAAGATGCGAAAAATATTGAGGTTTTCCGGGTCCTGGCCCACCGCCCGACCGAGCCGGCAGCCGTGACGGAACTTCAAGCCGAAGGCCTGACCTGCAGCCGGGGCGGCCGCGAGGTGTTCCGAAACGTCAGTTTCAAGGTGCCCGCGGGTGCGGCGCTGATCGTTACCGGGCGCAATGGCGCCGGCAAATCATCCCTCCTTCGGATGATAGCCGGGCTCGTGCGGATTGCCGCCGGACGACTGTCGCTCAACGGTGGACCGGCCGGCACGCCAATTGGCGAGCAGGCTCACTATCTCAGTCACCAGGATGCAATGAAGCCGTCACTGACGGTGGCTGAAAATTTGCATTTCTGGATGAGATTTCTCGGATCACGTAACGACATCAGGCCAGCACTTGAGCTGCTCGATCTCGCGCCCCTCGCCGATCTGCCCGCCGCCTATCTCTCCGCCGGGCAGCGCCGCAGACTGTCTGTAGCGCGCATTGTTGCCGTCTCGCGTCCGGTCTGGCTGCTCGACGAACCAACATCAACGCTCGATGCACCGTCGCAGGGCCGGCTCTCGGACATCATGCGCGGCCACCTCGCAGGTGGCGGAATCATTGTCGCCGCCGCACACGGACCTATCGGTCTTGAGCGCGCGCGCGAGCTCAAGCTTGGTGCGGCATGAACCCGCTCGCCGCAATTTTGCTACGCGATATGCGCCTTGCGGTTCGCGTCGGCGGCGGGGCCTTTATGGGCGCGCTTTTCTTTTTGATCGTGATCACGATGACGCCGTTTGCCGTAGGACCTGACCTCGCGCTGCTTGCGCGGATCGGGCCGGCGATCTTATGGATCGGCGCATTGCTGGCAAGTCTGCTCGCGCTCGATCGTTTGTTCGCGACCGATCATGACGACGGATCGCTTGATCTTCTTATGATGGGCGAGGTTCCGCTCGAGCTGACGGTGGCGGCAAAGGCGCTTGCTCACTGGCTCACGACTGGATTGCCGCTTGTGGTGGTTGCGCCTCTACTAGGGCTCATGCTCAATGTGGACATGCATGCGCTCGGCTGGCTCACCTTGACATTGGCGGCGGGCACGCCAGCCCTGACATTCATCGGGCTAATCGGCGCCGCGCTGTCCGTGGCGCTGCGGCGCGGCGGATTGTTGCTCGCTGTGCTGGTGCTGCCGCTCACCGTGCCGGTGCTGATCTTCGGCGTCGCAGCGGCGAATGCCGCAATCGCCGGCCCCACGCCGTTCGGCCCCGCTTTCACCATTCTTTGTGCGTTAAGCTTGGCGAGCCTCGTGCTCGGCCCCATTGCCGCGACTGCGGCCCTCCGCCATGGACTCGAATAAGATGCTAAGAGACTGCCGATGGCCGTGATCGATCTCGCCAACCCGACGCGCTTCCTGCGCATCGTCGACCGCGTATTGCCTTGGCTGATCGCGGTGACGGCCATCTTGTTCGCGGTCGGGCTCTATCGCGCGCTGAATGCACCGGACGACTATCAGCAGGGCGCGACTGTGAAGATCATGTTCCTGCACGTGCCGGCGGCTTGGCTCGGCATGTTCGGCTGGGCGTTGATGAGCGTCGCCGCGCTCGGCACGTTGGTGTGGCGCCATCCGCTGGCTGATGTCGCGGGTAAGGCCGCCGCTCCGATCGGCGCTGCGTTCACATTCATCTGTCTCGTCACCGGCTCGCTCTGGGGCCGCCCGACGTGGGGCACCTATTGGGTGTGGGATGCACGGCTGACATCAATGCTGGTGCTCCTTTTGCTCTATCTGGGCGTGCTCGCTCTTTACTGGACCGCTGAAGAGCCGGGCCGGGGTGCCCGCGCCGCTGCAATCCTGTCGCTGGTCGGAGCCGTCAATCTTCCGATCATCAAGTTCTCGGTGGACTGGTGGAACACGCTGCACCAGCCCGCTTCCGTCTTCCGCCTTCGTGGGTCGACCATCGATCCGTCATTGCTGACACCCCTGCTGATCATGGCCCTGGCATTCACGTTGCTCTTTGTCACGTTGCATCTCGCAATCATGCGCAACGAGATTCTGAGGCGGCGGGTACGCAGCATGCGGCTGATGCAGGCGCAGGAAGTGCACGCATGAACCTTGGGCCGCATGCCGACTTTATCGTTGCCGCCTATGCGGTGACCTTGTTCGTGGTGGCGGCACTGATCACATGGGTGCTGCTCGATTACTCGGTGCAACGCCGCATTCTCGGCGACCTCGAAGAGCATGGAGTGACCCGGCGCTCCCAGCGCAAAGGCTAGACCGATGATTACGGCCTCGAGTGAAGGCTCCTCCAGAAGGCGTCGCAACGTCCTCGTGTTTTTGCCGCTGCTCGCGTTTGCCGCACTGGCAGCGCTGTTTTTCTACCGTCTCGGCGCCGGCGACCCATCCCGCCTCCCGTCGGCGCTGATCGGACACCCGATTCCGGCAACCGATCTGCCGCCCCTGCCGGGCCTCGAACGCGACGGCAAGGCCGTGCCCGGCCTGACCAATGCAACATTCGAAGGCGCAGTGACGCTGGTGAATGTATGGGCGTCGTGGTGCGTTCCCTGTCACGATGAAGTGCCATACCTGGAACAGCTTTCGAAGGACAAGCGCATCCAGCTTGTCGGCATCAACTACAAGGACGCGTCCGACAATGCACGGCGGTTTCTAAATCGCTACGGCAATCCTTTTGTGGCAACCGGCCGTGACGAAGCCGGCCGTGCCTCGATTGATTGGGGCGTGTATGGGGTCCCCGAGACTTTCTTGGTCGGCCGCGACGGCCGCATTGCCTACAAACTCATAGGGCCGATCACGGCGGACAACCTCGCGCGCACATTGAATCCGGAAATCGAAAAGGCGCTGCGCTAGGACGCTGAAGTCCGCTTTGGCAATCCTAATACGGAGTACACTGTGCTCAGGGTGATGCTGTAGGTCAGCACCATGAGCAGCGAAAAAACTGTCGGCTTTAAGCCAAGCCCGGTGTCCACTGCGAAGGGCCCCTTACCGATAGCAGGGAAAAACGTCAGGCCCATCACGGCCCAGATGGCCAGCCCGAATACCGTTCCCTTCGCCAGCGGGGTGCGGCCGGGCAGCCGAGAATAAGATTGACCGAACAAAAATCCGAGGACCACCGAGCCATTGAAGTAGGACAGCATCCAGGGAATGGCCGGGTGAACGGAACTTCCGACCAGGGAGGCCAACAAGGCCTGCAAATCGCTATAGGGCTCAAAGCTGGGAAGTATTCGAGCCCAGGATTTCAGCGCCATAAGTCCGGTATGCGCAGCGCTTCCGCACAAGCCGGCCGCAATCGATTTCCAGACACGAGAAAAATCCATATGCCTTGTCAGGATTTTTTATCGAGACTGTATTTGGACAAGAGCGGATATTGCAGGGCGGCGAAAAGAAAGGTGAGCGGAACCACGCCGAACAGCTTGAAGCTCACCCAGACATCGGTGGTCTGCGTGCGCCATACGATCTCGTTCAGGACCGCAAGCGCGAAGAAAAACAATGCCCATCGCCAGGTCAGCTTGCGCCAGCCTTCGTCCCGCAGATGGAAGACGGAATCGAACACGATCCCGAGCAAGGGTTTGCCAAGTAGCATTCCGCCCACCAGCGTGCCGCCGAACAGAACGTAAATGATCGTCGGCTTGAGCTTGATGAACAGCTCATCGTGCAA
>Ga0068865_100001691_pt1 | contig 12921 bp, 5 predicted proteins | sample KBSMisM12_FD_75293 | JGI IMG/M metagenome (GOLD analysis project Ga0068865, IMG submission 75293) | Miscanthus rhizosphere microbial communities from Kellogg Biological Station, Michigan, USA - KBS Miscanthus M1-2 | ecosystem: Host-associated > Plants > Roots > Rhizosphere > Soil ...
GAAATTCCGCTGAGCCCGACCTGGCAGTTCGTGATCGAATAGAAGATCGCCGAATTCGCCTGACCGGCGTTGCCGACAGGCGCGTCCGCCGCGAGCAGCGGATCCACGTTGCCGCTCATTCCCCTCGTGAGCGCCACTTCCACGAAAATGAGCGGCTCGTCCGGCAGCGCCGGATGGAAGAAGGCGTAGCATCGCCGGTCGTCCTGAAGCCGTCGCCGCAGATCGTTCCAGTCCTGGATCTGGTGCACGCGCTCGTATTCGATGAGCTTTTCGAGGATGGCCGCCGGGCACTGCCAGTCCACCCGGCGCAGGACCAGAAATCCCCGGTTGAACCAGGAGCGGAACAGATGCGTCAGGTCCCGGTCGAGCGGCGCCCGGCCCGGATTCGCGCTCAGCGTCTGAAGCAGCTGCCGGCGAAGGTCGATGAGCGCCCTCGTTCCCGTCGGAGCGAGGTTGAGGCGCCGGAACAATTCCTGGCAAGGGGACTCGACCGCGGATTGGAGTGCCGCCAGGGTCGGCGCGGACGGACGATCCTGATAGGCGGCGATCGCGCGGCCCACCTGCTCGCGATCCGGCGAGAACTCCTCGACGAGCAGATCAAAGAAGACCTCGAGAGCCTGTCCCCGCAATGCCTGGTACGACGCGAGCGTTCGAATCGCGAGCCTCGTGCCGGACACCTCGCCGCGCTCGGACAGCAGCGCGCGACAGAGCTCGATGGTCCGAAGGGCCTGAGTGGTCCCCGGACGCGACTCCGGAACGCCACGATGACCGGTCAGCGACGCGATCACGCGGCCAATCAGACGTCCCGTCGCTTGCGCGGAATCCCGCGCCGCCGGCTGCCCGGCCCGGGCGGTGTCCCTGAGCGGCTTCGAAGCGGCTGACATGTCCGATTTCAATGGTAGCGCTGAACGGCCGCGTTCGGCCATGCTGTAGTCGACCACTCCACGAGGAACCAATGAGCGACGTCGCCGGTCACGAACTCCACGGTACCCGGCAGCTTGGCCACTGGCCGACCAGCGAGCTCGTCGAGCTGTGGGGCCGCGTGTGCTCGGGGGTGGTCAAAGCCGGGTTCGTCATCGAGTACCGCGATCTCGAGCCTCCCAGGACGGGCATCTTCGACGGCCTGCGCATCGTCATCGATCCCGATGTCGGCTTCGAAATGCAGTGCTTCCTGCTCCTCCACCTGTTCGGCCATTCCGTGCAGTGGGTGGCGCCGTCGCTCGAGCACAAGCTCGGGGACCTGCAGCACACCGAGGACCGCGGACGCTTCATGCAGGTGCTGCACGCGTATGAGCTCGAGGCTGCCGGTTTCGGCATGCAGTTGATGCACCAGGTGGGCGTCACTACCCTGGACCAGTGGTACAGCGATTTCGTCGCGACCGATTGGCGGTACGTCGAAGGCTACTACCAGACCAACCAGCTGCCCGAATGGACGTCGTGCATCGTCAGCGGCAGCCCGCTGGTCACGGCTGCACCAATTCCTGAACTGCGTCATCACGCCGTCCAGGTGCGGTTTGCGTTCTAATCGGCGACTCAACCGCGAGGCGGATCGGCCGTCACATCCGGCGTTCTCGTGACGAACCGCTTGGCGAGGGCCGCCATCGTCGTCACCAGTTCAGCGGGATCGATCGGCTTGGCCAGATGCATCTGAAACCCCGCGCGCAGCGCCTTCATTCGATCCTCGGATCGAGCGTACGCGGACAGCGCCGCGGCGGGTAATTCGCGTACGCGCGCATCGGGATGCCGCCTGACGCTGTCGATGAACTGGAATCCGTCGATGTACGGCATGCCCAGGTCGGCGACGATGACGTCGGGAACCTCGGCATCCAGGCTGCTCAGCGCGTCCGCCGCCGACGATGCGGTGGCGACCCGGGCGCCTGCGGCCTGGAGAACTTCTGACACCAGCGACAGGGCGTCCGGCTCGTCGTCCACGGCGAGCACGAACAGCCCGCCCAGATCCGCGCCCGCGATCTGCGCCGTGGTGCCCGAGCGAGGGTGGACGCGCGGGTGATCCTCGCTCACCGGATGCACGATCATGAGCGGGATTTTCAGCCGGAACGTGGCCCCTTGATTGAGCCCGGGGCTCGACGCGTCGATCGTGCCGCCGTGCATCTCCGTCAGCTGGCGGGCGATGGACAGACCCAGGCCAAGCCCGCCGCGTTCCCGGGCCATGCCGGCATCAGCCTGGCGGAATCGCTCGAATACGTGGGGAAGAAATTCGGGGGCGATCCCGACACCCGTGTCGCTGACGGTGACTTCCAGGTGCGAGTTCACGTGCTCCAGCCGTACCTGCACCCGGCCGCCGCGGCTGGTGAACTTCACGGCATTCGAGAGCAGATTCCACAACACCTGCTGGAGACGCTCCGGATCCCCCGATACCGGCGCGGCGGCGGGATCGAGCACCGTCTCGAGGCGCACCCCCTTGGCCTCGGCTGCCGGCGTCACCGCATCGACCGCATTCCGGACAATCTCTGGAAAATCGACGGGTTGCACGTTGAGTCGAATCTTGCCGGAGACGATCCGGGCGATGTCGAGGACGTCTTCGACGATTTGCGTCAGCGACGTCGCGTTTCGCTCGATCGTCTCGATGGCCTTCCCTTTCTTCTCGGGGGTGACGATCCCGGAACGCAACATGCGCGCGTATCCGAGGATGGCATTCAGCGGGGTCCGCAGTTCGTGCGACAGGCTGGCCAGGAACTCGTCCTTGATGCGGCTCGCCTCCTGCACGCTCTTGTACATCCGGGCGTTCTCGAGCGCGACCGACGCCCACGACGCGACGCCCGTCGCGAGCCGCTCGTGATGATCGGTGAAGCGCCCAACGAGGGAATGACCGAAAAACAATCCGCCGATGACATCGCCCGATCGACCTTTGACCGGCACCGCGAGGTAGCTGCGCACGGGCAGGTGCCCGGGGGGCATGCCGTGATAGGGCGTGTTGTGCCCGTAGCGCGCGTCCCTGGTGATGTCGGGGCTCCGGAGCACGCCGCTTCCCTTGAACGTGGGCTCGAACACCTCGGTGTTGCGCGGCATCGGAAACTTCGAGAACGCCTCGCGCGGCACGCCGGAAATCGTGTAGAGCGTGTACGACTCGCCGTGCTCGTTCACCTGGTTGTAGAAGAAGGCGCCGAACTCGGCCGTGGTCAACTCGGTTGCGGCATCGGTCACTGCCTGCACGACGTTGGCCTGGTCCAGGTCGGAGGCGACAATCGCGCCGACGTTGTTCAACGTTTCCGTGACGCTCGCCGTTTCCTTCAGCAGGCGTATCCGTTCGGCTTCGGCGTGCTTGACGGCGGTGATGTCGCGCACGATTTTCGACGCGCCGATAATCGCCCCCGACTCATCGCGCATCGGTGAAATGGTGAGCGAGACATCGAGCGGCCGTCCATCTTTCCTGATACGGACGGTCTCGAAGTGCTCGACGCGCTCGCCCTTCCGGAGCCGGGCCAGAATGTCGTCTTCCTCCGACTGACGTTCGGGCGGAATCAGTATGCGCACGGGCCGCCCGATCAGCTCGTCGGCTGAGTAGCCGAACATGCGCTCGACCGAGGCATTGCACGACTGAATGATGCCGTTCAGATCCTTCGACAGGATGGCGTCGTCCGCGGAATCGACGATCGCCGCGAGGTACGCCTTGGCGGAGACGGCCTGCTTCTCGGCGGAGACGTCGCGAAAGTAGCAGACGACGCCGAAGCGTCCGTCCGGCATCGTGATGCGATACAGCCGCCAGTCGTAGAATTCGGTGACGCCGCGATCCCGCCGCCGCTCGGCGCGCCCGGACGAAACGTACGGTTCACCGGTGGCGAGGGTATGCCGGTAGGTGGCGACGAGGTCGTCCGCGTACTGCGGTTCCCAGAGGAGCCGTGCGATCTCGCCGACGGTGCGTCCGATCACGCCCTCGGGAGGGTCGCCGAACACCGACAGCGCGACGGGGTTCATGTCGCGAACGCGCAAGTCCGCGTCCACGACAGACACGCCGAGCGGCGCCTGGTTGAGGAGCGCTTGGTACTGCTCGCTGCGATAGCGCAGAGCCTGTTCGGTCTCGCGCCGCACCTGCGCCAGCCGGATCTGAGACGCGACGCAGGCGAGCAATTCCCGGGCACTGAACGGCTTGGCCAGGTACTCGTCGGCGCCGGCCTGGAGGCCTTCGATGCGCGACTCCGGGCCGGCGCGTGCCGACAGCAGAATCACGGGGACCGAACGAGTTCGTTCGTCGGCCCGAATCGCCGTCAGCAGGCCGAATCCATCCAGCGTCGGCATCATCACGTCGGCGAGCACCAGATCGGGAGCCTGGTGGCGAATCCGATCGAGGGCGGCGCTGCCGTCGCCTACGAGCTCAACTCGATAGTGTTGTCCGAGGATGCGGCCCAGATAGTCGCGCATGTCCGCGTTGTCGTCGGCGACCAGCACGCTCGGGGCTGTTGCCGGCGGGTGGACGCGAGCTCCCGCCAGCTCGGAAATCGGCGTCGTCTCACTCGACATGTCCGCGGCGGGCAGCCAGCGAAGCGCTTCTTCGACGAACGGGAGGGCGCCGGCGTGAGTCGAGACCGGCTGCGGAGCCGTCGCAATGCGATCGGCCGGCAGGTGAGAAGTTCCGGTACGGATGGTGACGGTGAACGTCGTGCCCCGGCCTTCCTGGCTCTGAACCGTCACCACGCCTCCGTGGAGACGAGCCAATTCCTGGACGAGCGCCAATCCGATGCCGGTGCCTTCGTGCGTGCGTGCCCGGCTGTGCTTCACGCGGTGGAAGCGCTCGAACACGCGGGGCAACTCAGCCTCGGGAATGCCAACACCGGTATCGGCCACGCTCAGCTCGACGCGATCGCCCTCCCCGCGAAGCCCCACCGTGATCCGGCCCTCGAACGTGAACTTGAAGGCGTTCGACAGCAGGTTCAGGAGGATCTTCTCCCACATGTCGCGGTCGACGAACACGGGTTCGGGAAGAGGATCGCAGTGAACGACGAGCTCGAGGCCCGCCTTTTCGACAGCCGAACGGAAAACGCTCGCGATCTCCGAGGTCAGCTCCGCGAGGTCGACGGGTTCGTAATGGGCGTCGATGCGCCCCGCCTCGATGCGGGAGAAATCGAGCAGCGTATTCACGAGACGCAGCAGCCGCAGGGCATTGCGATGGGCGACCTCCTGCCGTTCCCGGTGCACAGGCGGCAGGGGCGTGGCCGTATCGCCCAGACCCTCCTCGAGCGGTCCGACGAGCAGCGTGAGCGGTGTGCGGAATTCGTGGCTGACGTTGCTGAAAAACGCCGTCTTCGCCCGATCGAGCGCCGCCAGCGCTTCGGCGCGCGTCCGCTCTTCTTCGTACGCCCGCGCGTTGCTGAGCGCCGTGGCCAGCTGGTCGGCCACGAGATCCAGAAAGGCGCGGTACAGATCGTCGAACGGACGCCGCGGATTGAGGCCGACCACCAGCCGGCCGGCCGGCGCCTCCGGGTTCAACGACGGGAGCGGGAGCTCCTTGACCAGCTCGGCGGCCGATTGCGACAGTTTGTCCTGCGCGCCAGGCGTGCTGCTCTGCAGCTCGTCACCCAGATACGTGAGGGCGAAGAGGATGTCGTGAGGCCAGGCGGCAAGCGTTTCCGTCGCGAGCACGCAGGCGTCGCGAGTCGATCGCGCCGCAGAATTGCGTTCGGCCAGATCTTTCAGCAAGCCGAGCCGCCGCTCGCCCACCACGCGGTCGGTCGTTTCGGTCACGATGCAATACACGCCACCGACATCGCCCGACTCGACGCGCACCGGGTCGTACGACACGTCGAAGTAGGTCTCCTCGACGAATCCATGGCGCGCGAGTTCGAAGAGGAGGTCCTTCCCCCAGAAGGCTTCCCCCGTGCGGACGACCCCGGCCAGCAACTCGTGCAGGACGCTGTCCCAAATCTCGCTCCACGCCTCCCGGCCCGGAACACCCAGCGCGCCGGGGTGTTTCGCGCCGAACACGGGACAATACGCGTCGTTATACAGGACGGTGAATTCCGGGCCCCAGAACACGACGATCTGCGCCTTCGAGGGAAGCAGCATGCTCACGGTGCTGCGCAAGCTCTGCGGCCACCTCTTCGGCGGGCCGAGTGATGTCTTCGACCAATCCAGATCGCGCATGCGCGCGCCCATCTCTCCTCCACCCTGGAGGAACGTCAGATGCGATGGGCCCATAGAAGAGCTGTCCATTGTGCGATGCGGCCGCATCTATCTTGGCTCAACTGGCAGCCTGTAAGTGTGTGCGGCGCATGGACTACGGGAGCGCGTAGACGACGATGCGCGCGGGTCCGGACCGGATGTTCCAGGTACCGGCGTTCATCCCGGTGGCGGCGGCGATACGCTGCACGCCGCCAGCCTGATACGAGATCACTCCACCGCCGATGGCCTTCCCCGTGGCGTTTCTCCACAATTCCTTGCCGTTGGCAGCGTCATAAGCAAGGATTTGACCATCGAGGTCGCCGGTGAACACCAGGCCGCCGGCCGTCGCCGTAATGGCGGCGACCATGGGCTTCGGCGTCTCGACCTTCCACGCCACCGTTCCGCTCTCGGGATCGAAGGCCGTGATCCACCCCGCCCAATGCTCGACGTGGCGACCGAACAGCCATCCGTCGGCCGGCTCGGCGCCCGTCCACGACGCGCCGGGCGTGCCTTTGATCCTGGCGGCCGGCTGCATCTTGACGAGGGTGCACCAGTCGATGGCGTTGACGTAGAGGAGACCGAGGCCGGGATGGTACGCGGGGCCGTTCCACTCCACGCCGCCCTGCACGCCCGGACAAAATCGCGTTTCGCGACCGGTCGCAAGCGGCACGTCGGCGTTCTCGCGGGTCGTCACCTGCGCCTTGCTGCGCACCACCATCGTTCGCGGCTCGCCGCCGCCGCTTTGTGCGACGCCGCCGCGGTCGATGTTGTAGACGTAGCCGTCCTTCGATCCCTGGGCGACGAACGGCCGGCCGCCCTTCGTCGTGATCAGGGCCGGCGGCGCGGCCAGGTCCCAATCGTGAAAATCACCCTTGAGCGGCTGCACGTACGCGAGCAGACGGCCTGTCTTCGCGTCGAGCGCGAGCAGCGAGTTCGTATACAGGTTGTCGCCAGGACGCAGGGCTCGCGCGAAATCGGGCGCGGCGTTGCCCGCCGGCACGTAGAGGATCCCGTTCGCTTCGTCGAGTGCGTAACTGGTCCACGTGGCGCCGCCGCTCGGCGGATTGGCCGGCGACGCCTTCAGCCAGGTGGCGCGCGCCGGGCCCGAGTCGGGCACGGTGTCGAACCGCCACACCACGCGGCCGCTCGCCGCGTCGAGCGCGTAAATGCGCCCTGTCACCCCGAAGTTGTCCCCGCCCGCATTCCCGGCGAACACGAGGCCGTTCCACGCGACTGGCGCCAGCGGCGCCGACTCGCCCTTCTTCGGGTCGCCGATGGCCACGTCCCACAATTGCCGTCCGTCAGCCGCGTCGATCGCCACCACGTGCGCGTCGCCGGTGCCGCGAAACACCCGGCCGTCGCTGTACGCGACGCCGCGGTTCACCATCAGGAACGTGTCCGGCTCGGCGCGCGTGTGCTTCCACACCTGCCGGCAGGTCGCGCCATCGACCGCGTAGGTATTGTTGAACAACGTGAAGTAGAGCACGCCGTCGACGGCGACGATGCCGCTCTGAAAGTTGACGGCTTCGGGCGCGTCGAACGCACACACCTGCCGGAGCTGCCCGACGTTCGCCGTCGTAATCTGTGCGAGAGGCGAGTACCGATCGCCGGACAGCGACCCGCCGTACATCGGCCAGTCGCCGGAAGGCGGCGGCGCGGCATAGAAGCCGCTGACGGCGATCGACACGACCGCCGCGCATGGAATCAGCCTTCTTCGCATGGCGGCACGCTAGCACGGCGCGTTTCGGCACCGCAAATGCGATCGGATGTAGTGCAGGCCTTCAGGCCTGCCGTGAACGTAGTGCAGGCCTTCAGGCCTGCCAGACACGGCGGGGCTGAAGCCCCGCACTACTCCAGATTCTGCAACGCTGTCAGAAGTCGAACTGTCCGCCGAACTTGAAGAGCCGCGCGTCGATGATGTTGAGCGGCGCCAGCCAGGAGGGCGCCGCGGTGCCGGCCGAGCCCCATGTACCGTTCTGGCCGAGGTAGTAGTTGGCGTTCAGGGCGTTCGCGAGATCGAAGTTGATCGACACACGATACCGGTTCGCCATGCCCATGCGGAGGATCTTCGAGAAGCGCAGATCCAGCTGGTTGACGTGCTCGGTGTAGGTCGTCCCCGGCTGGAGCAGGTTGATCAGTCGGACTCCGGCGGCCGAGAAGGACGGCAGTCCCGCCTGGAACGGCAGCACCACCTCGTTCGCCGTGATCTGCGGCCCCGGGGCGCTCTGGAACGTCGCCCCGAACTGCACGTCGACTTTCGGCACGAGATACGTGCCCAGCAGCTTGAACTGGGTGAGGAAGTTCGTGTCGACATGACACTGGCTCGGCGGCACGGCGATGATGCCGAACTGCAGCGAGACTTCCGGCACTTTCGCGTACAGCCCGCAGTTGTCCGTGCTGGTCCGCCCGGTGCTCAGTCCGCCCTGGAGCGTGAAGCCGGCGCGAGGCCGCGCGCTGACGGTGACATCGACGCCGTTCCAGTGCTCGTAGCGGTTGCCGTAGCTGTCTGAAAACGTCGTGTAGTTGTCGACGAGGCTGGCCTTCGCCGGGTTGACTTCGGGAATGCCGCTGATGACCGACCCGGCAAGCGGAAGCCTGGGATCGTTCGGCACGGTGATGCTGTAATTCGTGAAATCGGCAGGACCGACCGCCAGGTTGTCGACGACGGTGAAGTTGCCATACCAGCGGCGGAAGTAGCCGACGTCCACGGACACGCGCGGGACGATCTCGTGCTGCACGCTGGCGGAAAACTCCTGGCTCCAGCCTCGATTCCCCCAGCCCGTGTAGGTGGCGGGATCGACCTTGGCGCTCGGCGTCAGCTGCCCGAACAGCGCGTTGTCGGACGCTCCGCAGTCGCCGTTCGCGGCCGGGTTCGACAGGTCGCACTGCGGCGTGTAGTAGTTCGGCGAACCGAACGGGAGCTTCGGGGTCCAGCTGCGGTGGGCGATGTAGGAGAGATTCGAAATCGGGTTGCCGCTGGTGGGATCGCCGCCCGCGACATACTTGCCCCAGGCCAGCTTGAACGCCGTTTTGCCATTGCCGAAGACGTCGTAGGCGAGACCGACACGCGGCGTGACGTCCTTCAGGCTGCTGTAGTCCACCGCCGGAATCGTGACGTTGCGCGTCGGCGTCCAGACGGTCGGCCCGAGTTGCTGCTGGGGGAAGTTGTTCTTGAAGTAATCGAACCGGAGTCCGGCGTTGATCGTGGCGCGCTTGTACGTCCACTTGTCCTGGGCGTAGATCCCCATCTCCGCGGAGAGGTGTGTCGTCTGGCAGAACGGCAGCGCGTGCATTTCCAGGGACACCGGCGTCAGCGACCGCCCGTTCGCGTCCGGGACTCCGCCCGAAAACTGATAGAAGAGCCCGTGCGAGTTGTCGTACTGACAGGCGGTCGACGTGCCGAAGTCGTTCTGCCAGCCGAACTTCATGGCGTGCGCGCCGGTGACGTACACGGCGGAGGCCTGCGCCTGCATGATGTGCGGCGCGTCCTGGGTCCCGAAGAAGGCGAACGGGATGCAGCAGTAGCCTTTGCCACGATACAGGAAGCCGGTGTTCAGGTCTCTGACCGGGATCGCATCTTTGTACGAGTCCGTCGGATAGGTGTCGACGAACGCCTCGGCATGGTTGGCCCAGCGCGCGTCGAGCAGGAACTTGCTCGTGACCGGCGCCGACCAGGTCACGGTCGTGAAGCTTTCGTGCTGGAAGACCCAGTCTGCGTATTCTTCAGGCGCCGCGTTGGCAATCGCCGAGTTCCAGTGCCGGTTCTGCGGATCGACCGAGAAGGCGATCTTGTTCCTCGGCGTCGCCTGCCAGGTCAGGCGGAGGCTGCCGCTCGGTTTGACCGACAGGTCGTTCAGACCGCGCAGGCTGAGATTCGGCACGTAGTTCCACTTCGTGAGGTCGCCCCCGTTCGCGTTCTCGTAGGCGCCCGCATAGTAGAAGGCGTTTTCCTGCCAGCGCATCGATCCGAAGAACCACAGCTTCTGCTTGATGATCGGTCCGCCGAGCGACGGGTTGATGTCGTAGGTCGACTTCAGTTCATTCGGCGTGCTCAACCCGGCAGCCTGCAGTTCCGGCGTGTAGTTGCTGGCCTGAAACGAGCTGTTCGCGCCGGTCGCGAAGAACGAACCCCTGAAGGAATTGCCACCCTCCTTCGGGATGAGGTTGATCGTGAAGCCCGAGCCGAACGCGTCGGCGGTGCCGGAGGAGTACTCGAACGCGACCTCGGAGGCGGCGCCGAAATCCGGCACGTAGTTGCTCGCCCAGCCCGACGCCAGCAGGTTGCGCGCGGTCAACCCGTTGACCATCAGCCGCTGATCGGTCGCGCGGCTCCCGTGCACCGAGAAGATCGTGATCTCCATGTTCCGCGTGCCGCCGACGTCCTGAATGTTGCTGCCGCTGAAGCTCGTCAGCGTGACACCGGGCACCAGCACGGCGAGGTTGTACTGGCTGCGCCCGCTGGGAAGCGCGGCCGCGGTCTGAGTGGTGACGACGGTGCTGCGCTGCGTGTTCTGGAGATCGACCGTCGGCGCCTCGCCCGTGACGGTCAGCGTTTCGCTGACCGATCCCACCATCAGGTCGGCGTTGACCGTCGCGGTGCTGGACCCGGTCAGCTCGATGTTGTCCCGTTTGGTCGTACTGAACCCGGTGACCGTGAAGACGACCGAGTAGGTGCCCGGGCGCAAATCGATGATTTTGTATTGCCCGGTGGTGTCGGTCGTGGCCGACCGGGCTTTCTCGATCAGGACAGGGCTCGAGGCTTCGACCGTGACACCCGGGAGCACCGCACCGGAGGCATCCTTGACGGTCCCGGCGATCGACGCCTGCGCGTAGGCAGCCGCCGGCGCTAATAGACACCACCCGATGACCGCGAGCCGCTGAAATCCGCGCATGCCCCCCCCTTTTTCACTGGAAGCGACGCCCGCTGCTCGTCCGGACCGGCCGACTGGTTCGTTTATCTCGTCTGCTACCCCGCCTGTGTCGTGTTAGTAAACAATCGAAGGCGCGCACCTTACCATATGTAAGACACCTCCGCAATGCGCTTCATGCGAATTTTCAACGACGCCTCGGGTCGCTTGCGCATTCTTTCGATAAGCGCGGCGTGCCTGGCCCTCGCGCACTGCGGTAAGACGGAGACGGCCGCGATCGCCACACCGAGAGCGGGAAGCGACTGGTTCGTCGACGCGACCGCACAGACCGCTCTGCCGTTCACCCACGTCAACGGCATGACCGGGCAATTCTTCTATCCCGAGATCATCGCGCCGGGCGTCGCCCTGCTCGACTACGACAACGACGGCGACCTCGATGTCTTTCTGGTCCAGGGAGGATCCCTTGACGGCAAGGCCGCCGCAGGTCCGGGCGGACGGCTATATCGAAACGATCTCGAGACTCGCGCCGGCGGTGCGCGCGAGGTGCGGTTCACGGATGTCACGGACGCCAGCGGAATCCGAACGAGCGGTTACGGCATGGGCGCCGCCGTCGGCGACTACGACAACGATGGCTGCGTCGACCTGTACGTGACCGCGCTCGGCCGGAATCAGCTCTTTCACAACAAGTGCGACGGCACATTCGAAGAACGGTCGGCAGCGGCCGCTGTGAACGATTCCGGCTGGAGCGTGTCGGCCGCTTTCGTCGATTACGATCGGGACGGCTGGCTGGACTTGTACGTCGGGCACTATCTGACCTGGACACCGTCGCTGAACACGCCATGCTATGGGCCGTCCGGCAGGCGGGTCTACTGCGCCCCGAAGGTGTACGCCCCGCAACCGAGCCGGCTCTATCACAACAACCGCGACGGCACCTTCTCCGACGTCACCGCCGCCTCCGGAATGGCCGGACGGTTCGGACCGGCCCTCGGCGTCACCACCGCGGATTTCAACGGCGACGGATGGATCGACATCTACGTGGCCAACGACGGCCAGGACAACCAGTTGTGGCTCAATCAGCGCGATGGCACGTTCAAGGAAATGGGCCTGCTCTCCGGCGCGGCGGTCAGTGAACGAGGACGGGCAAAAGCCGGCATGGGCGTGGACGCTGGGGACTTCGACGATGACGGCGATGAAGACCTGTTCGTCACGAATCTATCGGGCGAGGGTCACGACCTCTATGTCAACAACGGCAGCGGCGCGTTCGAGAGCCGCAGCGCGTCGGCGGGCCTGACGTTCCCCACCCTGCCGTTCACGGGATTCGGCGCCGCGTGGCTGGACGCCGACAACGACGGATGGCTCGATCTGCTGACCGTCAACGGGGCCATTCAGCGCATCGATGCCCTCGCGCGCTCGGGAGATCCGCTCCCGCTCCGCCAGCGGAAGCAGCTGTTCCACAATCTCGGCAACGGGCGATTCGCGGAGGTGGGCGCGACCGCGGGCGACGCCTTCGAGCGCCTCGACGTCGGTCGCGGCGCCGCCTTCGGCGATCTCGACAACGACGGGGATACCGACGTGATCGTCGGGAACAACAACGGCGCGGCCCAGGTCCTCTTGAACACGATTGGCGCGCGCAATCATTGGATCGGCCTGCGACTGGCCGGTCGCGTTGGGGGAAAAGGCGCCCTGCGCGACATGCTCGGCGCGCGCGTGGCCATCCTTCGCAGCGGTTCGCCGTCACGATCGCGGCGCGCGCACGCTGATGGAAGCTTCGCCTCGGCGAACGATTCCCGCGTGCTCGTCGGCTTCGGCGGCACCACCGAACCACCGCGTGTCAGAGTCACATGGCCGGACGGATCCGTCGAAGAATGGCGGGACGTCCCGATCGATCGATACACGACGCTCGTCGCCGGATCGAGCCGGTGAAACGGCCCCACCG
>Ga0068865_100001692_pt1 | contig 12921 bp, 8 predicted proteins | sample KBSMisM12_FD_75293 | JGI IMG/M metagenome (GOLD analysis project Ga0068865, IMG submission 75293) | Miscanthus rhizosphere microbial communities from Kellogg Biological Station, Michigan, USA - KBS Miscanthus M1-2 | ecosystem: Host-associated > Plants > Roots > Rhizosphere > Soil ...
CTGCGAGACGCCAGCTCGATTGCGGCGGCGAGGCGCGCGGCTCGGCGTGCGGCCGCAGGATCCGTCGGCGGGCGAGGGAGGCGGGTGCTCGCCGCGCCGTGCTCCTTCCCCGTTAGGCGCACGCGCGCGAGGTCCACGACGACCGCAGGGGTCTTGCCGCGAAGGTAGATGCGGTCCGCCTGACGCGCTCGCTGGATCGCCGCGAGTGCGCGGCGCATCGGTGGCAGCGCACGCCCCGTTTCCCCCTGGTCAAGCTCCCGACTCGCTTCCCACATGGCGTTGTAGGCCTCGAGCAGCGGCCGGTTGATCGCGACGACCGGTGTCTCGTCACCCGCGAAGTCGAGTATCTCGTCGCCGCGGCCCGTTGCGGTGCTCGCGGCTCGAAGGAGGGCCGCCCTGGCCGAGTCGGCGGAATCGGTGGCCGCGATCTCGCGCGGCGTGCGACCAGCGCGCGCGGCGGCGCGTCGAACGGAGTCGCGACGAGTCGAGTCGACGACCGGAGACGTCGAATCCGCTGGCAGCACCTCGTCCGGCTCACGACCTTCCTCGCCGGTCGGATTGTCGCCCAGGCGCTGGAAGATGATGTCGCTCACCCGCTTTCGGAGCCGCGTCTCGTCGCGAGCGATCTGGCGCGACTCCGACAGCAGCGTTTCGTGCGCGAGTGTCGGACGTCGCTTCTCGAGGGCCTCGGTGAGCATGATCAGCATACGTTGGCTGATCAACGACTTGTCCGCTTCAGGCGGCGGCGCGCCCTCCACCGCGATGGAGTCGTACTCCCCGGCGCGCGCGACGCGCAGCACGCGGGTCTCCGACGCGCCAGCGCCCGGGGCCGACACGTTGTTTCTGTCGTGTGCCACCGCGCGCAGATGAACCATGTCGCCCGGCTTGAGTCCTAGCCGATCCAGGCTCAGCGACGCGTCGATCCTCAATTCCCGGCCCGAGTCGCCTCGCCGCATGCCTAACGTCCCGGACCTGAACTGGAAGCTCTCCCCTTCTCCAGAGCTCACGATGTACTCGAACGCCACCGTCGCGAGGCCAATATCGTCGTGTGCCTGGGCCGACAGTCGGAGCTCGCCACGGGGCGTGCGCACGACCGTATCGCGGGCCGGGGCCAGCAGGCGAACGACGGGGACCGAGTCGGACCGTGGCTCGAGCGCTACGAGTCGCTCCGCCGAGGCGTGTCGGAGTCTCACGACCGTCGGCCGGCTCTCGACCGTGACCGTCGTGCGCCACGTTGTGCCGACGTGCTGCACGGTGATCGAACGGTCGCCCACATATGCGGTGACGCCGTCGCTGCTACCGGGCGCCTCGAGGACTACCGTGCTCCCGACCAGCGCGGCGATCGAGGCAGGAGACTCGACTCGAACCTCCTGCCCCCCAGCGTACGCCGGGGATCGAACTGTCGCAACGAGGCGTGCGAACGGGGCAGGCACGTCGCGCGCAGCGGTCGCGGTAACGCTTGGAGTCGCGCGATCGCGCTCGACCGCCGCCCCCGCGCCAACGCGCAACGACATCAGAAATGCCGTCAGTCCTCCCAGGGCAGCGAGCACCGGCCAACGCAGCGCGCGAACCATCGCACGACTCGCCTCGCGGTCCCACACGATGCGTTCGATCTGGCGTTCCAGGAACGGCGCCCCAGGCCCGGCTCCCGCGGGATCCACCGCGGTCACTAGCGCGTACTGCAATGCCGGCACGCGTTCCTCGATCCAGAGCGCGACACCTGGCACCGTTAGGCGCGACCACGCCCTGACGAGTAACGCGAGCGCAGTCGCTCCCGCCAGGCCGGCAACCAGCCATACCACCGAAGATGTCGTTACGCCACTTCGACGGAGCGCGGCCGTCAGAACCGCGGCGGTGAGGAGGACCGTCGCAACGCCACCGAGTACAGCCCGTGCCGCGATCGTCGCGGCAAGTGCGCGGCGCGTTCGAATGACGCGGTCAAGCGGTTGCATTCGCAGCGCCTCGCCGCACGAGCAACTCTGCTAGAGCCGCCACCATCGCTGCGCCCAGCAGCCACACCGCGATCGGCGAATGGGATCGCGTGGTATCCACCGCGGAGAACGTTTGCGCGGCACCGCGCGCGCCAGTCGCGGGCAGGACCGCCGACACGACGCTGTCGGTGGCCGCCGTCCAGCCGCGGCTACCGACGCACGGCCGGGCGATCTGCTCGGCGAAGCGGCGAAACGCCGGAGTCAGGGCAAGATCGCCGGCTGCCGACACGCGGACAGCCACCGAGCGCATGCACCCGGCGCCTAACGAGATCTCGGTCGCCGCCGGTTCCCCATCGTCCCAACGAGCCACGACCCGCCCTGGCGGCGGTGCCACGCGTCGAACGAATGGAGCGACGACCGTTGCCGACAGTGCGGGGGACGCGGAAGAACCAGATCCCAAGGAGGTCACAGTGACGCCGAACGCCGTGTCGGCCGTCGCTCGGACGTTCCAGCCCCGCTGAGCGGCGCTAGTGGGCCAGACAACGACGGCACCTCCGTTTCGAGCCCATGCGGTATCTGCTGCCGTGGTCGAGTCCCGCACCACCCGGACCGCACCTCGGGGCGCGGCGCCTGCGAGCGCGAGCGCCGCGGACACCGGGTCGCCGGACCCCGCACGAATGTCGGGCGGACGGGCGCGTGCCGTGTCGTTAGGTGGCGTGCCAGCGCGCATCGTACGCACCGTTCCCGGCCACATCCGACGGATCGACGCCGTCGCGGCGTCGAGTGCGTCGCTTCCGAACGGCGACACCACGACGATCTCCACGGAATCGCGCACGCGCTGCAATTCATTCGCGGCACGGATTCCGACGACCAGTGCCGCGGAGATACCCCCCGATTCCGTCGTCGGGGAGGTCGCAACGATCGAATCGACGGTTGGGTTCCTGACCTTGTGCACCGTCGAGTCGACCACGACCAGCGCGTCACCCGACCGAAACACGGATCGCGCCACCCGATCGATTGGCGCCCAGGCCTCGGGACCGTGCGAGCGGTCGACGACGATCACTCGACCCAGTCCCTGAACGCGCGAAGCAAACCTCGGCCCCGCAAGGGCGGTGCTGACGAGGACGATCACCAGGACGCGGACCGCCAGCAGTCCAAGGTCGACGGGTCTCATCGCCCGAGACACCGTGCGCACCGGAGCGTCGGGAGCAAACCGCGCCGTGGGCAGCGGCGACGCCGGCGGCCGCCGCCACGCCAACAAATGGAGCGCGACGACTCCGAGCGCGAGCCCACCGCCCACCCAGGCAAACAGCGGCGCGGCGAAGCTCATCGGATCTCACGTCGGACGTCGGGCGCGACGGCTCGGCCGGTGCCTAACGCCGCCCCCGCAACGCGGCGCACCACACGCGATGCCGGCTCCGAAACGCGCGCGAGCGTATACGACAACCCCTCCGCACGCCACGACGCCGACAGCTCGGTGCGCCACGCGGCGAACCGCTCGAGATACGCTGCCCGCGAATCAGCAACCAACGGCCGCATCAACGACGCGTCTTCAGGGTCCACGGCCAGGATAGAGCGCGCGGGTGGATCGAGCTCCTCATCGGCGACGATGTGAATGGCATGGACCTCACCACCCGCCGCGGCGACTTCGCCCGCCCGGCGCCGCACGTGGTCGGCATCGCCAAGAAAATCGCTCACGATCGCGACGCGAACGCGCGATCGTATCCCGCCCATCGCCGGCGCAAGCGAGCGGCTGCCACGAGGCGCTACATCGTCGAGCGCGCGAGCGATCTCTCCGACGATGCCACGTCGAGTCCGAGGCGGCATCTGCCGCATCCCGTCTCCGTTGACGACGACCAGGCCAACCGGGTCTCGGCTCGTGTGTGCGACCGCGGCGAGTCCGATCGCCACATCGCACGCCGCTCGCCATTTCCCCAACGACCCCTCGGGATACGCCATCGACGCGGTCGCATCCACGATGAGCACCGTGGACACGGTGGAGCGGTCCTCAGCAAGTCGGATGTATGCGCGATCGCTTCGAGCAAGGAGTCTCCAATCGATGCGCTTCGGATCGTCGCCCTGACGATAGACGCGGTACTCGCTGAGCTCGGGGGCAGCGCCGCGAAGGCGCGAGTGGTGCGCACCTGGGAGAGCGCCGGCCACCGGCCGCAGGGCCGGCCATTTTACGCCCCGAACCGCGTCGAGAAGCGCGCTGCGGGACTCCGGGCGAGATGTCTCGTCCACACGCTGGTGGCGCTCTGTTTCCCGGGCCGTGCGTCGTTCGCGCATGTTGCCGCCGCTAAATACGGATGCCGCTCTCCGGAGCTGGCACGTGACGAATCACCGCGGCGACGATTTGTTCGGCGGTGATGCCGTCGGCGTCGGCTGCGAAATTGGGCAGCACGCGATGCCGCAATACGGGCTGCGCTACGCGCCGAACGTCGTCGGGCGTGACGGCAACGCGACCGGAGAGCAGTGCATGCGCCTTGGCGCCCAACACGAGCGCCTGCCCCGCGCGCGGACCAGCACCCCAGCGAACGTATCGCTTCACGAGGTCCGGCGCCGGCGCCGACACTCCATTGGATGCCCCGTTGTCGGCGGGTGGGCGCGTCGCGCGAGCCAACGCAGCGGCATACCGCAGAATGGGGTCGGCCGCGGGGAGCTCTCGCGTCAAACGCTGCAGCGCCACGGTCTGCTCGGAATCCATGACTGGCGCGAGCGAGACTTCGGTCGCGCCCGTGGTCGCCCGCAGAATGCCGACCTCTTCTTCCTCGTTAGGGTAGCCAATCCGAATATCGAACAGAAACCGGTCGAGCTGTGCTTCCGGGAGCGGGTACGTGCCTTCCTGTTCGATGGGATTCTGCGTGGCGAGAACGAAGAAGGGCTCGGGCAGCCGCATGGTTTCGCCCGCGGCCGTCACCCGGTGCTCCTGCATGGCCTCGAGCAACGCCGCCTGCGTCCGCGGCGGCGCCCGGTTGATCTCATCCGCGAGCACGATGTTGGCGAACACCGGCCCACGCACGAAGCGAAAGCTGCGAGCGCCCGTTGCTGCATTTTCCTCCAGCAGCTCCGTGCCGGTGATGTCGCTCGGCACGAGGTCCGGCGTGAACTGGATTCGCCGAAAGTCGAGTCGCATGGATTCGGCGACCGAGCGAACCATCAGCGTCTTGGCGAGGCCCGGGACGCCCACCAGCAGCGCGTGGCCGCCGGCGAGAACGGCCATGAGGATCTCGTCGAGGACGTCGCGCTGCCCCACGATTCGCCGCGAGACCTCGTCACGCAGCCTGACGGCGGCGGCGCGCAACGCGTCGCGCTCCGCGGCCGAGGTGACCGCGTTAGGCGTCGGAAAGGTCGTGCTCAGCGGACCGGACGGCGACGGCGATAGCTGAGCAGGAATGTCGACCCGTTCGTCGCGCCGCTGTCGGCGACCGAGACATTCTCATCGAGGACTTCGAACCCGTTCAACTTGACCACGAACGCATCCGCCGGCTCCTGGTTCGGGCGCAACGCAGCCAGCGCCTCCGCCTTGACCACGCCAACCGGTTCCGTCGGCGCTGTCTCGATACGAACGGTATCCCAGGCCTCGGCCAGCTGCACGCGAATCGTGATCCGAGGTTGCCCGTCCGCGCCAAGACGAATGACGCCGGGGCGAGATCGAAGCTGCGCGACGAAGGGAGCGGTCACGATACACCGTCCCACGGTGGCAGTGTCGTGAAGAACCTCGCGACCTGCTGGTCGAACAGGTACGTCGAGCCGGTCACCAGCGTTCCCGCGTTGTCCTTGGCTGGCGTCGCGCCGATCACCACCTCTTCACCGCCCTGCCCGCGGAGACTGACGAACGTCGGGCCCTCCCGGTCGATGAACGCCGCGTACAGGCTGTTGCGCCTGGCGAAGAATCGTTTGGCGGCCTCGATCACTTCGGGCACGCTGAGCGTCGTGCGAGCTTCCTGCAGCGTTCGGTCTTCCTGAATGTTCATCCGCGTGTTGGACTGGCTGTCGTCAGGTATCTCCGGGTAGCGCGACCGGAGCTTCGTACTCGAGCGGCAGCTCCACGGTGAACGTGGAGCCTTCACCCAGCGTGGACGCCATCTCGATGGTCCCGCCGAGCAGATGAGCGAGGCGCTGCGCGAGCGACAGGCCAAGCCCCGACCCTCCGTACCGGCGTGTTGGCGAGCCGTCAGCCTGACGGAACTCGTCGAACACGTACTGCTGCGCATCCGCCGCGATTCCGATCCCGGTGTCGTGTACGCGATACACCACCCGGTCGTTGGCGAGCGATACGCTTGCAACGATCTCGCCGCGCTCGGTGAATTTTGCGGCGTTGCCGAGTAAGCTAACCAGGATTCGGAAGATTTTCTTCCGGTCGCTGCGGATCCGCGGCAACATGGTGGTCGGCTCGTCGAGGCGCATCGTGACGCCGGGCATCGGCGCTGGCGCCGACGCGACCGCGTCGCGCAACGGCGCCCGCGGGTCCACGTCCTCGATGAAGACGTCCAATTCACCGCGCTTTAGCGTCGTCAGCTCGAGCAGGCTCTCGATCAGGTCGAGCAAACGCTCGCTCGCGCGCTTCACGTGCGTCAGGTCGTGTCGCTGACCGTCGGTGAGCGGACCCGAGATGCCGTCCTGAAGGATCGAGATGTATCCCAGGACGGCGGTGAGCGGAGTGCGCAGCTCGTGCGAGATGTTAGCGAGGAATTCGTCCTTAAGCCGGCGAGCCTGAAGTACCGCGGCATATTGACGCTCGAGCTCGGCGTTCGCCTCCACCAGCGCCGCATTGGAACGACGAAGCTGGTCGATGAGCAGAGACTTCTCGGCCGTCGCCGCCATTTGGTCGGCAACGATTCGCAGCAGCCCGCGCTTCTCCGACGAGAATGATTCCGCGTCCGCGAAATAGAAGGTCAGTGCGCCAAGAACCTTGGATCCGGTCTGCAGCGGCAGCGCGATCAGCGAGCGGAATCCAAGCTCGGACGCGACCTCCTGCCAATCCTCGAGGTCATCGTCGGCGAAGACATCCGGGACCTCGATCGTGCGGCGCTCGCTCGCAGCCTCACCACTCGGTCCGAACCCGAGTCGCACCCGAGCCTCGCCCAGCCACGGCCTGAAACGCTGCGGCCAGTTGTACGCCGCGCCGAGCCGCATGAGCTCCGACGCTCCGTCAACCAGGTACACCGAGGCAAAGGTAGCGCCGACGAGAGGGCTCACCCGCTCGAGCGCGAACTGGTAGACCTCCTCCGGGCGGTCTGCCGTGAGGAATGCGTGGATCACCTCGCGTACCGCCATTAGCTCCCGAACAGACTGATCGGGCGCAGCGGTAGGCGGACGCAACCGTTCCGTTCTGGAGACGGATGATCTTGGCACGAGACGCAATCTAAAGGTGGAACGACAGATGCGCGACCACGGCCGAGGTTGTCCGAAGCAACATTTCGGTTACTTCAGATGTTTGACGACTCGGCCACATCTGTTTGGACGACGAGGTCCGCCGGACGGCACTAATTGCCGATCAAACCCGCGTACCGTTGAAATGACACTTTTCGCGTGATCCTCACGCCTTATGGCCGCAAGACCGCCACGCTCGCGTAACAGTTGTTGCCACGCGTTGCGCGCGCGCGCGTAGCGACTCTCGGGCACAACACCCTAGATTGGAGGCGCTACGGGTCGAGCCGCCCGAGGGCTAAGGCGACCCGCAATGGTCAAGGCGGCGCTTCCTCACTCGATGACGCCAACGACAACAACGACGTGTAAGAGCTGTGGCGGCGCCGTTTCATACGGCGACCGTTTTTGTGGCATTTGCGGGACGCCAGTTGCTCCGGCGGGATCGGATCCGACTCCGCTGGACGCGCGCGTGGATCCTTCAGCTCCGACCGCCGCGGACGCGTTGACCGAAGCTTCGCCGTGGTCGGTCGTCGGAGCCCGGCTGCAAGCCGCCACAGCAGGCGAGTACGAGATCTTCACCGAGCTTGGCCGAGGCGGAATGGCCGCCGTCTACCTCGCTCGCGATCTCGCGCTCAATCGCCGCGTTGCGATCAAGGTGATGGCGCCCGGGCTGCTGCTCGGCCCCGGTATGATGGAGCGCTTCAAGCAGGAAGCGGTCACCGTCGCGAACCTGCAGCACGTCCACATCGTTGCCATCTACGGCGTCCGCCAGATCGGCGACCTGCATTTCTTCGTCATGCAGTTCGTGCCCGGCCGGACATTGGAGGGCGTGCTGCGCGACGTCGGCGCACTTCCGATTCCGGTGGTTCGCGCCTGGCTGTTCCAGATTGGGTCGGCGCTCGGGTACGCGCATCGTCGGGGTGTCATCCATCGGGACATCAAGCCCGGCAACATTCTTCTGAACGCCGACGGCGAGGCGATCGTCACGGACTTCGGCATTGCAAAGGTGGCCGAGAGTCCGAATCAAACGCAGACCGGGACCGTCGTGGGCACGCCGGTCTACATGAGCCCGGAGCAGTGCTACGCGCGGGAGCTGACAGGCGCGAGCGATCAATATTCGCTGGGTGTGGTTGCCTACGAGATGCTCGTGGGTCGCCCGCCCTTCTCGGGCTCCAGCTTCGCGCTGATGCGGTCACACACCGACAATCCGCCGCCACCGCTGCACGAGGTGCGGTCGGACGTCCCGCCGGCGATGGAGGCGGCGGTGATGCGGATGCTGGCCAAGACGCCCGAAGAGCGGTTTCCGAGCCTCTCGGACGCGCTCGTATCGTTAGGCGCCGTGCCGCTCTCGCACGACGATCCGTTGCACGCCGACCTCCAGAAGCTCGCGGCGGCAGCCGAGCGGCTCGATCAGCTCGCGGACGTGGTGCGGACACCTCCGAGCCCTGTGCCGAAAACGCGGGAGCGGCCAAAACAGGCGCCGAACGTCGCGCCTGCGGCTGTTCTGCCCGCGGCTGCACTGCCCGCGGCTGTTCTGCCCGCGGCTGTTCTGCCCGCGACAGCTTTGCCCGCAACGGCTCCAGCAGCCAGGGAATCGGAACGACCAGCGGAGTTGCCTCCAACGGTCGTGCATGCGCCCGCGACGCCGCTAGCGCCGCCGTCGCCGGAACCGGCAGTGACGCCAGCGCCGAAGCGCGGGGTGTTGCGTTGGGCCTTGCCGGCCGCGATTGCGGTGGCCATCGCCGGATACGTGGTGATGAAGCAGCCCGGGCGAACGCCGTCGGCACCGGCCTCGCCCGCCTCTACGCAGGACACCGCCACGCCGCCATCGCCACCACCTAACGTGTCGGTCTCCGCGCCAGTGGATTCGGCCGCGCCGGCGGGCGCCGTGACGACGCGTACCACGGACGCCAGTCCGGCACCCCGGGCCGACACGCCGGCGATCCGACCACCGCAGGCACGGCCGGCCAACGCGCGCTCCGCCACGCGGCAGCGTCCCGATTCTGCCATCGTGACACAGCCAGCACCGCCGGGACCGATACCGCCGGAGGCTCCGAAGCCTAACGTGGTCACGACGCCCGATACTTCGGTCGCGCGGCCGCCCGCGCGTCTCGATCTGCCGTCGACGTCTTCGGTGACGCCGACGCCAGCACCGAAGAGCGAGGCCGAGCTCCGGTCGGAGATCCAGGGCGTGATGGCGGTGTATGCGCGCGCGATCGAAGAGCGGGATACGTCACTCATCCGGCGCGTGTTTCCTAACGCGGGCAGCCAGCTGATGACCCGGTGGCAGACGACGTTCGACGACGCGCGCGGCCCGATAGCGATGAGCGGCGGCACCGTGGAGATCCTCGATCCGCCGCGAGATGCGGCCGGCTCACAAGTCCAGGTGCGCGCGCGATATTCGGCGCGATTCTCGTCGAAAGCCGCGAGGTCGGATCAGTCCTTCCCGGTCAACTTCATCGCGGTCGTGCAGCGGGACGCCGGCGGTTGGCATATCGCCAGCATCCGGTAGGATCAAAAGCCGTATTCCAGCCCCGTCGTCCAGAGCGTGCTCGCCCTCAACCCACCACGGTTGAGCGGCAGCAGCGCGTTCACGATGAATGTCAGGCCTTTCTTCGTCGACAGCTTCGTGCCAATCGACGCGTTCAGTAGATCATCGCGACGATCGGGGATGTTGCTTGGATAGATCGTGCGCGCGAACGGGATCGTGATCTGCGTAGGACCCGGCAGCGAAAACTTCTGGTCGCCCAGTTGCCATTCGGAAATGACGTCGAATGCGAACGTGGCCCACCGAACGAGCAGCTGGTCGAAGCCTGCGGTGGCGAGAATCGCATCCTGCTGGTCGTCGCTACTCCGGAGCGCGACCCCCGCGTTCGCGTGCGGAGCAAAGTCGCCATAACGCGCCGAGACTATTCCCAGAATGCGCGCGGATGTGCTGCCCGAACCGAGGAAGTCATCCTCGTTCCCGGTCGGAAGACGCACGTCACCGAGGAGCGCGAACCCGGTCCGTGCCTTCGAGCCGCCCGGTGAAAGATTCACCTTCGCTCTCAGCGCGACGTCGCCGATACCCGATGCGGATCCGTTGACGTCGGTTGTTGCCGAGAGAATCGGTGCGGCGGCTGTGCCGGCAAAGTAGTGGGCGGGGTTCGGCCCAAACGGTACGATCTGGCCGAAGCTGTGACCATCAATCGAGTTCGAAACGTAGGGCACAGCGACACTGACATCGATCCGGTCAGTGACTCCATAGGTCGCGAATGCGATCGTCGCGAGCACGTTCACTTCGAGCGACGTACGCACCGTGATGAACTCGTTTTCGAAGGCCGGGCTACCTTCGCTTGGTGGATTGATGTCCTGGTGCGTGAAATTGAAATCGAGCGAATTGAGAGGGATTCCGCGCAGCGTGTTGAATCGAATGGAGCTCACGTTTGCGCCGATCAGCATTCTCCTGCGCCCGAGCGTTTGTGCGCGCTCCGCGAAGATCGGGCCGCTGGACACGTTGTTCCGGACGGGAGCGCCACCCTCGAAGGAGTAGGTGACACCGCTCGTCGTCGCGCTGATCGGAATGTTGCTCACGTTCGCGCCGATCGCGCTTCCGAGGAACGCAATGATCGCCGCGTTTCCCGCCTCTGCCGACGGGATGAAATGGCGGCCGTGTGGATTGCCGGCGAGGACCAGCGCGGGGAGACACAGCGGCTCCCCGCAGTCCCCGAATGAGAACAGTCCGCGCTCGAGCTTCTCTCGGAGACCCTGTCCGTGAACGCTTGCCGCGGTTGCCGTCATCAACGCGAGCACACCGATGCTTCGGCGCATATGGCTTTCGGAATGAGTGGCGAAGATCGCGCTCGTGACCGCGCGCGATGTCGGAACCGTCGCACCGGAACGCAATTCTAGAGGCGACTGACCCCGGCCGCCAGCGTTCGCGCTCGCTTGCTTGCGGGGAGTGGGCCGCCTCTACACTTTGCGGTGCAGGTGAACGCGTGCCTGCGGACGCCTTGTCCACCCACCCGCCCGCGAACCTCACGGCGCCCTACCCTGTCGTCTCTGGATTCCCCCACGGTTCCCGCGGCGCACTGCACGCGGTGTGGAGGCCCGGTCTACGCGGGCGATCGATTCTGCGGGAGCTGCGGTGACAGTCTCTCGACCTGCGGTAGTTGCGGCCGCCCGGTAATGCCAGGCCGGAACACCTGCGAGGCGTGCGGCGCGGCGCTCGCACCAACGTCAGACGTTCGGCAGGCTGCGACCACCGGCCCGCGGCAAACAGAAAGCGACACAATGTGGGCGCCGGTCGTCGAGCGCCTTCGAACAGCGCTGGCTGCCGAATTCGAGATCGAGAAAGCGCTCGGGTACGGCGGCATGGCTGCGGTCTTTCGCGCACGTGAGCTCGCGCTCAACCGATTCGTCGCCGTCAAGGTCATGGCGCCCGGGTTGCTGCTTGGCGACGGTATGCTCGAGCGCTTCCGTCAGGAAGCCATTACCATCGCCAACCTGCAGCACGCGAATATCATCGCGGTGCACAGCGTTCGAGCGGTGGAGGACCTGTACCTCTTCGTCATGCAATACGTGCCCGGTCGATCGCTCGAGCGCGTGCTGCGTGAAAGTGGGCCACTGACGCTCACGTCGGTGCGCGCGATCATGTACCACGTGGGCTCGGCCCTCGACTACGCGCATCGGCGAGGCGTGGTGCACCGCGATGTGAAGCCGGCGAACATCCTCCTGGACGCCGACGGCGACCCGATCGTGACCGACTTCGGCATCGCGAAAGTGGCCGAGGCGCCCGGGTACACGCGCGTTGGAACCGTTGTCGGTACGCCCGCCTACATGAGCCCCGAGCAGTGCATGGGCCACGATGTCGGGCCGGCGAGCGATCAGTACGCCGTGGGAATCGTCGCCTACGAAATGCTCGCTGGGCGCACGCCGTTCACAGGAACTGGGATGGCGATGATGCGCGCACACGCAGGGGAGCCACCGCCGGCGCTTCGCTCGCTGCGGGCGGACGTACCGGAACGCGTTGAGCAGGCCGTGATGCGCATGCTGGCCAAGAACCCCGAAGACCGGTTTCCCGATCTCGCAGCCGCGGCGGAGGCCCTCGACGCGACGCCTCTCGGCGCGCTCGGGCCGGTGAGAGCCGAGATGTCCGCACTTGCCGCGGCAAGCCACGCCGAGATCAGCCTCGCGGAAATCGTTAGGTCCCGGAAAACGTCCGCAGTACAGAGTCCGACGCCGGCGCAAGCGTCAGCGCCGTCTCGTGGTCTCGGGAAGACAGTTCGTACCGCCGTTACCTCAATCGAGCTCGATCACCCGTCGGACCCGATCGAAGTCGGCGACTGCATCGTCCTGCACGCCGCGGCACGAACGGAGAGTGGTACGACGGTCGAGGCCACGCGCCTCGTATGGGAGTCGTCGAACACGGGCGTCGCGACCATCGACGCCGCGGGCGTCGTTACCGCGAAGGCCATTGGTACGACCACGATCACCGCGTCCGCCGGAACCGTGCAGGGCACCGTGGACCTCGTCGTCGTCGCCCCCGAGGTCGCGAGCATCGAGATCGATGCGCCAACCCAAGTGCGAGCCGGCACGGAAACAACGCTCTCCGCGCACGCGCTGGATCGACACGGCA
>Ga0068865_100001693_pt1 | contig 12919 bp, 6 predicted proteins | sample KBSMisM12_FD_75293 | JGI IMG/M metagenome (GOLD analysis project Ga0068865, IMG submission 75293) | Miscanthus rhizosphere microbial communities from Kellogg Biological Station, Michigan, USA - KBS Miscanthus M1-2 | ecosystem: Host-associated > Plants > Roots > Rhizosphere > Soil ...
AACCTGCGCCGCTCGCTGTCCGCGCCCGCCGCCCTGTTCGCGCTGCTGACGAGCTGGACGGTCGCTTCCGGGGTTCAGCAAATCTGGCTGGGATTCGTGCTGCTGGCCCTGGCGTTCCCGGCCCTGGTCTCGCTCTGTTCTGGCCTGCTGCCGCAAAATTACAGTGTGTCGAGGAAACATCATTTTCGTGCCATCGCCGACGATCTTCTGGTCGGCAGCGGCCACGCCGTGGTGGCGGTGACCCTGCTGGCGCACAACGCCTGGCTGAGTCTGGACGCAATCGCACGCTCACTATTCCGCGTGACCATCAGCCGGCGTCATCTGCTGCAATGGACCACCGCCGCGCAGGCCAAAACACTGGCGGGCCTGTCCTTTGCCGATTTCCTCTGGCCGCTGCGGGGCGCGACGGCAGTCGCGATTGGCGCCACAGCACTACTGCTCTGGCTGAATCCCGGCGGACTGGACTTCGCTGCGCCGTTCATCGTGTTGTGGTGGGGTTCGCCGATTGTCGCTCGCATCATCAGCCTTCCACCCAGGCGCCCGTCCGCCGTGCGATTGCCCCCGGACGAGGAACGCTACCTGCGGCTGGCCGGACGTCGCGTGTGGCATTTCTTCGAGACATTTGTTGGCGCGCAAGACCACTGGCTGCCGCCGGACAATTTCCAGGAAACGCCGCAGCCAGTCTTGGCGCACCGCAGTTCGCCGACCAATTTCGGTCTTTACCTGCTGTCGGTTCTCGCTGCCCGAGATTTCGGCTGGGCTGGTTTGTCCGACACGGTGGACCGCCTCGAAGCGACGATGAAGACGTTGTGCGGACTGCAACGCTATCGCGGCCATTTCTACAATTGGTATGACACGCGCGAGCTGTGCCCGCTCGAGCCTGCCTATATCTCCTCGGTGGACAGCGGCAACCTGGCGGGAGACCTTCTGGTGCTCGCGCAGGCCTGCTCGGAACTGACGGCGCAGCCGCTGTTCCGCCAGACCGATCTGCGCGGCCTCGAAGACACGGCGACACTGTTGCGCAATGCGCTGTTCCAGGTAACCGACGACGGTCGCAGCCAGACCGTCAACTTGCGGCAACTGCACGAAACCCTCGCCGATATCGAGTCAAAAATCGGCGACGAGCCATCGACATGGGCCCAGTGGGAATCCCGCTGGCTTGAGTTGCACGCCCTCGCGGCGACGCTGCTGGATATTGCGCGCACACTGGCGCAAGAGCGCGGCAACGACGGGTTCGGCGATATTCTCGCGTGGTCGACGGCGCTGCATGCCGATATCGCGGGCCATACGCGCGATCTTGCGCAGTTGTCGGTGAACGCCGGCAATGATGCACCGGTGTGCGTGGTACGCCGCGGAGCGCTCGCCGAGCGGCTGCGTGCCATCGAGCTGGCTGCTCGCGAATTGTTCGACGCCATGGATTTCAGCTTTCTTTTCGACCCCGAGCGCCGCCTGTTCTCCATCGGCCTGCGCGTGGGCGATGCCACGTTGGATCCAAGCTACTACGACCTCCTTGCATCGGAGGCGCGCCTGACCAGCTTTGTCGCCATTGCCAAGGGCGATGTACCGGCGACTCACTGGTTCCGCCTCGGCCGCGCGCTGACGCCGGTTGGCAACGGCGCCGTGCTCCTGTCGTGGTCCGGATCGATGTTCGAATACCTGATGCCTTCGCTGGTCATGTACACCCCCCGCAACAGTCTGCTCGACCAGTCCTGCCGCCTCGCGGTGGAGCGCCAGATCGCCTATGGCAAGGAACGCGCGACGCCGTGGGGAGTATCCGAGTCCGCGTTCAACGTACGCGATCGCGCTTATACCTATCAGTATTGCGCCTTCGGTGTGCCGGGCCTTGGGCTCAAACGCGGCTTGGAGGAAGATCTCGTGATCGCACCTTACGCCACCGCGCTTGCGGCCATGTATGAGCCGTCCGCCGCCGCGGAAAATTTGCGGGCGATCGAGTCCGCCGGTGCGCGCGGCCGCTATGGATGCTATGAGTCGATCGACTACACGCGCACTCGCCTGTCGGAAACCGGCAGCCCGGCCGTGGTGCGGGCCTGGTTTGCGCACCATCAGGGCATGTCGCTGGTGGCATTGGCAAATGTCATGCATGGCGGCATCATGCGACATCGTTTCCACCGCGAACCCAGGGTGCGGGCAGCCGAATTGCTGCTGCAGGAACGCACCCCGCGTGAAATTCCCGCGCGCGGCATGCCGGTGCAAGGCATTCACGCCACGGAGGTAGACGTGCCCGTCGAACCTGTATCGCGTCGCTTCCAGTCCCCGAGGCTGCACATTCCGTCCACGCATCTGCTTTCCAACGGGCGCTACGCCGTCATGATTACCGCGGCGGGTTCCGGCTACAGCCGCTGGAACGATCTCGCCGTTACGCGCTGGCGAGAAGATGTGACCCGCGACGCCTGGGGCAGCTACCTGTTTCTGCGTGATGTTGCGAGCGGCACGATGTGGTCGGCTACCGATCAGCCCGGCGGCGCCACTGCGGAGGAGTACGAGGTGTTGTTTCTCGAGGACCGCGCCAGGATACTGCGTCGCGACGGCACACTGTCCACTGCCCTGGAAATCATGGTGTCCCCCGAGGACGACGCCGAGATACGCCGCCTCTCGATCACCAATGACGGCCCGCGCGCACGCGAAATCGAAATCACCTCCTACGCCGAAATCGTGCTGGCACCGCAGGCTGCCGACATCGCGCACCCGGCCTTCTCCAATTTGTTCGTCAAGACCGAATACTTGCCCCAGGAGCGTGCACTGCTGGCGATGCGCCGGCCGCGCAGTTCCGAGGATGCCACGTTGTGGGCAGCGCACGTGGTGTCGGCGGAAGTGATCGGCGCCGTCGAGTACGAGACCGATCGCGCGCGTTTTCTAGGCCGTGGCCATTCGGTGCGGGATCCCGTTGCGGTCATGGATGGCCGACCGCTTTCCAACACGGTCGGTCCGGTGCTCGATCCGATTTTCAGCCTGCGCATGCGCGTGCAGGTAGCGCCCGGAAAGACCGCGCGGGTGGCGTTCTCCACCATGGTTGCGGCTTCGCGCGATCAGATCCTCGGTCTCGCCGACAAGTATCACGACCCGGCGACCTACGAGCGCACGTCGGCGCTGGCCTGGACGCACGCCCAGGTCCAACTCCACCACCTCGGCATCAACGCCGACGAGGCGAATCTGTTTCAGTATCTCGCCAACCGCATCCTGTTTTGCGATCCGCAGATGCGCCCTTCCGTGGAAATCATGAAGCGCAGCGTGCTGGGCCCCCGCGCGCTGTGGCGGCACCGTATTTCAGGTGACCGGCCGATTGCATTGTTACGCATCGAGGATACGGAAGACCGTGCCATTGTCTGGCAAATGTTGCGTGCCCATGAATATTGGCGCAGCAAGCGATTGCAGGTCGACCTGGTAATCCTGAACGATCGCAAGGCGTCCTACATTCAGGATCTGCAGGATTTTCTCGAAGGCATGGTGCGCGGCAGCCGCGCGTCGCCGGCCCCGGAAGGCGCGCAGGGCGACATTTTTGTCGTCCGGTCGGACCTGTTGACGGAGCCGGAGAGCGACCTGCTGCAGACTGCGGCGCGCATCACGTTGAACGCCCGGCAGGGCACGCTCGCCGAACAAGTTGCGCGCATGCGCCGCGTCCGCACCGCGGAAATCCCGCGACGGCAGGTTTCGCCTGCGCGCGAGACCGAAGACGCGCTCGCAGCGTCCCCCCGGCTGGAATTCTTCAACGGCCTGGGCGGCTTTGCCAACGATGGAAGCGAGTATGTCACGGTGCTCGGCCCTGGCCAACGCACGCCCGCGCCGTGGATCAACGTCATCGCCAATCCCCAGTTGGGCTTTCTGGTATCGGAGTCGGGCTCAGGCTACACGTGGGCCGGCAATAGCCGTGAAAACCAACTGACTCCATGGTCGAATGACCCGGTTGCAGACCCGGCCGGCGAGGCGCTGTACCTGCGTGACGAGGACAGCGGCGAAGTCTGGGGACCCACGGCCTTGCCCGTCCGCGTCGAATCGGCGCGCTACGTCGTACGCCACGGTCAGGGATATACCCGCTTTGCACACGGCTCCCTCGGCATCTCTTGCGATCTGCTGCAATTCGTCGCGTGGCAGGATCCGGTCAAGATTTCGCACCTGACCCTGGAAAATCGTTCGTCACGCCCGCGACGCATCTGCGTGACTGCCTACCTTGAATGGGTGCTAGGAATGTCGCGCGCAGCCAATGCGCCTTTCGTGGTGACCTCGCTCGACGAAACGACGGGTGCAATGTTCGCAACCAACACCTGGAATGGTGAGTTTGGCAATCGCGTCGCTTTTGCCGACTTGTGCGGTGCGCAGAGTTCATGGACGGGAGACCGGACTGAATTTATCGGCCGCAATGGCAGCCTCGCGGAGCCTGCGGCGCTGGTTGCCGGAACTGCGCTTGGCAAACGCTGCGATGCCGGGCTGGACCCATGCTGTGCGCTGCAGACGACCATCGAACTGATGCCCGGGCAGAGCCGGAGCATCACTTGGTTGCTGGGGCAGGCCGCGGACCGCGAAAAAGCGCGCGAACTGATCCTGCGCTATCGGGGTCTCGACCCGCTGTCATGTCTCGACGAAGTCAAGCGCGAATGGGACGGCATTCTCGGCACGATGCAAATACGCACGCCGGATCGGGCCATGGACTTGCTGTTCAACCGCTGGCTGCTCTATCAGACACTTTCCTGCCGCATGTGGGCGCGTGCCGCGTTCTACCAGGCCGGCGGCGCGTTTGGCTTCCGCGATCAACTGCAAGACAGCATGGCGTTCGCGACGGTGCGCCCCGAGTTAGCAAGGGCGCAGCTCGTGCGCGCCGCCGCACGCCAGTTTACCGAGGGTGATGTGCAGCACTGGTGGCACCCGCCGACAGGACGCGGCGTGCGCACACGTTGCTCCGACGACCTCGTGTGGCTGCCTTATGCTGCCTCGCATTACGTTACCGTGACCGGTGATCGTGGCGTGCTCGAGGAGGAGTCGGCTTTCCTCGAGGGGCCCCCGCTTGCGCCCGGGGAGGACGATGCTTACTTCGAGCCTGCGAGCTCCGCGCAAAGCGCCACACTCTTCGAGCATTGCGCGCGCGCCCTCGACCACAGCCTCGCGACCGGCGCGCACGGCCTGCCGCTCATCGGCTCCTGCGACTGGAATGATGGCATGAATCGCGTGGGCCACGCCGGCCGCGGCGAAAGCGTTTGGCTGGCGTGGTTTCTGATCGATACCCTGCGACGGTTCGCGCCCATCGCCGAGCAACGCGGTGAAGCGCAACGCGCCGAGATCTGGTTGCGGCACGCCACGGCGCTCAACGAAGCGGTCGAACGCGAGTCGTGGGATGGTGCCTGGTATCGGCGCGCCTATTTCGACGACGGAACCCCGCTCGGGACAGCGGCGGCCGCTGAATGCCGCATCGATTCGCTGGCGCAAAGCTGGAGCGCGATCACGGGGGCGGGAGATCCGGCCCGCGCCCGCAGGGCAATGGACTCGGTGGATGAATACCTGGTGCGCCGCGGTGACGATCTGGTCCTGCTGTTCACGCCGCCATTCGACCGCACCGCGCTCGATCCCGGCTACATCAAGGGTTACCTTCCGGGGTTGCGTGAAAACGGCGGGCAATACACGCACGCAGCCGTATGGTGCGCCGTCGCATGGGCCGCGCTCGGCGACGGCGATCGCGCGGGACAAGTGCTGGATATGCTCAATCCAATCAACCATGCCTCGACACGCGCCGGTGTGCACGCATACAAGGTTGAACCCTATGTGGTGGCTGCGGACGTCTACGGCGAACCGCCGCAGATCAGACGCGGCGGCTGGACCTGGTACACCGGTGCGGCGGGATGGATGTTTCGCACCGGCACGGAATGGCTGCTGGGCATACGCAAAGCGGGAGACAGCCTGGTGATCGACCCCTGCATTCCGCGCCATTGGCGCGGCTTCGAGGTTCGGTACAAGCATGGAACCGCGAGCTACGAAATCCGTGTCGAGAATCCTGCGGGCGTCTCGCGGGGTGTAGGACTTGTCGAACTCGATGGCCGGATTTCCGGGATGGCATCGATTCCGCTGGTGGATGACGGCCAGACCCACCTCATTGTCGTAACGCTGGGTCCCGGCTGATCGCCCTGGATCGCTGACGCGCAGTGCGCGCGGCGATCTGAGTTACCTGAATTACTTCACGCGGTCGCGCATCGATTTCACACCGCTGCCGTCGGCGCAGTGGGCGCAGCAGAAAAAACGTCCGTCGGTTTCCATGCCGTGGCCGATGATGCGGCAGCCACAGTGCGCGCAGGTCGGAGCCAGCGCCTGAATCGCGCACTCGAAGCTATCGAACGTGTGCGCCTTTCCGTCGACGACGACCTGGAAGGATTTGTCGTAGTCATTGCCGCATTGCTCGCATTGGGCCATCGTTTTCTTCCTGCCTGTAGGGTCTGCGCTTGGACCCGTTGAGCAGCGCGAGAGTTCGCCCCCTGCGCGTAAGCGCTACAAAGGCGCTGTAATACTTACCTGTCAACCAGCCTCGAGGGTTCCGGCCTGCGGTCCGCGAGCCGCTCATAGGTCGTTGTCGTGAAAGCGGTAGTGTCGATGCGCCGAAGGTTGTGGCGCGCTGGCATGTGGTTTGCACTATTACCGCGTGCAGATCGCACCGACCGCGTCTGCGGGGACCGCTATTGTCTGGCGATCCTTCTACATAAACCATCCAGAAAAACACTCATTCAAGGAGACGTCAAACATGAACCATTTGCACAAAGTGAGCTGGATCACGGCTGCCGTCCTCGCTACTGCTCTCGCTGCTGGCTGCGACCGCAACAAGCCTTCATCCGAAACGGCGGGCCAGAAGCTCGACCGCACTACCGAGCGAGCCGGTGAAAAAATGGACCAGGCGGCTGCGGACGCCAAGTTAAAGGCCGGCCAAGCGAAAGACACGGTCGATGATGCGGCGATCACGGCCAAGGTCAAGACGGCGATGATTGCAGAGCCCGGACTCAAGGCGATGAAAATCAATGTCGACACAGCCCATGGCGTAGTAACCCTGACCGGTACCGTCGAAACGCCGCAAAGCCTGGAGCGGGCGACGCAGGTAGCGCAGTCGGTCGATGGCGTGAAGTCGGTTGACAACCGCCTGAATCTGAAGTCCCGCGCCTGACGAAAGTCGGCCACTCGTTAACCCACGTGTCGGCCGGCTTTTCTCTGGTGTTTGTCTTGCAATCAATCCGACGTGCGGGCAGCCGCGCGGCCGGATTGATCGTTTTTGGCGGCGCGCTGTGCGCGGGCTGCGCGTCGCTGCCCGAGGTATCGCGCCCGCCGCACAATCCCGATGCGGTCCGCTTCGAGGGAAGCAAGGGACCCTTGTCGAGCGCGCAAAGCGCCGCAATTCTCGAGAGCATAAAGGCCGATTCCGGTGAAGTCAGCATTCTGGACCGCCACCTTGCGCTCGAGCAGAAGGTGGTCGACAGCCCGCTGGTCGTGGGCAACCGCGTCACATTGCTCAAGGACGGCCCGGCCACCTATAGAGCGATGTTTGCCGCGATTCGCGACGCGCGCGACCACATCAACCTGGAGAGTTACATCATCGAGGACGATGAGGTCGGCAAAAAATTTTCCGACATGCTGCTCGAAAGGCAAAAGCGCGGCGTTCAGGTCAGCATCATCTACGACAGCATTGGCGCGATGAACGCACCCCGCGCCTTCTTTGACCGGTTGAATGACGGCGGAATTCGCACGCTCGAATTCAATCCCATCAATCCGCTCGCACCGGGAAACAAGAGCGCGCCAGACCATCGCGACCACCGCAAGTTGCTGATCGTGGACGGGCGGATTGCGTTCCTCGGGGGCATCAATATCAGCAACGTTTACTCGGCCGGGTCAGCGCCGCGCGCGAAGCCGGCCGGCAAGGCCAAGGACGGAAAAGATTCCAAGGCGATGCCTTGGCGCGACACGCACGTTCAGATCGAAGGGCCCGTAGTTGCCGAGTATCAGAAACTGTTTCTGGAAACCTGGGAAAAGCAAAGCGGCGAGGCTTTGGGCGGCAGCGGCGACTACTTTCCAGAACTGCGAACTGTCGGCAAGGAGATTGTTCACGCAGTCGGCAGCGCCGCGGACGAACCATATAGCAAGATATACGTAACGCTGGTCTCGGCAATCAACAGCGCGCAAAGCAACGTTTACCTGACCAACGCCTACTTCGTCCCCGATCCGCAACTGCTCGATGCCCTGAAAGACGCGGCAAGCCGCGGGGTCGATGTGAAGATCATCCTGCCCAGCCAGACGGATTTCTGGGCGGTCTTTCATGCTGGCCGTTCACACTATGCCGAACTGCTTCGCGCCGGAGTGCAAATTTACGAGCGCCAGGACGCGTTGCTGCATTCAAAAACCGCGTTGATCGATGGCGTGTGGTCGTGCGTTGGTTCCACCAATCTGGATTGGCGCAGTTTCCTGCATAACAACGAAATCGATGCAGTCGTTCTCGGCGAGGAATTCGCGAAGCAAATGCTTGCCATGTTCGAAGACGATCTGGCCGCGTCGAGAGCCATCGATGCCGACCGCTGGGCGAACCGTTCCATCGGCTTGCGCATGAAAGAGTGGTCTGCGCGGTTGTGGGAATACTGGCTCTGAAACTGTGCGCTCAAGCCTTGGAAATTTTGCCGATCGACCGGTAGTTGTTACCGTTCTGCTACGGGACGAATTTTCCAAGTGAATGATTTGGCTAGCTAAAGAGGGGTGGCACGGGGGTTGCAAAAGCTTGGGTCACGAACGGTTCGATGGAGCTTTCCATTGCAGCCGGCCTGAAACCCTAGCTTTAGGATAGGAGCCAACAATGAACTGGGATCGAATCGAAGGCAACTGGAAGCAATTCAAAGGCAAGGTGAAGGAACAGTGGGGAAAGTTGACCGACGATCAACTCGACAAGATCGCAGGGCGCCGCGACCAGCTTTCCGGAAAGATCCAGGAATCGTATGGCATCAGCCGCGATGAAGCCGACCGCCAGGTGAAGGATTGGGAATCGCGGCTCTAAGAGAGCGTTTCGCCCATCACGAGCCAATTACATACACAACACAAAATCGCAATCCAAGGAGAAACCATGCATACCCAAAATGATTTCCTGCAACATTCGCACAACCCCGGCGCTGTGTGGCGCGATCGCCTGCTCACGGCAGGCGCCGCCATCATCATCGGACTGTCGCTGAGCAACATCGCGCCGGCAGACGAAACCAAGCGCGAAATCAAACGTTCCGCTGATGCGCAACACGATGCGGCGGTCAGCGAGGCAAAGGCGAACTACAAAGCAGACAAGGCGAAGTGCAAGGAACTGACGGGCAACGACAAGGACGTGTGCATGAAGGAAGCCAAGGCCGCAGAAAAACGTGCAAAGGCCGAGGCGAAGGCAGAAAAGAAAACGGCTGGCGTCAATGCCGAAGCAGATGAGGAAAAACGCGAGGCCGAGTTCAAGGTCGCCAAGGAAAAGTGCGAATCCATGACCGGAAGCAGCAGGAAGGCCTGCGAGAAGGAAGCGGAAGCCACGTACCGGCAGTAACCGAATTGGACCGGAGCGGGCACCTCCGCAAGAGGTGACGCTCCCGGTTCCCCGAAATGTTTATTTGAGGTTTGACTGATTTAGCTCTCTACCCTCCGGAACCCCCGTTAGCCCTCGATCCGCAAGGATTGGGGGCTTTTTTTGAGGGTGAGGCGAGAGGCGTGAGGCGTGAGGAGTAAAGTCACGACGATCTATTTTTTTTCTTAAGTGCCTCTACGCCTCCCGCCTCTCGCCTCACCCCTCTCGCCTCACCCCTCACGCCTCACCCTCTTTCGCACGCAATATCGCACTCGAAAGTTCATCGAGGTTGACGGGCTTGGCGACGAATGCTTGATACCCGGCGGCGAGCGCCGCCTGATAGTCCTGCTCACGCGCGTATCCGGTGAGTGCCACTGCCGGGACTGTGCCACCGCTCGATGCTCCGAGCGCGCGGACCTTGCGCAGCAAGTCGTAGCCGTCCTCTTCCGGCAGTCCAATGTCAGAAAGCAGGACGTGCGGCTGGAACGATTGCAGTTTATCGAGGGCCTCCGGGGCGGAAGCAGCGGACTCCACGACTGCTCCGGCGCGCTGCAGCGCCTCCTGCAGCATCTCGCGCGTGTTGGGATCATCGTCCACCGACAAAATGCGCAATCCCGTCAGCCGGCGCTTTGGCGCGATGGGGCGCGCAACGGCGTGATTGTCCGTGACGGCTGAATGCCCGGAGCCCGCCGGTGCGGCGGTATCGTATTGATCATGCCGGGGCTGGATCGGAAGGCGGACCACAAAACGGGCTCCGTTGCCTTCGCCGGTACTGTCGGCCATGACGCTGCCACCGTGCAATTCGGCAAGCTGGCGCACCATGGCGAGTCCCAGGCCGAGACCGCCGTGCTTGCGTTTGCTGCTGGCATCGGCCTGGCGGAAGGGATCGAATACATGCGGGAGGAACTCCCTGCTGATGCCTTCGCCGTCGTCGGCGACGCAGATTTCTATCTGCGCGCCTACGCGCGACAGTGCCAATGTTATGTGACCGCCGTGCCGGGTGAACTTCACCGCGTTCGACAGCAGATTCCAGATGATCTGCTGCAACCTGGCGGGGTCGCCATACAGACAGTCGGCATCCGGGGCGAGCTTGCTGTCGAAAGTGATATCGCGCGCGTCGAGCGCCGGGCGCAGCGATTCGACTGTGGAATTGATGAGGGGAATCAGGTTCAGCGCGTGCACGTCGAGCCGCAGGCGGCCAGACCCGATATCGGCTATGTTTAGCAGGTCGTTCACCAGCCTCGCCTGCGCATTGGCGCTCGCATCGATCTGCGCCAGTGCACGCTGCATCGTTGCAAGGTCCGCGTCACCGTGTTGCAAAGTCTGAGTCCAGCCCAGTATTGCGTTGAGCGGCGTGCGCAGTTCATGGGAAAGTGTGGCGAGGAATTCGTCCTTGGCGCGGTTGGTCGCTTCCGCCTGGGTGCGCAAAGCATGCTCGCGCTGCAACAGGTGCGAACGACTCTCTTCCGCCCGTTTTCTTTCATCGATATCGATGAACACGCCGAGCCACTTGTCGATGCGGCCATCGGCGTCGTGCACGGGCACGCCACGCGCCAGGTGCCAGCGGTATTCGCCATCCGCCGCGCGGCGCAAACGCAGTTCGAATTCGTACAGGGAGTCGTCGGCCAGAGCGCGCTCCCAGCGTTCGGCCATTTTCACGCGATCGTCCTTGTGTACCTGTTCGATCCATCCGCCGGCCACGCCTTGCCCGAGATCAACGCCACTATATTCGGTCCAGTATCGGTTGACGAACAGCGGCGTGCCGTGGCGATCCACAATCCACACGCCTTGGGGCGAGATTTCGACAAGGGAGCGATACCGTTCTTCGCTGTCGCGCAGCGCGTGTTCGGCGCTCATGCGGTCGGTAATATCTCTGACGTTGCACTGCATGAACCGGCTCTGGTTCGCCATGTAGGCGTTGCAGGTGAATTCCACGTCGTGGCGTTGGCCGTGGGGAGTCAGGATGGGCAGATGGTGAAAGCGGTAATAGTTCTTGTCTTGCAAAATCCGGAAAGCGTCCCGTCCGGCGGATTCATCCGCGAACAGCCCGATTTCCCAAAGGGCTTTGCCGACCAGTTGCTCGCGCGTGCGCCCCAGCAGCTCCGTCATCGACGGATTTACGCTGCTGATGCGTCCCGATTCGGCGTCGAATAGAAAGACGCCGTCGGGGGAGGCTTCGAACAGCCTGCGGTAGCGCACCTCCGAGGCATTCAGCGCCGCTCCCGCCCGTCCCTGTACCAGATTGATGCCGGCCAGCAGCAGGCTGACCAGCACACCGATCACCAGGAAAGTCGGCGCGATGCCGCGCGTGGATGCAAGTTCGAATTCCGGACGGGTGTAGAAAACAGATCCCCATGACCTGCCGGGACCATCCGTGACGGCAGTCGTGGATAAGCGTGGCCGGTAGCCGGCGTCCAGGAATGCGTGAGAGGGATCGGAACTGTACAGCAGCGCGCCCGGGGTGGTCTGCGTTGTGTCGTAGACCTGGATGTCGATGTCGCGGCTCGCGTCGGCTGGACGCAGCGCCGACAGCATTTCATCGGCTTGCACCGAGGCAATCAGGAAGCCGCGCAGCGCTTGCCGGCGCGTTTCGCGCGAATTCGGCACGCCGTTCCCGCGATAGATGGGATGGAAAAGATGGAAGCCGTTGCGTTTTTTGGACCAGAACTCACTGACGATCGTGACTTTGCCCGACATCGCCGCGCTGCCGGTATCACGCGCTTGCGCCATGGCGGCTCGGCTGGTTGCTTCGGTGAATATCCCGGAGCTGGCAATCGCCTGGCTGCGCCATTCCCGAGGTTCGAGGTAGACGAAATGCAGCTGTTCGCTCTTATCAAAATCGAGCAGCAATTGCTGGCTGGCGCTCGCGGATTGCCGGTCTGGGGAGGCGCCGTCCTCAATCCGGATCCAGCCCATTCCTAGGATCCCGGGATAGCGGCCTTCGGGTGACTGTGCCCGGTGGTTCTGGATTGACTCAGGATTCGGAAGATTGAGCTGCTCGACAAAACTGTGGAATTGCGTCGCGGTCGGTTCGCGGCCGGCGGCAAACAGTCTGGCTTCCTGACGAAGCAAGCCGGCGTAGGCATCGAGCTGCTCTTCGATTGTCCGCTGCGTATCGCTTACGTGTCTCTGAAAACGGCTGGCGTCCTCGGCATCGGCCACATGCAACAACTGCCAGACCAAAGTGCCGGTCGCCGCGAGGGCGACAACCAGCACCAGGAACGGTCCCCACAAATAGCGTCGCATCTCCGGTTTCATTCGGCTTCCAGCGGGCGGCCAGGCTGTACGTTGAAAGAACAAGGGGCCTTCTGCTTCCGGTGATAGACCATCCCGACTGCGCTTAGTGCTGCGCGAATTCGAGCG
>Ga0068865_100001698_pt1 | contig 12909 bp, 10 predicted proteins | sample KBSMisM12_FD_75293 | JGI IMG/M metagenome (GOLD analysis project Ga0068865, IMG submission 75293) | Miscanthus rhizosphere microbial communities from Kellogg Biological Station, Michigan, USA - KBS Miscanthus M1-2 | ecosystem: Host-associated > Plants > Roots > Rhizosphere > Soil ...
GCGCGTGATCGCCGCGCTGCAGGCCGACGGCACGTGCTGGTGCGGCGGTACGGTGTGGCAGGGCCGTACGGCGATGCGCATCAGCGTGTCGTCCTGGGCGACGACCGAGGTCGACGTCGAGAAGAGCATCGCGGCGATGCTGCGCGTGGCGGCTGCGACAACCTGATCGACGGTTTGCGCACGGTTACGCTCGTTCGCGGTAAAATACGCTCGGAGTCGGCCAGACAGTCGCCGCCCCATCTCTTCTTGCTGCTGATCCATCGAACACCACGATGCTTCGGCGGCATGAAGAGGTGGGGGGGAGGAAAGTCCGGGCTCCACAGGGCAGAGTGCCAGGTAACGCCTGGGCGGCGTGAGCCGACGGATCAGTGCAACAGAGAACAAACCGCCGATGGCCCGCAAGGGATCAGGTAAGGGTGAAACGGTGCGGTAAGAGCGCACCGCGCGCGGGGACAACGCCGCGTGGCATGGCAAACCCCACTCGGAGCAAGACCAAATAGGGGAGCATTGGCGCGGCCCGCGTTGCTCCCGGGTAGGTTGCTCGAGCCGTACGGCGACGCACGGCCTAGAGGAATGACTGTCCAACGACAGAACCCGGCTTACCGGCCGACTCTTTTCTTACATTTTTTGTTTCAGTGGAGCGGAACCGCACGCCTTCTCGTGAAGTTCGGCATTGCTCCCGATCCCGACCTCCTTGACTCAAGGGGGTAAGACGAGCGCGAGGGCGCGCCACAAATTCCAGCGTGCCGGCATCTTCCTTGGCGGACAAAGAACGCTGGCGTGCACTCGCGCGCGGAGTCGGAGTCCCTGCACGACCGTATCGTCAGGGATTGCCAATCCGTACGTGGGTTCGTCCTCAGGGACGGCCATCTTCATCTTTCGCTGATGGCGGATGGCGGCGTCTATGAATTCCAACCGATGGGCACGGCAAACGAGTTCCTGCCGTACGCTGCGGTGCGTGGTGCACGCACTGCAACGTTTGCTGCTGCAAGGCTTCGACACGCGACCAATGCAGCTTTTAATACTTATATACAAGTAAAAATAATATAAATGTATCAAAATGCTGGTCGCGGCGCGGCCAATCTGCTTGTTGCGCCGCAACAAAGCCGTGGTTCGACCGGTGGATGACTCCGAAGCCCGAAAATCCAGCAAATTCAAACAACTTTAATGCACTCCTCATAAGTCACGCGAATTTTTAACAAAGCCGCGGCTTTCCCCTTGATCTGCAAGCAATTTCCCTTGACACCTTGGGTAGCGAAGACTAATGTTCGCGCGGTGGGAATTCGTGGTTTTTCGTGGGATACGTTGCGGCGGAATCATGTTTCAGGGCGAAACAGCCATTACTCTCGACGACAAAGGCCGCCTGGCGGTACCTACCGCCTATCGCGAGCTGATCGCGTCCGCCTGCGCGAATCGCCTGGTTTTCACCTACAACCCGTTCGAGCACGGCTGCCTGTGGCTGTTCCCGCATAGCGAGTGGGAGAAGGTGCGTGACCAGGTCAACATGCTGCCGAGCGTCAAGCGCGTGCACCGCGACCTGCAACTCAAGCTGGTCGGCGCAGCGACGACCGTCGAAGCCGACGGCAGCGCGCGCCTGCTTGTGCCCGCCAGTCAACGCGCGGCTGCCGGCATCGAGAAGCGCGCAATCCTTCTAGGCATGGATCGCAAGTTCGAGCTGTGGAGCGAACAGGCCCACCTGAACAAGATCCGCCAGACGATCGGCGAGTCCGAGCTCAGCAGCGAGATGCTGGACTTGCGTCTGTGAGCGGCGGCTTGGCAGCGCGCACCGGAGCGGCGATGACCAGCGAAGACAGCGCACCTGCCGCACCCGGCCACGTGCCGGTAATGCTGGAACAGAGTCTGGACGGATTGCACGTACGCAGCGCCGGTACCTACCTCGACGGCACGTTCGGCCGCGGCGGGCATGCCCGGGCATTGCTTGTGCGCCTCGGGCCGGGCGGGCGTCTGCTGCTGATGGATCGCGATCCGGCTGCCGTCGCCGTTGCGCGTGCGCAGTTCGGCGACGACGCGCGTGTCGCCATCCGCCATGGCAGTTTTGCCGACCTTGCCGAATGGGATGCCGCGCAGGGCGGGCTCGACGGCGTGCTGCTCGACCTGGGCGTGTCGTCGCCGCAACTCGACGACGCGGCGCGCGGTTTCAGTTTTCAGGCCGATGCTCCGCTCGACATGCGCATGGATCCCACGCACGGAGAGAGCGCCGCGCAGTTTCTCGCCCGCGCCAGGGAGAGCGAGATAACCGATGTGCTGTGGCGCCTCGGCGAGGAGCGCCACAGCCGGCGCATCGCGCGCGCCATCGTCGAACGCCGGAGTGTCGAGCCGCTGCAGCGCACCGGCGAACTGGCCGAGTTGATCACGCGCACGATCGGCCGCCGCAGCGATACTCATAAAGGCGGGGGCAAGCATCCGGCAACGCGCACGTTCCAGGCGCTGCGCATTGCCGTGAACGGCGAACTCGACGCGCTGGAAAGAGGGTTACAGGGTGCGCTCGCCCGGCTCCGGCCGGGCGGGCGTCTGGTCGTCATCAGTTTTCATTCGCTGGAAGACCGCATCGTCAAGCGCTTCGTGCGCGCCGAATCGCAGGCTGCGCCGACGCGCCACGGCTTGCCGCCGCCGGCGCCGGTCGCACTGCACCTCAAGCCGATCGGCTCGGCGCAGTTTCCGGATGCGCGGGAAGTCGCCGCGAATCCGCGTTCACGCAGCGCCGTGCTGCGCGTGGCGGAGCGATTGCAGTGAGACGTTTCGGCATCGCTGTTCTGCTGCTGCTGCTGATCGCGGTGGTCGCGAGCGCAGTCGGCGTCGTCTATGCGCGGCAGGAGAGCCGCAGCATGTTCGTCGAACTGACGCGCCTGACTGCCGAACGCGACGACCTCAATTTCGAATACGGGCGCCTGGAACTCGAACAGGCGACTGCAGCTGAAGCCAACCGCGTCGAGCAGATCGCGCGCAGCCGTTTCGGCATGGTTTCGCCACAACCGGCGAATACCGTAGTGATCAAACGCTAAGGACTTTCGAACCCCAAATGCTGTTTGGTCTATTGCCAGCCTCCAGACCCGTGAACAGCCTTGCCGGCGCCGAACGCGCGCGCGTGAAGCCGCGAACACAGGCGATCAACACGCGCGGGCGCCTGTATGTCGTGCTGATGATGCTCGCGCTGGGCTCGACGGCGCTGATCGTGCGCGCGGTCGACCTGCAGGTCGTACGCAAGAATTTCTATCAGGAGCAGGGCGACGCGCGTTTCCTGCGCGACATGCCCGTGCCGGTTTCGCGCGGCACGATCTTCGACCGCAACGGCCAAGCGCTGGCCGTGTCGACGCCGGTCGATTCGATCTGGGCCGATCCGCAAAAGCTGCTCGAGAACGACGATCGCCTCGACGAACTGGCGACCGCGCTCGGCATCGACGGCGACGTGCTGCGCCAGCGCCTGAACCAGCGCGTCGACAAGGAATTCGTCTATCTCAAGCGCCATCTGAATCCGGACGACGCCGAAGCGATCGTCAAGCTCGGCATTCCCGGCGTGTCGAGCCAGCGCGAGTTTCGCCGCTACTACCCGTCCGGCGAAGTGCTCGGTCACGTGCTCGGCTACACCAACATCGACGACAACGGCCAAGAAGGACTCGAACTCGCGTTCAACGGCCTGCTCGCGGGCACGCCGGGCAACGAGCGCGTCATCCGCAACAACAAGGGCCAGATCGTCGAGCACGTCGAACTGACGCAGAAACCCGAACCCGGCGTCGACCTGACGCTGTCGATCGACCGGCGCATCCAGTACCTGGCCTACCGCGAACTCAAGGCGGCGATCATCGAACGCCATGCCAGCTCGGGCTCGATGGTGATCCTCGACGTGCGCAACGGCGAAGTGCTGGCGATGGTCAACCAGCCGTCGTTCAACCCGAACGCGCGCGAGAAAATGGATCCGGCGTACCGGCGCAACCGCGCGTTGACCGATCTGGTCGAACCGGGCTCGACGATCAAGGCGTTCACGATCTCCGCGGCACTGGAAAGCGGCAAGTGGAAGCCCGATTCGAAGGTCGACACGAATCCCGGTACCTACCAGGTCAGCAACCTCACCATCCACGACGTGCACAACCACGGCCTGCTCAACCTGACCGGCGTGATCACGAAGTCGAGCAACGTCGGTGCGGCCAAGGTCGCCGAGACACTGCCGAAAGAAAGCCTCTACGACATGTACCACCGTTTCGGTTTCGGCGAATCGACCGGCAGTGGTTTCCCGGGCGAGTCCGGCGGCGTGCTGCCGATCGTGAAGGCCTGGGGCCCGGTCGAAAAGGCGACAATCTCGTACGGCTACGGCTTGAGCGTCACGCCGCTGCAGCTGGCGCAGGGCTACGCGACACTGGCGAATGACGGACGCCTGCGCGCGCCGACCTTCGTCAAGGGCGCGCTGAATCCCGACAACGCGGTCATCGATCCGCAGATCGCGCATGAGGTGCTGCAGATGCTGCGTACCGTCGTGATGCCAGGCGGCACCGCGTTTCCGCAGGCGGTCGTGCCGAACTATGTCGTTGCCGGCAAGACCGGCACGGCGCGCATCGCGCATGGCGGCAGCTATCAGAACCGTTACATCTCTCTGTTCGTCGGCATCGTGCCGGCAACCGACCCGAAACTCGTCGGCGTCGTCGTCATCAACGATCCGGGTGGCGGCCAGGGCGGCCCGTACTTCGGCGCGCTCGTCGCCGCGCCGGTCTTCAGCAAGGTCATGGACGGCGCGCTGCGCCTGCTCGATGTGCCGCCGGACAACGTGCAGCGCTGGTATGCCGGCGGTCCCGACATCAACGCGCCGAAGGTTCCGCCGCCTCCCGCTGCAGCGGCCGACGATGACAACGCCGAGGAGGTGCCATGAACATGGCACCTCGTCGTCTTGCGGACCTGCTGCACGGCATCGCTGCGCCCGCGACGGCGCGCGACATCATAGTCAGCGGTCTGACCCTGGATTCGCGCCGCGTGCATGCCGGCGACGCGTTCATTGCCCTGCGCGGAAGCACGACGCACGGCATCACGTTTGCCCCGGCGGCGTTGGCGTCCGGCGCTTCGGTGATCCTTGCCGAAACGCCGGCGCCCGCCGCTTACCATGACAAAGATGCTGCCGCAGTCCGCACGATTTCCCTTCCTCCGCTTGCGGGGGAAGGTGCCGGAGGCGGAAGGGGGAAAGCCGATGACGGCGCTCCTGTCGTCTGGATCGACGGCCTGCGCGACCAGGTCGGCGAAATCGCCGCGCGTTTCTTCGGCCGGCCGTCCGAAGCGCTGCGCGTCATCGGCGTCACCGGTACCAATGGCAAGACCTCGATAGTGCAACTGCTGGCATCGGCGCTCGAGACGCTCGGCGCGAAGGCCGCGACGATCGGCACGCTCGGCGCAGGCCTGGTCGGTGCCGTCGACGCCGGCGAGCGCACGACGCCGGATGTCATCAGCGTGCAGGGGTTGCTGGAGAAGTTTCGCGCTGCCGGCGCGACCGACGTCGCCATGGAAGTTTCTTCGCACGCGCTCGACCAGGGCCGCGTCAATGCGGTCAGGTTCGCGCTCGCGGTGTTCACCAACCTGACGCGCGACCACCTCGACTACCACGGCGACATGAACGCATACGGCGCGGCCAAGGCGCGGCTGTTCGCGTGGCCGGGCCTGAGCGCCGCCGTCGTCAATGTCGACGACGCGTTCGGGCGCAACCTCGCATCGAGCCTGCCGGCGCACGTGACGCGGCTGCGCTACGGCCTGCAGTCGGCAGATGCGGAGATTCGCGCCGGCGCTGCGAGCAGCAGCGCGAGTGGCCTGCGTTTCATGCTGCACACGCCGTGGGGCGAGGGCGAAGTCGCCACGCCGCTGCTCGGCCGGTTCAATATCGCCAACCTGCTCGCCGTCGCTGGCTGCCTCGGCGCGCTCGGTTACACGTTTGCACAAATCCACAATGCTATTTCGCGTCTGCAGCCGGTGGCCGGGCGCATGAACCGCATCGGCGGCGAACGCGAATTGCCGCTCGTCGTCGTCGACTATGCGCACACGCCCGACGCGCTCGAACAGGCGCTCGGCAGCCTGCGCGCGCACGCGCAGGGACGCCTGATCTGCGTGTTCGGCTGCGGCGGCGAGCGTGACCAGGGCAAGCGCCCGCAGATGGCGGCGATCGCGGAAGCGGGAGCCGACCGAGTCATCGTCACCGACGACAACCCGCGCGGCGAGAACGGCGATGTCATCGTCGCCCAGATCGTCGCCGGCCTCGCGCATCCGGAAAGAGCGACCGTGCAGCGCGACCGCGCGCAGGCGATCGCACTCGCGCTGCGTGAGGCGCGGCCCGGCGATGTCGTGCTAATCGCCGGCAAGGGCCATGAGCCGTATCAGGAAATCGGCGGCGTCCTGCATCCGTTCGACGACCTCGACGTCGCGCGCCGAACCCTGGAGGCGCGGCCGTGCTGAGCCTCAAGCTCACCGACGTTGCCCTGTGGACGCGCGGGACGCTGCACGGCGCCGACGTGCCGGTCGACGGCGTGTTCACCGATACGCGCGCGCCGAAGCCCGGCGCGCTGTTCGTCGCGCTCAAGGGCGACAGCTTCGACGCGCACGATTTCGTGGCACAGGCGCAGGCTGGCGGCGCGGCGGCGGCTCTGGTCGAGCGCCAGGTCGCGATCGACCTGCCGCAGGTGGTCGTCGCCGACACGCTGCTGGCGCTCGGCGATCTCGCCAGCGCGGTGCGCGCGCAGCATCGCACGCGCGTGGTCGGCATCACCGGCTCCAACGGCAAGACGACCGTCAAGACCCTGCTCGCCACGATCCTCGGCCTGCACGGCAAGGCGCATTTCAACGCCGGCAATCTCAACAATGAAATCGGCTTGCCGCTGTCGCTGCTCGCCATGCCGGCGGACGCGGATTACGCGGTGATCGAGATGGGTGCCGGCAAGCCCGGCGACATCGCCTACCTGGCGGGCATCGCGCGTCCGGAAATCGGCCTGGTCAACAACATTGCACCGGCGCACCTGGAGCGCATGGGCACGCTCGAGGGCATCGCCGAGACAAAAGGTGCATTGTATACATCGCTGCCGGCCCACGGCATCGCCGTGATCAATGCCGACGACGCGTTCGCTGCGACGTTCGCCGCGATGGCCGGCTCGCGTCGCATCGTTCGCTTCAGCATGGCATCCGTGGCCGACGTGCGTGGTCAGGTAATCGAATCCGGTGCCCGCATGCGCTTCGCGTTGCGCATGCCAGGCGCACAAACCCAGGTCGATCTGCCGCTCGGCGGTCGCCACAATGTCATGAACGCGCTGGCTGCTGCGGCCGCCGCGTACGCGCTCGACGTGCCCGCGGCGACCATCAGGCAAGGGCTCGAATCGGCGCCGGCGGTCAAGGGCCGCCTGCAGCGACATGTGCTGGCGGCAGGCTGGACCCTGATCGACGACAGCTACAACGCCAATCCGGGCTCGACCGAGGCGGCGATCGACACGCTCGCTGCCGAAGCCGGCGAGGGCTGGCTCGTGCTCGGTGACATGCGCGAACTGGGCGCCGCTGCGTGCGAACTGCATGCGCATGTCGGGGCGCACGCGCGTGAGCGCGGCATTGCGCGGTTGTTCACCGTCGGACCACTGGCGAAGGCAGCAGCGGAGTCGTTCGGTGCCGGTGCCACGCACTTCGCCGATCAGCAGGCGCTGATCTCGGTCCTCGCGGCCGACGTGCACATGGGCGTCAACGTGCTGGTCAAGGGTTCGCGCGGTTCGGCGATGGACAACGTCGTGCGCGCGCTGCTCGAACCGCGCGGGGCCAACGGGGGGAACAAGCGCCATGCTGCTTGAACTCGCCGACGCGCTGCGTGGACAAGTGAGCTTTTTCCACTTGTTCCAATATGTCACGTTCCGCACGATCATGAGCGCATTGACCGCGCTGGCCGTCGCGCTGCTGCTCGGCCCGGACGCCATCCGGCGTCTGGCCGCGGTCAAAGCCGGCCAGGTGATCCGCAGCGACGGGCCGCAATCGCACCTGTCCAAGGCCGGCACGCCGACGATGGGCGGCGCGCTGATCCTGCTCGCGGTCACCGTCGCCTCGCTGCTCTGGGCCGATCTGCACAATCGTTACCTGTGGATCACGCTCGCCGTGATGCTCACGTTCGGCGTGGTCGGCTTCTATGACGATTACAAGAAGCTCGTGCTCAGGGACAGCCGCGGTCTGGCCGCGCGCTGGAAGTATTTCTGGCAGTCGGTGTTCGGGCTGGCCGGTGCATTGGCCGTGTACTTCGTGCTGCAGGAGGACTCGCCGGCGGCCATTGCGTTGTACGTGCCGCTGTTCAAGCAGGTTGCAATCCCGCTCGGCGTCGCGTTTGTCGTGCTCGGTTATTTCATCGTCGTCGGATTTTCCAATGCGGTGAACCTGACGGATGGACTCGATGGTCTGGCGATCATGCCGACCGTGCTCGTGTCCGCGGCACTCGGCGTGTTCGCCTACGCCGCAGGCCACAGCGTCTTTTCCACCTACCTGCAGATTCCGGCGGTGCCGGGCGCGGCCGAGCTGTGCATCTTCTGCGGCGCGCTGTCCGGAGCGGGTCTCGGTTTCCTTTGGTTCAACGCCTACCCGGCGCAGGTGTTCATGGGCGACGTCGGTGCGCTGGCCGTGGGTGCGGCGCTCGGCTGCGTGGCGGTGATCGTGCGCCAGGAAATCGTGCTGCTGATCATGGGCGGCGTGTTCGTCATGGAGACAGCGTCGGTGATCCTGCAGGTCGCGAGCTTCAAGCTGACCGGCAAGCGCATCTTCCGCATGGCGCCGATCCATCATCACTTCGAGCTCAAGGGCTGGCCGGAACCGCGCGTCATCGTGCGCTTCTGGATCATCAGCGTGGTGCTCGTGCTCATCGGTCTTGCGACCCTCAAGGTGCGCTGACGATGGACGCTCTGCAAGCACGCCGCCGCGACGAACTGCCGGGTCAATTCGACCTCGGCCTGCTGGTCGCCGCCGGTGCATTGGCCAGCCTCGGCGTGATCATGGTCGCATCGAGTTCGATCGCCATCGCCGACGGCCAGCACGTCGGACCGTTCTACTACGTGACGCGCCACGTCGTCTTCCTCGCCCTCGGCATCGGCTTGGGCGCCGCCGTGGCGCGCATCGAGCTCGATTGGTTCGAGCGCAACGCGTTCGTGCTGTTGCTGCTTGCGATCATCCTGCTGCTGCTGGTGTTCGTGCCGGGCCTGGGCTTGCGCATCAACGGTGCGCGCCGCTGGATACGACTCGGCATTGCCGGCTTCCAGTCCGTCGAAGCGGTCAAGCTGATGTTCGTCGTCTATCTCGCCAGCTACCTCGTGCGCCACCGCGAGAACGTACATGCGCGGCTGCTCAGCGTCATCAAGCCGCTCTGCGTGGCGGCGATCCTGGTCGTACTGCTGCTGATGCAGCCGGACTTCGGCAGCGCCGCGCTGATCATCGCGACTTCCATCGGCATGGTCTGGCTCGGCGGCGCGCGCCTGCGCAACCTGTTCTACCTCGCCATCCCGGTCATGCCGGCGATCGCCTGGGCGGCGATGACGTCGGACTATCGCGTCAAGCGCCTGACCTCATTCCTCAATCCGTGGGAGCACCCGTTCGACCAGGGCTTCCAGCTGACCCAGGCGCTCATTGCGATCGGACGCGGCGAATGGCTCGGCGTCGGTCTAGGCGGCAGCGTGCAGAAGCTGTTCTACCTGCCCGAGGCGCATACGGACTTCATCCTTGCCGTGATCGCCGAGGAACTCGGTTTCTTCGGCATACTCCTGGTGCTCGTGCTGTTTGCCGCTTTGGTCGGGCGCGCGCTGATGCTGGGCCTGCGCGCGGTGGAACGCGGCCAGTACTTCGCCGGCTACTGTGCATTCGGCATCGGCCTCATGATCGGCCTGCAGACGCTGGTTTCGATCGGCGTGAACCTCGGCGTGCTGCCGACCAAGGGCCTGACGCTGCCGCTGATCAGTTCGGGCGGCTCGAGTGTGCTGATGACCTGCGCGGCGATCGGCCTGCTGCTGCGCATCAGCTTCGAGGTCAGCCGTGCGGAAAACCGTCTGCTGGCAGCGCCGCACGAGGCGTTCGCATGAGCGGCATCGTCGCCATGTTCGCCGGCGGCACGGCCGAGCCGTCTCGAGAACCGTTGGCGGACGGAAGCACCGTGGCGCGCGCTGCGGCGCCGGTGCTGATCCTCGCCGGCGGCACCGGCGGCCACATCTTTCCCGGCATTGCCGTTGCGCAGACGTTGCGCGCGCGTGGCGTGCCGGTGCTCTGGGTCGGCAGCGACGGCGGGCTAGAAACGCAACTGGTGCCAAAGGCTGGCATCGAGTTGCGCACACTCAGCGTGCGCGGCATCCGCGGCAAGGGCCTGATGACGCGGCTTGCTGCGCCGCTGCGCATCGCCGGCGCAGTGCTCAGTGCGTGGCGCATGCTCGGCGCGGAGCGGCCGCGCAGTGCGTTGGCGCTCGGCGGCTTCGCCGCCGGTCCCGCCGGCATCGCGGCCTGGTTGCGTCGCGTGCCGTTGCTCGTCCACGAACAGAACCGCGTGCCCGGAGTGACCAACCGTATCCTGTCGCATTTTGCAAAAAAGCGACTTTGTGGATTCGCCGGCGCATTGCCCGGCGGCGAGTGGATCGGCAACCCGGTGCGCAGGGTGATCGCCGAACTGCCGCCGCCGTCCGAGCGGCTTGCCGGCCGCGATGGCCGCTTGCGCCTGCTCGTGCTCGGCGGCAGCCAGGGCGCCTACAGTCTCAACGTCGTTCTGCCGCAGGTACTGCAAAAGATCGCTGCCGACAAACGGCCGCAGGTGCATCACCAGAGCGGCGCGAAACACCTGGCGCAGACGCAGGAAATCTACAAGGCAGCCGGCATCGACGCGCAGGTCGATGCGTTCATCGACGACATGGCGGCGGCGTATGGCTGGGCCGACCTCGTCGTCTGCCGTGCCGGTGCGTTGACGCTCGCCGAGCTGTGCGCTGCCGGACTGGCCGCGATACTCGTGCCGTTCCCGGCCGCCGTCGACGATCACCAGACGCGCAATGCATCTGCGCTGGTCGAAGCGCGTGCTGCGCGCCTGGTGGCCGAGGGCGACGGTTTCGCCGACCGGCTAAGTGGTGTGCTGGCGCAGTTGTGCAACGGCGACAGCGCGACGGCGCGCACGCGTCTGGTCGCGATGGCGCAGGCGGCACGCGCACTGGCGAAACCCGATGCCGCGTCGCAAATCGCCGATCTGTGCGTGGAGGTGGCCGCATGACGCCGCGCAGCCACGTGGCACAGACCGATGTCGCGACCGACTGGATCCGCACCGGCTTCCGCCGCGTGCACTTCGTCGGCATCGGCGGTGCGGGCATGAGCGGCATCGCCGAGGTGCTGCACAACCTCGGCTACGTCGTGTCCGGGTCGGACAAGGCCGAGTCGGCGGCGACCCGGCGCCTGGCCGGCTTCGGTATAGAAATCCACAAGGACCACTCCGCGGTGAACGTGACGGACGTCGACGTGCTCGTCGTGTCGAGCGCGATCAAGGCGGACAACCCCGAGGTCGTCGCAGCCACTGAACGCCGCCTGCCGGTCGTGCCGCGCGCCGAGATGCTCGGCGAGCTGATGCGCTTCCGCCGCGGCATTGCCGTGGCCGGAACGCACGGCAAGACCACGACGACGAGCCTGGTTGCCAGCGTGCTCGCCGAAGGTGGCCTCGATCCGACCTTCGTCATAGGCGGACAGCTGTTGGCTGCAGGCACACACGCGCGGCTCGGCACCGGCGATTATCTGGTCGCAGAAGCGGACGAATCGGATGGGTCGTTCCTGCTGCTCAACCCGGTCATCGCCATTGTCACCAACATCGATGCCGATCACCTGGAGAACTACCACGGCGACTTCGCGCTGGTGAAGAAGGCGTTCGCCGATTTCCTGCATCGGCTGCCGTTCTACGGGCTCGCGGTGCTGTGCGCCGACGACGCCGAAGTCGCCGAACTGGCGCGCGCGACACCACGGCGCGCGCTCACCTACGGTCTGAACGACGGCGTCGATGTGCGCGCCAGCGACGTGCGCCAGGATGCAGCGCGCATGCGCTTCAACCTGCATCTGCCGAAAAGGGCGGGAATCGGACAGCGAAGGCAGGAGGCCGAAGCGAACAGCGAAGCTGGCCCGAAGGGCGAGCCGCAGGAGCGGTTCGTCAATCGGGAATCGGCAGTCGAGAAGCAGGAGCAGTTCCCGGTGCTGCTGAACCTGCCCGGCGTGCATAACGTGCGCAATGCCCTCGCTGCGGCTGCCGTCGGCTGGCAGCTCGGTATCCCTGCCGAAGCGATCGTGCATGCGCTCGGTGAATTCCAGGGCGTCGGCCGCCGCTTCCAGTTGCGTGGCGATATCGCACTGGACAAGGGCACCGCACTGCTGATCGACGACTATGGTCACCATCCACGCGAACTGGCGGCTGTGTTCGCGGCCGCGCGCGGCGGCTGGCCGGGTCATCGCCTCGCAGTGGTGTTCCAGCCGCATCGCTACACGCGCACGCGCGACCTGCTCGACGACTTCGCCAATGTGCTGGCCGAGGTCGACGTGCTGATGCTGACGGAAATCTATCCGGCCGGCGAAGCGCCTATCGCTGGCGCCGACGGGCGCGCGCTGGCGCGTGCTGTGCGCGCGCGCGGCAAGGTCGATCCCGTGCTGATCGAGCACCCACGAGAGATTGCCACCGCCCTGCCGGCGCTGCTTGCCGACGGCGACGTGCTGCTGCTGCTCGGCGCCGGCGACATCGGCGCAGCGGCCAACGCGCTGGCCGCGGCCGGCGCGCTGAAGAGCGCGAGGACGACCCAGTGAACGTGACCGACGCCCGCCAATTCGGCCGAGTCGCGGTTGTCATGGGCGGCAGTTCCGCCGAGCGCGACGTCTCTCTGGATTCGGGGCGCAACGTGCTCGACGCGCTGAAATCACGCG
>Ga0068865_100001710_pt1 | contig 12877 bp, 8 predicted proteins | sample KBSMisM12_FD_75293 | JGI IMG/M metagenome (GOLD analysis project Ga0068865, IMG submission 75293) | Miscanthus rhizosphere microbial communities from Kellogg Biological Station, Michigan, USA - KBS Miscanthus M1-2 | ecosystem: Host-associated > Plants > Roots > Rhizosphere > Soil ...
GGCGGCTCACAGATGCGTTTTGCCCAACTCGCCCGGCTTCATGGCGCGCGCTATCGTCATACCGTCATTGCCCTGGACGGCAATACCGACATGATGGAGCGCCTTAAGGGCTTGCCTGTCGTGTCCCTGTCCTTGTCTTTCGACAAGCGCCGGACCCTGCAAAGCTGGCGTCTGTTCCGTGAGACGCTGCGCGCCGTCCGTCCCGACGTGCTGTTGACCTACAATTGGGGCGCGATCGAATGGGCGATCGTGAACCGGTTAGGGACAGGTGTGCCCCATGTCCATATTGAGGACGGCTTCGGCCCGGAGGAGGCGCAAAAGCAGCTCTCGCGCCGGGTCTGGACGCGGCGGCTGGCGCTGGCGGGCGGGGGTACGACGGTGATCTTGCCCTCGCGCAACCTGGAAAGGATCGCGCTCGAGCAATGGCGGCTGCCGAAGGCCCATGTCCGCTTCATCCCCAATGGCGTGGATTGCGCCCGCTTTGCCGTGTCCTTGCGCGCGGACAAAGATGGGCCTGTTGTCATTGGCACGGTCGCGAGCTTGCGCAAGGAAAAAAACCTGGCCCGTCTGCTCAAAGCTTTTGCCGGAATCGCCGGCCGGCACCCGATGAGCGAACTTCTCATCGTGGGCGATGGCGTGGAGCGGCCGCATCTCGAAAAGCTGGCGAGCGAATTTGGGGTCAGCGCCCGGGTCCGGTTCGCAGGCCAGAGCAATCGCCCGGAAGACTGGCTGTCGCAGATGGACATCTTCGCGCTGTCCTCCGATACCGAGCAGATGCCGCTCAGCCTGTTGGAAGCAATGGCGGCGGGCTTGCCCGCTGTCGCTACCAATGTTGGAGATGTGGCGCAGATCGTGTCTGCGGCCAACAGTTCCTACATCGTTGCGGCCACGGATAAGGCTTTTCAGGACGGCCTTGCGCGGCTGATCGATGACCGCGCTGGGCGCGCCGTAATCGGCCGCGAAAACGAAAAGCGGGCGCGGGAGAATTTTGACGAGACCGTGATGGCAGCCCGATATTCCGAGATTATCGGTTAGCGATCGCGGCCTGAAACAGCGCCACCTGGCCGTCGCTGGTCGATTGCCAGTCGAACTGTTCGGCATAGCGGCGGGTGGCGGCGCGGTCCGGCGGTGTCTGGCGGAGCTGTGCGGCGGCGGCAACGATACTGGCCGCATCGCGGTTTTTCATCAACAGGCCGGCTTCGGGACGCGCGATCACTTCCGGCGTGCCCCAAACGGCCGAACCGATCACCGGCGTGCCGCAGGCCATGGATTCCAGCAGAACATTGGCCCAACCTTCGCGGCTGGAAGCCAGAACCAGGACATCGGCCGCATTATAGATTTCGCACAGCGCTTTTTGGTCCTGATTGCCGAGAAAACGCACGCGATCCTGCACCCCCAAACGGGCGGCGAGGTTTTCCAATTGCGGCCGGTCGGGTCCGGAGCCCACGATCAAAAGCGTCGCGTCCGGCATGTCCTTCATGGACTCGATCACCAGATAGTGCCCCTTGCGCTCAATCAGATGTCCCACCGACGCCAGCACAAAGCCGTTCACGCCCAGCTTGGCGCGCAAAGCGCCGCGGTCCTGCGGATGAAATTTCTCCAAATCGACGCCGTTGCGCAAAACCGTGATTTTGGCTTCCGCGACTCCCAATTCCACCATACGGTCCTTGAGCGCCTGGCAAACCGTGATCGCGGCGCTGGCGCGCCCAGCCGCTTCCAGGATCAACCGGCGCGGCCGGGGATATTCGGGGATCAAATTGATGTCGGTGCCTCGGGCGGTGATCACCACCGGCAGGTTGAATTCCTCAGCCAGCCAGCTTGCTGCGACACCATCCGGATAAAAATAATGCGCGTCGATCAGATCCACCTTGAGTCCCTGATCCAGCAAGCGCCGGAGGCGGCCCCGCATGGCGCGATAGAGCGTATGCGGCGTGAGATTCATCCCGATCTTGGGCACCACCAGATAGCGCGGATGCTCGACCTCAAAGCCGTTGCGGCTTTCGTGATCCGGCACACGCCTCAGCTTTTGCAATTCCGCCGAAAACGGAGGCGCCCAGGGCACCGGCGCCAGCACATGGGCGCGCACTTTGCCGTCCGAAACCAGGCGGCGCAGACGGGTCTCCACAAAGATGCCGTGAGACGGTTGCAGGGAATTGGGAAACAGGGTCGAGGTGGTCAGGATCGAAATGGGGCGCGAAGAGTCCATGTCGCAAATCCGTGCGGGGCGCATGCTCGGCCGCCCATTGTCGTTGGCGATTCTGACGTGAAGCGCAGTATAGCGTTGCGGAAGGTTAATGAATCCTTGGCCGGTGTACAGCCTCGCCCGGCTGATGTATAGCGCCGCATCGGGGCCAAATGGGGTTGGTCTGGGGCGGATATGATCCTGAAATCGCATTTTTGCTTTTTTCACCCAGCATGCGCCGACAGGCCATGAGCAAGCCTGTTCGTACACAGACCAATCGGGCAGATCTGTCCAATCAGGCGCCGCGCCTGCTTTTGGCGGCGGCCGTGATTGCCGCCATTGTCTATGGCTCGCTCTATCCCTTCCATATTCGCTCGTCCGGCACGCTTGCGCAGGATTTCCTGCACCTGGCATCGACATGGAACCAGCCGCCTCAAAGCCGCGGCGACCTTCTGGCGAACCTGCTGCTCTATGCGCCATTGGGTCTGGCCCTGTCGCTTGTCTTGGGCGATCACCGGTCCCGTATCTCGGCATCGGTCCTGACCGTGCTTGCCGGCACGCTTTTGTCCGTGATGGTGGAGCTGGCGCAATTCTATGATGTCGGCCGTTTCAGCGCGTTGTCCGATGTCTATCTCAATGCCGCCGGCACTCTGATCGGGGTGGTGTTTGCCTGGACCGCCGGTTTCGGCCCGGCACGGCAATGGTGGCCTTCCGGAAGCATGCCGGGTTTCGCGCGGCTGTTGCTGCTGACCTGGCTGGGCTGGCGGCTCTATCCTTATGTGCCCACCATCAACCTGCTCAAATATTGGCACAGCATCAAGCCGCTGCTGTTCGCGCCGCAACCGCCGCCGTTGGAAATTTTTCGTTTCGGCGTTTTTTGGCTGAGTTTCTTCTTTCTGCTGCAAACCGGTTTTCAACCCAAAAAGGCCTTTTGGCTGTTTTTGCCGGTGACGCTGCTTTATTTCGCCGCCCAGATCCTGATCATCGGACAGACCCTGTCTCTGGCTGAGATACTGGGAGCGTTTGCGGCGCTTGTTCTTTGCCCCCTGGTGATGCCGCGCTACGGCCGCTTCGGCATTCCGGCGGTGGCGGGATTGTTGATGACGATCGTCATCATGAGCCGGGTATTGCCTTGGCAGCTGGCCGCCAAGGTGAAGGCCTTTCAATGGATTCCCTTTTTCGGTTTCCTGCACGGTTCGCTGCAATTCGATGTCATCGCTTTTTCCCAGAAATTCTATCTCTATGGCGCGTTGCTGCTTCTGCTGCTGCGGGTCGGGATGGGCCTGAAAAGCGCGGTCGCATTGTTGTGCGCGGTCCTGCTTGCGACCAGCCTGATGCAGATGTTCCTGGTGGATCGATCGGCGGAGATCACCGATACGGTGCTGGCGTTAAGCGTGGGCTTGATTTACGCGCTGATGGCGCGGCTTTCTTCTGGTCCCGCGCGCAGCAGCTAGCTTCCGGCGCGCTCGACGCGATTTTGCGGCGCAAGCCGGCTTGCCTTGCGTTCGCCTTCCAGGAATTCCTCGAACATCCAGATCAGCCACAAGGCTCGGCTGTGATCGATGCGGCCGCCCTGATGCGCGCCGATCAGCTGGTGGATGACTTCGGTGTTGAGGTATTCACCGCAAGCCAGCCCTGACTTGGACTTGAGCTTGTCGTCCAGATGCTGGCCCATGGTGCCGCGGAACCAGCGCGCCAGCGGCACGGAAAAACCCTGCTTGGGGCGGTGCAAAACGTTCTTGGGCACCAGCCGGCCAAAGGCGCGCTTCAATAGTATTTTGCCGTCGCTGCCCCGGCGGTTCACCGCGGAAGGAAGCCCCAACGCCCAGTTCACGAATTGATGGTCCAGCATCGGCACGCGGACTTCCAAGCTGTTGGCCATGGCGGTGCGGTCCACTTTGACCAGAATGTCACTGGGCAGCCAGGATTTCAGGTCGATATATTGCGCCTTGGTGATGGGATCGTCGGTGGGCGCGGTTTTGGCGTGGCGAGAGACGACTTCCACCGCATGATAGCCGGCCAGCGACTTGGTCAGGGCCTGCGAGAAAAGCCGTTTGCGGGTGTCATCGCCGACCACCGACAGATTCCAGAAATAGCCTGTGGTGGAATCCGCGCTTAACTCCCGGAAGGTATGGCGGGCGCGCAGGAAACGCGGCGCGCTATCCAGCTGGGGATAGAGCGATGCCAGGGTTCCGAACAGCGGTTGGCGGATGGCTCCGGGCACAAAGCTCCGAATGCGCTCCTCAGTGGCGTGAAAGCCATAGCGGCGATAGCCGGCGAACAGTTCATCGCCGCCGTCACCGGATAGCGCCACCGTCACCGATTTGCGCGCCAGTTGCATCAGCCGGAAGCTGGGCAAGGCGGAGCTGTCGCCAAAGGGCTCATCAAAGATGGCGGGGAGGCTTTCGACCATATCAAGCTCGTCGCCCGACATGCGGGCGATGACGTGATGGGAATTGTAATGCTTGGCTACGGCGGCGGCGTAGGCGGTCTCGTCAAAGGCGGGATCGTTGAAACCGATGGTGAAGGCGGTGATGGGGTCCTTGGCGGCGCGGGCCATCAAGGCCATGGTGCCGCTGGAATCCACGCCGCCGGAGAGGAAGGCGCCGACCGGAACATCGGCCACCAGCTGGGATTTGACGATTTTTCCCAACCGGTCGAGCAACGCATCGTCCAGATTTGCGAGCTCGCTATTGTCGATATGGGCAGGGGCGGGATCCCAATAGCTGCGGAGCTCCGGTTTTTGTCCGCGGCGCAAGGTCAGGGTGCAGCCCGAGGGCAGTTGCTGCACGTTGCTGTAAATGGTTCGCGGCTCGGCGATGTAGCCCAGGGCGAAAAACTCCTCCACCGCGCAGGGGTCGATGCGGCGGTCCAGCCCGGGATGAACCTGCAGCGCCTTCAACTCCGACCCGAAAATCAGCGTCTGATCCGCCAGGGTGGCGTAATAAAGCGGCTTCTCGCCCAACCGGTCGCGCGCCAGGAACAGCGTCTCGGCGCCATGGTCCCATAGCGCAAAGGCGAATTGCCCGGTGAGATGGTTGACGCAATCCCTGTTCCATTCCTGCCAGGAGGCCAGGATCACTTCGGTATCCGACTGGGTGGCGAAGCGATGGCCGCGCCGTTCGAGCTCCTGGCGCAATTCGCGGAAATTGAAGATCTCGCCGTTGAAGATCAGGCAGATAGTCTTGTCGGCGCTCAGCATGGGCTGGCTGCCGGTGACAAGATCGATCACCGCCAGCCGGCGGTGGCCCAGGCCCAGTCCCGGTTCGAAATGATGGCCTTCGCCGTCGGGGCCGCGATGGGCAATGGCGTCGCTCATCGCGTGCACCAGCGCGCGATCCGGTGGCCGATGGCCTTTTGTGTCAAACCAGCCCACGATGCCGCACACTTATGGGGTCCCTCCGCCGCGGCGATTGGCTTGTTCCAGCCGCGCCGGCAACTGGTTCTGGTTCGACAAGGCTAGCGCCAAACGATAGCGGGCCTCGTCTGGTGTTCCCATCAGCGGGGTTGAAAGCGCGATGACGGCTTGGCCTTCATGCCCCTGCAAAGCAGCGGCGGCCTGCAACAGCTTGACCTTAAACAGGCTGGTGACGAAGTGGCCATCCACCCAATAGGTGGACCAGACCAGGCGCCGTTCGGCCGGTGAACTAATCAACCATTCCTGGACCGGGATCTGTTGGCCACCCAGATGCACCGTAGTCACGCGGGTGTCGGACAATATCCAACCGTTGTTCCAAAGCTGGTTGGCATGGGCGGTCATGGAATGGCCGGGGCGGGGCTTGGCATAATAGCCAAGGAACATGTCGACCCGGTCTGCGGCAAGGCCGGTACCGGTGTTGGCGCGGGCCCGGGCGTCCAGCCCGGAAAATTGCGGCAGCCAGAGCGAAGTTGAGGACATGGCGCCGGATACGCGGAACGGGTTTTCCAAGGCCATGAGATCGGGCGTGGAGAGATAATTGTCGTGCCACCAGGCGAGGGCGGGACCTGTCGTGACCAACAGCGCCGCCAGGGCCGTCACCAGCCCCAGCCTTGCGGGTGCCACGGCCGGCGTGGCGCGAATTACATCTTTGTCTTCGAAGTCGTCGCGGAACATGAAACCGAGAATGCCCAACACTACCAATATGGCGACATTGAAGCCCCAGCCATAAACAATGTGATCGGCGCCCGCGCCATATTCATTGTTGGTGAAATGGGCCAGCAAGATGATGCCGACACAGCGCAAGCCGTTGCCGATCAGGGGCACCGCGACGCAGGCCAGCAGGAAGAGGGCCGTCTTGGCGATGCGGCGGAACATCAAGTAGCAGAACAGCACGCCCAGGGTCACGGTGGCGATCAGGAAGCGCAAGCCGGCGCAAGCTTCGGCGATTTCAAAACGCCCGTTGGTGAGCTCGAAGGTGGTGCCTTCGGTATAGTGGGGGATGCCCAGAAGGTTTAAGGCGATATCGACAAACCGCGTCGCGAAATGCTGCATCGGAACGATGAGGTACTCGCCGGTGGGGACCAGGGCCAGCAGATAAAAAATCGGAAACCAGATCACGCGGCAGATAGGGATGCCGATAAGGGCAACGATCAGCGCCTGCATGATGGCGACCATGGCATATTGCTGCACTTCGTTGATCGCGGCCAGGTCGCCCATCCACCACATCAAGACCAATAGGGGAATGGCGAGCAGCGCCTTGGGTGCAAGGCTTGGGGAATGCGCGGCAAGCAGGGGCCGCTTTTCCCAAATCAGCCAAAGCACAATGGGAATGATCAGAAAACAGTGGGAATAGGTGGGGGAGACCCACCAGACCCTGACTGCGGCCGCCACGGAATCGTGAAAAGCCGCAAGCGTGGCAAGCAAGAGAATGCCCAGAGCTGCTGCGTGACGGACCCAGGCCTTGGCGGCGGCAGAGCGGGTTTCCGGCAGGGTGATGGCGGTCATGACTTGCATCCCGCCGGCAATTCCAGCGACTTAAGGCCGACGGCGCGAAGCTTGGACGAAGATTCTTGCGCGCAAGCCGGATTCAGCGCTTCCAGATAACGGTCGATATCCTGCAAAAGTGTCGGCCAATCGTGATGCTCTTCCACATATTTGCGGCCGTTGGCGGCGATGATATCGCGTTCCGGCCCTTCAAGCGCCTGCATCACGGCCTGAGCAAAGCGCGCCGGCTCATTTTCAACCCAGAAATGCTCGCCCGGCTTGGCGGCCAGCGAGCGTGTCGCATCGCGGGTGGCGACGACCGGCTTGGCCATCGCCATCGCTTCCAGCACCTTGTTCTGAACGCCGCGGGCGATATGCAGCGGCGCAATCACCGCTCGTGCGAATTGCAGATAGGGCCGCACATCAGCCACCGTGCCTGTCACTATGATCTTGGGACCGGCGGCGGCGCGCAGGGCCGGCGGCGGGCCGGACCCCACGAAATAGGCTCTTGCCTGGGGAAGCTTCTCGGCGATCTTGGGAAAAACCTCGCGGGCAAACCACAATGCGCCTTCGTGGTTGGGCCGATAGTCCATGCGGCCGGTCATCACGATGGGCAGTTCGGATTCGGTGAAGGGATTTTCGCGCGCCGCCGAGGAGAAATTCGTCAGGTCCACGCCATTGGTCAGGCCTGCGATCTTGGCGGCGCTGGCAGGCGCGATACGGCGGAACGTCTCGGCCTCATAGTCTGAAGCCAGCAGCGTATAGCCGAAAGCCTTGGCGGCATCCCGTTCCAGCGCCTCCAGCTTGTGCGCTTCCCGGCCGTACAGCCATTGGGTGGCGCCGCGCGACACGGCCGCATACTGCCGCCATTTGTCGGAATCGATGTCGACCATGTCGAACAGCACACGCCCCGGATTGGCGCCGGTTTGCATCACATAGGGGGCCATCGCCGAGCCGAATACCACAATGTCGCGGATGGAAGCGGTATTGAGCGTCCGGTTGACCCACGCTTGCAGCCGCTCGCTGCCGAAACAGGCGGTGGTAAGCGGTTTGCCGGAAGCCAGGCCCATCAGGCTGCGCCAGATCTTGGCCGCCTTTCCCATGGGCTCGAAATAACAATCGCCGCCAGCCAGGGCCCGCACCGTGTCGAGATGCTTCATATCGTCGGCTTCGTCGACAAAGCAGGCCAGATGAACCGGGCCGCGCTTGGCGAGATGGCGGAGCAAGGCATAAGAGCGGATCTTGTCGCCCTTGTTGGGTGGATAGGGCAGGCGGTGACAGAGAAAAAGGCTGCCCATCGTCGCCTTCGGTGTCATCGGCTTGACGCGGTTTGCGCGAAGAATACCCGGTCGACGCTGGACCAGCGGAAATCCTTGAGAAGCTGCTGCAGCCGCCCATAGGTGCGGTCGAGATTGAGATAATGGCGAACCCGGGTCTTCAGCGAGGTTCCGGGAACGCGCGGCTGCGCGGCGTCAATTTCCCAGGGATGGAAATAAAACATGCAAGGCTGCCGGTCTGCGGAGCGCACTGCCTGCAGGCTGCGCTTGAACAAGCCATAGGGATAAAGCCGGAAATAGCCGCCGCCGCCCGAAGGCCAGTTGCGGCCAAAGCGGCGCAAGGTGGTGATTGGAATTTCCACGAACTTGCTGTCGGGGAAGGGATAAAAAGCGAAACGCGGCTGCTCGGGAATGCCGTAGAGATCGTGGTTTATGGGGAAGGTGCTGGAACTGTATTTGTATCCGGCTTCGTCCAGAACATTGAGCGCCCAAAGATTGCGGCGGCCGATGGAAAAGGAGGTGGCGCGATAGCCATTGACGGCGACGCCGCCTATGTCTTCCAGCACAGCCTTGGCGCGCGTCACATCTGCGAGGAACTGCGGACGCGACTGGTGATCGGCCCTAAAATGGGCGGAGCCGTGCGAAGCAAGCTCATGGCCATTATCGACAATGCGGCGAATAAGCGCCGGATAGCGTTCCGCCACCCAACCCAGGGTGAAGAAAGTCGCCTTGGTGTTGGCGTCGGCGAACAGCCGCAGGATGCGGTCGACATTGGCCTCGACCCGGCATTCACGGCGGTCCCATTCATGGCGGCCGATATGGGGCGCGAAAGCCTCGACCTGAAAATAATCTTCCACATCGACGGTCATGGCGTTGAGCGCGCCGTCCGACAGGCCGGTAGCGGGTCTTTTGCGCCAGCCGATGATGGGATCGGTGATGATCGGGTTGAAGTTGTCCACGGCCGCCCCTCAGTCCGGGTCCGAATTCAACAGACCCAAAAGCTGCTGGATGACTTGGCCGGCGCGGCGGGTGAAAGCTTCCTGCTTGCCCAGCCGCTGCTCGACATCGTCCAGGCGCCTGGTCAGAGCGTCGACATCGCCCGCGCCTCCTTGCGAAGCCGTTGCGGTGCTGGCCGGCGCTTCCGGCGGCTCATTCTCGTTCGCCAGATCGGAAGCGACGCGATTGACGTCCTCGGCCGAGAAGCTGTGCAACTCGTCGAGATAGCCCAGGATCATCAGGCGATTGCCCAGGGCGTTGATCCGCCGCGGAATGCCGCCGGTATGCTGATGAATGGCGCCGATGGCGCTCATGGGGAAGGATGGATCGCCGTTCCAGCCCACCTGTTTGAGCCGGTGCAGGACATAATTTCCCGATTCCAGGCTGTTGAGCGGTCCCAGGTGATAGGAGGCGATGACGCGCTGGCGCAGCTGTTCCAGGTCGGGGCTGGCGATGATGCGGCGGAATTGGGGCTGGCCGACCAGGAAGCTCTGGAATGGCGCGGCGTTCTGAACCTGAAAATTGGACAGCATGCGCAGTTCTTCCAGCGCGCTTTCCGACAGATTTTGGGCTTCGTCCACGATCAGCAAGGCGCGGCGGCCCTGGCGGTGGGTGGCGTCGAAGAATTCCTGCAGGCGCAGCAGAATGCCGCTTTTGTCGGCGGGCAGGTCCTTGAGTCCGAAGGCCGAGGCCACCATACGCAAAAGGTCATGACCCGAAAGCATGGTGGTCACGACATGGGCGGCGATGACCTTGGTGGGATCGACGGTGGCGATCAGGCGCTTGACCAGAGTGGTCTTGCCTGCCCCGACATCGCCGGTGATGACGATGAAACCCTCGCCCCGTTTCAAGCCATAGGTCAGATGGGCCATGGCTTGGGAGTGAACGCTGCTTTCGAAATAGAAGCGCTCGTCGGGCGTCAAGAGAAAAGGCTCGGCGCGTAGCTTGTAGAAGCTCGTATACATGACGACTCGCGAGAACTAGGGTTCGACAGGCGCGACCGGAGTTCCGGAATTGGCATAGCCGTAGTAGGCGACGTATTCGGGCTCGTTCCAGCTTGGCGCCTTGTTGAACAACAGGCTGACGCTCTGGCAGGAGGCGATGGTCTCCAGCGACTTGCGCAGCTGATGCCGATCGGTTTGGTCGGCCGCCACCACCATCACCAGGTGGTGCACATAGCTGGCCAGAATAGCGGGCTCTGCCGAGGCCAAAACCGGCGGGGTGTCGAGCACGATCACGCGATCGGGATAACGCGCTGACAATTCCTTGCACAGGTTCGACATACGGCTGCTGGAAATCAGCTCGGGCGTGTTGGCGGAAGGATTGCCCGCAAAGATCACAGCCAGATTGGGGATGTCGGTGCAGCGGTGCAGCACGTCGGAAACATGCGCCACCTTGCCGGTCAAAAGGTCGGTAAGGCCTTCGGCTGGGGGCGCGACGAACATGTTGCCCACCGAGGGACGAATCACGTCGGCGTCGATCAAAAGCACCTGCAGGCCGCGTTCTGCCGCCAGGCTGAGCGCCAGGTTGATAGAGGAAAAGGTCTTGCCTTCGCCCGGCAGCGAGCTGGTCACCATGATCAGATTGCTCACCGCGGCGCGGGTTTGCGGATCGCGGACCTTCTGCAGCAATTTGCGCTTGATGCCGCGGAACTCGTTGGAGATCGCCGAGGTCATATTGTCGGGCGTGATGCAGCCATTTTGACGCAAGGCGCGGAAGTCCAGCCGCACGGTCTTGGCCGATGGCGGGACGCCAGCGGGGCGGGGTTCGGCGGCGCGGGGGGCGGGAGCACGCACGGTTTCAGCAGCGGGACCCACCACCGACACGCCTTCGCGGCGCCCGGCGGGCTGGGCCTGAACCGGCTCGCGCATCGTAACCGGTTGGGCGCCGGTGCTGCGGGGAACAGGTTCGCTTTCCACGATATCACGTTCCATGGCCCGGCCAATCACATTGGCTCCAGGAGCCGCTTGGCTGCCGGCCGCTTCCTTTTCCAGGCGTTGGGCCATGCGTTCGATCAAATTCAGCGGAGGAGCCGATTTGTCCGTCATAGTATGCTCCTCAGAGTCAGGCGGAAGGACGCATCAAGCGCCACCAGCACCACGACATAGCCGCAGAGCAGCAATCCGGTACAGGCCGCCAGCGCGGTATATGCGCGCCGGGCATCCAAGGAGTCGTCGGCGCGCGCCAAGCGGCCGACGACTCCGATGATGGGATAGTCGAACTCCGCCGCCAGCTGTTCCTTGGCGAAGAAACGTCCGGCATTGATGCTGAGCGCGACGCAGGTGGCAAGACCCGCCAGCAGGCCGATGATCATGACAACGGAATTCAGCATCGGGCGGTTGGGCGCGACCGGGAAGGGCGCCTTCTTGGGTGGTTCGACGATGCGCACATTGATCGAGGACTGTTCGTCATTGACCGCTTGCGACAGTTTGGCCGATTCACGCCGCGCCAACAGGTCCTGGTAGGTCTTGTGGACGAGGTCATAGTCGCGATCCAGATTCTGGAACTGCGCGGTGATTTCGATGGCCTTCGAGCCCGTCTTCATCGCATTGGCCTGGGTCGCCTGAGCGTCCCGCAGCTTCGAATATTGCAGGGCGACTTCGGTCTCGGCATCCGACAGCTTGCTTTGGGTCTGCACATAGACCGGATTGGGGATCGATTGATTGCCCGAGCCTTGCGAGCCGACGGGCGGCGTCGCGGCAAGCTCGGCGGTCAATTGGGCGACCTGACGCTTCACCGCGATCACATCGGGATGGTCGTCGGTATATTTCGTGCGCAGGTCGAGCAGATTTTGCTTGGCCTCGGCCAGCTGCTGGAACAGGCTGCCGCCGCGTCCGCTGGTGGGGCCATTGCCGGAGCTCAGCACCAACGGACCAGGGCCGTCGATGTAAATGATCTTGGGGATGCTGGCGAGCTGCGCTCGAAGGCTGGACAGACGCGCCTGGGCGCCGGCCACCGCTTGCCTGGCGACTTCCACCTGCTGACGCGCCTGATCCGGTGTGACGGTGGTCGACAACACCTCGATATTGGCTTGTCTGAAGGTGGTGCGCCGCTGTTCGGCCTGACGGACCAAGGTTTCATATTCGTTGACCTTGGTGTCGAGGAAGGACTGGGCGCCTTCCAGGTCATGGCGCTTGCTGCCGATATTGGAGTCCACAAAGATCGAAAGCAGCGTCTGCGACACGTTCAGGCCGCGATCGGGATCACGGTCGGTGTAGGAAAGCTGGAACAGATTTTTCGTGCTCAGCGGCTTGATCGAAATATTTTCCTGCAGGGACTGCACCTGCCGGGCCAGTTCGGCGCTGGACAGGCTGGCGGCGCGAGGATTGGTGAGATGCACCACCTGCTCCAGGTTGGGGCGCGCCAAGAGGGTGTTCAGCATCACCGACACTTGCTGCTCAGGATCGGTGGAAACGGTGAGGCCCTTGAGCAAGGGCGCCATCATCGTGTCGGTGTCGACATAGATCATGGCGACCGCTTGGAACTGATTGGGGACCAGCGCGATGCCCAGCCAGCCGA
>Ga0068865_100001711_pt1 | contig 12875 bp, 12 predicted proteins | sample KBSMisM12_FD_75293 | JGI IMG/M metagenome (GOLD analysis project Ga0068865, IMG submission 75293) | Miscanthus rhizosphere microbial communities from Kellogg Biological Station, Michigan, USA - KBS Miscanthus M1-2 | ecosystem: Host-associated > Plants > Roots > Rhizosphere > Soil ...
CCCGGGCCATGTCCTGGACTTCGAAGCTCAGGGACCCTGGCGATTCCATCAGGATCAGGCGAACGGCCTCCGAGGCCTCGCCCACCAGCGCCTCGGGGGGTTGCAGCGGATCGAAGTAGCGGACCTTGACCCCGAACCGCTTCAGGAACTGGTCGCAGAAACGCCGCGTCGGCTTGTAGATGGTGTCGGTGACCAGCACCTCGTCGCCGGTCTTCAGCACCGCCAGCAGGGCGCCGGTCAGCGCCGCCAGGCCCGAGGGGTAGAGCTCCACGCCGGCGGCGTTCTCCATCTCGGCCAGGGCCGCGCGCAGCGCCGCCTGCGCTGACAGGCCCTGGCGGCCGTAGGTCAGCTGGGTGACGTCGTCGTAGAGGCTGGCGGCGTCCGGCAGCAGCACGGTCGAGCCCTTCTGGATCGGCGGCCCGACGGTTTTCGACAGCTTGCCCTCGAGTTGGCCGGCGCGGATCAGCCGGGTCTCGTCGAGCGACCTTTCCGCGGGCTTTTTTGGCGGAGCCATCCGGGTTACGAAACCATGCGCTGCCGGGCGAAGGCGCCCGCGCGCACTTAGAGCCCTTGAGTCCCGTTCATTTCAAGCCGGGGGCTTAGCCTTTCGAGGAGTGCGGATGGTCCGGCGGCTGGCCGCGGCGGCGATAGCGATCCTGGCCCTGACCGCCTGTGACAAGGGCGGACAGCCGGCGACCGCGCCGAAACCCGCCGCCAAGGCCGTCCCGACCGTGGGGGCCGTCTACAAGCCCCAGACCAGCAAGGTGCTGAACGCGGTGCGCAAGCGCGGCTACCTGGCCTGCGGGGTCAACCCGGGCCTGCCGGGCTTCGCCTATCCGGATGTGCGCGGCACGTGGCGCGGCTTCGATGTCGACATCTGCCGGGCGGTGGCCGCGGCGGTGCTGGGCGATGCGAACAAGGTCCACTTCACACCGGTCAGCTCGGGCGACCGGTTCAGCGCCCTGCAGAAGGGCGAGATCGACATGCTCTCGCGCAACACCTCGTGGTCGTTCTCGCGCGACGCCGGCCTGGGCTTGGATTTCGCCGCAGTGACCTACTACGACGGCCAGGGGTTCCTGGCGCCCAAGGCGCTGCACCTGTCGAGCGCCCTGGAACTCTCGGGCGCGCGGATCTGCGTGCAGGCCGGCACGGCCAGTCAGGACAATCTCGCCGACTTCTTCAATGCGCGCGGCCTGCACTTCCGCGCCGTGACGGCCGCCAACGAGACCGAGGCGCGGCGGCTCTACCAGAGCGGGGCCTGCGACGTGTTCACCGCCGACGTCTCGGCGCTGGCGGGCTCGCGTTCGGTGCTCGACAACCCGGGCGCCCACGTGATCCTGCCCGACGTCATCTCCAAGGAGCCGCTTGGGCCGGTCGTGCGCCAGAACGACCCGGTCTGGGCCGACATCGTGCGCTGGACGGTCTATGCGACCATCCTCGGCGAGGAACTGGGCCTGACGTCAAAGACCGTCGCCCAGGCGCGCGAGACCGCCTCGGATCCACAGACGCGCCGCCTGTTGGGCGTGGAGGGCGACTATGGCGCACTATTAGGCCTGAAGCGTGACTGGGCGTTCCAAGTGATCCGCCAGGTGGGCGCCTATCACGAAATCTTCCGCCGCGACGTGGGCGCGGACTCGCCGCTCAAGCTGGACCGTGGCCTGAACGCGCTCTGGAGCGCGCCCAAGCCCGGTATCCTCTACGCGCCCCCACTACGCTGACGGGAGTTGCGCTAGAGCTGGAGTCGCATGGCGCAGCGGTCCTTGAGGCCTTTGGCGGCGCCGATCTGCAGCTCCGCCTCGACGTCCGGGGCAAGGCCGTCGGTCCACGCCTGGAAGCCGCACGAGCGGTAGAATGGCGCGTTCCAAGGGACGCTCCGGAATGTGGTGAGGCTGAGCGCGGCGAGGCCTTCGCGACGCGCCCAATCGATCACCTCGACGACCATGCGGCGGCCGAGACCGCGGCCCTGCGCCCCCTGAACGACGGCGAATTCGTCGATGTGAAGCCGCTCGCCGTGTCGCGTCGCCGCCAGGAAGCCGACAACTTCCGCGGCCGCGTCCTCGGCTACCCAGACCGTCCCTGCGGCTTGCAGGGGAATCCAGCGTTCGACCGGACTGACGTCGTGGAAGAGGGTCTCCGGCACGTCCATCCCGCGGAACGACCGCGCGCCGGAAAGTTCGATGGCGGGGATCTTGGGCAGGTCGGCGGGGGTAGCCAGGCGGATCGTCATGGTCCGGCGACGACCGGGGTGTCCTCGCGGCCGCCCCACTCGGTCCAGGAGCCGTCGTAGACCGCCACGTCCTCGCGGCCGAGGCGCGCGAGCGCCAGCGCCAGCACGGACGCCGAAACCCCCGAGCCGCAGGTCGTGACGATCGGGCGGGTAAGGTCGAGGCCGGCGGCCTCGAAGGCGCGCTTGAGGTCCGCGGACGCCTTCAGGGTCCCGTCAGAGTTCAGCAGGCCGTCCCAGGGCTGGTTCAGCGCCCCCGGCATGTGGCCGCCGCGCAGGCCCGCCCGAGGCTCCGCCGCCTCGCCCAGGAAGCGGGCGGCCGAGCGGGCGTCGACGACCTGCGCCTCGCCGCTGGCCAGGATCGCGCGCATGGCGTCGAGGTCGCGCACGAGGTCGGCGCGGAAGCCGGGCTCCACGACCGTGCGCGTCGGCGCGCCGGGGCCGTCGGTGATGGCGTGGCCGTCCGCGCGCCACTTCGGCAGGCCGCCGTCCAGCACCACAACGTGCGAAAAGCCCATCGTCCGCAGCGTCCACCAGACGCGCGGCGCGGAGAACAGTCCGTGCGCGTCATAGACCACCACGGTCTCGTCGCGGCGCAGTCCTAGCCCGCCCGCCGCCTCGGCGAACGCCTCGGGCGAGGGCAGCATGTGCGGCAGGTCGGTGTCGCGATCGGCGATCTCGTCGATGTCGAAGAAGACCGCGCCCGGGATGTGGCCGGCTTCGAAGGTGTTGCGGCCGCGCTTGCCTTCGGCCGGCATGTACCAGGTGGCGTCCACCACCTGGGCGTTCGGATCGGTGATATGGCCCGCGAGCCATTGCGTGCTGACGAGAGGGTCGCTCATTCCATCCAAGCGGGCGTGGGCAGCCCGCGTTCCCTCAGGAAGGCCGGGTTGAACAGCTTGGACTGGTAGCGCTGCCCGTAGTCGGCCAGCACCGTCACGATCGTCTTGCCTGGGCCGAGGTCGCGGGCCAGCGCGATGGCGCCGGCGATGTTGATGCCCGTCGAGCCACCCATCACCAGTCCCTCATGCAGGGCCAGGTCGAAGATCGCCAGCAGCATGTCCGCATCTGAGATGCGGTAGGCGTAGTCGATCTTGAGCCCCTCCAGGTTGGCCGTGACCCGACCCTGGCCGATGCCCTCGGTGATGGAGTTCCCTTCGGTCGAGAGCTCGCCTTTGGTGTACCAGTTGTAGAGGTTGGCGCCGTAGGGGTCCGCCAGACCGATGGCGACATCGGGCTTCTTCGCCCGAAGGGCGTCGGCGACGCCGGCCAGCGTGCCGCCGGACCCCACGGCGCAGATGAAGCCGTCGACCTTGCCCTCGGTCTGGCGCCAGATCTCCGGGCCGGTGGAGTCGATGTGGGCCTGGCGGTTGGCGACGTTGTCGAACTGGTTGGCCCAGACAGCGCCGTGCGGCTCTTTTTCATTAAGTTCCTGCGCCAAGCGCTCGGAAACATGGATGTAGTTCATCGGATTGGCGTAGGGGACCGCGTCCACCTCCACCAGTTCCGCCCCGGCTAGCCGGATGGCGTCCTTCTTCTCCTGGCTCTGGGTGCGCGGGATGACGATGGTGCAGGCGTAGCCCAGCGCCTTGGCCACCATTGCGAGGCCGATGCCGGTGTTGCCCGCCGTGCCCTCGACGATCCGCCCGCCGGGGCGCAGGCGGCCGTGCTTCTCGTGGTCGCGCACCATCCAGAGCGCGGCGCGGTCCTTCACCGACTGCCCGGGGTTCAGGAACTCGGCCTTGCCGAGGATCTCGCAGCCGGTCGCGTCGCTGGCGCGGTTCAGCCGGATGAGGGGCGTGTCGCCGATGATGTCGAGGACGCTAGGCGCGGAAGTCATCGCCGCTACTTAGGGGCATCAGCGGCGCTTAAGAAGAGGCGATCAGGCCCGGGCCAGCGAAAGCTGCACCACGTCGGTGCGTCCGGTGCGGAACCCGGCCTCGCAGTAGCTCAGGTAGAAGGTCCATAGACGGCGGAACCGCTCGTCGAAGCCCAGGCGCTGCACGTCGGTCCAGGCCGCTTCGAAGTTGCGGCGCCATTCCGCCAGGGTCTCGGCGTAGTCGTGGCCGAAGCGGCTGATCGCGGTCCAGGCGAGGCCCGCGCGGTCCGTCAGCGGCTTCAGCCTCGCTTCCGACGGCAGCATGCCGCCCGGGAAGATGTACTGCTGGATGAAATCGGCGCGGCGCCGGTACTCCTCGAAATCCTGCTCGCGGATGGTGATGATCTGCAGGCCGGCCCGGCCGCCCGGCGTCAGGCAATCGTGGATCTTGCCGAAATAGGCCGGCCAATACTGCTCGCCCACCGCCTCGAACATCTCGATGGAGGCCACCCGGTCAAACCGCCCCTCGACGTCGCGGTAGTCGACGAGACGGATGTCAGCCTTCCCGCTAAGGCCTTGCGCGAACATCCGGGCCTTGGCGAACCTGAACTGTTCCTCGGAGATCGTGATGGCGGTGACCTCGGCGCCCACCTCGCGCGCGGCGAACTCGGCGAAACCGCCCCAGCCGCAGCCGATCTCAAGCACGCTCTGGCCCGCGCGCAGGTCCATGGCCTTGGCCAGCGCCCGGTACTTGGCGGTCTGCGCCTCGCTCAGCGGCTGTCCGGGCCGCTCGTAGCGGGCCGAGGAGTAGGTCATCGTCGGGTCCAGCCAGCGCGTGTAGAAGGTGTTCCCCAGGTCGTAGTGGGCGTGGATATTCCGCCGCGCGCCCCGGCGGCTGTTGGCGCGCAAGGCGTGGCGGAAAAGGTTGAGCGCGCGGGCCAGCGAATGGCCCATGGTGACGTGGCTCTGCTCGGCCCAGTTGGCCGCGAACACCGAGAGCAGGGCCGGCAGGTCCGGCGTGTCCCACTCTCCGGCCATGAAGCCTTCGGCGAAGCCGATGTCGCCGCTCGCCAGGGCCCGGCGGATGAAGCGGAAGTCGTGGACGATCAGACGTCCGTGCGGGCCCGGTTCCCGGCCCGAGACGTGCAGCTCGCGCCCCGAGGGCATGACGAAGGTCAGCGACCCCACCGCCCAATTCCGCGCGATGGCCTGCAGCGCGGTGCGGAAGATGGCGGGCGCGCCGTTCAGCGCGGGCAGGCGGCTGAAGGCGCGGCGGTTGCCGGCCAGCGCCAGGGCCAGGGTCTCGTCAGCCAAGCTCATCTCGGATCGTCCCCATTCGCGTTGCGGGTCGCGGTTTCGCAAGTCCCGCGTCCTGATGGACTTACGGGCGCGGCCTGCGTCCGGACGCAGCCATCAGCGCTTGCATGGCGGGTCGCCGCGGGCCACTTAGCGCGGCGACCGCCCAACTCCCCAGGACCGCCGATGCCCGCTATGCAACTGGACCGCTGGAACATCTCCATCGGCGACGGCTGCCCGCTCGTGGTGATGGCCGGCCTCAACGTGCTGGAGAGCGAGGGCCTGGCTCTGGAGACGGCCCAGCATCTGCAGGGCGTCTGCGCCGACCTGGGCCTGCCGTTCATCTTCAAGGCCAGCTTCGACAAGGCCAACCGCTCCTCGATCCACAGCTACCGCGGACCGGGGCTCGATGAGGGCCTGCGTATTCTCGCGGCGGTCAAGGAACGCTTCAACGCGCCGATCGTCACCGATGTTCATGAGCTCTCGCAGATCGACGCCGTCGCCGCCGTCGCCGACGTCGTGCAGATCCCGGCGTTCCTGTGCCGCCAGACGGACCTGGTCATCGCCGCCGCCCGGGCGGTGAAGGCCTCCGGCGGCTGGCTGCACGTCAAGAAGGGCCAGTTCCTGGCGCCCTGGGACGCCAAGGGCATCGTCGACAAGATCGGCGAGGCGACCGGCGGCGGCTTCGTCATCCTGTGTGAGCGCGGCGTCTCCTTCGGCTACAACAATCTGGTCGTCGACATGCTGGGGCTGGAGGCGATGAAGCAGCTGGGCGTGCCGGTGACGATCGACGCCACCCATGCGGTCCAGCTTCCCGGCGCCGATCCGCGCAGCAATTCCACCGCCACCGGGGGCCGCCGCGCCGGCGTGCCGACCATCGCCAAGGCGGCGGTCGCGTCCGGCGCCAACGGTGTCTTCCTGGAATTCCACCCGCGGCCGGACGAGGCCCTCTGCGATGCGCTGAGCTGCCTGCCCCTGGACGGTGCGGCCGCCCTTCTGGCCGACCTCAAGGCGATCCACGCGGTCGTCCAGCCCGCTTGACCGCGCCCGCGAGCCGCCGCACACCCTGACCTCCATGGATTTGTCCGCGCTCCAGCACCTCCTGGGCCTGGCGGCGAACCGCCGGGTCGCCTGCGTCGGCGACCTGATGGTCGACCGCTTCGTCTATGGCGAGGTAAGCCGCGTTTCGCCGGAGGCGCCGGTGCCGGTGCTGGCCCGCTCGCGCGAGCTGATGATGCTGGGCGCGGCCGGCAACGTGGCGCGCAATGTCGCCGCCCTGGGCGGCGAGGTCAGCCTGGTGGGCGTGATCGGCGACGACGCGGAGGGCAAGCGGGCGCTGAAGTTGGTCGAGGAGGAGCGGGGCGTGGAGCCCTATCTCGTCACAGACAGTGAGCGGCCGACGACGCTGAAGACCCGGTTCGTCAGCCACGGCCAGCAGCTGCTGCGCGTGGACCTGGAGGTCAGCCGCGCGGTCGGCGGGTCGATCGAGGACCGGGTCATCCGCACCATCCGCGATGCGGCCAAGGACGCCGGCGCGATCCTGCTCTCCGACTACGGCAAGGGCGTCGTCACCGAGGCGGTGATCTCCGCCTGCCGTGAGGCCGCGGCCGAGAGCGGCGGCAAGCTGGTGGTCGACTCCAAGGCACGCTCCTTCGCCCGCTACGGCGCGGTGGACATGATCAAGCCGAACGCGGCCGAGCTGGCCCACGCCACCGACCTGCCCACCGAGACCGACGCCCAGATCGAAAAGGCGCTCGTCCGCGCACTGGAGCTCTGGGAGGCCCGCGCCATCCTGGTTACCCGCGCCTCGAAGGGCATCTCTCTGGCCGTGCGGGGGGAGGCGGTGCGCCACTTCCCGACCGCGGCGCGCGAGGTGTTCGACGCCTCTGGCGCCGGCGATACGACCCTGGCCGCCCTGGGCCTCGCGCTTGCCGCCGACGTGGCCATCGAGGACGCCATCGCCTTCGCCCAGCTCGCCTCGGGCGTTGCTGTCGGCAAGGTCGGCACGGCGACGGTCACGCCGGAAGAGATGGTCGAGGCGGCGCTCTCGGCCCACTTCGCGCCCGCCGAGGCCAAGGTCGCCACCCCCCAGCGGCTGGCCGACCAAGTCGCTCGCTGGCGCGCCAAGGGCCTGAAGGTGGGCTTCACCAACGGCTGCTTCGACATCCTGCACAAGGGCCACGTGGCCTATCTCTCCCAGGCGCGGGCCTGGTGCGACCGGCTCATCGTGGGCCTGAACGACGACGCCAGCGTGCGCCGCCTGAAGGGCGAGGGCCGCCCTGTCAACGACCTGGAGAGCCGCGCCATCGTGCTCGCGGGCCTGGGCTCGGTGGACCTGGTGGCGCCCTTCGAGGAGGACACGCCGCTGAAGCTGATCGAGGCCGTGCGGCCCGACGTGCTGATCAAGGGCGCCGACTACGCCGAGGACGAGGTCGTGGGCGCCGCCGAGGTCAAGAGCTGGGGGGGCGAGGTGCGGCTGGCGGCCCTGGTGGACGGCTATTCTACGACGGCGGCCATCGCCAAGCTGAAGGTGTCGCGATGACCCAGCGCCGCATCGCGTTCGTGACCGGCGGCGCCGGCTTCATCGGCTCCAACATCGCCGCCAAGCTGGCCGAGGACCGCACGCTGGACGTGGTGGTCTGCGACCGCCTGCGCGCCGCCGAGTCCGGCAAATGGCGCAACATCGCCAAGCACCCGATCGGCGACTTCGTGGCGCCGGAGGACATGTTTGACTGGCTGGAGAAGCGCTGGCGCGACGTCGAGATGGTGGTCCACATGGCCGCCGTCTCCACAACCATGGAGCCGGACGCCGACAAGATCATCCACACGAACTTCACGCTGTCGCGCGACCTCTTCCGCTGGTGCGCCGACCGCCAGCGCCGGCTCATCTACGCCTCCTCGGCGGCCACCTACGGCGACGGCGGCCAGGGGTTCGACGACGACAATGACTACGAGGCGCTGACGGCGCTGCGGCCGCTGAACACCTACGGATGGTCCAAGGCGCTGTTCGACCTCTTCGCGGTGCGCCAGGCGCTGCGCGACTATGCGCCGCCGCAGTGGGTGGGCCTGAAGTTCTTCAACGTCTACGGGCCGAACGAAGAGCATAAGCACTCGATGAAGTCGGTGGCCTCGCAGATCTGGCCGCACGTGCGCGATGGCCAGGGCGTCCAGCTCTTCAAGAGCTACCGGTCCGACGTGCCGGACGGCGGCCAGAAACGCGACTTCGTCTACGTGCGCGACGCCGCCGATGTCACTGAATGGCTGACCCAGAACCCGCAGGTGAACGGCGTCTTCAACCTGGGCTCCGGCGAGGCGCGCAGCTTCGAGGATATGGCGCGCGCGGTGTTCACCGCCGCGGGCAAGAACGCCCAGATCGACTACACGCCGATGCCGCCGGCGATCCGCGACAAGTACCAGTACTTCACCCAGGCCAAGATGGAGCGGCTGAAGGCCGCCGGCTACGCCAAGCCGCTGACGCCGCTGGAGGAGGGGATCGGCGACTACGTGCGGACCTACCTCAGCCAGCCGGACCCCTATCGCTGACATGGCGACCGATCGGGGCCGGCTGTGGCGTTGGCTGGCCATCGGGACGCTGGCCGCCACGGCCTTCCTGCTGCTCGTCTACGCCGCCTTCCGGGGCGACGTGATCCGCTATTCGCTGGACCCGAAGGTCCCGTTCCAGACCTACCGGCCGCCGCCGGCGCCGGACTACGGCCAGCGCCGCGCCTGGGCGCTGATGCCCACCCATCCGCAGGCTCCGACGCCGGACGAGCCTGCGGCGGACGTCTTCTTCGTGCCGCCCACGACGTTCGACGGCGGCCGCGATTGGAATGCGCCGATCGGCGACGCCCGCGCCGACCGAATCTTCCGGCTGGTGATGGCCCCCAACTACGCCGGGCCGTTCGTGCGCCTGGGGCGGATCTTCTCGCCGCGCTACCGCGAAGCCGGGCTCTACAGCCTGATGACCCTGCGCGAGGACGCCCGCGAGGCGCGCCGGTTCGCCTACGCCGACGTGGCCCAGGCCTTCCGGACTTGGCGCGACCGCTACGGCGGGAGCCGGCCGTTCATCGTCGTGGGGGTCGAGCAGGGCGGGACCATAGCCACGCGCCTCCTGGCCGAGGAGGTGGCGCCCGACCCCGCGCTCCGCGGCCGGCTTGCCGCCGCCTACCTGATCGAGACGGTCGTCCCCGCCGACCGCGCGCCCCTGCCGCCGTGCCAGGCGCGTGGTGAAACCGGATGCCTGGCGGCCTGGGCCAGCGCGCCGCAGGAGGACCCCGTGCGCGGCCGCCTGATCCTCGACCGGGCGCTCGTCTGGCAGCCCGATGGGACCCTGGACAACCTCAAGGGCGCGGCCGTCTGCTTCAACCCGATCCTGGGCGCCGCCACCGACCAGCCGGCCGCGGCGCGCCTGCACCAGGGCGCGGCCAACGCCACCGGCCTGGAATGGGGCGCGCGCCCCGCGTTCCTGGCCCGCCAGGTCGCGGCGCGCTGCATCGACGGCGTGCTGCGGGTCTCCGAGCCGAAGTCCGGCCTGCTCAAGCCCTCCGGCTCCTGGATCGAGCAGCGCCGCTCGCCCGGGTACAACCTGTTCTACGCCGACCTCGAGAGCGACGCGCGCGCCCGGCTGGCGGCCTTGACCCCGCGCTGAGCCTGGCGTCCTCGTAGAGGCCGATAACGAGGAGGAGGCCGCCATGGCCGAGGCCAATCGCCAGATCGTGCTCGACCGGCTGCCCGCCGGCGACAAGCTAGCCCGCCAGCATTTCAAGCTGATCGAGACTTCCGCGCCGGCGCCCGGCGATGGCGAGGTGCTGCTGCGCACCCGCTACATCTCGCTGGACGCCGCCAACCGCGCCTGGATGCAGGGCGCGACCTATCGATCGGCGCTGGAGAGCGGCCAGGTGATGGCCGGCGGAGCTCTGGCTGAGGTCGTCGCCTCGAACGTCGACCACCTCGCGCCCGGCGACCTCGTCTTCGCCGACACCGGCTGGCAGGACTACGCCGTCCTGCCCGGCAAGCGGCTGGCCAAGCTTCCCGCCATGGAGCCGGTGACGCACTTGATGAGCGTCTACGGCATCGCCGGGCTCACCGCCTATTTCGGCCTGCTGGAATGCGGCCAACCGCGGGCCGGCGACACGGTCGTGGTTTCGGCCGCGGCGGGCTCGGTGGGATCGATCGTGGGCCAGATCGCCAAGCTCAAGGGCTGTCGGACGATCGGCATCGCCGGCGGCGAGGAGAAAGGGCGCTGGCTGGTCGACGAACTCGGGTTCGACGCCGCCGTCGACTACAAGGCCGCCGATTTCAAGCGGCGGCTGCGCGAGCAGTGCCCGGAAGGCATAGACGTCTACTTCGACAACGTCGGCGGCGACATCTTCGAGGCCTGCCTGTTCGCGATGAAGAACCACGGCCGCATCGCCTGCTGCGGCGCGCTCTCGCAGTACGACGGCGCCCCGCCGCCGCACGGGCCGCGCGGCATCCCGGGCCTGATCGTCACCAAGCGCCTGACGCTGCGTGGCTTTGTGGTCATGGACTTCGACGACCTGCGCGAGGCCGCGCTGGCCGACCTGCACAAGTGGGTCGCCTCCGGCCAGCTCAAGGTGCAGGAGGACATCGTCGAGGGCCTGGAGAACACGCCCGACGCGCTCATCGGCCTCCTGGCCGGCGCCAATCGCGGCAAGCGTATGGTGAAGGTCCGCTAGCTGGCGTTAGACTCCCTGCGAAGGGAATCACCATGGCGTTCGTCGGCGGGACTTCATCTCTCTACAGAACATCGCCCATCGGCGCGGCCATCGCGCCCAAGGCCCTGGACACGCCCACCCAGATTACGCCGGGCGAGGCGCCGGAGGCGGGTGAGACCCTGTTCGCGCGGCTCAATATCAAGCTCGCCGAGCTGCGCGGGCGCGGCTACCGGCTGCAGTGGATGGAGATGTCGCAGAAGGAGATGATCACGCTCTTCCACGAGGCCGGCGAGGAGGTCATCCGTCTCGATCCCGACCCCTCGGTGGACAAGGCGTGGTACGGCGACGTCGAGGTCCGCGCCAGCGAACGGGAGTGCGTCTGGATCTGGCTCGAGGGCGAGGTCCCCGGCGAGCCCAGCGTCCACGTCGTCGACTAGCGTTCCCGCTCGGAAGAAGAGGGGTGCGTGACCGCACCCCTCACAGGCGCTTAGAACGTGCGGACGTAGGCGACGGTGAAGCCGTTGGCCGGAGCGTCCTTGATGTCGTAGTGGGTGTAATCGAAGCGCACGCCGTTCGCCGTATCCCACTTGAATTGAGCGCCGACGCCGTAAGAGAACGCGCCATCGTTGGTGTCTTCCGACACGCCCGCGCCCTCGACCTTGGCGGCCAGATGACCGTAGCCGACACGGGCGATCAGGTTGAACTTCTCGCTCGCGGGAACGAAGACCACCCCATAGAGGAAGGCCGCGCTGTCGACCTTCACGTTGACCGCTGGCGTGTTCAGGACGCGATCTTCTTTAGCCCCGAAGAACAGGTCGCCCTCGACGCCAACCCACTTGTTGGCCTTCCAGCCCAGGCGGGCGCCGATGGTGACGAGGTTGGCGTCGTCGAGCGGCCCGTCGAGCTTCACGGTCAGAGCGCCGGCGTTGAGCGCGCCGTAAATTTCAGCCGACGCCGGAGCAGCGACGGCCAACGCGGCGACGGCTACGGCCGCGCCCAGGTAACGGATATTCATGTGAGCAAACCCCCCAAGTCCCGGGAAATTCCGGGTACGGAGGAATTGGGGCGAGATTCATTAACACGAGCAATACAGTCAGGGTCGCGCCATGGTTGTTTTAGCTCGGCTGATGCATGGCAGCTACAGTCAAGCTTGTCAGTACGCGCGCTAGCCCGCGTCGCGCAGTCCTAGCCCGGCCTTCCAGTCGAAGAGTTCCTGCAGGACCTGCAGCGCCCTGCCGCGCTCGGACTTGAGGTCGGGGTCGCGGCCCACGATCAGCCTCGCGTCGTCGCCGGCGGCGGCGATCAGGTCGCGGTGGGTGAACGGGTCGGCGAAGACGTAATCCGGGAAGCCGGACTGCTTGAGCCCCAGGGCGTCGCCGCCGCCGCGCAGCTCCAGGTCGGTCTCGGCGATGAGGAAACCGTCGTCGGTGCGCCGCAGGATGTCGAGCCGCCGCTCGGCCGTCTCGCTGAGCGGCGGGTCGTAGAGTAAGAGGCATGCGCTTTCCCGGTGGCCCCGGCCCACCCGGCCGCGCAGCTGGTGCAGCTGGGCCAGGCCGAACCGCTCGGCCTGCTCGATGACCATGATGGTGGCGTTTGGCACGTTGACGCCGACCTCGACCACCGTGGTCGCCACCAGCACCGACAGGCGCCCGTCGGCGAACTCGGCCATCACCTGGTCCTTCTGGGGCGCCGCCATCTTGCCGTGGACCAGGCCGACGCTGGGCCCGATGACCGCCTTCAGCTCTTCGGCGCGGGTCTCGGCCGCCTTAAGGTCCACGAGCTCGCTCTCCGAGACCAGCGGACAGATCCAGAAGGCCTGGGCGCCGCCGGCCACGGCTTCCTTCAGGCGCGTCTCCACCTC
>Ga0068865_100001713_pt1 | contig 12873 bp, 14 predicted proteins | sample KBSMisM12_FD_75293 | JGI IMG/M metagenome (GOLD analysis project Ga0068865, IMG submission 75293) | Miscanthus rhizosphere microbial communities from Kellogg Biological Station, Michigan, USA - KBS Miscanthus M1-2 | ecosystem: Host-associated > Plants > Roots > Rhizosphere > Soil ...
CTGCGGACGGCCCATCGAGTCCACCCGGATCTCCGCCTGCCCTGCGTCGCCTCGCAGGTACTCGTCCTCGCGCGACTCGACGCCGGTCTTCCCGACCTTGTCGCCCGGCTTGTAGACACTCGGGCGGCGGTCGAGCTCGCCCTGTGACACCTCCCCGACGTAGCCCAGCACCTGGGCGGCGAGCGCCTGGTACGGGTAGTGACGCAGGTAGGTCTGCTGGATCTGGACGCCCGGGAACTCGGGCGCGTGCTCGTAGAGGTACGCGACCTGGTCCTCCCCGACCGCCGTCTTGACGGTGATCGGGTTGAGCGGGTCGCCGATCCGCTCGTCGACCTCCTTCGCGAGCCGTAGCGGCGGGACACGGAGCACGGTCGCGAGGTGCTTGATCACCGCGTAGCGACGGTTCGCCGGGAGGTCGCCGACCCAGAGCTTCACCGCCGTCCCGGCGACGTTGTCGACGATCATGCGGCCGTGTCGGTCGAGGATCGTCCCGCGCGGGGCCTCCAGACGGATCGTCCGCAGCTGGTTGCCCTGCGCCTCGGCGAGGTACCTCTCGCCTGAGAGGACCTGGAGCGACCAGAGGCGGAAGAAGAGCACCGCGAAGATGGCGAGCGCGACGACACCGAGGACACCGACCCGGAAGGCGAGCCCCGGCGTGAGGCGGTAGGGCGCCTCGACGCCGGGGTCCGGCGGGAGGAATCGGCTCGAGGGAGCGCGCGGCTCGCCGTAGGGCGTATGCGTGCTCACACGAGCTCCACCTGGCGCGCACGCTCGAGACCCTGCGGGGCGGAGAGCATCGCGTCGGTGAGGCGGATCACGCCGAGCGCGAGCACCGCGGCGAGGATCGCGCTCGGGATGGCGGTCACGAGCGCGTCGCCCGCAGCGACCGGCTCACCGAGCAGGAAGTGGAGCGCCACCTCGCCGAGGCCGGCGAGGATCGAGATCGCGAAGGCGGCGAGGGCGGGTGCGTAGCGTCGCCCGCGGCCCGTGGTCTCGCCGTAGCGCCCGGCCCAGTATCCCGCGAGCGTGAGCACGATGGAGGTCGTCCCAAGTGTCCCGAGGGTCATGACGTCGACGAGGATGCCCCCCGCGAAGCCCGCGAACGCGCCGGGGATCGAGCCGGCGGAGAGCGCGATGCACACCACGGTGACGAGCAGCAGGTCGGGCTCGGCCCACAGGAGCCGCGTGCCACCGAGCACCGTCACCTGGACGACGGCCGCGACGAGCAGGAGCGGCGCGATCCGCAAGGCGAGCCTCACGGCGCGGTTGCCCCGCGGTCGACCGGGATCAGGACGAGGACGGCCTCGAGGGCCGAGAGGTCGGCGAAGGGAGTCACCTGCACCTGTGTGTAGAGGTCCGTGTCCGTCCGCCCCACGCTCGTGATCTGTCCGATCCGGACGCCGCGCGGGTAGAGGGAGGAGAGGCGCGGGGAGCTCCAGCCGGAGGTCGCGACGGTGTCGCCCACCCGGACCCGGGCCTCCTTGGGCACGCGGTCGAGGCGAAGCGGCGCGCGCGGCCCGTCGCCCGAGCGGACGATGCCGAAGGCCTGCGTCTCGACGTCGAGTGCCGAGGCCGCGCTCGCGTCGTCCGTGAGGAGCGTCACGCGCGCTGTCCGCGAGCTGACGCGACTCACTTTCCCGACGAGGCCGTCCTGCGTGACGACCGGGTCGTCGACGCGAATCCCGTCCTTCCGGCCGGCCGCGACCACGATCGCCTGGGCGTACGCACCGGCCGGCCGCGAGATCACCGCCGCCGCAAGGCCGGAGTACCCCTCGGGGAACCGCGGGCCGTTGCGGTACTGCAGCAGCCGGCGGAGCGTGGCGTTCTCGCGGAGCGCGAGGCGGCGCTCGGCGACCTGCTGGCGCAGGAGCTCGTTCTCCCGTTCCAGGCGCGCAGCGTCCGAGCGCGCGTCGACGAGGCTGCTTGTCCACCCGTACGCGTCGCGGAACGGCTTCGCGACGCGGTCCGCCGCGACCTGGAACGGCCGGAGCACCGCGGCGCCGGCGCTCTGCGCTCCCGCGAGGGGCCCGTCGCCGTTCTCGCGGAACGAGACGGTCACGAGGACGAGCGAGAGCAGCACGAGACCGCCCACGACGAGCCGGCGCCGGAGCGACGCCGTGGTTCGTGGTGAGAGCTTGCCGTCGGTGTGGCGCCGGACGCTCACGCCCAGCACCGCGGTCCGTGCGGTGCGGTTCCGGGGCACCGGGGAAGAGTACCGGCCCTCGCCGACGCCCTTATTGCGTTACGCCTGCGGCGAGACGCCCGAGGAATCCGCGTCGCCGGCCACTGGGCGCGCGCTAGCGGCGCGAGCCGTTTCGGCGGGCGCGCGCGCGGTTGGAGCGGTGGATCGCCTCGAACTCCTCCAGGCTGCGACCCGAGCCGACTGCGACGCAGGTGAGCGGGCTCTCGGCGAGGTGGACGGGCATCTGCGTCTCGTGGCGGAGCCGCTGGTCGAGGCCCTGGAGCAGCGCGCCGCCGCCGGCGAGCACGATGCCGCGGTCCATGATGTCCGCCGCGAGCTCGGGCGGGGTCTTGTCGAGCGTCGACTTGATCGCGTCGACGATCTGCGACACCGGCTCGTCGAGCGCCCGGCGGACCTCCTCGGAGGTGATGACGACCGTCTTCGGGAGGCCGGTGAGCATGTCGCGTCCGCGCACCTCCGCCTGCACCTCCTCGGCCATCGGATGCGCCGAGCCGATCTCGAGCTTGATCTCCTCGGCCGTCTGCTGGCCGACGAGGAGCTTGTAGTCCTTCTTGATGTGGTTGACGATCGCCTCGTCCATCTCGTCGCCGCCGACGCGCAGCGACTGCGAGACGACGATCCCCCCGAGCGAGATGACGGCGACCTCCGTGGTGCCGCCGCCGATGTCGACGATCATGTTCCCGGTCGGCTCGGCGACCGGTAGGCCGGCCCCGATCGCGGCGGCCATCGGCTCCTCGATGAGGTACGCCTGGCGGGCGCCTGCCGAGAGCGTCGCCTCCTCGACCGCGCGCTTCTCGACGCCCGTGACGCCCGACGGTACGCAGACGACCACGCGCGGGTGCGCGAAGCGGTGCTGGTGAACCTTCTGGATGAAGTGGCGAAGCATCTGCTCGGTGACGTCGAAGTCCGCGATGACGCCGTCCTTCAGCGGGCGGATCGCGGAGATCGAGCCCGGCGTGCGGCCGAGCATCCGCTTCGCCTCGACGCCGACGGCGTGAACGTCGCCCGTCCGCTGGTCGATCGCCACGACCGACGGCTCGGACAGCACGATCCCGCGCCCGCGGACGTAGACGAGCGTGTTGGCGGTGCCGAGGTCGACGGCCATGTCGCGGCCGCCGAAGCCGGTCATCGAGCGGAAGAGGCCCACGGAGGGCGAGTGTAGCGACCCGCCCTTTGCAGGGACGTTCCGCGAGAGGCGTAGGAGATGTGAGAATCGCGGCGATGACGGTGACGAGGCCCGAGGAGATGAACGCCGCGTTCGCCGAGGCGGTCGGCTCGGGCGACGTCGAGCGCGTCCTCGCGCTGTACGAGCCCGGCGCGCTCCTCGCGCCGCGTCCCGGCGCGCGCGCACGAGGGATCGACGAGATCCGCACGGCCCTCGGCGAGCTTCTGGCACTCCGCGGCACGATGCGGTCCCGCAACCTCTGGTGCATGGAGGTCGGCGAGCTCGCGCTGGTTCGGGGCGAGTGGCACCTCGAGGGAACTGCGGCGGACGGCTCCCCGGTCGAGCTCTCGTCACGGACGGCCGAGGTCGTGCGCCGCCAGGAAGACGGCAGCTGGCTGTACGTGCTCGACCACGCCTTCGGCGACGACGACTGAGCGCTCACCCCCCGAGGAGATGAGGTGCGCGCAGCTCCAGCAGGCCAAGGAGCAGCGCTGCGGGGAGGCCGACGACATTGAGGTAGTCGCCGTCGATCCGCTCGACGAGCCGTCCGCCGAGGCCCTGGATCGCATAGCCGCCGGCGCGCCCCCGCCACTCCCCGCTTGCGACGTAGCGGTCGAGCTCGGGCTCGGCGAGGAGGCGGAAGGCGACCCGGGTTCCTGCGTGCTGGACCGTCTCGCCTTCCGGCGTGATCAGGCACACGCCGGAGACGACCTCGTGCGTGCGCCCGGCGAGGTCCCGGAGCATGGCGCGCGCGTCGTCCTCGCCGGACGGCTTCGCGTACACGCGCTGTCCGAGGTGGACGGTCGTGTCGACGCCGAGCGTGATGCGGCCTGCCTCGTGGACGGAACGCGCCTTGCCGAGCGCGTGCTCGCGCACGAGGGAGACGGGGTCGGCGTCGGGCGGGTCGTGCTCGACGTAGCGGGGCTCCGCGAGCTCGAAGGGGATCCGGAGCTGCTCGAGGATCGCCCGCCGCTGCGGCGACGTCGAGGCGAGCACGAGCGTCGATGTCACGACGGCTTCGCCGCGACCCAGATCTCCTCCACCGGCCATCGCCGCGACCACTCTGCCGAGAAAGTCACGTAGTACTCGTGGTCGGTCGCGTCGTCGGGGGCGTAGAGCTCGACGAGATCGACGACGTCGAACCCCGTCCTCCGGAGCAGGCGAAAGAGCTCGCCGTGCGGCAGGTGCCACTCGACGCCCACCTCGTCCGGCCATTCCATCCGGCCGAGCCCGCGCTGAGGCCGGACGAGCGCCTCGGCGGGCGGCACCTCCTCGTCGGGCGCGCACAGGATCGAGAGGGTCGAGTTGCGAAGGAACCACAACCGCCCCCCGGGACGCAGGAGGCGGTACGCCTCGGGGAGCCAGCGGTGCGGGTCGCACCAGATGCTCGCGCCGTACTCCGAGATCGCGAGGTCGAAGCTCTCGGACGACAGTGGGACGTCCTCGGCGCTCGCCTCGACGAGCGGGAACACGATTCCCGTCTCCTCCTGGCAGCGACGCGCCGTCGCGAGCTGCGCCGGCGTCACGTCGACGCCGACCGGCCGCGCGCCGCGCCGCGCCAGCCACGCGGACAGATACGCCGTCCCGCAGCCGAGCTCGACGACGTCGAGCCCCTCGACCTCGCCGAGAGTCTCGACCGACGCCTCGGGAAGGCCGAACACGCCCCAGGTGATGTCGTCGCGCGACCACTTGTCGCGCGCGCTGCGGTCGGTGTACTCGGCGTTTGCCTGCGTCCACTCGTCGCGATTGCGCCGCGCGTCGTCCGAGATCCCGGACATCGGGCGCTAGAGCAGGCCGTCGGGGAAGAACAGCCCGAGCTCACGCCGGGCGCTCGCCCGCGAGTCGGAGCCGTGCACGACGTTCTCGGAGAGCAGCGTCGCGAGGTCGCCGCGGATCGTCCCGGGCGCCGAGTCGGCGGGGTTGGTCGCCCCCATCAGGCCGCGGATGCCTGCGATCGCGCCCTCGCCGCGGACGGCAAGCGCGAGCACGGGCCCGGAGGTTATGAAGTCCACGAGGTCGGCGAAGAACGGCTTGCCGCGGTGCTCGGCGTAGTGCTCCCGGCCGAGCGCCCGGGACACCTTGAGCAGGCGCGCGCCGCGCAGCTCGTAGCCGCGGCGCTCGAAGCGGGCGACGATCTCGCCGCAGAGACCGCGGCGGACGCCGTCCGGCTTCACGAGCACGAGCGTGGTCTCGACGGCCATGGACGCGCGACTCTAGTCGGTTCGCCGCGGACGGCGCAGGCGAAGCGGCTGCAAGACGTCCTCGCCGGTGACCACCCCGGGGGGGACGGGCGTCGCGCAGTAGGGGCACACCTGCCAGATCGGCTCGAGCGGTGAGCCGCATTCCTCGCACGCCTGCTTGAGGCGCGTGGTGCAGACCGGGCAGACGAGAAAGGACGTGTCGACGACGCCACGGCAGACGGGGCACCGGAGGTCGCGCTCGGCCAGCTGCTCCTCGATCGCGAGAAGCTCGAGCTCGCGCTCGCGGACGTCCTCGAGGTACTCCGGCGGCCGGAAGAGCATGTAGATGAGCGGACCGAGGAAGGGAGGGATCGCTCCGAGGAGCGTGGCGATCCCGACGAGCCACGGGTCCTCGATCCGCCGGCGCGCATCCTTGAAGACCCAGTACGCCGTCGCGGCCCAGAAGACGACTACGAGGACGAGCCCGACGTTGCGCGACACGGTCCACGCGCTCGAGTCGAAGAGGCTGTCGGCGGCGACGGTCATCAGAGGAGGAGCTTTCCGAGGATATACCCGACCGCAAAGGCGGTTCCGACGATCACCAGCAAGACCGCCAGCGCGAAGGTCAGCACCGTCATCCGCTCGCGCATGCCGCTCCTCACTCCTCCGCCGCGAGCTCCGCGAGGAGGTACAGCGATCCCGTCACCAGCACGGGCTCGCCGACGGCGTGCGCCAGGGCGAGCGCCTCGTGGGGGTCGTCGCGCACCTCGACCCGCTCGAAGTGGGCGGCGGCGCGCGCGCCCAGCTCGTCCGCGCCCAGCGCGCGCGGGCTCGACGAGCGGCACGCCACGAACCGTCGTCCGACGGCGGCCAGTGCCGCGAGCATCGCGTCCACGTCCTTGTCGGCGAGCATCGAGGCCATCACGGTGTAGTCGTCCGGCGGCAGATGCTCCACGAGCCACCGGACGCCGCCCGGGTTGTGCGCCCCGTCCCGGATCTCGCCCGGGCGCGGCTCGAGCCGGCCCGGAAGCGTGACGCGCTCCGCGGCGGCGCCGTCGACCGGCTCGCCGAGGAAGGCGCCCGCCGCGGCGCGTGCGACCGCGAGCGATCCAGACGTCTCGACGAGCACGCGCCCTGCGCCCGCGGCGTGCGCGAGCGCCTCCCACTCCGGCTCCCCGAGCACGACCGTGCAGCCGGGCCGGGTCACGGCGAGCTTCTCCGCCGCGATCGCCTCGCGCGTCGTCCCGAGCACCTCGGTGTGCTCGAGCGAGACGTTCGTCAGCACGACGACCCGGGTGGCGTCGAGGACATTGGTCGCGTCGTGGCGCCCGCCGAGGCCGGCTTCGATCGCCGCCGCTTCGACGCCGGCCGTGCGGAAGGCGACGAGCGCCGCCGCGGTGAGGACCTCGAACTGCGTCGCGGCGAGGCGTTCGGCAGCGGGACGAACGGCGCCGAGCGCAGCCTCGAGGTCGGCCTCCCGGCCGTCGACGCGGATGCGCTCCGCCCACGAGCGGACGTGCGGCGACAGGTACGCCCCCACCCGGAGCCCGCGGTCGCGCAGGAGCTCCTCGACCATCCGCGTCGTCGTCGACTTGCCGTTTGTCCCGACGACGTGCACAGCGGCCAGGCCCGCCTGCGGCTCGCCGAGCCCGGCGAGCAGCGCGTGCATCCGCTCCAGGCCGAAGCCGTCCTCGGGCCACGGCGACAGCGCCTCCAGCCACGCGACGTGGCCCATCAGCGCTAGACGCCGAGCAGGCCGAGCTCGCGCCGGTAGCGCTCGAGCTTCGCCCGCTCGCCGTCGACGACGTCGGCCGGCGCGTTCGCGACGAAGCGCTCGTTTGCGAGCATCCCCTCCGCGCGCGCGATCTCCTTCGCCAGCCGCGCGCGCTCCGCCTCGACGTCGCCGGCCGCCTGCCGGCGCTCGGGCCGGACGACCGCCGCGAAGATCCTCCGCTCCTCGTCCGAGCCGAGCTCCACCTGCACGCCGCTGCGGCGGAACACCTGGGCTGCCTCCTGGACGCGATCGAGCGCGCCCAGGGCCTCGGCGTGCGTCGAGTCCGGCTCGGGCCACGGCGACACGATCAGCCGTCCTTCCCGCGCAGGGAGGTGCGACCAGATCTCCTCGGTGACATGCGGCATCAGCGGGTGGAGCAGCGAGAGCAGGGCCTCGAGCGCGGCCAGGGCGGTCGCGCGGCAGTCCTCGTCGCCGTCGTACAGGCGCGGCTTGACGGCCTCGGCGTACCAGTCGCAGAAGTCGTCGAACGTGAGGTGATAGAGGATGCCGGTCGCGGCGGCGAAGTCGAACCGCGCCCAGTCGTCCTCGAGCGCCGCCCGCGCCGCGTCGAGGCGCGCGAGGATCCAGCGCTCTTCCAGCGAGGCCGGCCGCCGGGCGGGCTCGATCCCCTCGGCCTGCTGGAGGACGAGGCGCCCGACGTTCCACAGCTTGTTCGCGAGCTTGCGGCCCTCCTCGATGGCGCCGATCGCGTAGCGCACGTCCTGGGTCGACGAGATCTTGAGGAGCCCGTAGCGGGTCGCGTCCGCGCCGTGCGCGTCGATCGGCTGCATCGGGTCGACGCCCGTGCCGAGGCTCTTCGACATGCGCCGGCCATCGGCGGCCAGCACGGTCGAGTGGATGAGCACGTCGGTGAACGGGATCTCGCCGAGGAGGAAGAGACCCGAGAAGATCATCCGGTTCTCCCAGAGGCGGATGATCTCGCGCGCGGTCGAGTTGACGTCGCCGCGGTAGTAGCGGTCGAGCTCGGGGGTGTCGGCCGGCCACCCGAGCGTCGCGAACGGCCACAGCGCGGACGAGAACCACGTATCGAGCACGTCGGGGTCGCGCTCGAGCTCACCGGCGCCGCACTCCGCACACGCGTCGGGCGGCGGCCACGCGCACGTCAGGTGGCCGTCCGGGCACGCCCAGATCGGGATCTGGTGGCCCCACCAAAGCTGACGGGACACGCACCAGTCCGGCGCCTCCTCGAGTGACTCGATCGCGAAGCGGTGCTGGCTCTCCGGGTGGTAGCGCACCTGCCGTTCGCGGAGTGCCTGGATCGCGGGCTGCGCAAGCCCTTCCATCGCGCACCACCACTGCGGCGAGACGAGCGGCTCGATGCGAGAGTGGCAGCGCTCGCAGGTGCCGACCGAGTGTCGGTACGGCTCGCGCTTCTCCACGAGCCCGCGCTCATCGGCCCACGCGACGACCCGTGCGCTCGCCTCGGCCTGCTCGAGCCCTTCGAACTCCTCGGCGACCATCCGGCCGTCGGGCCCGATCACGGTCAGCGTCTCGAGCCCGTGGTCGCGGCCGATGTCGAAGTCCATCGGGTCGTGACCCGGTGTCACCTTCACCGCCCCCGTGCCGAACGCCGGGTCGACGCGGGCGTCGGCGACGACCGGCACGCGGCGCTCGACCACCGGGACGATCACCTCCCGGCCGATCGCGTGGGCGTAGCGCGGGTCGTCGGGATGGACCGCGACCGCGACGTCGGCGAGCAGCGTGGCCGGCCGCACGGTCGCGACGGCGACCCCGCCGTCACCATCGGCGAACGGGTAGCGGATCGTCGTCAGGATGTCGTCCATCTCGACGTGCTCGACCTCGAGGTCGGAGATCGCCGTGGAGTGGTAGGGGCACCAGTTGACGATCCGGTTCGCGCGGTAGATCCAGCCGGCGTCCCAGAGTCGGACGAAGAACGTCATCACCGACTCGACGTACCCGTCGTCCATCGTGAAGCGCTCGCGCGAGTAGTCGAGCGAGGCGCCGAGGCGCCGGTACTGGCCCATGATCGTGCGGCCGGTCGTCTCGAGCCAGCGCCACGTCCGCTCGAGGAACGCGTCGCGGCCGATCTCCCGGCGCGACGTCCCCTCGGCGAGCAACTGCTTCTCGACGACGTTCTGGGTCGAGATCCCGGCGTGGTCGTAGCCGGGCTGCCAGAGGGTGTCGAAGCCGCGCATCCGGTGCCAGCGGATCAGGACGTCCTGGATCGAGCCGTTGAGCGCGTGGCCCATGTGCAGCTCGCCGGTGACGTTGGGCGGCGGCACGCAGATCACGAACGAGGTGTCGCGCCGGCGGCCGGCACCGGCCGCATAGAGGCCCTCGGCCTCCCACGCCTCCTGCCAGCGGCGCTCGACGGCGGCCGGGTCGTAGAGCGAATCCATGGAGGCGAAGTCTAGGGAGCGGGTGTCGGACCGAAGTCCGACACCGGTCGAGCCTCGGCGTCCGACTTCAGTCGGATACCTCACGGGAGAGCACGAGGATCGTGCTCGTCGCGTGCGCCAGGAGCCGTCCCTCGGCGTCCTCCAGACGGGCCTCGGTGGTGACGACCGTCCGGCCCGCGTGGACGACCGAGCCGATGCACCGCACCGTGCCGGTGTCGGCGGTGATCGCCCGCGTGAAGTTGGCCTTGAGCTCGAGCGTCGTCCAGTGTGTGCCCGCCTCCGCCGTGGACACGAATGCGGTGCCCATCGTCGAGTCGAGCAGCGTCGTGGTGAAGCCGGCGTGCACTGTCCCGATCGGGTTGTAGTGCTCCTCGCCCGGAAGCGCCTCCCACACCACGCGCCCGGCCTCCGCCTCGACGAGACGCATGCTCATGAGCGCGGTGATCGGCGGCAACGCCAGCTCACCCGAGATCATGCGTCGGAGCATCTCGAGGCCCGGAAGCCCGGACGCGACGATCAGCGCCTCATCGGGATCGGACCACGAGAACGTGCGTGAGCGCTGCTTCGCCAACGAGACCGCGCGTCAGGCGGAGCCGTCGGCGACCGCGTCGAGCTCGTCGTCCGGCACGCCGTGCGTCACGAGGGTCGGGTTCAGGCCCTTCGAGATCGTCTCGCGCGTGATCACGCACTTCGTCACGTCGCGGCGGGACGGCAGCTCGAACATCACGTCGAGGAGCGCTCCCTCGATGATCGACCGGAGCCCGCGGGCCCCCGTCTCGCGCTCGAGCGCCCGGTCGGCGATCTCCCAGAGCGCGTCGTCGGTGAAGACGAGCTCGATCGTGTCGTACCCGAAGAACCGCTGGTACTGGCGCACGAGCGCGTTCTTCGGCTCGGTGAGGATCCGTACGAGGTCGTCGCGGCGGAGCTGATGCACCGCGGAGACGACGGGGAGGCGGCCGATGAACTCGGGGATGAGGCCGAAGTTCATGAGGTCCTCGGGCATCACCTGCGTGAGCAGCTCGGACGACTCCTCGGCCCGCTTGGAGCGCACCTCGGCCCCGAAGCCGACCGCGTTCTTGCCGATGCGCCGCGCGATGATCTTGTCGAGACCCGCGAACGCCCCGCCGCAGATGAAGAGCACGTTCGTCGTGTCGATCGTGAGGAACTCCTGGTGCGGGTGCTTGCGACCGCCCTGCGGGGGCACCGAGGCGACCGTGCCTTCGAGGATCTTGAGGAGCGCCTGCTGGACGCCCTCGCCCGACACGTCGCGCGTGATCGACGGGTTGTCCGCCTTCCGGGCGATCTTGTCGACCTCGTCGATGTAGATGATCCCGGTCTCGGCCTTCTTGATGTCGAAGTCGGCGGCCTGGATCAGCTTGAGGAGGATGTTCTCGACGTCCTCCCCGACGTACCCGGCCTCGGTCAGCGCGGTCGCGTCGGCGATGGCGAACGGAACGTTGAGGATCCGCGCGAGCGTCTGCGCGAGCAGCGTCTTGCCGCACCCGGTCGGCCCGAGCAGCAGGATGTTCGACTTCTGCAGCTCGACGTCCGCCTCGTCGGTCTGCCCCATGCGGACGCGCTTGTAGTGGTTGTAGACGGCGACGGCGAGGATCCGCTTCGCCTCCTCCTGCGAGACGACGTAGTCGTTCAGCACGGAGTAGATGTCCCGGGGACGCGGGAGGTTGTCGAGGTCGAGCGTCGTCGGCGACGTGAGCTCCTCGTCGATGATCTCGTTGCAGAGATCGATGCACTCGTCGCAGATGTAGACGCCAGGGCCAGCGATCAGCTTCTTGACCTGACGCTGGCTCTTCCCGCAGAAGCTGCAGAGCAGCTGCTCGTTTCCCTCGCTCGCTCGGGCCACTGGTCTCCTCTTTTACTCCGATTGTGCGGGTTCGGCTACCCCGGGTGCGTCCTCGTACGGGGTCAGCGGTGCGTGATCACGCGGTCGATGATCCCGTACTCGGTCGCCTCCTCGGCGGTCATGAAGTAGTCGCGATCCATGTCCGTGCGGACCCTCTCGACGTCCTTGCCCGTGTGGTGGGACATGATCTCCTCCAACTTGCGCTTGAGGGCGATCGTCTCCCTCGCGTGGATCTCGATGTCTGACGCCTGGCCCTGATAGCCACCCCATACCTGGTGGATCAGGATCTTCGAGTTCGGCAGCGCCGTCCGCTTCCCTTCGGCGCCGCCTGCGAGGAGGAGCGCACCCATGCTCATCGCGATCCCGACGCAGGTCGTCGCCACGTCCGGCTTGATGAACTGCATCGTGTCGTAGATCGCGAGGCCGGAGTACACCGAGCCGCCCGGGGAGTTGACGTACAGGTTGATGTCCTTGTCGGGGTCCTCGGACTCGAGATGGAGCAGCTGCGCGATGATGAGGTTCGCGATCTGGTCGTCCACCTGCGTCCCGAGGAAGATGATCCGTTCGTTGAGCAGCCGGGAGTAGATGTCGAACGACCGCTCGCCGCGCGACGTCTGCTCGATCACCATCGGGATCAGGGGGCTCATCGACTCTCCTCGCTTCCGGGGGTCCACAACTTCGTCTCGCCGGCGGGCTTCTCCTTGTCCGGCGTCCAGATCGCCTCGCGCGCCGCGTGGGTCTCGGGGTCGATCGGCTTCACGTCGGCTGCGAGCCGGTCGAGCGCAGCGCGCATCCGCAGGTCGTCACGCAACGCCTCCTGGTGCCCGTGGGCCCAGATGTCGGCGATCATCGCCTCCGCGTCGTCGTCCGACGCGTCGGCCTGCTCGCGGATGAGGTCCTTCACCTCGTCGTCCGAGACGACGATCCCCGCCTTCTCGGCGACCGCTTCGAGCGCGAGCTCGCGCGCCACGGACTGCGCCGCCTCGGCGCGGATCTGCGCGGTCAGGAGCTCCGGGGTCTGGCCGGTCGCGGCGAAGTAGGCCTCGGGCGTCAGCCCGCGGTTGGCCAGGGAGCGGACGAAGCCGTTCAGGAGCTCGCGCGCGCGGCTCTCGACGAGAGGGCCGGCACCCTGCACGTTCGACGCCTTCACGAGCTCGTCGACGGCCGCGGCGCGGAACGCCGCGTCGATCCGCTCGTCGACCGCCTCGCGCACGCGTCCTTCGATGTCGGCCCGCAGGTCGGCGATCGTGTCGAACTCGCTGGCCGAGCGCGCCAGCTCGTCGTCGGCGTCCGGCAGCACCTTCTCGTT
>Ga0068865_100001714_pt1 | contig 12862 bp, 8 predicted proteins | sample KBSMisM12_FD_75293 | JGI IMG/M metagenome (GOLD analysis project Ga0068865, IMG submission 75293) | Miscanthus rhizosphere microbial communities from Kellogg Biological Station, Michigan, USA - KBS Miscanthus M1-2 | ecosystem: Host-associated > Plants > Roots > Rhizosphere > Soil ...
AATGGGCGATCGGATCGTATAGACCCGCTTGACACAAGGCTGAGGTTGGAGCGAGGCTTTCGACCTCAGCCAAACATCCACGCCGGGGCACAGCGGTCATGATCGAGAAGTACTTTCGAGCGGGAATCAGGTTCAAGTGGACGAAGCCCAGGGATCAGATCGGCCCGCTGGACGGCGCCATCGTCGACAGCAGGGAGGCGGCGACGCCGATGATCTATGACGGGTTGGACGGCCAGCTGATCGATCCTCACCTGATGCAAGTCAATGTGAACACGCTGGGGCTGACGATGCGGATGCCGATCCAGTACGCGTGGCTGGATTACGCGCCGGGGCGCACTGCCAGGTTGCCGATGGGACCGTATGACGTCCTGACCGGCTACATGAGCGGCTGCATCGTGACGCGGTGGTCGGACCGGGGCGTGACCTACGCCGGACATGTCGGCACGATCGACTCCCGCCCCGACGTCAACCGGCCCTTGAAGAGGACGTTCGCGTTCGCCATGACCCGGGACATGAGAGGCTTCGATCCTCTTGGCGCCTGGCCCACCCACGAGGTTGCGGCAGCCGCCAACAAGATCAAGCCAGGTCCGGTCCCGAGGATTTTCGGCCTGGTGACGACGGGCGGGGCGTTCTTTTCGGTGCTGATGCTCTCGATGCCCGGAAATGAGTGGTGCGTGGGTGGCATCAAGAGCGTTCCGCCGATCAGCCACGACACGCTGAAACTGCAGATGCTGCGGGACTGACCTGCCACGCCATCCCGGGACTCGTCACGCTTACAGGGATCGCGGACCGCGCAGCACCCTGGCGGGAAGCGTGACGATGCCGCGCACCAGTTCCAGTACGCCGTCCACCGCAACGCCGACGATGCGGAACGGCAGCAGAACGATCCAGATGAGGGGGTAGACGACGACCGCCAGGAGGGCGAGCGGCCAGCACAGCACCAGCACGATGCACCAGAGCAAAAACGTCCGCATGTCTGGAAATACGATTTCCGTGAGGGATACGTTCAAGCGCGCGAGACTGACCTGCCTCGGCTTCCTGGCTCTCACGCTGGTTGCTGCCGCCACGGCCGCACAGATTCCCGCATCCGCCTATCCCTCCCGCCGTGGAGCCGCCCTCGCGGCGATCCGCGGCGACCTGCTGATCGTCCCCGCTCGCGCGTCGTTCCTCGCGGACGACCAGCTCGGCTTCGTCCAGACCGCCGACTTCCAATACCTCACCGGCCTTGGCGAACTGGTCGGCGCCGTGCTCGTGCTCGATGGCTCGACGTCAACGTCGACGCTGTTCGTGCAGCCGCGCAATCCGCTGCTGACCCGCGGTCAGATTGCGCCTGACGAAGAATCGGCTCGCCGACTCCAGCTGTCCGGCATCCTGCCGGTAGACAGGCTCGAATCGTGGCTGCGGCAGCGTTTCGCGCGCGGGCCCTCGACGGTGTTCGTCGCGCCGACCGACGTGCGCGGCCCCGTGGCCATGCCGCTGCCGATGGCGGGATCGGTCGCGCGATGGCAGTCATGGCTCGCCTCGCTCGGCGCCTCCACGGTCAAGCCGGCGACCGGCGTGCTGCGGCCGCTGCGCGACATCAAGGATGCGAGTGAGATCGCCGTGCTCCGCGAGGTGGGACGCACCAGCGGCGAGGCGTTCCTCGCGGGCCTGCGTGCGCTGGCGCCGCAGAAATGGCAACACGAGACCGAACTCGCGGTCGTCAATGCCTGCCGCGCCGCGGGCGCGCGCGGCATCTCGTTCTGGCCATGGACCATGAGCGGGCCGAACGCGGACTTCCATTCGCTCTGGAACAGCTTCCTGTCATACGACCATGTCGATCGTCAGATGCAGGCAGGCGAGGTGGTCCGGGTGGACGTCGGGTGCCAGATCGATCACTACATGGGCGACGTCGGCCGGACCGCTCCTGTTTCCGGTCACTTCACCGACGGACAGCGAGAGGCCTGGGATCTGTTCATCGCCGGCTATCGCGCGGGACTCGCAACCGTCAAAGACAGGGTGAGTCCGAAGTCCGTTTACGAAGCGGCGCTCGTCGAAGTGCGCCGGCTTGCGCCTGCACTCACCACGGCGGAGGGACGGCACGCTGCGGACATGCTGCTCGGGCCGCAAGGGACCGAAGCATGGCAACTGCATGGCGTCGGGCTCGACGACGCCGAGGGACTGCCCGAAGTGCTGCGGGCGGGAATGGCCGTGGCCTACGAGCTGATGTTCACCGTCGACGGCGACGGCTTCTACCTCGAGGACATGATCGTCGTGACGAACAACGGTTACGAAGTCCTTACGTCCGGCCTCCCCTATACCGCGCGCGAAATCGAGGCGGCGATGGCGACGGGCGCGACGCGCCGCGACCGGTAGCGCACCGGCGGATGAATCGCGTAGGATTTGCCATCAGGATGTTCACCCGGTCGCGAGCTGCGCTAGCGGCGTTCCTCTTCTTGACCACCCTCGGCGCCGGCTGCGCAAGCGCACCATCGCCGGCCCTGCACACCACGCCGCCAGGACTCGGCCGTCTGCCGTACACCGACGCCGACGTCGACTTCATGTCCGGCATGATTCCGCATCACGCGCAGGCGGTGATCATGGCCGGTTGGGCGCCTTCGCACGGCGCGCGCAAGGACGTCGCGATCCTCTGCGAACGCATGGTCGTGGAGCAGCGCGACGAAATTGCGATGATGCAGAACTGGCTGCGGGATCGCGGCCAGACCGTGCCGGATGCGGCCTCGACGCGTCACCGGATGAAGATGAACGGCATGGAGCACGACATGCTGATGCCGGGGATGCTGACCGACGAGGAGATGGCCGCGCTCGACGCCGCGCGCGGACCCGCGTTCGACCGGCTGTTCCTCACCGGCATGATTCAGCATCATCAAGGGGCCATCGACATGGTCGACGTGTTGTTCAAGTCGTACGGCGCGGCGCAGGACGAGACGGTGTTCAAATTCGCGACCGACGTCCACGCCGATCAATCGATCGAGATCGATCGCATGCACCAGATGCTGGAGAACCCACAGCCATGAAGTTTGCGTCCTTGCGCCCGCGTCCGTCGGCCCTGTTGACCGGCGCCTTGTTCGGTGTGTTGTTGGCGACGGCCGCGCTCGGCGTGCCTGCGTGCGCGAGCTCCTCGACCACGGGTGCGCCGGCTGCGGCGGCACCGACTACGCCTCCACCCGCGGTGGCGCCCGCTCCGGCCGCGGCGCCGGCGCCGAGCGTTCCGCCGGCCGCGGCACCGTCGCCAGCCTCTTCCTCGCCGGCGCCGTCGCCGGAAATGCCGGCAACCGCCGCCGCGCCTGCCGCCGCCGGCCGCGGCACGCCTCCACCTCCGCCTCCTCCCCCGCCGGCCGTCATGCCGCGACCGGTCGAGCCGATCGTGTCGGCGACGACGCCGACGCCCGATCCACGCGTCGGGCTGAAGGCGGGCCGCTGGGACGCGGCGCAGGCCGCGTGGAACATGCGCATGCTCTCGACCACGCCGCCGACCGGGCAGGTGCTGGGCGCGACGCACTCGGATCTCGCGTTCTCGGGCAACTACGCGATCATGGGCAACTACAACGGCTTCGAGATCTTCGACATCTCCAATCCGTCCAAGCCGGTGCTGGCGCAGTCGTACATCTGTCCCGCGTCGCAGAACGACGTGTCGGTCTACAGGAACCTGCTGTTCATGTCCTCGGAGTCGACCAACAGCCGGACCGACTGCGGCTTTGGCGGCGTGCCCGATCCGGTGAGCAAGCAGCGCGTCCGCGGCATCCGTGTGTTCGACATCGCGGACGTCAAGCATCCCAAGCTCGTGACCACGGTGCAGACGTGCCGCGGATCGCACACCCACACGGTCGTGACACAGCCGGGCGACGACAACAACGTGTTCATCTACGTGTCGGGCACGGCGGGCGTGCGCTCGGCGGACGAAGTGCCGGGATGTCTGGACGCCGGGATCGACGACCCCAACAGCGCGCGGTTCCGCCTGGAGGTGATCAAGGTGCCGCTCCGTACGCCGGCGCAGGCGGCGATCGTGAGCTCACCGCGCGTCTTCAACGACCTGCCGGTGCCGCCGAGCAGCGCCGAGCGCGACGCGTCCGACGAGCGCGATCGCGCCGCGGCGGCCGCCGCCGCGGCCGCGGCGGGACGGAGCACGGGGCGTGGCGGCGCTGCGGGGGCCGGCGGTGGACGGGGACGCGGCAACGCGGCGCCCTCCGGTCCGAATCAGTGCCACGACATCACCGTGTATCCGGAAATCGGGCTCGCCGCCGGCGCGTGCGCCGGCCTCGGCCTGCTGCTGGACATCCACGATCCGGCGCATCCCGTGCGTCTCGACGCAGTGGCCGACGCCAACATGTCGTTCTGGCATTCGGCGACGTTCAGCAACGACGGCAGGAAGATGCTGTTCACCGACGAGTGGGGCGGCGGCGGCCAGCCGCGCTGCCGGGCCACGGACAAGATGGAGTGGGGCGCCGACGCGCTCTTCACCATCGAGGACAAGAAGCTGAAGTTTCACAGCTACTACAAGCTGCCGGCGGCGCAGACCTCACTGGAAAACTGCGTCGCGCACAACGGATCGCTGATTCCGATCCCCGGCCGCGAAATCATGGTGCAGTCGTGGTACCAGGGCGGGCTGTCGGTCTTCGACTGGACCGACATCGATCATCCGAAGGAGATTGCCTACTTCGATCGCGGCCCGGTCGATGCCACGCGCATGGCGATGGGCGGCTCCTGGTCGGCCTACTGGTACAACGGCGTCATCGTCAGCTCGGAGATCGCGCGCGGGCTCGACATCTACGAGCTCGTCCCGAGCGGGCTGATCACCGAGAACGAGCTCGCCGCCGCCAAGACCGTCAAGATGCCCTACTTGAACACCCAGGATCAGCAGCGGCTGGTCTGGGCGCCGAGCTTCGCGCTCGCGCGCGCCTATCTCGATCAGCTCGCGCGTTCGAACGGACTCGCCGCGGACACGCTCACTGCGGCCCGGACGACGCTGGCCAATGCGGAACGCCGCCCTGGATCCGAGCGCAAGACCGCGCTCACGACCCTCGCGTCGCAACTGACGTCCGCAGCAGCCGCATCACGGGATGAAGCCAAGGTGCGGACGCTCGCGACGGCGGTGACCGACCTGGCGAACGCGCAACGCTGAGCGCGATTCAGCGCTGACGACGCTACTTGGCCAGCGGGCTCGGTCGCAGCTGGAAATGCGCGGCCAGCGGCCGGGTCCCTTTGCCGCCTTCGATCAGCCACGGCGTGCGATCGCCGTTGGCGGCCCAGAGACCGCGCCCCTTCCATCCGCCGTTGGGATCGTCGATGCGGCCGTCGAGCCCTTTCGCGTAGAACCCCAGCGGATACGGCACGCGCAGGACGACCATGCGTCCGTTCGCGAACGCGATCAACCCGTCGTTCAAGTTGCCGGTGGACAGCGGCACGTTCCGTCCGAGCCCGAAGGTGTCGTGCTGATCGACCCACGTGTAATAGCTCGACTCGGCGCTGTTCTCGCCGATCCCCTCGAACCCCGGGCCCGGATACTGGTGGAACGACCACCCTTCAGGGCAGTGATCGCCCGTCGCCTTCGGTCCGTTGAGCGGCCCCTTGCACTTGCGCCGATCGAAGCTCCCCAGGTGTCCGCTGGCCAGCGACACCCACACGACGCCGTTGCCGTCGATGTCGGCGCCGCGCGCGCCGAAGCCGGGCGGCGGCACGTTGTACACCTCGGTCAACGCGGTCTCGGGCGGATGCGGTCCAGGCACGACGCGCACGACGCTGCCGGGATTCCCCATCACGGCGCCCCAGATCGATCCGTCCACCGGGCTCGGCATGATCGAGTAGAACGGCGTCACCACGCGCTTGTCCTTCGTCGGATCCACCGGATCGTTCGGCCCCACGTACTCGTCGCGCTTGCCGTTCCCGTTGGTGTCCAGCACGAAGGCGGTCCAGCCCTGCGACGCCGCCGCGTCGCCGGTCTTGAGGAACTGCTTCGTGTTCACCCAGCCGAGCACCGGGCCGCCGCCGCTCGACCACAGCGTATCGTCCGCGTCATACCCGAACTGGACGTGATGCGTGCCGAAGCACGTATCCACGAACGTGTACTTCTTCGTCTTCGGTTCGAACACGGCGACCTGCCGGACATTGCGATCGATCGGGAAGAGCTTGGCTGACGGATGCTGAGAACCGTCGCGGCAGAAAGCCGGGTTGTCCGGTGCGCGCACCGTCGCGGCCAGCCAGACGCGCCCGTCGCGATCGAGCATCGAGTTGTGGTTGTTGACCCGCGTGTCCCAGATCGCCTCGTCGCCCCAGTACGGCGACGCGGCGAGCGACTTGAGGGCCGCGGCGTGTCCCGGCCCGAGGCTGAGCGGCATCTGCGGATCCCGCACCGGCATCTTGAAGGTCGTCGCGGTGTTCTCGACGGGATCGAGAATCGGCATCACGTCCGAGCTGTACTCGGGCGATCCGAACAGCGGCCCGTTGCCGTTGACGGTGGGATTGCGCCGGTCGCTCGAGATGAGATCGTGCAGGTACTGCTTCTCGTTCATCCAGTCGCGGAGCGTGACGACGATGTTGCGCTCGGCGCCCTGGGGGCGGCTCGGCCTGGTGTGCGGCAGCTCGCCCTTCGCGATGCGATCGGTCCAGTCGCCGTAGTACTTGAACGACGCCGGCCCCAGCCCGTTCAACTGGCCGAACATCATCTCGCCCGCCTGGCCGGACTGGACGCGGCGGTGCCACGCCTCAGCGCCTGACGCGAACGTGCCGAGCGATGCCGGAATGGTGCGGGTCGAAAGCTGGCCGAGCTGGTGGCAGCCGACGCAGCCGAGATTCTTGACGGCGCCGAGCCACCGCTGCTCGGTCATGTTGCCGGCGAATCCCTCGCGCGCGGCCATTTCGGCCTTCGTCGGAATGTGCAGCATCGAATACCAGTAGATCGCGGGGTAGTAGCGCGCGGCGTCGGCCGGCGTCGGCGCGGGCGTCGCGGAGAAATTCACGGTTTGTCCAGGCTGGCCGGCCGACTTCGCGCTGTCCACCAGGCCATAGCCGCGGACCCAGACCTGATACCGGGCCCTCGGCAGGTCGGGAATCACGTAGCGCCCTTGATCGTCGGTGACGACGATCTTGATGTAGCGGACGGGAAGGTCGTGCGTCTCGGCGATCACCCAGACGCCTGCCTCGGGTCCGCCCGGGCCCCTCACCACCCCGCCGATGTCGTCGGCGTCAATCGCGACGGATGCGGACGGAGGCGGCTGCTGCGCGCTCGGGCTCGTCAGCCACGACGGGATCAATGCGGCCAGACCGGCCGCGAGCGCAAGGGCGGACCAACGACGGGTGCTTCGTGTCATCACCGTTCCTCCGGTCGCGAATTATCCTCCACATCCGGTCGCTCAGAGAATCGACGGAACGACACCGATCACGGTTGCAGGGAAGCCGCTCTTGCCTTGACCGCGGCCCACTGCGCCATCACCGGCCGCGCCTGAGTCCTGGCCGCGGCCGCAGCGGACACCTGCGTTGCCGTCGGCGCGGCTTCGGCCGCCTGGATCGCCATCGCCGCCGCCTGCAAGGCGTTGCTGACCGCTTCGAGCGTCGGCCGCGCGGGCGCGGCGCCTCGGCGCCGGAACCCGCGGATGTTGCGCTGGAGTCCGGTCGGCGCCAGCGCTTCCAGATCGCTCTTGATCGCATCCACCGCGGATCCCGATCGACCGGCGAGCGTCGCGGCCAGCGCCTTGGCGTCGTTGAACGCCTTGTGCGCGGCGACGGCCTCCCAGTACAGGCCGGTGCTCAACGTGTTCAGTTGCGTGAGCGCAAGGGGCGCGATCCGCACGCGGGGATCGAGATTGACCACGATCGGTTGCGTCTTGGTGACGCCGTCAACGGTGAGCCGGACGCTGTAGCGTCCCGGCGGCACCCACGGCACGTTGTAGTTCGGATACGTACGTCCGGGGACCGCGCCGGTCGCGTCTTCGTCGCCGGCGGGGATCAGATCGGCTGGAGAGACCGGATCGAACTTGAGATCCCAACTGAACCGGTGCATCCCGGCTTTGGTCGAGACGATGAACTGCGGCGCGGGCCAGTAGAGGGGAAGCCCGCAGTAGGCGGCGGTCGGCGTCTTCTTGCAGACCTCGTCGTACGCGGCCATGTCTTTCCCGGGATCCGGATTGAAGAGCGGCTCGGTGCTCGAGTAGGTGCGCACCACCTTGGCGGCGGCGTCGAGAATCTCGAGCTTGACCGGGCCGCCGGCGTCTTTCGCGAGGTAGTAGTCGATCAGCGCGCCGGGCGGCGCGCTCTCTCCGGCCGGCAGCTCGGGCGGCCACGGCGTCGGCTCGTTGACGCCAAAGCGGACGCGCACCGCCGGCCCAGGCTTGAACAGATACGGTTCGTTCTTCGCGAGCGCGGCCTTCGCCGCGGCAGCCTGGCGGAGCGGCGTCACCTCGTCGAGAATCCAGAAGCCGCGTCCGTGCGTGCCGGCAATCAGATCGGCGCAGCGGCATTTCGCATCGTCCTTGATCTGCAGATCGCGGACCGAGATGGCCGGCATGTTCTGCCGCAGCGACTGCCAGTGATCGCCATCGTCGAACGACACCCAGACCTGGGTGTCGGTGCCGGCGAACAGCAGGCCCGGCTGCCGCGGATCTTCACGAATCGTGTTGGCGACCGCGTCGCCGGCGATCCCCGTATTGATCTCCGTCCAGGTCTTGCCGCCGTCGTGGGTGCGATAGAAATGCGGTTTGATCTCGTCGAGGCGCATCGTGTTGGCTGCGGCGTACGCGACCAGCGGATCGAAATGCCCTGCCTCGATGTTGAAGATGCGGGTCCACGGCTTGATCGCCGCCGGCGTCACGTTGGTCCAACTCACGCCGCCGTCCCGGGTCACCTGGATGTTGCCGTCGTCGGAGCCGGCCCAGAGGACGGCGAGCGATTTCGGGCTGGGGCTGAGCGCGGTGATGCTGCCCATCGGACCGGGCTTGACGGTGCTCGCGTACTTGCCGGCGTTGGCCGGAACGGCCCACGTCTGGCGCGTCAGGTCCGGTGAGATGCGCGACCACGAGTGGCCGTGATCGACGCTCTTCCAGACCACGTTGGACGCGTAGAACATCGTGACGCCGTCCACCGGCGAAAAGTGCAGCGGCATCGTGCGCACGTTCCGATTCGTGGCGCCGCCGCCGGGCAGGGTGACTGACGTATCGGGCCCTACCATCGCGGTTTGTCCGGTGCGACGGTCGTAGCGGGACACGCCGTTCCGCTGGCTTCCGTACACCACCTCGGGGTTGGCTGGATCCGGCGCGGCCATCCCGTATTCCTGGATGTTCACCGGGTGCCAGTCGTGGAACGTGATGCGGCCGTCGTCCGATCGGCTTTGCACGCAGGCGCTGCCCGAATCCTGCTGTCCCGAGCAGACGCGATAGGGAAACGCGTTGTCGGTGGTGACGTGATACATCGCCGCGGTGTTCTGGTTGTACCAGTTGCTCCAGCTGCGGCCGCGGTTGGCGGAGACCACCGCGCCCTGATCGGCGACGACGAGGATGATGTCGGTGTTGATCGGATTGATCCAGATGCGCTGGTAGTCGTCGCCGCCCGGTGCGCCCCGCACCGCGCTCCACGTCAGGCCGCTGTCCGTGGTGCGCCACATCACCGTCGAGGCGGTGTAGACGACTTTTGCGTCCTTGGGATCGACGGTCACGGTCGGCAGGTCGCCGCCGCCGATGCGCGCGAGCGGTCTCATGTCCTGCGCCAATCCGGCCGGTGCGCCCTGGGCGCGAATCGCCTGGAACCAATGCGCCCCGGCGTCCGTGGACGAGTAGAAACCGATTGGTCCCGTGACCGGCGCGATGGCGGCGTAGAGCACGTTGGGATCGCTCGGCGCGATCGCGACGTTCGCCTGAAGGATCGCGGGCGGCAGGCCGTCGCCGAGTTGGGCCCATGTACTCCCGCCGTCGGTGGACTTGAAGATGCCCATCCCCGTGTTCCCGAATCCCTGGCCCTCGATGAAGCTCTGTTGCTGCGACCAGAGCGTCGCGTAGAGCACGTTGGGATTCCGCGGATCGAGCAGCACCTCGTTGGCGCTGGTGTACTCGTCTTTGAACAGCACTTTCTCGAAGGTGCGCCCGCCGTCGGTGGAGCGGAACACTCCGCGCTCCGCGTTGGGGCCGTACGGGTGACCCAGGACGGCCACGAAGAGCCGGTCGGGGTTGCCGGGATCGACGGAGATCGCCGCAATCATCTGGCTGTCGCGCAGCCCGAGATGCTGCCACGTGCGCCCGGCGTCGGTGGACTTGTACATGCCGTCGCCGATGGCCAGGTCGGGACGGATGATGCCGGCTCCGGTGCCTACGTAGATGATGTCGGGGTTCGACGGCGCGACGGCGATGGCGCCGATCGAGCCGGTCGATTGATCGTCGAACAGCGGCACCCAGTTGGCGCCGTAGTCGGTGGAACGCCACACGCCGCCGTTGTCGAAACCGGCGTAGAAAATGTTGGGCTGATTTGGGACGCCAGCCAGCGCTCGCGCCCGGCCGGCCCGAGTCGGGCCGATATCGCGCCAGCGCATCTCACGGAACGAGAGCTCCTGGGCGGCGGTCGGCGAGGTGGTGGCGGCGAGCGTGACGGCGAGGATGGCTGACGTCAGAAGAAGGCGCATGAAGCGAAGTATGCCACGCCTCTATTTGAGCCGCGCGAAGAGCGTCTTGAACCGCGGGTCGTCGCGAAGGAAGTCGTAGTCGGGATCGTGTTCGATCCAGTCGCGTTTGCCCCAGCCGCGCGAAAACGCGCGCTCGAGAACCGCCATCGCTTCTTCCTTCTGCCGCAGCTTCGCGTGGAGGCATGCGGCGTTGAGCAGTGCGCTCATGTCGTCGGGATCGAGCTCGAGCGACCGTCGAGACCACTCCAGCGCGCGATCGGTCTGACCGTCGTGGAGCAGCGCGCCCGAGCCGATCGACAGGGCCCGGCCGTCGCGCGGGTTCAGCGCCAGGATGTGCTCCGCGCGGCGGATGCCCTCCCGGGCGGCCTCCATCCCTTCGTCCAACCGCCCGAGCATGCGCAGCGATTGTGCCAGCAGGATCGGGCTCTGGAAGTCCTCCTGGCGAACGTCCGCCGCCTTCCGAAAGAGCTCCGCCGAGCGGGCGACGTCGCCGCGCGCGAAGCTGGTTCGCGCGAAGTAGTAATGCGCGTCGAACAGGTGCGGGTTGACGCGGATGGCCTGTTCGAACTCCGCCGCGGCTTCGTCATAGTGCCGCGACAGCGACAACACGAACCCTCGCGCCACGTGAGCCTCGGCGAGGTCGGGAGCGAGTCTCAGGGCCTGCTCGCTGGCGCGCTCGGCCTGCGCCAGGTCGTCCGCCTGCGCGCCAAACCATTCGTAGAGGGTCGCGTGCACGGTCGAGAGCCCCGCCCACGCGGGGCCGTAGTCGGCGTCCAGCGCGATGGCGTGCTGGAACATGTCGCGGCTGGTTTCCAGATCCGACCGCGACATGCGCGGGAGATGCTGGCGACCACGCAGGTAATGCTCGTAGGCGGCCGTTGCGGTCTGCGGCCGAACCAGCGCCTGCTTCTCGCGCAGGCTGAGGACGCTCCCTCGCAGCGACGTCGCGACGCGTTCCGCGATCTCGTCCTGGATCGCAAAGACGTCGTCGAGCGTGCGGTCGAAGCGCTGGGACCAGCGGTGATACCCGGTCGCGACTTCGATGAGCTGAACCGTGACGCGCAGCCGGTTGTCCGCCTTGCGCACGCTGCCTTCGAGCAGCGTGCCGACGCCCAGCTGCCGGCCGATCTCGCGAATGTCCGCGCCGCTGCTGCGAAACTGAAACGAGGACGTTCGCGCCGCGACGCGGAGGCCGTCGATGTGGGTGAGCGCGTTGATCAGTTCCTCGGCGAAACCCTCGCAGAGGTAGTCCTGGTCGCGGCTTGCGCTCATGTCGGCAAACGGCAGCACCGCAATCGCGGAGATGTCGGTCGCTTGCGACGAGGCATCGACCTGATCGAAGACGTCGTGCTTCCCGGGCGCCGCCTCGCCAAGCGCGGCGACGAACCGGTAGCCGCGCCGATGGCGTGTCTCGATGAAGCGCGGCTGCTTCGCATCGTCCTCGAGCGCGCGGCGCAGTTCCTGAACGCACGAGGTCAGCGCGTCGTCGCTGACGATGGTGCCGCTCCAGACGGCGGCAAAGAGTTCCTCTTTGGAGACGGGCGCCCCGGCGTGCGTGACCAGCTCCTTCAGAACGGCCGACGCCTTCGGCGTCAGGCGAATCTCCCGCGCACCGGACCAGAGCTGACCTGTCTCGGTGTCGAACCGATAATCGCCGAACGTGACGTTGTGCGTCTGGCTGGTCTGCACCTTCCTCATTTTCTTTCAAAAGCATCCGCAATCCCGGAGAAATCCCGGCGCAGTCCCGGGACTTGGGACGACTCTTCGCGTAACCTTCTGCCTGAACAGCATCGATGCGTACCTCCGTACTCCTCATCGCGGTGATCCTGATCGGCACATCGGATGCCGGTGGGTCTCAACCCGCGCCGCAATCTGCGGCGGCCATGAGCCGCTTTCTGTTCGTCTGGGCAGGGGACGCGGACAAGAAGGAGAGCGACTTCCTGGCCGTCATCGACGTGGATCCTCGGAGCGCCAACTACGCCGGCGTCGTGACGACGCTGCCGGTCGGTGCGACCGGAACGCGGCCCCATCACACGGACTATGAGATGCCGTCCGGCGGCGCGCTATGGGCGAACGGGTTCGACTCGGGCCAGACGTTCCGATTCGATCTGCGCGATCCGGCGCGTCCTCGCCTCATCGGGTCGTTCGGCGCGACACCTGCGTTCAGTCACCCGCATAGCTATGCGCCGCTTTCCAACGGCCACGTGCTGGCCACGTTTCAGCACCGTGCCGGCGCCGGCGAGATGGAGACCGGCGGCCTCG
>Ga0068865_100001719_pt1 | contig 12843 bp, 10 predicted proteins | sample KBSMisM12_FD_75293 | JGI IMG/M metagenome (GOLD analysis project Ga0068865, IMG submission 75293) | Miscanthus rhizosphere microbial communities from Kellogg Biological Station, Michigan, USA - KBS Miscanthus M1-2 | ecosystem: Host-associated > Plants > Roots > Rhizosphere > Soil ...
GCCATACGGCGGGCCCGTGCTGGACGCTCCCCCTCGGCGCCCTGGTCCGCGTGGTCGGCGCGCCATCGCCCGCGGTCGTCATTGAAGAGGGTGCCGTGGAGCCTGCTGTTGTCTGACGCGAAACGCATCCACCTGATTGGCGTCTGCGGGACCGCCATGGCCACGCTGGCGGCGCTGCTCAAGCAGCGCGGTCACGACGTGCGCGGGTCCGATCAGAACGTCTACCCGCCGATGAGCGACTTCCTGGCCGCGGAAGGCATCCGCACGATGAGCGGCTACTCGGCCGAGAACCTGACGCCGGATCTCGATCTGGTGGTCGTGGGCAACGCGATCTCGCGCGGCAACCCCGAGCTCGAAGCGGTGCTCGAGCGCCGGATGCGCTACTGCTCGCTTCCCGAGGCGATCCGCGACTTCTTCCTGTGGGGCGCTGCGCCGGTCGTGCTGGCGGGGACCCACGGCAAGACCACCACGACCTCGCTGACCGGATGGTTGCTGACCGCAGGCGGCCTCGACCCGACGGTGCTCGTCGGCGGCGTGGCGCTCAACTTCGGGCAGGGCGGGTCGAGCTACCGCGTGGGCGGCGGCCGCCACTTCGTGATCGAAGGCGACGAGTACGACAGCGCCTTCTTCGACAAGACGGCCAAGTTCCTCAAGTACCTGCCGGACGTGGCGGTGGTGAACAACGTGGAGTTCGACCACGCCGACATCTACGCCGATCTCGACGCGGTGCGGCTGGCGTTCCGGCGCCTCACCACGCTCGTGCCGCGCAACGGCCTGCTGCTCCTGGGCGCCGACAGCCCCGACGCGCTGGCGCTGCAGAAGTTCGCGGTCAGCCCGGTGGAGACCTTTGGCTTGAACGAGGGCGTGAGCTGGCGCGCGGTGGACGTCTCGCACCGCGACGGCCTCACGCACTTCGACATCCACCGCGAGGGGCGCGCATTCGGCCGGTTTGCGTCGCCGCTCCTTGGCGCGCACAACGTCCGGAACGCGCTGGCGGCGGTGGCCGTCGGTGCCCGTGCCGGACTGGGCGCCGCGGCGCTGGCCGAAGGGCTGCGCGCGTTCAAAGGCATCAAGCGGCGGCTCGAGATCGTCGGCGAGCGGCGGGGCGTGACCGTCCTCGACGACTTCGCGCACCACCCCACGGCCGTGCACGAGACGCTGGCGGCGCTCAAGACCGGCTACCCGGGTCGCAAGGTGTGGGCGGTCTTCGAGCCGCGCTCGGCGTCGTCGTGCCGGCGCGTCTTCCAGGACGATTTCGCCCGGGCGTTCGGCGCTGCCGACGAGGTGGTGATTGCCGGCGTGTTCCGATCGTCGTTGCCCGAGGCGGAACGGCTGTCGGCCGATCAGCTCGTGTCGGATCTCGAGCGCGCCGGACGCCGCGCGCGTCACATCGCGACCGTGGACGACATCGTGAGCGCCGTCGCGGCCGAGGCAGGGGCGGGCGACCTCGTCGTGCTGATGTCGAACGGCGGCTTCGGCGGCATCCATCAGAAGCTCCTGCAGGCGCTCGCCGCGTGACCATTCCCCGGATCCGCGAGGCCGGAGACTCGACGATCCTCGTGGAGCTCGGTGAAGGCATCGATCCCGCCGTGAATGCACGGGCCGTCGCGCTGGCGGCGCGTCTGCGCGTCGAGCCGCCGTCCGGCGTGTCCGACGTCGTGCCGACGTTTCGCTCGGTGGCGGTCTGCTTCGATCCGCTCCGAACCGATCTCGAGTTGCTCAAAGCCCGCATTCTGTCGCTGCCCGCCGAGGCCGCCGGCACCGACGAGCGTCCGCTCGTGGAAGTGCCGGTCGAATACGGGGGCGACGCCGGGCCCGACCTGGAGTCCGTCGCCGCCGCGACGCGCCTGACGCCGGCCGACGTCGTCGCACGGCACACGGCCCGCGACTATCGCGTCTTCATGATCGGATTCCTGCCCGGCTTCGCCTACATGGGAACCGTGGACGCCTCGATTGCCGCGGCGCGCCACTCGTCGCCGCGCGTGCGCGTGCCGCCCGGTTCGGTGGGGATCGCGGGGCAGCAGACGGGCATCTATCCGCAGGCGTCACCCGGTGGCTGGCGGATCATCGGCCGCACGACGATGCGGCCGTTCGACACGCACCGCTCGCCGCCGTCGCTTTTTGCGCCGGGCGACCGTGTGCGCTTCGTCCCGGTGCCGCCCGGTTCGCTCGGCTCGTTCGACGCGGCGTGGACCGCGCGAAGCGGGGCGTTTGTTCTCGTGCCGGGCACGCGCGCCGTGACCATCCTGCGCCCGGGGCTCATGACCACCGTACAGGACAGCGGGCGCCCGGGGCATCAGCACGAGGGCGTGCCGGTGAGCGGCGCCATGGACGTGGCGTCGATGCGTGCCGCGAATCGCGCGGTCGGCAATCCCTCCACCGCCGCGGCGCTCGAGATCACGCTTGGAGGTGTGGAAGCGCGACTCGAACACGCCGGCGTGCTCGCCGTCACGGGAGCGGATCTGGCCGCCACGCTCGACGGGCGGGCCGTTCTGCCCGGTACGGCCATGCCGCATGCGGCCGGCAGTGTCGTCAGGTTCGAGGCGCGGCGCCGCGGCGCGCGGGCGTATCTGGCGCTCGACGGAGGGCTCGCGCTGCCGCCGTGTCTGGGCAGCCGGTCCACCGATCTGGCGAGCGCGCTTGGCGGCCTGGATGGCCGGCGTCTCCAGGCCGGAGATCGCGTGCCGGTGGAGCCGCCGCCCGCGGGTCGTAGAGGCGGATCTTCAGGGCCGCCTGCGACCCAGACCGCGCTGCGGCCGCTGCCGCCGGGCGGCGCACGTGTGCGAGTGCTGCCAGGGCCGCACGGTGAGTGGTTTCCTCCCGCCGCGCTCGACCGGTTGTGCCGCACGCGCTACGAGGTGACGTCCGAGTCGAATCGCATGGGCTATCGCCTGCGCGGGGCCGAGCCGCTGCCACGCGAGGCGGGCGACATGATCTCCGACGCCACCTGTGCCGGCGGCCTGCAGGTGCCCCCTTCCGGTCAGCCGATCCTGCTGCTGGCCGATCGTCAGGTGACGGGCGGCTATCCGATCATCGCGACTGTCATCACCGCCGATCTCCCCGTCGTGGGCCAGCTCGCGCCGGGCGACTGGATCGAGTTCGACACGTGCACGCGCGCCGACGCGCTGGCGGCGCTGGCGCGCCTCGACGCCGCGGATGGCGCCCGTGCCTGAGCCCTCGATTCAGAGCGGGGTTCCGCTGGCCGCTCGCACGTCGCTGCGCGTGGGCGGTCCGGCGCGATGGTTCACCGTCGCCTCGTCGTCCGAGGACGTTGCCGGCGCGCACGCCTGGAGCCGGGCGCACGGCGTGCCCATGGTCGTGCTCGGCGGCGGCACCAATGCGGTGATCGCCGACGCGGGCCTCGAGGCGCTGGTCGTGGCGGTGCAGCCGCGGGGCCTCTCGGTCGTCGAGGATCGCGAGGCGCTCGCCGTGACCGCGGCGGCAGGGGAGCCGTGGGATGCGGTGGTGGAGGCATCGGTAGCGCGCGGCGGCGCCGGCCTGGAATGTCTGTCGGGTATCCCCGGCCTCACCGGCGGCACGCCGATTCAGAACGTGGGTGCGTACGGACAGGACGTGTCGGGCGTGATCGCGGATGTGACGGCGTTCGACACGGCAAACGGCGTCACGGTGACGATTCCCGCCGCCGAGTGCGGGTTCGCGTATCGCGCCAGCCGGTTCAAGGGGAGCGACGCGGGCCGCTTCGTCGTGTGCGCGGTGCGCTTCCGGCTGCAGAAGGGGCCGCCCACGACCGCCTATGCCGAGGTCGCGTCGGCGCTGGCGCGTGAGGGCGTGACGCACCCGTCGGTGGCGGACGTGCGTGCCGCCGTGCTCGCGGTCCGCCGGCGCAAAGCCATGGTGATCGACGCCAGCGACCCGGACACGCGCAGCGTGGGATCGTTCTTCACCAACCCGGTGCTCAGCGCGGGCGACGCCGAAAGCGTCGCGGTGCGCGCGGGGGCGGCCCCGCCGGTATTTCCGCAGGCCGGCGGCCAGGTCAAGGTGCCGGCGGCGTGGCTGATCGAGCGGGCCGGATATGCCAAGGGGACGCGGGAGGGGGCCGTGGGGCTCTCCTCCAAGCACACGCTCGCGATCGTGACGCGCGACGGTGCCACGGCAGCCGACGTGATCCGCTTTGCCTGCCGCGTCGCGCAGCGGGTGGAGGCGCGGTTCGGCGTGCGCCTGCGCCCCGAGCCGGTGCTGCTCGGGTTCGCGGGCAGCGATGTCGAGGCGGATGTGGAGTATTTATTGGGGGCGCGGAACTGATGTCGACACTCCTCATCGAAGGGGGCCACCGGCTCGAAGGCCGGGTGGCCGTGGAAGGCAACAAGAACGCCGCGCTGCCGCTGCTGGCGGCCTGCCTGCTCACCGAGGACGAGTGCGTGCTCACCAACGTGCCGCGCATCGGCGACGTGGAGGTGATGGCGCGGCTGCTGGTGGACCTCGGTGCCGAGGTCGAAGGCATCGGCACGACCACGATGAAGATCCGCACCAAGGAGCTGAAGACGCACGCTCCCGATCGGGCGCTGGTCGGCCGACTGCGCGGCTCGGTGCTGCTGCTTGGCCCGCTGCTGGCGCGCGCCGGCCTGGCGCATATCGCGCCGCCCGGGGGCGATTTCCCCGCGCGCCGCACCATCGGCACCCACATGGAGGCGCTGCGCCGGCTCGGTGCGCGACAGAGCGAGGGGCCGGATCACGTGCTCGAAGCGCCAGACGGCCTGAAGGGCGCGTCGATGTACCTCTACGAAGCCTCGGTCACGGGCACGGAGACGGCGCTCCTCGCGGCGGCGCTCGCCGACGGCGTCACCGAAATCCGCCACGCCGCTACCGAGCCACACGTCGTGGAGCTGTGCCAGTTCCTGGCCAAGATGGGGGCGGGCGTGTCGGGCATCGGCTCGTCCACGATCCGCATCGAAGGCGTGCCGCGGCTGCGCGGTGCGGCGCACTCGCTCGGCGGCGACTATATCGAGGCGGGGAGCTGGGCGGTGGTCGGCGTGATCACCGGCGGTGAGATGGCGATCGACGGCGTGCAGGAGCGCGACATCGAGGTGGTGGCAGCGGTGCTGCAGCGCATGAACGTCGAGTGCGGCATGCGCGACGGCGTCTTCATGGTGAAGCCGTCGAAGCTCAAGGCCGCCCGCCGCATTACCACCGGGTTGTGGCCGTCGTTCCCGAGCGACCTCGTGAGCCTGGTGACCGTGCTGGCGACACAGGCGGACGGCCGCACGCTCGTGCACGACTGGATGTACGAGCTGCGTCTCTTCGCGCTCGAGCAGTTGAGCGGCATGGGCGCCGATATGTTCCTGGCCGACGCCCACCGCATCATCGTGACCGGCCCGACGGCGCTCCGCGGCGGCCGTACGCTCGACAGCCGCGATCTCCGCTCGGGCATGTCGCTGATTGCCGCCGGTCTGGCGGCCGAAGGGCTCAGCCGCGTGACCCCGCTCGAGACGGTGGAGCGGGGCTACGGCCAGCTGGTCGATCGCCTGCGAGGACTCGGGGCGAGAGTCGTGAAAGAAGAGTAGAGAACAGGGCAGCCTGAAGGCTGCCCGTGGTCGGGCCGGCTAAAGCCGGCCCCTACTTAGCTGGCGGGGGAGTCGGCGGCAGGATCGGCCTTTCGTTGGGCAGGCCACCAGCGGGTGGCGCGCCCGCGGGCGCCCCGGCGGGCGGGGCGGCAGCCGGCGGCACCGCGGCCGGCGGTACGGCGGGTGGTGGCAGCGACGCCGGAATCGGCAGCTCGATTGGACCGCCGCCGTCGCCGTCGCGCCCGACCTTGAAGGCGCGGACATCGCTTTCGCTCAGGTCCAGCACGCGCACCAGGCGCGGGGTCAGCGTCAGGATGATGTCGGTCTCCTGCGTCTCGCGCTTCGAGTGCGCGAACAGCCGGCCGATCACCGGGATGTCGATCAGCCCCGCCACGCCTTCGACCGTACGCCGTTCGTCGTCGCGAATCAGCCCCGCCAGCAGGTTCGTCTCGCCGTCCTTCAGCCGGATCACGGTATTGATTTCACGGTTGCCAAAGGTCGGCAGCCCGCCGAATCCCACGCCCGAAATGCTGCTGACGTTGACCTTGATCGCCAGCGTCACCTGATCGTCGTGGTGCGTGCGCGGCGTGATGTCGATGTTGACGCCGATGTTCTCGTAGTTGAACGAGGTGATCGGCTGCTGCGCGACGCCGCCGGTGGCAATCGGCGAGAAGGTGGTGACCGGCACCGGCACGCGCTCGCCGAACTTGGCCTGCGCCGCGATGCCTTCCGACGTCCGCAGCTGCGGGTTGGCGAGCGTGCGCGTGTTGTGGTCGGACTTGAGCAGCTTGTAGTACAGGCCCGGCAAGTTGGTGAGGAAGATGTCCGACTGCGAGAGGTTGCTCAGGTCGCGCAGCGTGAGCCCGTCGCGGTTGATCGTGGCGGCGCCGTCGATGCCGATGGGCGCCGGATCGCCGGGCGAGGCGATCTGCAGCCCGTACTCCTTCAACCGCGTGCGATCGACTTCCAGCAGCTCGACGTCGATGACCACCTCGGGCCGGGCCTTGTCGATGGCGGCGATGACGCGCGCCGCCGCCGCAATCCGTTCCGGCGTGTCCTTGATCGTGATCGCGTTGGTGGCGGTGGTGGTGGCCACGCGCCGCAGGTCCACGACGATCCGCAGCAGATCCATCGTTTCCTTGAGGTCGGCGTTGCTCAGGAAGAAGGTACGAACCACCTCTTCCTCGTACTCGCGGCGCTTGGCCGGCGTGTCGGGGATGACGGTAATCGTGCGCTGCGCGGTGACGCGGTAGAAGTTGCGCGAGGACGCCGCTACTGCCTGGAGCGCGGCCTCGAGCGTGCTGTTCCGCAGGTCGATCGTGACCGGCTGATCGCGGTAGGTCGGATCGAAGATGACGTTGACGTTGGCAAAGCGGCCGAGCGCGGTGAAGACGTCCCGGGCGCTGGCGTTGGGGCCGAACGCGATCGCCGCCGGCATCTTCGCGTCGACCGGGAGGTCGATCCCGAGCGGCGGCAGATCGCGGGAGCGCTCGATGAGCGTTTCGAGCTGGGTCTTCCCCTCGCGCGTGACCGCCACCTTGGTGCGCAGCTGGGAGCGGACGCTCGAGAGCGCGTCCTCGATGTCTCCTCCGGCCGGATTGAGCTCAGAGGCGATCTGCAGCTCCACGAGCGCCTCCTCGAGGCGCCCGCCGTTGCGGAGCCGCAGGCCGCGGTTGTAGTGGTCCAGCGCGGCGCGCAGCTTGGCGCGGTCGAGCGACAGGCGCGCTTCCTTGTTGTCCGGGTGTTCCTTGAGAACCTTGGTGTATTCGACGACGGCCCGGTCGTAGTCCTGGCCCTGTTCGGCGAGCTGGCCGGAGCGGATACCCGTGCTGACGCACGCGGTCGCTCCCAGGGTCAGGAGCAGTACGAGCCGCAGCGCCGGCCACGGTGCCAGCCCGCTCGTCGCCGCCAAAGTCCTGGCGAATCTGTCAGTTACCGGCATTGGTGATGACATCAGCGCCTTTGGGTATACGGAACGCGAACTCCTTATCGGGAATGCCCTGATTTTCCTTTAGGTTCATGAACGCTATGACCGAGTCGCCTCCCTGGCGGTCGTGGGTGGCCAGGGCGCGAATCTGGAGTCCGGGCTGGGTGGTGGCGACGATGAAGTACTCGTACTGCGCTTCGGGCCGCTTGGGGATCAACTTGAGGCCGGTGGCGTCCGGCACCGGGCTCTGCACGAGCGAGGCGGTGAAGTCCCGCGAGATGTCCCCCTTGCCCGAGAGGAAGAGGGCCGGCGTGCTCGCGTCGCCGTCCGGCGGCACCGAGGACACGAGCACCTGATGGTCCTCCGGGATGTGCGAATAGATCTTCACGCCGTCGGAGACGAACTCCTTCCGTTCGGGCGCGGTGTAGACCCAGCGCATCTTCCCCGGCTTCTTGATCTTCACCGTGCCGCGTTCGCTGGTCTGCGTGCGCAGCACACCGCCCCGATAGGTGTGGACGAAGTCGGCGGAGAAGTCCTTGATGGTCTGATAGCGCTGCTGCAGCGCCTTGGCCAGCGCGTCGGCGTTCGGCGCGCCGGCCGCGGTCGCTTGTGCCTCGAGCCACACATGTCCCGCGAGAATGTGGCCGGCGAGCAACAGGACGGCAATGCCGAGGCGCATACGAAGCAACCTTAGCATTTTGGCTGCCAGGGAAGGCGGCCCTTGAGACGCCGGCTCAGCGGCGGTTGCGCTTCCGAGCGACGAAGGCGCGGACCTCGTCGACGCCCCTGGTGTTCAGCACGTGCCGCGGCTCGAGCCAGCCGCGGCGAGCGGTCCCGACGCCGAATTCCATCTGGCGGGCCAGGCTTTCCGCGCGATGGCAGTCGCTGTCCACGACGATGGTGACACCGCGTGCCATGGCCTGGCGGGCCACCGCGCCGTCCATGTCGAGGTGGCCCGGCGCGCCGTCGACCTCCATCGCCGTGCCCGTCTCCACGGCAGCCCCGAACAGCCGATCGAAGTCGAGGTCGTAGCCGGCCCGTGCGCCGGGTGAGCGGTTGGCGGGGTGGGTGATGATGTTGACGAGCGGGTGGCGCATCGCGCTCAGATAGCGCTCGGTCAGGCGTCCCCCGTCCTGGCCGCCGTCGTCATGCAGCGACGCGAGGACGATGTCGAACCCTTCCAGCACGGTGTCGGGAAAGTCGAGCGTGCCGTCGTGGAGGATGTCCACTTCGACGCCGTGGAGCAGCTCGATGCCCGGCACTTTCTTCCGCACCGACTGAATCTCGGCCCGCTGCTTCGGCACGTCGGCCACCGACAGCGTGCGCGACGCCCAGGCGCGCTCCGAGTGGTCGGTGATGGCGAAGTAGTCGTAGCCGAGGCTGCGCGCCGCCTGCACCATGCGCTCGGTGCTGTCGCGCCCATCGCTCCAGGTGGTGTGCGCGTGGAGGTCGCCGCGGATGTGCGGCATCGCCACCAGCTGCGGCAGACCGTTGCGTTCGATGTCGTCGATCTCGCTGCCGTCCTCGCGCAGTTCGGGCGGGATGTAGGGGAGCTCGAGCCGGGTGTAGATCACGTCTTCGGTGGGCGTGTCGACGTGCACCCCCGCGCGGTGCAGCCGCCCGCCCACGAAGTCGTAGCCGCGCGACGCGGCGCGCGCGCGCATCGCGTCGGTGTGCTTGCGGCTCCCGGTGTGCCAGAGGAGCGCGGCACCGGCGTCCTGTGGGGCGGCGAGGTGAATCGCCACCGGCCCCTTCTCCGTGTTCAACGCCATCGACTTCTCGCTGCGCCGCAACACGCTGACCGAGGGGCCGAGCGTCGCCAGGCCATCGAGCACGTCCGCCTGGCGATCCTGAGCGGCCACCGCCAGCAGCGCCACGTCACCGATCTCCGCCGCGAAGCGCCGCAGGCTGCCGATCGGGACCAGCGCGGCGACGGGCAGACCGGCGCGCTGCACGAGCTGCGCGACGAGGGTGGCCAGGACGTGAGCGCGACCGAGGGACAGGCGGGTGAGTACCAATCGGGGTAGATCGATTCTCGCCTGAGCAGGAGGGGATGGGAAGCAGGGCCCGTGTGGCGGCCTGATGCAGTTCGCGTTGGGGCGCCGGACGTGCCCTGCTTCCCTTAGGAGCCAGGAACCTGCCCTGTCTGAGCGCAAGGGCACCGCCATCCGCTGGACTCTTCTAAGTGATTGTAGGGACGCCTGTTACAATCGCGTGTGCGGCGCAAGTCGTCCCTGTGGCCGACTTTGGGTTTCCTTTCGGGGACCGCGCGGCATGAGCGAGGGATTGAGAGCGATGGTTGAAGGGCTGCTGGACAGGCTGCGGGGCCGGGGCCACGCCGAGAAGACACGTGCAGCGTTCAAGGACGCGATCCGGGCCGAAGGCGACCGTGTGGCTCGCTCGCTTCGCAAGAGCCTGGCCGGAGATCTCGACGCGATGCGAGCCGAGCAGGAGCGCCTCGGGCGTACGCTGGCGGCCGTTCAGGCGTCGCTGGCCGAAGCGGTGACGCGACAGCAGAAGGCGGAACGCAAGGCGTCGCAGTTCATGCTCACGCTGCAGCTCAACGAGCGCCAGCGCGATCTGATCGCTCGACTCCCCGCAGCGCTCGACGACGCGCGCGTGTCCGCTCATGTGCAGCAGGCGATCACAGACGCGGAACTCCTCACGGATCCGTTTCCTCACATGGTCGTCACAGACGTCGTACCGCCCGACGTCTACAAACTGATGCTGCGCGCCATTCCACCGGCGGACTTCTTTGGCGACAAGGACCTGACGAAGCAGAACCTGCGCATTCCGGTCGACCGCTGCCCCGAGCTGACGACACGGGTCTGGCAGTTCGTCGACGACACCGCCCGCAATGTCGTCGTCCCCGCTGTCGTGGCTCGCTTCCGCGAGCCGCTGTGGCAGCACTACGAGACGTTGTTCGGTCAGGCCCTGGCCGCGCGGGCGGCGGAGCTGCCGCAGGCGCCGAACGGAGGGCGCGTCATGCTGCGGCGCCCCGGCTACCATCTGTCGCCGCATCGCGATCCCAAACGCTCGATGCTGACGTGCCTGATGTACCTGGCGGCGCCGGGCGCCGACGAGTCGTACGGGACGAAGATTTTCCGGGTCAGCGGCGACCAGGAGTCGTCGTACACGCAGACCTACTATCCGGAGCAGAACGGGGCCACGTGCGAGCTCGCCAAGACCGTGCCCTTCCGCCCCAATTCGATGCTGGTGTTTCTCAACGGCACCGGTGCGCACGGAGCCGACATCCCGGCCGACGCGCCGCCCGATCTCGAGCGCTACAGCTATCAGTTCTATGTCGGGCCGACGCTCGAGGCGTTAGAAGCGCTCGTCGCGGAGCTGCCCGACGACCGCCGGAAGAAGTGGCAGGGCAAGAACGCCGACTGACACCGCCGAGGGGACCCTCGACGGCGGCGAAATCGGATGGACTTTGAGGAAGTTGGTGGACGGCAGGAGGATCGAACTCCTGACCTCCGCATTGCGAACGCGGCGCTCTCCCAGCTGAGCTAGCCGCCCACTCATGCACGCTCGGTCAAGCACGGCTCGCCTGTTATCGCGCGGCGGCCTTGGCGTACCTGACCAATGTAGCACGCGGCCGAGATCGTCGCCAAGCGCCGCGAGAGCGACACAAATGCAGCTGCGCAACGCAAACACCACAGGTCTGTCGCGCACTTTCAAGAAACTTACAGGGAGACACGATTTATAGTGGTGAGGTCGAGACCCTCACGCGCATGCCCGTACAACGCATCGGAGTGCTGACCGGTGGCGGCGACGCCCCCGGCCTGAACGCGGTCATCCGCGCGGTGGTGAAGACCGCGCACAACGCCGGCGCCCAGGTCTGGGGCCTCGAAGACAGCTTCGACGGCCTGATCCACACCGACAAGGCGCGGCTGCTGACGCCCAAGGACGTCACCGGCATCCTGCGTCTCGGCGGCACGATTCTCGGGACCGTGAACCGCGGCAACCCGTTCACGCAGCCGATCGAGACGTCCGAGGGGACCTTCAACTACGCCGACCGCGTGCTGGAGATGTTCAAGAGGATGCAGCTCGACGCGCTCGTCTGCATCGGCGGCGACGGCACGCTGGCCATCTCGTACGAGTTCTACAAGATGGGCATCCCGCTCGTCTGCGTGCCGAAGACGATCGACAACGACATCGTCGGCACGACCAGCTGCTTCGGATTCGACACCGCGGTGAGCTTTGCCACCGACGCCATCGACCGCCTGCATACGACGGCCGAGGCGCACCACCGGGTGATGGTGGTGGAGGTGATGGGGCGCTACGCCGGGTGGATTGCGCTGCACGCGGGCGTGGCCGGCGGCGCCGACGCCATCCTGATTCCGGAGATCCCCTACGATCCGGAGAAGGTGGCCCAAAGCATCCGCGACCGCGACAACAAGGGCGCGCGCTTCAGCATCGTGGTGGCCGCGGAAGGTGCGCATCCGGTCAACGCGGGACACTCGATCCTCCAGGCCGCGCACGGCGGCCACGCCGAGCGCCTCGGCGGCGCCGGGCTGGTGTGCTCGGACCTGCTGGCGACGCTCACGAACAAGGAAACCCGCCACGTGGTGCTCGGCCACCTGCAGCGCGGCGGTCAGCCCACCGCGTTCGACCGTACGTTGGCGACGCGCTTCGGCGGCAAGGCGGTGGAGCTGCTGCAGCGCGGGCAGTTCGGGAAGATGGTCGCAAACCATCCGCCCGACATCGTGCCGGTGTCGATTGGGGAAGTGGTGGGGAAGACGAAGACCGTGCCGCTCGACTACGACCTGCTGCTCACCGCCCGCGCCCTCGGCGTCTCCTTCGGGGACTAGTTCACTTCCGAACGCTCGGCTCCCACTCACCTCGGGGGCGGCACGATGGTCCTGTGCGGCCTCCGGTTCGACACCGCGGAAAAACCCTCGCGCGCGGCCTCGGGGAAGGCCGTGCAACCGCTCGTCGTTTTTCACCTGACGCTGGCGTTCGCGATGCTCACAGTCGGCCGACAGAACCATCGTGTCGCCCGCAAGGCGTCGTCGCTTGGATGTTCGGTTACGTGAGAGGGCTCGGCCTCACCCACAGGCGAGCGGCGAGGCAGGCATGTCTTCGCTGAAGGTCTTTCGGCGCATGCCGGCGTTACACGCGGAAACCGGGCGAAGCGATTCGTTCGACGCGAGTGCCGTCCGCGCGATCCGACTCGATCGGATCAGCAATGTCGGTGTGACCGCGAGTGCGACGGCCGCTCGAGGCAGCTCCTACTCGCGTCGGTAGCGGCAGTGTATGAGCGGAGGCCGGTTTCCCGGCGTGCGACGCAGACCTCTCAGCGGAGAATGCCTGCTCCGCCGGGAGCAATTTGCTACCCGAGCAGCTCGGTGTCCTTCTTCTTCTGCAGCTCGTCGATCGACTTGATGT
>Ga0068865_100001725_pt1 | contig 12831 bp, 10 predicted proteins | sample KBSMisM12_FD_75293 | JGI IMG/M metagenome (GOLD analysis project Ga0068865, IMG submission 75293) | Miscanthus rhizosphere microbial communities from Kellogg Biological Station, Michigan, USA - KBS Miscanthus M1-2 | ecosystem: Host-associated > Plants > Roots > Rhizosphere > Soil ...
TTTCTCTATGTGATCGATCACGAGGACATCAACCGGCCCCTTGGTGGACTCCAGCTTGAGGCCGAGTTGTTCCTGCACGGCCGTGAAGACTCCGGCGCCCAGGCCCTCGTCCGCGGACGTGGCCGACAGCGGGCGGTATTCGAAATCGAGATCGAAGCTGTATGGCCCGCCTAATGCAGTGCGATCCAGCACCACGCGCCCTGCGATGTTCTGCAGGTTTCTCGCGAAGTTCGCCATCGTCATGCCGCGGGCGTGTATGGCGAACTGATTGCCGCCGGTGTTCTGAAGGAAGTACGAGCCGCATCGAGGCAGCGTGGTGTCGGCGGGGGCGACGGCACCGGCGGGGAGGCAGTCCGTTCCGGCGGCTCCAGCCGAGGAGACCAGCCGTGGACCGAGGCGCGTGGCGTCTCGCCTGACGAGCATGTAGACCGGGATGTTGCGCGATTCCCAGTGGGTTGCGAGTTGAAAGCGCTCGGCTAACAAGGCGCGCAACATCGCGGCGCCCGTCACCGAGTAACCACCGCTGAAGGTCAAATCCGAGAACTCGGCGGCGGCGCGCGCCTGGACGTCGAAACGATCCGTGTCTATCCAGGACGGCCCGCCGGACATCCGCGAAGAATCGAGCTGCACAGGATCGCCGAACGCGGCGCGGATCAGCGCGCGCGGCGTCACGTTGCGTGCGACGAATCGCCCGCCCGGCAGGAAATTCAGGCCTCCGCCGGAATCGCCGGAGGCATTGGGCTTGATTGAGGCGACCTCGAACGCCGCCCTCTGGTCCGATGTCTGCCCGACCTGCCCACGCGTTACTTCGGCAAGAGAACCCGCAAGAAGCAGCACGATGCCTGTTTGCCATCGATGCACGTTGCACCTCTCACGAGGCAGTGATGAGTGGTGGGCGCTATAGGACTCGAACCTATGACCTCGTGCGTGTGAAGCACGCGCTCTAACCAACTGAGCTAAGCGCCCCAATGGAGGGGAATCCAACTAATTCTGGCTTATTTCCTGCCCTCTGGCAACCGACGCTGGCCGGCGCCGTCGTAGTTGTGGTCCTTGGGATCGATCTGCCGCATCGGCGACTGCCGCGTCCGTTCCTCGTGCGCGTGCGCGATCAGGCCGGGGAGACGCGAGATCAGGAAGATCGCGTTGCCCAGCTCGTAGGCGAATCCCAGATCGGCGCTGATCGCCGCAATCGCGCCGTCGACATTCACCGGCAGCGGCCGGCCGAAATGCGAGGCGTGCGCCTCGACCACCCGCTCCGTCGCGCGGATCAGCCGCACGTGTTCGCCCTCGAGCTCCAGCTCCAGGGCCATCTGGAAGAGACGGGCGGCGCGCGGGTCGCGCGTGTGGAACCGGTGCCCGAAGCCGGGCGGCTCTATGTTCTGGGCGACGCACTCGCTGACGATCGCATCCGCCGCCTGCTTGAGGCTTTCACCGCCCCGCATCAGCGTCAGCCCGCCGTCGAGGAACCGCATGCACGACTCGATGTCGCCGCCATGATGCGGCCCGAACGCGAGGATCCCCGCCGCGACGCAATCCTTCAGCGGCGCCCCCGAGGTCGCGACGTTGCGGGCCGCGAGCGTCGACGGCGGCGTGACGCCGTGATCGATCGACGACACCAGCACCGCGTTCAACATCCGGCCGATGGCCGGCGTCGGCAACTCGCCCATGAGCAGCAGGTAGACCGCCTCGGCGAAGCCGAGACGCCCCATCATCTCGTCGAGCGGATAGCCGCGCACGAGAATCTTGTTCGGCTCGATCTCGGTGAGCGACGATTGCCATTTCTCGCTCTGGCCGCGAGGCTGCACGCGTCGATCGGGTGTTGTGGTCTTCGCCATAGGTCAAGCTCTCAGCCTGAAGGCGGCAGATCCGCCGTTTCGGGCAGGCCTGAAGGCCTGCACTACATGAGGTGAACGACGCGCTGAAGCCTCGCGCGCGGCGTCCAGCCCCGGCACCAGCGCCTACTCCCCAGTCCCAGCCCCTGTTTCCGTTCTTAGATCGTCCCGTAGAGCCTGTCGCCGAAGTCGCCGAGGCCGGGCACGATGTATTTCTGAGCGTTCAGCTTTTCGTCGATGACCGGTGTGTAGATCGCGACATCGGGGTGGTGCTTCTCGACGAGCGCGACGCCTTCGGGAGCCGCCACGATGCAGATCAGCCGGATCACTTTGGCACCGGCCTCCTGCAGGAGGTCGAGCGCGGCGACCGCGCTGCCGCCGGTGGCGAGCATCGGATCGATCATGAGCACGTAGCTCTGGCCCAGCCGCGCCGGCAGCTTCGAATAGTACTGCGAGGCGACTGCAGTCAGCTCATCGCGCTGCAGGCCGATGTGACCGACCCGCGCGCTCGGCACCAGCTCCAGCACCGCGTCGAGCATCCCCAGACCCGCCCGCAGCACCGGCACGACCACCACGTCGGACCCGGCCCTTCGCCCGGGCGCCGGGCCGAGCGGTGTTTCAACGGTGACGCTCTGCGGCGTCAAATCCTTGAGCGCTTCGGCAATCAGCAGCACGCTGATCCGCGTCGCGGCCCGGCGGAAATGCTCGGGCGTGGTGGCCTTGTCGCGAAGCGTGGCCAGCGCATCATGGGCGAGCGGATGGTCGACGATGTGAACGGACACACCGGAACTATACAACGAGGGGGGACTGTGGACTCGGGACTGGGGGCTGGGAGCCAGGGGCTGCAGAGGCGCAGAGTGCGCTGAGACGGTGCGGTAGAATCGAGCCCCTGATGAAATCCTGTTTCGCCGCTCTTCTCGTCCTCGCCATGCTGGTCGGCGTGTCGGCACAGCCTGCGCGGCGGCGGGTGTCGTTGATCGTGACCGGCGGGACGGTGCTCACGCAGAATGCCGCCCGCCGGATCCTCGCGCCCGGCGCTCTCGCGATCGACGGCACCGACATCGTCGAGGTCGATACGCCCGCCGCGATCGCGGCGAAATATCAGTCGGCCGAGACCATCGACGCGCGCGATCAGATCGTCCTGCCTGGTCTCATCAATACGCACTCGCACGCGCCGATGGTGATGTACCGCGGCCTCGCCGACGACCTCGCGCTGATGGACTGGCTGCAGAAATACATCTTCCCGGCGGAGGCCAAGACGGTGTCGCCCGAGCTCGTGCGCGTCGGCACGCGCCTGGCCGCGGTCGAGATGATCGAGTCGGGCACGACCGCCTACGTCGACATGTATTACTTCGAGGAGGAGATCGCCAGGGCGACCTTCGAAGCCGGACTGCGCGGCGTGCTCGGGGAGACGATCATCCAGTTTCCGGTCGCCGACGCGAAGACGCCGGTCGAGGCGCTCGCGCGCGCGGAGCGCTTCGTCAAGGAGTTCAAGGACAACGGCCTCGTCGTGCCCGCGGTCGCGCCGCACGCGCTGTACACCAACGACAAGACCACGCTGGTCGCGTCCGCGGCGCTGGCGCGGAAGTACGGCGTGCCGATCGTGATCCACTTCGCCGAGACCGAGGACGAGCTGAAGATCGCGCGCGACCAGTATCAGATGACGCCGACCGCGTACCTCGATTCAATCGGCGTGCTCGGCCCGACGACGATCGGCGCGCACGGCATCTGGGTGAACGATGCGGACATCGCGATTCTGAAGCGAACCGGCACCGGAGTCGCGCACAACCCGGAAAGCAACATGAAGCTGGCCAGCGGCGCCGCGCCGGTCACGAAGTACCTGGCCGCCGGCGTCAAGCTCGGTCTCGGGACCGACGGGGCCGCGAGCAACAACGACCTCGACATGTTCGAGGCGATGCGTCAGGCCTCGTTCCTCGCCAAGCTCTCGACGCGCGATCCGACGGCGGTCAAGGCGCAGGATGCGCTCGACATGGCGACGCTGGGCGGCGCGCGCGTGATCGGGATGGAGCAGCAGCTCGGGTCGCTCGAGGCGGGGAAGCGCGCGGACCTCATCACCGTCTCGACCCGCTCGGCGCGCCAGACGCCGATGTACGACCCGGTGTCGCACCTCGTTTACGTCACTCGCGGCGAGGACGTGCGCTCGACGATTGTGAACGGAAAGGTGCTGATGCGGGATCGGCAGTTGAAGACGCTGAATCGCGAAGCCGTCATCGCCGACGCCAACAGGCTGGCGGCGAAGGTGCGCGAGGCGGTCGCTCGATGAGTCGCGCGGCGGTCGCGGCCTTCGCCATCCTCGCGGCTGTCGTCGGTGTCGGGTGCACGAGAGGCTCGAGCGCCATGCCCGCCCCGCAAAATTCTGCGAAGGCGACCGGCGACCTGCCCCCATGGCTGCCCGGGGTCTGGAGCCGGGAGTGGATCTTGCGACAGGGTGTTCAGAGCAGCCCGTCCACCGTGCGATATCTGCAGACGCCGTCGTTGTTCGGCGACGTGCGTCTGCCGATCGACCGGGCCCGGTTTCGGCACGCGGCGTCGTTCGCCGATCTGGCGGACGGCGAACTGCTTATTCTGGCGACGCAGCGTGGGTTCATCGGCCATACCACGATCGAGAAGCTGGTCTCGACGTGGCACCATGAAGTCGACTTTCAGCCACGAGACCCGGAAGCCGACATCGGCAGGATCGAGCGCGCAGGCACCGGCCGGATGTACGAGCGGGCGCTCGACGGCTCGTACACCGAGCTGTGGTGGTCGCTCGCCAGCGGCGATGATCGGTTCCTTGCGGTTCGGCTCGAGCGCGCCGGCCGGCTCGAGCGGATTCTGCTCGTCGCCGGCGACTACTTCTTCTATGGCCGCAACCGTGCGAAGGACCTGCCGGCTGCGGCGTCGCTCGACGCTCTGATCGCGGCCACCAACGCGTCCCGCACCACGGTCATCGAGTATCTCGACTGCGAGTTGTCAGTGGGCCGGATTCGTGGTGGCTCGACACCCTGGGAGATTGAGTTCTCGACGCTCCCCTGGCGAGAAACGCGGCACCTCGACTTCGTCGACCGAATCAGGGCGGGCGGTTCTACCGGTGGACTGACGCCGCTCGCGGAAGCGGGAGAAACGTGGACGGTCCCGGTCAACACCCTGAGCTCCGAGGATCTCGCCGCGTTGTTCCCGGTGGCTCGGTGAGATTTCCTCAGGGCTCTAAGACTGCGATGTGCGGCAGGTTGCGATACTGCTCCGCATAGTCGAGGCCGTAGCCGACGACGAACCGGTCCTCGATCGTAAAGCCGACATATTCGACGGCGACGTCCACCTTGCGGCGCGACGGCTTGCTCAGCAGGCAGGCGGTCTTCAGCGACTTCGGGTGCCGGCGGCGCAGGATCTGCTGCAGGTAGCTCAGCGTCAGCCCGGTGTCGACGATATCCTCGACGATGATGACGTTGCGGCCGTCGAGTGCGCTGTCCAGATCCTTGACCATCTTCACCTCGCCCGACGAGGTCGTGCCCTTGGCGTAGCTCGAGACCGCCATGAAGTCGAGCGAGACGTGGCCGGGGATGTGCCGCGCGAGATCCGACAGAAAAATGAACGCGCCCTTGAGCACGGCGATGACGTGCAGGTCGTCGGGGTAGTCGTTGCGGATCTCCAGCGCCATCTCCGCGACGCGCTTTTGAATCTGCGCTTCAGACAGTAGAATCTCTGCGGGGCGCAACTCGGCCATAGGGACGAAATCATACTTCAATGAAACGGTTCGAGATCATCACCGAGACCGACGCGCGCGTGCTGGCACGCGGCGAGACGGTGATGCTGGCGAAAGGCGGGCACGTCACCCCGCTGGCGCAGGACACCCTGAAGGAGCGCCGGGTCACCCTCGTTCACGAAGGGCGGACGTCAGCCGACGCGGCGAGCCTGGTGCCGCGCGCCGACATCCGGACGGTCGCGATCGCCAGCGATCACACCGGCATCAAGCTGCGGAAGGCGCTGATCGAGTTTCTGCGCGGGCGCGGCCTGGCGGTCCAGGATCTGGGTACTGACGGAACGGACCCGGTCGACTATCCTGATGTCGCGGCATCCGTGGCGGACCTGGTCGCCCGGCGCGAGGCGGACGGCGGGATCGTGATCGACGGCGCCGGGATCGGCTCGGCGATCGCAGCGAACAAGGTCCGCGGCATCCGGGCGGTGATGGCGACGACCGAGACGATCGCGCGCTACGCCCGGGAGCACAACGGCTGCAACGTGCTGACGCTGGGCGCGACTCTGGTGAGCGTCGACGAGGCCCGGGCGATCGTCACGACGTGGCTGACGACGGCGATGAAGGAGCCGCGGTACATCGCGCGCCTCAGCAAGATTCGCGCGCTTGAAGATCGGGGCTAGGACCTGGGGACTGGGGACTGGCGTCCTGCGCGAGACGCTTCTGTACACCGCTCGTCCTGAGCCTGTCGAAGGACGAGCGGCCAACGGAGCTCATGGTTCGACAAGCTCACCATGAGCGGGGAAGTGATATCGGACTCACGGTACTAGGGACTGGATGACTCGAGACGAGCTCCAACATCTGATCGACACGATCGTCAGCGAGCTGATGCCGGCGATGAACGCGCGGCCGCAGGGGCGGTGCGCCTGCCATTCAGTGCTGGACGATTGCTGTCCCGATCGCCTGCGCGGCGTGCTCGATGCGGGTGCGAGCCGGGTCGGCATGTACGCGGGCGGCGGCGCGCCGGTCGGTGTCGCTTCGATGATCGATCACACGCTGCTCAAGCCGGACGCCACGCGCGCCGACATCGAAGCGCTCTGCCGGGAGGCGGCGCAGTTCAAGTTCGCCACCGTCTGCGTCAACCCGACGTGGGTCGCGACCGCGGCGAAGCTGCTCGCCGGCAGCGGCGTCGGCGTCTGCTCCGTGGTCGGCTTCCCGCTGGGCGCGACCACGCCGGACGTGAAGGGCTACGAGACCCGCCGGGCGATCTTCGACGGCGCCCGCGAGATCGACATGGTGATCAACGTCGGCGCCCTCAAGTCGGGCGACCTTCGCATGGTCGAGTGCGACATCGAAGCGGTCACGACGCCGTGCCGGGAGGCGGGGGCGCTGAGCAAGGTGATCATCGAGGCGGCGCTGCTGACCGACGATGAGAAGGTCACCGCCTGCACGCTGGCGAAGGCGGCCGGGGCGGACTACGTGAAGACCTCGACCGGTTTTGCGTCCGGCGGCGCCACCGCCGCCGACGTCGCGCTGATGCGGCGCGTGGTCGGCGCCGAGATGGGCGTGAAGGCGGCCGGCGGCGTGCGCGATCTCGAGGGGATGAAGGCGATGATCGCCGCCGGCGCCACGCGCGTCGGCGCCAGCGCCGGCGTCAAGATCGTGCAGCAATCGCGCGGCGAGAAGACGTCAGCCGCGCCCAGCGGTTACTAGCGTCACGTCACGCTGCGATCGACTTCACGAAAAAAGCCACAGAGACACAAAGACACAGAGAGGGGCTCAACCACAGGGCCACAGGGTCACCGAGATCCGGAGCGCGCGCGGCAGACGCCTATGCGTCGCACGTCGGCCGGTAAGACCGGCCGACCACGCGCGTCACGAAGAACGGCAGGAACGCAAGCGTCCGATGCCCTTGCTTGTGTTCCCGCCGTTCTTCGTGACGCGCGGCCGCCGAAGGCGGCGTGCGACGCGTTCAGCTCGGTGTCTCGGTGTCTCCGTGGTTGCGTTTCAGGACGGGCGCGCTCAAAGCATCTGCTTCGAGATCTTCCTGCGCCACTCCCGCACATCGTCTCCCCGCAACTCACGCAGCGCGTAGCTGACGACGTCCTTCATCACCCGCTTGCGCCAGGTCAGGTCGAAGTCGGTGTTGTCCATCGGCTTGGCCGGCCTGGCGGCGGTGTCCGAGGCGTGGGCAATCACTTCGTCCGTCAGCGGCAGGCCGACGAGCGCGGTCGCCGCCGCGGCGGCGTCGATCGGCCGTGACGCGACGGCGCCGAGGATGATCCGCGCCGCTTCCACGGTGCCGTCCTCGGCGAACCTGGCGGCGGCGGCCACCGACAGGACCGGGAAATCGAACGAGCCGCGGCGCCGCAGCTTCCAGTACACGCTGCGCCACCCGTCGGGCGAGGGGAGGTGCACGGCGGTCAGGATCTCGTTGGGGCGCCGCGTCAGATAGTGGATGCCGTCGTTCTGATAGAGATCGGTCGCGGCGACCTGCCGCGTCGCGTCGGCCGACACGAGCGTCACCCGCGCGCCGAGCGCGAGAAGCGCGGGCGCGGTGTCGGTCGACGAGACCGCAAGGCATTTCGGACTGCCGGTCGCGACCCAGCAGGTCTCGCCGTCCTTCTTCATGCAGAAGTCGATCGCCTTCCGCCATTCGTAGTTCTGGTCGTAGTAGTTGCACCGCGTGTCGAGGCAGAGGTTTCCGCCAAGCGTCCCCATGTTGCGCAGGTGCGGCGTCGCCACCTGCGACGCGGCCTGCCACAGCGCGCCGTACGACTCGCGAATCCGTGAGTCGCGAACGAGCTCGGTCAGCGTCACCCCGGCGCCGACGGTGAGCTCGCCCTTCGACGCGCTCAGGGCGAGCGGTGTGGCCTGGTCACGCTCGTCCTGAGCCTGTCGAAGGACGAGCGAACGCAGCTCGGCGATGCGACGCAGACCGATCAGCGTCGGCGGCACCTGCTGACGGCGCTTCATGTTCGGCAGCAGATCGGTTCCGCCCGCGACGAGCATCGCGCCGCCGGGCGCGGCGAGCAGCTCCGCCGCCTCGCGCACCGTGCGCGGCGAGCAGTAGGTGAAGTTCGGCAGGCGCATCATCGGACTGCACCCGCGCGGGTTCCGGGTTCAGGGTTCACGGTTCTTGGGTGAGCCTTGCCGTCGCCGCCGTCCCAGGGCGTCGGGACGTCGAGCGGTTCCGGGTATGGAACGGCGGGAAAGCGAGTGGGGCCGTAGCGCGGCGCCTTGCCCGCGGCCTTGGCGTCGAGCGCCCTCAGGATTTTCTCCGGGGTGATCGGCACTTCGTCAATCCGCACGCCGATCGCGTCGTAGACCGCGTTGGCGACCGCCGGCATCACCGGGAGCAGCGGTCCCTGGCCCACTTCCTTCGCCCCGAACGGGCCGCGCGGATCGGGGTTCTCGACCAGCTCCGTCACCACCTCCGGCATGTCGAGCGTCGTCGGACTCTTGTATTCCAGCATCGACGGAAACTTGTGCACCAGCGCGTGCGACAACCGCGGAGGCAGCCGGCGGAACGTCTGCTCCTCCATCAGCGCCTCGCCGATCGCCATGTAGACGCTGCCCTCGACCTGGCCGCGCACCAGCGTCGGGTTGAGCGAGCGGCCGATGTCGTGCGCGATCCAGACGCGCGGCACGTGAATCCATCCCGACGAGGGATCGACCTCGACCTCGACGATGGCGGCGGAGTAGGAGTAGGTAGGTGAGGGGCCGACGCCGCCGCCCTTGAAGCGCGCGGCCGAGCGGGGCGGCGTGTACGATCCGGTCGACCCGATGGTGCCGAACATGGCTTCCGCGAGGCAGACCGCCTCGGCGAAGGTGACGCCGGTGTCGGGGCGTTCGGTGTCGAACACGCGGTTGTCGGCGAAGACCAGCCGGTCTTTGTCGACCGACAGCTTCTTCGAGACCGCCGCGGCCAGCAGATCGCGCGCGCGCTCGGCGGCCTGGATCGCGGCGTTGCCCATCATCAGCGTGACGCGGCTCGAGTAGGAACCGAGATCGACCGGCGTGAGATCCGTGTCGCCGGTCACCGCGCGGATGTCGATCGGCGCGATTCCCAGGACCTCCGCGACGCAGGCGACGAGCACATCGTCGGATCCCTGGCCGATCTCGGTCGCGCCGCAGAACGCGGTCACGCCGCCGCTGCGATCCAGCTTGAGCTGGACCCCCGAGTGCGGCATGTCGTTGTAGTAGATCGGCAGGCCGGCGCCGGACAGGTACGACGAGCAGGCGATGCCGACGCCGCGGCCGTGCGGCAGCTTGCCGAAGACGTTGGCCCAGTCGGCGGCCTTCGTCACGCGGCGAACGCATTCGGCGAGTCCGATCGTGCCGACGCGCAGGTAGTTCGCGGTCAGCGTGTCGGGCTGCTCGACGATTCGCAGGCGCAGCTCCGCCGGATCGATCGCGAGCGACTCGGCGATCCGGTCGAGCTGAATCTCCTGGCCGAAGCGGCTCTGCGGCGTGCCGTGACCGCGCTTGGGGCCGCACGGCGGCTTGTTGGTGAAGACGCGGCAGCCCTCGAAGTGGTACGTGGGGATGTGATACGTGACGGTCTGCAGCGCGCCGGTGTAGAACGTGCTGGCGACGCCGTACGAGCCGTAGGCGCCGCCGTCGAGCAGCGTCTGTACATGCATGCCGGTGATCGTGCCGTCCATCTTCACGCCGGTCTTGAACCGCATCAGCACCGGGTGGCGCCCGCGGTGGCAGTAGAAGACCTCTTCGCGCGTGAGGCAGATCTTGACCGGCCGGTCGAGGATCAGCGCGGCCTTGGCGACGACCATCTCGTGGTTGAACGGATCGCTCTTGCCGCCGAAGCCGCCGCCGTTGGGCGTGGCGATGACCCGGATGTGTGCGGCCGGCATCGCCAGCGCCTTGGCGAGCGCCCGGTGCACGTAGTGCGGCGTCTGCGTGCTCGACCAGAGCACCAGCTTGCCGTCGGGATCCCTGGCGGCGACCGCCGCGTGCTGCTCGATCGGCAGGTGCGTGTTGCCCTGATAGAAGAAGGTGTCCTCGAAGACGCGGTCGGCGTCGGCGAACGCCTGCTCGACGTCGCCGAACCGCAGCGACACGGCCTTGTGAATGTTGCCGGAGTCGCCGTACTCGTGGATGCGCGGCTCCGGATGCGCGAGGCTGTCCTCGGGGTCGGCGTAGGTCCGCAGCGGCTCGTACTCGACGTCGATGAAGTCGAGCGCCTCGAACGCGGTGAGCTCGTCGCGGGCGATGACGGCCGCCACCGGATCGCCGACGAAGCGGACGCGATCGACCGCGAGCGCGTGCTCGTCCTGGCTGACCGGGAGGATGCCGTAGGTGATGGGGAAGTCCCTGCCGGTGAGCACCAGGTGAACGCCGGGCCGCGCCGCCGCGCGCGACACGTCCACCTTCACGATCCGTGCGTGCGGCAGGGTCGATCGCAGCAGCTTGCAGTGAAGCATGCGCGGCAGCATCAGATCGTCCGCGAACCGGGTCTGGCCGGTGACCTTGGCGCGGGCATCGACGCGCCGGCGGGGTTTGCCGATGACGTTCATCGCGTCTCCCGCTCGGCTAAAGCCTTCGCGCTACGAGCGTGATCGAGGGGTTGTCGTAGCGCGAAGGCTTCAGCCGAGCGTTCCACCGCGGCTTCCACCGCCTCGAAGATCTGCTGATATCCCGTGCATCGGCACAGGCAGCCCGCGAGCGCCTCGCGGATCTGGTCGCGCGTCGGGCTGGCATGCTCGTCGAGCAGCGCCTTCGCAGTCACCAGGAATCCGGGCGTGCAGTAGCCGCACTGCGCGGCGCCGAGGTCGGCGAAGGTCTCCTGCAGCGGATGGAGGCGGCCGTCGGTGACCAACCCCTCGACCGTGAGCACCTCCCGCCCCTCGCACTCCACTCCGAGGACGAGACACGAGAGCACCGGCTGTCCATCGAGCAGCACCGCGCACGCGCCGCATTCGCCGAGCTCGCACCCGTGTTTGGTGCCACAGAGGTTCAGATCCTCACGCAGCACCTCCAGCAGGGTCTTGTACGGCGCGAACGCGACTTCGACCGGCTCGCCGTTCACCTTCAGCGCGAGATGTATGTTTTGCATTTGTCAGTCCACGGACCGCGTAGTCGGCGACATGTTCGGCAATCTCCTGCGGCGGCTGCGACCCCTCGGGCCGGAACCAGTGCGCGGTCCAGTTCAGCGCCCCCAGGAAGGCGCGTGTGGCGACGGTGGCGTCGGTGGCGTAGAGCGTCCCGGCGCGCAGGCCGCCGACGACGAGGGCGCGGACGCCGCGCTCGTAGCGGTCGCGTTTGGCGACGATGCGCGCGCGCAGACGCGGCGGCAGCGCGTCGACTTCGAGATGCGCGGCCGAGCCCTCGACCTCGTCGACCAGGCAGAGCACGTGCGCGATCGCCATCTCGCGCAGTCGCGCCGGCAGCGGGCCGCGATCCCTGCGCGCCGCGGCGAGCGCACCCAGCAGCCGGTCGGCGGACTGATCCTGGCAGAAGAAGAGGAGCTCGTCCTTGCCGCGGAAGTAGTGATACAGGTTGCCCGGGGAAAGGTCCGCCGCGACCGCGATATGGCGCATGCCGGCGGCGGCGAAGCCGCGCGCCCGGAAGACCCGCGCCGCCGCGCGCATGATGTCCACGCGCCGGGCATGGGCCCTTTTCGAACGGCGGTTCGAAATTTGAACCACGGTTCGGATTGTAGCCCAGGGCAGGCGCGGGGCCAAGAGTCGCGCGCGAGGTTCGGGAGGTTCGGAAGGTGCTGGAGGTTCTCGGGGGGCTCAGGCTTCGCGTAAGGAATCTATAGCGTTGGACAACCTCCCCCCGGTCCTATAATCGTTGCATGCGGTGGCTGAAGTACGTCGCAGCGGCGGCGACGGTTGCGCCGATCGTGATCGTGCTGCGCCTGCTGTCGGTCAGCTACGCCGGCATCGCCGCGCCGCTCCTCCTCCTCGACGTCGTCGTCGTCGCGCGGCTGTGGGGCACGGGGCCGGCCCTGGTGGCCGCCGCCTCCGGCGCCGGCGCCTACTCGTACTACTTCCTGCCGCCGGCCGGTTTCGGCATCGAAGACGCCGAGGACTGGATCGCCTTCGTGACCTTCATCGTCACCGCGGTGATCGCCGGCGAGCTGGCGTCGCGGGCGGAACGGCGCGCCGCGGAAGCGCAGGCCGGGCGCCAGGAGATCGAGCGGTTGTATCAGGAGCTCCAGAGTGCGTTCGAGCGCGCCAGCGAAGCCGAGGCCGCGCGGCGCAACGAGCAGTTGAAGGCGGCCCTCCTCGACGCGCTCACGCACAACCTGCGTACGCCGCTGACGTCGATCAAGGCGGC
>Ga0068865_100001730_pt1 | contig 12819 bp, 9 predicted proteins | sample KBSMisM12_FD_75293 | JGI IMG/M metagenome (GOLD analysis project Ga0068865, IMG submission 75293) | Miscanthus rhizosphere microbial communities from Kellogg Biological Station, Michigan, USA - KBS Miscanthus M1-2 | ecosystem: Host-associated > Plants > Roots > Rhizosphere > Soil ...
GTCGTCACTACTCGCGTTACAGTGTGAGCGGGGAGCTCCAAGCTCGCTCTCAGCTCTACGCTGATGCATACGTGTGGCAGGGAGCTCCGAGCCATTCAGCTGACAAAGCTATCAGCTCCCCGCTTTAGGTCTGTGGATGCCAGTGATCCACCCGAACCTATACGCCGAGCCATTTAGCGGGTCAGTCTATAAATGAGTATCGCCGCCCTTTCCGTCGCCGGGACGAGCGAGCGGAGATCCAGCCTCTCATCGGGCGTGTGCGACCGCATCCCTATCACCCCCAGTCCGTCCAGAGCATCGACGTAATCAGAGATGTAGGAGATATCGCCGCCGCCGCGGCGACCCGGATCGAGCGCTTCGACCGGACCCTGCCCGAGTGCGCGGCTCACGGAGTCTTCGACCGCAAGCAGTGCCAGATTACCCTTCGTCGGCGGCATCGCCGGATTGCCGTCCTCGAAGGTTATCGTGGCCAGAGTGCCTGGAAGATGGTCCGCGACGATTGTGCGCATGGCTTCACGAGCCTTGAGCAATTGATCCTGCGAGATGAAACGCAGGTCACCGCGCGCGAAAACTTTCGGGGCGATGATGTTGTCCTTGCCGGCGGCGGTGCCCGAGATCTTTGTAGAATCGTAGGTCACGTCAGTGCCACCGACAATCACAGCGGGATTGAAAGTCAGGTACTGCTCGTTGCCCAGCTTCTCGCGAAACGCGTTCAGGATGCGCGCCGCCTCGTAAATCGCGCCGTAACTCGAGCCGGGTGAAAACATTCCGGAGGAGTGCGCCTGACGGCCGCTCACGGTGAGCTGCCAGCCGCTCATCCCGCGGCGGGCGACGGTTCCCTTGCCCGCGTCTTCCTCGAACGCCAGCGCAATGTCGCTGCGCTTGGCGACGTCGATCAGGGGCTGACGCGAGACCAGGTGAAGTGGACCGGCGTCCTCCTCGTCGCCCGTGAATGCGACAACTATTCGCCTGTCCTTCAGCGCCCCTACGCTCTGGAGCGCCTTGAGGGCGTACAGAACGACGATGTCGCCGCCCTTCATGTCCGAGACCCCCGCGCCGGCGGCGAGGGTATCCATGCGGACGAACCGCTCGCCGTCGCCCTCAAACACCGTGTCGAGATGCCCGATCAACAGCAATCGTTTCCCTTTGGTCCCCTTTTTCTCGGCGAAGAGATGGCCGGCTCGACCAACGGCATCGGGAAGCGCAATCCAATTGGGCTGAAAGCCGAGCGCGGCGAACTCGGGCTCGAAGAGACGTCCGACAGCGCGGACGCCAGGCAGATTGAAGGTGCCGCTGCTGATGTTGACCGCCTTCTCCAGAAAGGCGACCTGCTCCGTTTCGTGCGCGCGCACGTAGTCGCGGATCTTCCGCTCCATCGGTGAGAGCGTCGGCGCGCCCGCGCCCTGAGCCAGCGACGCGGCAGGCGCGGAAAAGCCAACGAGAAAGCTGACGAGGACGGCCGCGATGCGGCCGGTGTGGCCTGTGACGGCACTGAGTCGGTTGGGTGTCATATCAGGGGAGAGTATCATTGCGTCTCGATTCCGTCTACCTGTTGACGACGGTAACTTTACCGGCTCGCCACGTCGCCAATAACGAACTCATAGAATGACCTTACGCGCCCGCCTCGGGTGGGGCTTGCTAGCAATCGCAGTGGTTCTGATCGTCCCACTGCTGCTCTCACTCCGCTCGCTCGAGCATCTCTACGAGACGAGTCGGCTGTTGCGCGATCGAGAGTTCGCGGCGTCGATGTTGTTGGGCACATTCCGCGAGCGCACGGACGACGCGCGCCGCGCCGAAGATGCGTTGCTCTTCATCCACGATCAGAAGAGTACGGTGAGAATGCAGGCGGAAATCGACAGCCTGGTCTCGTTGACGGATTCGCTCGACCGGTATCGCCTGGATCTGTCGGCGTCGCAAATCAGGAGCTCGCTGGATGCGCTACGTTCGGCAGCGCGCGATGAGTACGCGCAGGCTTCCGCCGGGCGCAGCGCCGTGGCCGAGATGATCTCCCAGCAGCGCACTCGACCCGCGATAGCCGCGGTGGACAACGCCCTCGCTGTCAGCGCCAACCAGCTGCGCAACAGGACGAGGCAGCGCGTTGCTGACGCAACGACGGAGACGCTGAACGCCGAGCGCTTCGTCGCCGGCGCGCTGGCCATCGCCCTCCTCATCGCGTTCGGAATCGCTCTCTGGTTGTTCCGATCGATCAGCGGGCCGGTGCGAGCGCTCGAGCGCGGCATGCACGCCATCGCCGAAGGCGATTTGACGCATCAGTTGAGCCTGCGCGAAGACGGAGAGACGGAATTCGGCCGGCTTGCCGCAAGCTACCAGAAGATGGCCAGGCAGCTCGCCGAACTCGAGCGATTGCGTGCCGAGTTCGTTGGCGTCGCCTCGCACGAGCTCAAGACGCCGATCAACGTCATCATCGGCTATCTCGATCTGCTCAAGGAAGGGATTTACGGACCCATCGATCCCAAACAACGCGAGGTTCTCGAGACGGTCACCAAGCAGGCCGACACGCTGACACGACTTGTGAAGCGACTGTTGGACATCAGCCGTTTCGAGGCGAGCGGGGGCAAGGTGGAATTCCGCACGGTCGATCTCCCGAAATTCTTCAGCACCCTCGAGGATTCCTTTGCGGTGTTGGCCGCTCAGCGCGGAATCTCCTTCAGCATCAATCACGACAGGAATCTCCCGGGTACAGTTTGCTGGGATGAGGATCGAATGAACGAGGTGCTCGGGAACCTGATTTCCAACGCTTTCAAGTTCACGGACCGCGGCGGGCAGGTTGGCCTCTCCGTAGCAGCATTGAACGGCAACGTCGGCATCACGGTCGTGGACACCGGTGCAGGAATTCCACCGCGGCAGCTACCACACATTTTTGACAAGTTTTTTCAGGCCGATAACCAGGCGTCAGCCGCGACAAAGGGCACGGGTTTAGGCCTGGCGATTGCGAGGGAGATTGTCGAAGCCCACGGCGGCCATATCTCGGTTGAAAGCAAGGTCGGCGAGGGCACGACGTTCGTCGTTACACTACCAGCCGACCCGAGCAGCGCTCACAAGCGCGAGCCTGTACCAGTAGGTTGAGGACCGAGAATGACGAAAGCTCTCCCGATGCTGTTATTGCTGCTCGCGGCCACGGGTTGCGCGCAGTTGCAAGCTTTGAATCTGCAGGGGCCAAGCGATTACGAGAGGACTCTCATAAGCGCCCGGCAGGCCGTCGATGCAGGAAATTATTTCGTGGCTGACAAGCTGCTGGACGAGTTCGCGCGCACCCATCCGGACACGCCGGAAGCGCGCGAGATCGCGTTCTGGAAGGCCGCCTACAAGCTGGATCCGGCCAACAGTCAGGGATCGCTTCGGGATGGAATATCAGGCCTCGACGGTTACCTGGCGGCCAGTCCAACCGGCCAGTACCGGACCGAAGCCATGTTGCTGAGACGAACTGCGGCGGTGGCTCAAAACCTCAACGCCCCCCGCGTGGTCGTGGACACGGCAACCACCGTGGTACGCGATACTGTCGTCGTCGGCAGCAAATCACGCGACGAACAAATCGCCGCGTTGCGCGATCAGCTGGCGCAGAGCAAGGCGGAGCTGGCGAAGGTCAGCGCCGAGCTGGATCGGATCAAGAAGCGGCTGGCCAACCCAAGCAACTAGCCGCTTCAGCCAACGCGGAACAAGTCGAGCGCTCGCGCAAAACGGGCGCTCAACGTCTTTCTTACTCCCGCGTTTTCCTTGCTCGTGAGCTCGGGGTCGGCTTCGAGCATTCGTTCCGCAGCCGCCCGCGCCTGAACGTTCAGCGCTTCGTCGCGCACCGGGTCCGCAATTCGGAAAGTCGCCTCGCCGCTTTGCTCCTGTCCGAAGAGATTTCCCATTCCGCGAAGCCGCAAGTCCGCCCGCGCGATCTCGAATCCATCGTCGGTCTCGACGAAGATGCGGAGGCGCTCGTAAGCCTCTTCGCCAACGTCGCCCAGCAGGATGCAGTACGATGCTTCGGCGCCGCGGCCGACCCGGCCGCGAAGCTGATGGAGCTGCGAGAGCCCGAACCTTTCGGGATGTTCGACGAGCATCACCGTCGCGTTGGGCACATCGATACCGACCTCGATGACGGTCGTTGAAACGAGAACGTCGATTTTCCCGTCGCGAAACGCGCGCATGATCTTCTCGCGCTCCACGGAGGGAACCCGGCCGTGAATCAACGCCACCACGCGGCCGGCGAAAGGACCAGCTGCAAGTTGCTCGTACATCGTCGTGGCAGCCTTCAAATCCGTCTTTTCTGATTCTTCGATGACTGGATAGACGACGTACGCCTGGCGCCCTTTGCCTGTCTCCCTGGCAATGAACTCGAGTACCCGGTCGCGGCCCGATTCCGGCCTCAATACCGTCGTGACGGGCTGTCTGCCTGCGGGGCGCTCGTCGAGAGTGCTGACATCGAGATCGCCATAGACTGTCAGCGCGAGCGAGCGTGGAATGGGTGTCGCGCTCATGAGCAGGACGTCGGGAGATTCGCCTTTGGCGGCAATCGCCGCGCGCTGCTCGACCCCGAACCGGTGCTGCTCGTCGATCGTTACAAAACCGAGTTTTCCGAAGAGCGCGCCTTCCTGCACCAGTGCGTGCGTCCCCACTACCAGCACCGGATCCTTCCCCTCCAGCTTCTCCGCGGCCGCCTTCCGCTCGCGCGCCGCGAGGCTGCCAGTAACAAGGATCGGCACAATACCGAGCGGCTCAAGGAGGCGCGTGAACGTGCGCGCGTGCTGCTCCGCGAGCAGCTCCGTCGGCGCCATAATCGCTGCCTGGTATCCATTCTCCATCGCCAGCAGTGAAGCGAACAGAGCGACGATGGTCTTGCCGCTGCCTACGTCCCCCTGCAACAGGCGGTGCATGCGGCGATCGCTTACCATGTCGCCGACGATCTCACGAATCGCATTGGCCTGTGCATCGGTGAGGGTAAATGGCAGTCTGTTCTTGAGCGAGGTCGTGAGCTGGCGGCGGTTCTCGAATGCAATCCCGCTCCTCCGCTGTCGCTTCAAAGCGTTGGCGCGCCGATGCAGTATGTGAACGAAGAGAAGCTCCTCGAACGCCAGACGCGCGCGGCCGCGACCGCCTTCCGCGATGGTCTTCGGCCGGTGCACCATCCGAATGGCTTCTTGCAGCGACGGCAGACCCGCTTCTCGCAGAACTTCCTTCGGCAGATACTCGGTGAGCAACGGAAGCAGCGAATCGAGATGTGTGTCGATGATTCCGCGAATCATCTTGAACGACAGTCCTTCGGTCGCCGGGTAGACGGCGAGCACCTTGCCGCCCTTGATGTCGTCTTCGTCCTTCCCGAGCTGGATGTACTCGCGCGGTTGCAGCTGCCGTCCGTGAAAGAAGCGCACCGATCCGGTGAGAAGCATCATGTCGCCCTTCTCGATAGTGCGGTCGAGAAAAGGTTGTCCCGGCCATGACGCTTCTATCATCCCGCTATCGTCCTGCAGTACCGCCTGGAAAATCCGCAGGCCTTTGCGGGTGGGAATTATCCCCTTGGAGATGACGCGACCGATGATGGTCCCGTCCATCCCCGGCTCGAGCGATGCGATTGGATTGATTGTGCTGGCGTCTTCGTACCGGTGCGGAATGTGGAACAGCAGATCACGCGCGGTGATTATTCCGAGCCGGCGCAGCATCTCCGCGCGGGCAGGCCCGACGCCCTTGAGATAGTTGACGGGCATGTCGAGGTAGACCTTGCCACTGGCAGGCTGCGTCGCCGCGACCATCTACTGCTCGAGTACCTCGCGCGCGAAAAGCTTCGGATCGAACTGCTCGAGATCGGTCGCCTTCTCGCCGATTCCTATGAACTTGACGGGAACGTTGAGCGCGTCGTGCACAGCGAGCACAATGCCGCCCTTCGCCGTGCCATCGATCTTGGTAACGACGAGACCGGTGATGGGAATCGCCTCGGCAAAATTCTTCGCCTGGGCGACCGCGTTCTGCCCGATGGTGCCGTCGAGAACGAGGAGGGTCTCGTGCGGCGCGCCGGGGAGACGCTTCCCGATTACCCGATTGATCTTCTTCATCTCCTCCATGAGCGATCCACTCGTGTGGAGTCGCCCGGCGGTGTCGACGATGACGACGTCCTTTGCGCGATTGATTCCGGCGTCAACTGCATCGAACGCGACGGAAGCGGGATCGGTTCGAGGATTGCCCCCTACAAAATCAGCTCCTGTGCGCTTGGCCCAGGCGCGGAGCTGATCGATCGCACCAGCGCGAAAGGTGTCGGCTGCTCCAACGAGCACCGACATCTTATTCGTCCTGAGAAAATCCGAGAGCTTCCCGATGAAGGTCGTCTTGCCGGCGCCGTTCACACCAACGACGAGAATCACCGTCGGCCCCGACTCAGCGCGAGCGACGCGGGGATCGCTGTTGCCAGACCGCAGCGATGACTCGATTCCGTTCTCGAGAGCGGCGAGGAACTGATCCTGGGTCTTGATGGATCCGCGGCGCGCCTGGCCTTCTATCTCGGCCACGAGTCGCATGGTCGTCGGCACGCCAAAGTCGGCTGCTAGCAACACCTCTTCGAGCTGCTCCAGTGAGCCCTGGATTGCCCCGGAGCGGACTATCGCGCCGACGTCGGTGAGAGCGAGATCTTTTATTTTCGTCCACAGCGTGCGGCTTGGGACGTCACCGGCGCGGCGGAGGATTCTGCTTGGCATTCTCTGCGGACTTAGGGGAGCGGACAACAAAAAACCCGGAAATTTCTTTCCGGGTTCAAAGATAAGCTCTCTGTAGTGGCTGACGCTTACTCGGCGATGTTTGCCATGCGGGCGTCGTCGAGGCTGGCGAGGGTCTGATTGCGCATTCTCTGGAAGAGTGACCGCTCGTCGGCCGGAACCGGCTCGCCACCCCTGCTCTGCAGTGCCAGCTTTGGATCACGGGCAACGCCGTTGATGCGAATCTCGAAGTGGAGATGCGGACCTGTCGCCCAGCCGGTCATGCCGACGTAGCCAATGGTGCTCCCCATCGCCACACGCTGCCCGGGGCGGATGCCCGTGGCGAAGTTGCGCATGTGACCGTAGCGGCTGACCATCCCGTTGCGATGTCTGATGTCGACCACGTTGCCGTAGCCACCCTTGCGCCCGGCGAAGATCACTACGCCATCGCCAATCGCGCGCACCGGAGTGCCTGCGGCTGCCGCGTAGTCAGTGCCGGTATGATTCCGCCACTCGCCGAAGATCGGGTGCTTGCGGCCGCCGAAGATGCTGCTAATGCGGCGGAAGGCCACCGGAGCGCGGAGGAAGGCCGCGCGCAGAGACATCCCACTGGCGTCGTAGTACTGAGCGCTCGATGAGCCGTGAGCGTCGAAGTGAATCGCCTCGAGGGGAGTGCGACCGCTCGAAAGAGCCAGGCGCGCACCGAGGATTTTGTTGACGATGATAGCGCCGTTCGGCTTCTGCAGCCGCTCGACCAGGACGTGGAACTTGTCGCCCTGCATCAGGTCGCGGCTGAAGTCGACCTTGTACTCGAAGATGTCAGCGAGCGACCAGGCCAGCTGGTGTCGGGCCGAAGGAGGCAGGACCCCGACGCCGCTCTCATTCAGCGCGTTGTACAGATTGGACTGGATTACACCCGCGATTGTGAGGGTGTCGACCAGTTCTGTGTTGGAGGCTTCAACGACGAGCGGCGAAAGGGCGAAATCTGCCGGCTCCAGGCCCGGTCGGGAAACGACCACGGGCGACATTGCGAAAACCTGTTTCTTTTCGAGGCTCGGTGTAAGCCAAATAGCGACCGCTGCCAGGGTCGCTACGACTGCATAACTCGCCGGCCTGATTTTGTCCCGCTTCAATCCATCTGTCTCCGAATGAATGTCGGGATCTCCATGTCACTCAGATCCTGCTCTGGAGACGACCGATCTCGCTCGGGAGTCACAGCTGGATTACTAGTCGGAGTCGTCCGTCTCGGAAGCTCTCCGAGAGGGTTTCTGGTCGCCCCATTTCCGCGCGGCGGACGGAGCGGAATCACCGGGGCGCCCCTCACGATTGGAGACGGCGCGGGGGCGATGATCTGGCTCGGCACATTCACCTGGCTCGACTGGGGACGGTCGAAACCGGTGGCGATGACGGTGACCCTGATCTCACCCTGCATCGCGGGCTCATGCACCGCGCCAAAGATGATCTCAGCCTCTTCGCCCACGGCGTCGTGAATGATCTCGTTGATCTGGTGGACTTCGCCCAGGGTGAGGTCCGCGCCGCCCGTGATGTTGACCAGGACGCCGGTGGCGCCGGAGACGGACACATTGTCGAGCAGTGGGCTGGCAATCGCCTGCTGGGCAGCCTCGATGGCGCGGTTCTCACCGCGACCGATGCCGGTGCCCATAAGCGCCGATCCGCCTTCCTGCATGACGGTGCGGACGTCGGCGAAGTCGACGTTGACCAGGCCGGTGACGCTGATCAGCGAGCTGATGCCCTGAGTCGCGTGAAGGAGAACCTCGTCGGCTTTCTTGAGCGCGTCCTGGAACGGGATGCCCTTCCCCACCACGGCGAGGAGTCTCTCGTTCGGGACGACGATCATCGTGTCGACGTTCTTTCTCATCTCGGCGATGCCGAGCTCGGCCTGGCGCATCCGCTTGCGGCCTTCGAACAGGAACGGCTTTGTCACGATTCCGACGGTGAGCGCACCCGCTTCACGCGCCAGCTCGCAAAGGACTGGCGCTGCGCCCGTACCGGTGCCGCCGCCCATGCCGCAGGTCACGAAGACCAGGTCGGCGTTGTGCATCGCGCGCGCGACTTCTTCCCTGCTCTCGTCGATCGCCTGCTTGCCAATCTCTGGGCGGGCGCCCGCGCCGAGCCCTCGAGTTAGCTTCTTACCTATCTGGATTTTGACGTCCGACTTCGAATTCAGGAGGGCCTGCGCGTCGGTGTTGACCGAGATGAATTCCACCCCTTCCAGGTGCTCCTCGATCATTCGATTGACGGCATTTCCGCCGCCGCCACCCACGCCCACGACCTTCATGCGGGCGTTCTGTGACTGGCTCTCCTCGAATTCGAATATCATCAGCTAGGAAACTCCGGGACTACGGGCTTTGTGGAAAAAAATCTCGGGCTAGTATAAGGCCGTTAGTCGAATCGTACCATAGCCAAAGACGAGCGTGGGTCAAAAAAAGTACAACGCGTGTCAAGCGAGTTATCCACATTCACTCGCGGGACAAATAATTATGATTTTCGTGCAGGGACAGAGCGTGCGTACGCGACCAGAGTGCGGCTAGGCGACCAAAGTATAAGACAACTGCATGCTGGGCGCTTTTCGCTGCTGTCGCTAGACGCTGACCGCTGCAGACGACAGGACAGGGGTCGGTGGCGTGACATGAACAGCACTGTTTTTCCTTACCGCCGAGCAGGATCTGTCTGGTCGTTGGCAGCGGTTAGCAATCAGCGATAGAAGCGTTCAGCGCGCAGCAGGCCTTTGTCTTATCGCCTAGGAAACAACGACCAGCCGACCTAGAAGAAATCCTCTAACCAGGTCTTGATCCGCTTCGTGAAGCGGTCTACTCCCGCTCCCGCCAAAACCCGATGCCGGCCGCTGGGCGCGAAACCCGCCGAGGTGCGGTGCGCGCCGTATAGTGCGAGTCCGACGACAGTCGAGAATCGGGGCGCCTCAACCGAATCCGCGAGTCCGCCGATGTTCTCCGAGGGTGACCCGACGCGCACGCCGGTTCCGAAGACGTCCGCGGCGAGCTCCGCGACTCCCTGCATCGCTGCAGCGCCGCCGGTGATCACGACACCGCCATTGAGACGCTGCGCAAACCCCGCGCGCTGAATCTCCGCCAGCACGAGGTTGAAGATCTCGTCCATTCGCTGATGGATGATGTGCGACAGCACCTGCCGCGGAATCGCTCTCTCACCCTGCGCTACCGTGCTCGGCAGCTGCACGATGTCGTCGGGATCAACGAGTGGCTCGTACGCGCAGCCGTAACGCTCCTTCAACCGCTCGGCGTCCGACTGCGTCACTCCGATTCCCTGCACCAGATCGCTGGTGACGTTGTTACCGCCGTAGTTCACGGTGCCGAGGTGGCGAATCTTTCCCTCGTGGAAGACGGCGATGTCCGTCGTGCCGGCGCCCATCTCCACGAGCGCGACGCCCAGTTCCTTCTCGTCTTCGGTCAGCACACTGAGTGCGCTCGCCAGCGGCTCGAGAACGAGCTCGCGCACACGATACCCGGCGCGCTCGACCGATTTACGCAGGTTCATCGCCGGTGACGCGCCGATGGTGACGAGGTACATCTCAGTCTCGAGTCGCGTGCCGATCATTCCGATGGGGTCGCGTATGCCGTGATTCTTGTCGACCGAGTACTCCTGCGGAATCGCGTGCAGCAGCTCGCGATCCTGAGGCACAGGCTGGGCGCGGGCGACATCGTTGGCGCGATCGACATCCGCCTTCGATATCTCGTCGCCGTTCACAGCCACGATTCCCTTGCTGATCATCGCGCGGACGTGCTCGCCGGCGATCCCCGCGTACAGCGCGTCGACTTTCGTTCCCGCCATCCGCTCCGCGTCTTCCACCGCCTTGCGAATCGACCGCGTCGTCTCCTCGATGTCCGAGACAATTCCACGGCGCAGGCCAGTGGTGCGCGCCTGGCCAACACCCAGAATCTTGAGATACGGAGCGCTCCTGGCATCGGCAGGCATCGCCTGGCCGATGACGACGGTCGTTTTTGCCGAGCCGATGTCGAGGCCCGTGATGGTGAGTTCAGGATTCATTGAATTCTTGCGACGACCTGATCGCGATAGCGTAAGTCAAGCTCGGCGACGTGTGCCTGGCGCCGGGCGAGATCAGATTCAACGGGAAAGATATCGGCCAACCGCTCCACTGACAGTCCTATCGGAATTCGAACGCGCAGCAAGCCACTCTCAGCTGCAACAGTGTCGGCGACTCCGCGATGTCGAGAGAGCGTCAGCAGTATTTCATCCCTGCCCGTTCGTCTCGCTTCTTCGATTCGCGAGTACACTCGCGGCTCGGTCGCGCGGATCGCGCCGACGAGCTTAAGAAGAACGGGATCGCCAGTCGCAACAATTGGCAGGTCGAGAGCAGTCCGCGCCGGGTCGATTGGAAGCTGTTTGCCGAGCGAATCAAACGGCAGGAGTCCTGTCGCCGTCTGAATGAGCGCGACGGGAAGATTCTCCTTGATCGATACGATCAGCGTTCCCGGCAGCTTGCGGCCGATGTCGACGTCAGCGATTTGCGGGTGACGCAGGATCCGCTGACGAAACGGCTCGAGATCAGCCCAGAGCGACACCAGAGTGTCCACTTTCATCCTGCCGATGATCTCGGCCGCATCTATGTACCGCGCGCCGCGAATCTCGACCGATCGCACTCGAAAAAACGCCATGCTGCGCGCCGCTGCCCGCACTCCCAACAGGGCTGCCACTATGACTCCCACCAGGACCAGCACGCCGAGGATTTTCCAGCCGGGCTTGCTGAATCTTCCGCGAGTAATCACCGCCCGCGGGACTCCAGACGCAGGCGCAGCTCTGGACCCGTGTGGGTGATGTCCCCCGCACCAATGGTTATCACTACGTCTCCATCCTTGACGAAACTATCCAGCGCGCTGGCCAGATCGGTTCTCGGTCCCTGCCACACGACCGGGTGTCCGATCTCTTTCATCGACGATGCGACCAGATCGGAGGTGACACCCGGGATCGGCTGCTCTCGCGCGGGATAGATCTCGGCGAGGAAAACTCCGTCGGCCTGCGCCAGCGCCTGGGCGAAGTCTTTTGAGAAGTCACGGGTCCGGGAAAAGAGGTGTGGCTGGAAAGCCGCAACTATCCTGTGGCCCGGGTATGACGCGCGCGCCGCCTGCAGTGTCGCCAGTATCTCCGTCGGATGGTGCGCGTAGTCGTCGACGATGACGACTCCCGCCACCTCGCAAAGGCGCTGGAAGCGCCGATCGACGCCGCCGAACTCGAGCAACCCGGGACGCATTGCATCGAGCGGCACTCCGAGCGACAGGCCGACGGCGATGGAGGCAAGCGCATTCTGAACATTGTGGCGACCGGGAACGCGAATGGTGACGTCACCGAGCTCGTCGCCATCGTAGGTGACTGTGAACGTTGTCTGGTGGCCGTCTGCCCTGATCTCACTCGCAACGAGACGCGCGTCGGGGGACTTGAGCCCATAGCGAATCACCTCGGCGCTGGCAGGCAACGCCAGCGAGCTGGCCCCGGCGTCGTCGGCACATATGACGATCGCCGCTGCGCCACGCACAAAATGCGCGAACGTCGAGGTGATGTCGTCGAGATCCTTGTAGATGTCGAGATGATCCGCCTCGACGTTGGTGACTACCGCGATCGTTGGCGATAGCGTCAGGAACGATCGGTCATACTCATCTGCCTCAACCACAAAAAGCTCGTCGCTCTCGTAGCGAAGGTTTCCCTTCCATTCGGCGACGCGACCGCCCGCAATACCTGTCGGCTTGAGTCCGGCCGCCGCGAGAACGGAAGTGGTCATCACCGTCGTCGTGGTTTTTCCGTGAGTACCGGCGATTCCAACCAGCTTGCCACCCGAGACTGCCTTTCCCAGCGCCTCCGCCCGGCGGGTGATGGGAATCCCGAGCTCGCGCGCCCGCTGCAGCTCGGGATGATTCCTCGACATTGCGGAGGTGACGATCAGCTCGCGCGCACCATTGGCATGATCGGGGTCGTGCCCCTTCACTACGCTGATGCCGAGCGCCTGCAGATCGTCAACTGTGCCCGGATGCGCATCGCAACCTGTGACGCGTTCGCCACGTCGCGCGAGGAGCTCCGCGAGCGCGCGCATCCCTGCGCCGGCGATGCCGACGAAGTGGAT
>Ga0068865_100001738_pt1 | contig 12784 bp, 9 predicted proteins | sample KBSMisM12_FD_75293 | JGI IMG/M metagenome (GOLD analysis project Ga0068865, IMG submission 75293) | Miscanthus rhizosphere microbial communities from Kellogg Biological Station, Michigan, USA - KBS Miscanthus M1-2 | ecosystem: Host-associated > Plants > Roots > Rhizosphere > Soil ...
GCTGACCGCGGCGGGCGCCACGGTACGCGCGGTGACGGCCCCGGCCATTCACGCCAAGGCGGTGGTCGCCGACGCGCGCGTCGTCTACCTCGGCTCCGCGAACTTCTCACCGACGTCGCTGGATCGGAACCGCGAGCTCGGCCTGCGGCTCGAGGACGAGCAGCTTGCACGCCGCATCGCCGCGACCATCACGGAAGACGCGGCCCGCGGCGTTTCGCCCTGAGGAGGCGCTATATTGAATGGGCATGGCCGACGAAGTACCCCGTGGCTCCCCGGATAAGTCCAACCGGAAGGCCTATCTGGAGGAGCAGCTGCAGCGGCAGAAGCGCGGCGAGCCGATCGACGTCGAGTGGGTCGCGGAAGAGCTGCAGCGCGTCCGACGCGAGCAGGTCGCCAAGATGCAGGCGTCGCAGCGAAATCTGCGCTGGCTGGTGATCGGGACGGCCATCCTGCTGATCATCCTCTGGGCCCGCAACGGCGGACTGCTGGACAGGAACGGCATCGTGTCGCTGGGGCTGGTCCTGATCGGACTGCTGGCGGTGTTCGCGATGCGCGGTCGCCGCAAACAGTGAATCAGAACGGTCAGGCGCGCGCGACGGTCTTGAGCATGCGGTCCAGCGCGTCGCGCCGGACGCCCTCCTCCACGTCGCGCGCCTGACGCAGCAGCGTGGCGACCTCGTCGCCACCCGCGCTCACCAGCTTCTCCAGCTTCGCCTCCGCCGTCTTCTGGACGGCTCCCGTCTCCTGGCGCGCGGCATCCAGCAACACCCGCGCCGCACCCTGCGGATCCTTGCTGATGCCGATGCCCTCCAGCGCCGCCAGCCGGATCCGCTCGTCGCTGGAATCGCGGAAGATCCGCGCCAGCGACGGCAACGCGGCCACGAAGTCCGTCGTGCGCAGCAGCTGCAAGGCCGCGTCGACGACCGGCGCCGCCGGATCGACCAGCGCCTTGCGCACCAGATCGAACGTGCGCGGCGTCAGCACCCGCGCCGCGCCCCGCATCACGGCGGCACGCACCTCGGGCGCCTCGTGCTCGAACAACCGTTCGAGCGGCCGCAGCACCTCGTAGGCCAGAACGCGGCCGACCGCCTCGGCCGCCTCGGCGACGGCGGCGAGGTTCGTCGGCGAGTAGCCCGCGTCGGCGAACATCAGCAGCGCGCGCAAACCCGGCCGCGTGAAGATCGGGCGATCGGACTTCTCCGCGATCAGCCGGGCCAGCACCGCGACCGGTTCGCCGTCCAGCTCCCATTCGACGAGGTCGTCGCGCCAGATGTCCTTGTAGCTGTCGTGCCGGCGCAGCACCGCCGGGAACGCGGGCGCGGGCAAGCGCCGATTCGGCTCGGTCTCGTAGCGCCGCGCCAGCGCTCGATAGCGCCGCCGCCGCGCGTCCGCGAGCGGCAGCTCCGCCAATTCGGCGTAGATCTGACCGGCCAGCGCGAGATCGCCCAGCGACGTCGCGGCGTCGATCGCCGCCTGCAGCGCGTTCGCCGACAGGTCCAGCGGCCCGTTCGCGGTCTGGTTCGCGTGCGCGGTCTCGACCCACAGCGCCGCGGCGCGCTCGAGATAGTGGCGGTCCCACACCAGCCCCAGCTTGAGGCTGTGCTCGGCCACCTCGCGCGCGGCCATCGCGGCGGCGTACAGCTCCTTGTTCTCGACGGCGTACGCGATGAAGTCGTCGTAGTACTGGACGGTCCGCACGTTGTCGGAGTCGACGATGATGCGGATCATGTTCAGGTAGCCCTCGGCCACCGTCTCGAACGACCCCATCCCCTTCCCCAGCTGCAACAGCACGCTGTAGCAGTCGAACGCCCGCTCGGTCTCGCCGCCGGTTTCGAAGTCGTCGGCCACGACCTCCAGCATCCGTCCCGCCGCGCCGAGCTCGCGCAGGCCCCCCGCCCGATCGCCGATGCGCAGCAGCGCCTCGCCCAGGTTGAAATGCGCCAGCGCCGTCTCGTACGGCCGCCCGCTCAGCCGCGGGTCACGCAGCACCCGTTCCCACTCCAGCCGGGCCGCCGCCGCCGCCCCCGCCGTCTCCAGCTCGATCGCCGCGAGCGCCGGATGCCCCGTCTCGGCGAACACGCGCGCGGCCTCGCCGCGCCGGCCCATCCGCGCCGCGCAGAAGGCCCACTCGAGCGGGCGCTCCTTCACCGGGAAGTGTCGCTGCGCGTCCCCGTAGCGGCCCAGGGCCAGCAGCACGTAGCCCGCCTCGCGACCGCGGCCCAGCGCGAGATAGGCCGCCGCCGTACCGTCCAGCCACGCCTCGTAGTGGCGGCCCTCGGTCTTCTCGTGCTCGAGCAGCTTGCGGTACAGCGCCAGCGCCTCGCGCGGCCGTCCCTTGCGCAACGCCTGCTCCGCCCACTGGCGGGTCTGTATCTGTTCGGGAGTGGGCACGGGCCGTTCAGCCTGTCGCGGCGTCCTCGACGATTTCCAGCGCGCGCCGCCGCTTGTCCGATGTGCGCGCGACCGACTCGGGGGTCACCACCTGGCTCTTGTGCAGGTGCGGCAAGTAGTCCAGGTCCAGGGGCCCCGACGGCAGCACGAAGATGCCGAACAGCCGCGCCTGCGTCGCCAGCGCCTTGATCGTCGCAACCGGGATCTGACAGGTGCCGTGCGTGATGAACGTGATGGCCACGTCGCGCCCCTCGTCCCGCACCAGGCGGCCGACCTCGACGGCCAGGTCGGCGAACACGCGCGCGTAGTTGCGGCCGCGCTGGGAACGAAAACTGAGCAGCCGGGGCAGATCCCGGCGCGCCGATCGGCCGAGGTCGATGCGCGGGTGCAGCCGGCTGTCGAAGAAGCGCACCCACACGTCCGCGTTGCTGCCGCCGACCAGCGACAGCTTCTTCGCCAGCGCCAGCGCCAGCCCGCGCGCGAACACCTCGCGCGCGCCGCGCATGGACGCGCTGCCGTCGACGAGAATGTAGTGAAGCGGGCGCGTGACCTCGTTCTGCCGCTCGTGGCCGTAATACAGCAGGTCGTCCGTCAGCGACTTGATCGCGAACACGTCGTCGTCGTGCGCCAGCTCGCTGGGCAGCAGCGCGTCCACGTTGCCGCGCCGTTCGACCGACGCGAACCCGTCGATCGCGAACCGTTGCGCGCCCGGCCGGCGCTTGGTCTCGAGCAACGACGGCATCAGCTGCAACGAGAAGTCGACGACGTCCGCCGCCCCCGCCGTCCCGACGACGTGAAACAGGTCGACCAGATCCGCCGCGGCGCCCTCGACGGGAAACAGGCCGAACAGGCGGACCGCCGACAGCTCGATCTGCTGCAGCCGCGCCAGCACCGTCCGCTCCTGCTCGCACAGGCGTTGAATGAAGGGCAGCGCCCAGGCGGGATCCTGCAAGCGCGCCAGATCCGCGGGGGTCGCGTTGTAGGCGTCCCCGGTCGTCGGCAGGGCGAGCACGCCGGACAGCCGCGATCGACCGTGCCAGCGCAGGTACAGGTCGCCGATGATCCGCGCCAGGATCACCGCCAGCGTCTCGTCGCCCATCGCGGTCGTCCCGATCTCCTCGATCGTCTCGGTGTCCGCGAGGCGCGCCAGCAGCGCCTGGTAGCGCGCCAGCACGCCCCCGCCCGCGACACCGTCGCGCAGGACCTCGCGCCGTGACGAAGATCTCCCTCCCGACAGCACCAGCCCGAAGTCGTGCACGACGACCAGCGGCAGCGGCAGCCCCAGCCGCGCCAGCAGGTTCCACCAGCCGACGGCCGCCGCCGCGTCCGCGGCAGTCGACGCCCTCAGCTGCGAGTATCCCAGCGTCGCCAGCTGGCGCCTGAGCTCTCCCTCGTTGCGGCCTTCGTCCGCCACATGTCAAAGCTACACGAGGAGGCGACGGCGATCCCGTGTTACCCTCGTCGGGCACGGGTCGGAGGACACCGATGCGCGCTTTCAAGATTACCCCCCGCTCGCTCTCGCTTGTGTTCGTCATCGCGCTGGCGACCCAGACGTGCGACGACGCCACGCCGGTCGTTCCCCTGGCCGAGGAGCTCGCGTCCGCGTTCTGCACGCACCAGCTGGCGTGCTGCTCGCCCTACGAGCTGTCGATCGTCACCACGGAGCGGTACGCGACCGAGGACGAGTGCCTCCCGTTCGCCACGCTCGCCGCGCGCCAGCAGCTGGGCGCGATCGAGAACGCGCTGGCGCTGGGACGGCTGTCCGTCGATCCGGCGGCGCTGGACAAGTGCCTGAAGGCCATTGGACAGGGGGCGTGCAACGCCTCCTCCATGCAGCAGATCTACCTCCCGTCGATCAGCGCCACGCCGAACATGGGCCTCGCGCTGACGTATTGCCCGGACCTGTTCGTCGGGCACGTCCAGTACAACGAGCCCTGCAACCTGACCCAGGAATGCGTCGCCGGATCGCGCTGCGTCGGCGGCCCGACGCAGCCGAACTACAACTACCCCGGCCTGCCCGTTCCGGTGCAGTTGCTCCCCAGCCCGGGCCTGTGCCTCGCGTACCAGAAGCCCGGCGAGCCCTGCAACCAGGACGCGGACTGCGATCCGGACCATTCCTGTCGATCGCCAGAGTTCGTGTGCGGGGATCTGGCCAAGGAAGGCGCCCCCTGCTTCTCGCAGACAGACCCGTTCACCGGCCTGGTCACCAGCAATTGCAGCGCGAAATCGGGCCTCTTCTGCGACGACATCTTCACGTTCACCTGCCGGCACGTCCCGGGCAAAGACCAGCCGTGCAATCAGTTCCGGCCGCCGCCGTGCGATCCCGATCCGGCGCTGATGTTGACCTGCAACCAGTTCACGGGCACCTGCAAGGCCCCCGGGAACATGGGCGACCCGTGCGGCGCGCCCGCGATCCCGCAGTGCCGCGAAGATCTCGCGTGTCACGCGACGCAATCGGACGGCATCGGCGAGTGCGACACGCCGCCCGCGCTGGGAGAGCGGTGCCTGGACCGCTGCGCGACCCCCGCCATCTGCGCCAACGGCACTTGCACCAATCCAGGGCCGGCGCCGATCGGAGCGACCTGCAAGACCAACGGAGATTGCGCCTCGCTGTCGTGCACCGGGTTCATCGCCGGTCAGTTCGTCTGCTCAGCCAACGGCATCATCCCCCGCTGCGTCGGCGCCAAGGTCACGGTCGGAAACGTGATGGGCATCGGCGGCTTCACGGGAGGCGGCGGGTTCGGCGGCACCTCGGGGTTCGCCGGCTCGTTCGGCGGGCGGGGTCTGCCCCCGACGGGCGCCGCCGGATCGGTCGGACCTGGCGTGGGCGGCTCCGCCGGTATCGCCGGCGTGGGCGGTGCCGGAGGCAAGGGTATTCCGCCGCTGCCCGGTTGCCAGTTCAGCGACATCGCGCCCACCGATCCGTTGATCGCCGACTTCACGGGCTTCGAAGGCATGGTCGTGATCCCGATCGGCGGCACGTTCTCGTACGCGAGCCCCATGGGCAGCATGGTCCCGATCTCGACGGTGGAGAACGGCGCCCTGCATTTCAGCGCCACCATCGACGGCATGGACATGATGTCGCAGTACTGGGGCGTCGGCATCTACTTCAACGGCAACCCATCGGGGACCGCGTGCATCGACGGGACGGCTCACGCCGGCGTCCAGTTCGACATCAGCGGATTCCTCACCGGCAGCGCGTGCTCGGCGCAGTTCTCGATCAACGACAGCACCCACACGGACGTGACGTTCGATCCCAAGGGGGCCGGGCCTCCGGGCTCGTATTCCCCTCAGCTGGCGCTGATGATCCCCCCTACGCCGATGACGGTGTTCGTCCCGTTCGCAGGCACCGGCGCCCCGGCCGGGGGTAGCCCTCTCACCGGCATCGACAGGAGCAAGCTGACCGGCGTGCAATGGCAGGTCACGACCGCCCCGGGCCTCGGCAACACCTGCATCGTCGACCTGACGATCGACAACGTCCGCTTCTTCTAGCGGGCCGCCTTCTCCAGTAGCAGCAGGTGCTCGCGGCGGGGGTGGGTGGCGAAGATGTCGGCCAGGCGGCGATCGTGCAGCGGGCGGGCCTGCGACGCGCGGGCGACGGGCGCCAGGCCGACGGGCGCGCCGGCCTCCGCGATGCCGTCGGGCGCGTTCTCTGCGCGGCCGTCGATGACGCCGTCGCCGACCACCAGCAGGGCGCGGCCGCCCGGGCGCAGGATGCGGGCGATCTCCGCCATGAAGCGCTCCTGCTGCGCGCGCCAGCCGGCGCCGTACACGTCGCCGACGGCGTTCGCCCGCGCGCCCAGCTGAACGCGCCGGAACGTCTTCTCCGGCAGCCCCAGCCACAGAAAGCGCGCGTCGTGAATCGCGGCGTAGTCATAGGTTCCGGCGTACGGCGGTGACGACAGCACGAACGCCGCGCTGCCGGGCGGGATCGGCAACGCGCGGGCGTCACCCTCCGTGACCTCGGGCGCCGGCGTCCCGGGCGGCGTGCGCCGTTCCAGCGCCGCCAGGCCGCGCGCCAGCTCCGCTGCGCGATCGGCGAACATGCGCGACGGGATGCCGCGCGCGATCCGCTTCGCGGCGCCGTCGCGGGGCGCCGACGGCCCTGCCTTCATGAACTTCACGAGGATTGACGAGAGGCACAGGCGCAGCGCGCGCCCGACCGGATCGTCGGGGGCCTCCATCACCAGCTCGCGCAGCCCCAGCAGCTCGAACAGCACGTGGGCGTGGAAGCGGGCGATCTCGTGGCGCGCCCACTTCGGCACCTCGGGCCGGCGCCGCTTGCGCGCCCGCTCGCCCGCCTGCTCCGCCATGGCGGCGGCGTCGGCGGCCAGGCGTTCCCGCCCCGCCTCGCCCAGCACCGTCGTCCGCGCGCGGGCGATCGCGACACCCAGCGGGCTCGCATCCACGCCCACCGCGCGCCGGCCCAGGCCCATCGCCTCCACCAGGACGGTCCCGCTGCCGCAGAACGGATCGACGACCGTGTCGCCCGCCGCGGTGAACGCGCTGATCGCCCCGCGCGCGATCGATGGATGCAAGCGCCCGGCGTAGCTGTGAAAGCCGTGTGTCAGCGCGCGCTCGAGCGATTGCTCGACGTCGTACAGCCGTCCGAGCGTGCGCGCCGCCTCCGCCTCACCGCCCAGCTCGACCGGACCGCCCAGCGTCGAGAACGCCCGCCGCTGGCGCGGTGGTTGGGGCGGTCCGTCGGTGTGGCGATCGCGATCGCGCGTGGAGCCGCGGGGCTTCAACCGCTCCACTTGGATGACTCGAAGACGCCTTCCAGCAGCTTGTCGACCTCGCCGGCCATCGTCTGCGCCGTGTCGGTGCCGATCGCCTGCAACGCGGCGCGGATCTCCTGCAGGTTGCGCAGCTGCGAGAACAGCTGCACGTCGGAAAGCGGCTCACCACCCAGCAAGAGGCTGCGGATCACGCCCAGCTCGGCGAGGATGCCGTCGAGATCGCGCGCGCTCGGGCGGCGGACGCGTGCCTCTGGATGGTCGCGGCGGTAGCGTTCCAGAACCGGGCCGACGATGTCGTCGACGATCGGGATCTGATCGACGCTGTTCCAGACGTGGCGCAGGACGAAGAAGTCGCCGTCGTCGACGGTGGGACGGCCGTCGATCAGGGCGCTGGCCGCGAACAGCTTCAGCAGCTTGACGACGCGGCGATCGCTCAGCGTCACGCCCTCGGACCGGATCTGGAACACCAGCCCCTTGTAGCGCGCCAGAAAATCGTCCGGGAACTGCAGGTGCCGCGCCAGCCGCCCCTTCATCAGCCGGATCTCGGCGAGGGACACCAGCGGACGCACGGATCCTTCCACCGCTGCCACCGCCGCGTCGCCGCCCGGGCCGTCCTGCGCCAGGCTCTCGATCTCCCCGCGCAACCCGCGTTCGATCAGGCCGTTGAAGTGGAAGCTGTCGAGGTTGTCGGACAGCGTGCGCACCAGGAAGCGGTCGAACACCGCGCTCAAGGCGTCGTCGTTGGGGATCTCGTTGGTGGCGCCGTACAGCGACGACAGCGGAACCTGGATGCTGGCGCTGCCGGTGAAGAACCGCCGTTCGTTCAAGATGCTGAGCAGCGAGTTCAGGATGGCGGAGTTCGACTTGAAGATCTCGTCGAGGAACACGATGTCGGCGTCGGGCAGCATCGCCTCGACCCGCCGCACATAGCTGCCTTCGCGGAAGGCCTTGATGTCGATGGGGCCGAAGATCTCGTTGGGCTCGGAGAACCGCGTCAGCAGGTATTCGAAGTAACGCGCGTCGACCAGCCGCGCCAGGTGCCGCACCAGCGCCGACTTCGCGGTACCAGGGGGACCCACGATCAGCATGTGCTCGCCGGCGACCAGCGTCACCAGCAGCATCCGGATCAGCTCGCTCTTGTCGAGGTACCGTTCATCCAGCGCCCGACCCACATCGCGCACCTTCTGCGCGATGCGCAGAACGTCGGCGTCCAGCGACATCATCCGCCGCGTAGCTATGGGTTCGCTCACCGACATGATCGGCCGACAATCATACCGTAAATGCGGCGGGGCTCGTCGTCGGCGCCGCTGCAAGCTCGGCGATTCCGACCGCGGCCGAATATCGGGGCATGCCATGAATGTGGGCCCGCTTTGCCAGCGCGTCGAGACGCGCCTTGAACGCATCCGCCAGATCGCCGCTGTCGGCGACGTCCGCCGGCCAGACCAGCGTGCGCGCCGTGCGCGACGCGGCGGTCAGCATGACGGCCAGGTCGACGCCGGGCTCCAGCGAGCGATCGATGTCCGCCGATTCGGGCCGCTCGGCCGACGTCCCGAACAGAACGTCCAGCCACACGACGTGCGCCAGAAAGCGGAGCGCGAACGCTATTGCCTCCGGCGAGGCATCTATCCCCGGTTGCCCCGGCGGCGGATCGTGGAACGAGGCGAAGCGGTACAGCGCGTCCGCCAGCGCATCGCCCGATCGGTCGACGCCGATGGCCACCGCCTGCCCGGCGACCACGCGCGCCAGCGTGGGAAACCGCAGCACGGGCAGGATCCGGCCCCAGGCGATCGGCGGCTCCAGACGCAGCGGATCCAGGGCTTCACCCAGGGGGCTGGCCACGTTCAGCGCCAGGAACGCCTGCCGGCCGACGACCGGGATGCCAATCTCGCGCAGCCAGCTGCGGCTGGTCTGTTCGACGCGAACGCGCCGGAGCGTGGGCAGAGCGGTCACCCGCGGCGGCACCCGGCGCCCGACGAACGTCTGCCGCCCCAGCCAGAAGTGCACGGTGCGATCGACGCGAACAATCTCGGGCAGGCGCGCCAGCAGCGAGTGCCGGTTGACCGCCTCGCTCGCCGACCTCGGCGCGCCCACCGACGCCAGCTCCAGCGCCGCCGCGGCGACGCGGTCGGTGCGGCGCGACCGGGTTCCCCCCAGCTCGGGGTGCCCGAGCGCCAGCAGATCGTGCAGCGCCGCGGCCAGCCGCACCGTGGTCTCGTCGAAGGGAGGCGGTGCGACCACCGGCGCAACGCGCGTGCCGCTGGCGATGCGACAGGCCGCCAGCCGATCCAGCGCAGCGCCCTCGACCAGCGGCAGATCGCGCAGCATCCGGTCGACGGCTGGCAGACCGATGGGACGCCCGACGTGCACAGCGCCGCCACGAACGACCGGCAGCAGGAAATCGGACACGAAGCGCCGCATCGGCCGTCAGCTCTCCGGCGTCGACCGGCGCAGTCCCCACAGCGGCATCGGTCCCATCGGGCGGTTTTCGATCTCGACCGGTTCGCCGATCGGCTCCTCGCGCACGTCGTCGACGACGCGGTCGGGCCGCGCGGGCTTCAGCGCCCCGATCACGCGCAGCTCGAGCGGAACCAGCGAACCGGCGGCGACGCGGAACGGCGCGCCGGTGCGATCGGGAAACACGACGGTGTTGCCCTCGGTGGCGCCCAGGCGTTCCACGAGCAAAGCCGGCGACACCGCGGGGACCAGGCGCATGCCCACCGGGACCAGCACGTCGGGCGCCGCCAGCTCGAACAGCGTCCCGAACGGGATCCCTTCCAGCACGTCGCTCGCGCGCACCAGCACGCCGCGCTCCAGCGGCGCGACCCGGTACCGCCGCAGCGCGGACGCGGGCAGCGCGTAGCAGAGGCGCTGCAACCAGGGCACGCGATTCCACGGAACCAGCGCCGCCACCGTCGGACCCGCCGAGCGGCCGCTCGGTTCGACCCGCAACGCGAGCGAGAGGTCGGGCCGGGAACTGGGCGCGGCGGCGGCCACGCGCGCCTCCGGCGCACGGACCCTCACGATGTCCTCGATTCCGGCCAGAACCGGCAGCGGCGCCACCTCGGTGACGCCGCCCGGCGAGAACAGGTGCAATTTCTCCGCGGGGAAGCTGCCGCGGCACGATCCCAGGTGGATGGGATGGCGATAACCGGCGGCGATCGCGACGTTGTCGATCACGGGCACGAAGACGTCCAGCCCCGGCGTCCGCGTCAACAGGCCGTGCATCCGCGCGGGCAGACGATCGACGCGGAACAACCAGAAGGATTCGGCCGCCGCGAAGGCGCTGGTGGTCGCCGCCTCGCACAGGGCGGCGGCCGCGCGCAGGCCTTCGCCGCCGGCGTTCGCGATCGCGGCGCGATGCAGGTAGCCCGCCAGCATCGGTCCCAGGCCCCGGCGCGCGGTCACGTAAAGCGGGCCGTCGGGAAGCAGCGCGCCGCCATCGCGCCGTTCGGCCCGCACCAGCGACAGGCGCAGCAGCAGCTTCGCCAGCGGCAGCTCACTTTCGATCTGGTACGGGACCGTCTGTTCCGACCCGTGCAGGATCAGATCGCCCGCGACGTCGGTCAGCATGGCGACGTCGTACCCGAGCGGCGCGCGCGCGTCCCGATACTGCACGAACTGCTTTCCGGTGCCGGTGAAGGTCTGTCCCCCCGCCAGTCGGGCGGCCTGGGCGACGACGTCCGCCAGACCCGGCGATCCGACAGGCATCAGCACGATCGCCTCGCGCGTGCCCGCCCCACCCCGCGCGTAGACGATGCGCAGCCCCGGCTGGAGATCATCGATGCTCTGCTCGGCCGACAGCAGGCGCAGAAACGCGACCAGGCGGTCGATGGCCGCGAACCGTGCGGCCAGCTGGCGCCCGACGACGACGCCGCGCGCGTCGGCGACCAGACCGGGCAGGTTGAAGCGCACCTGCCCGAGAACGACCCGCTGGAGCATCGATCAAGCTTATCATCATGGGGTGAGCTCCCGTCGGCGCGCGCTCGATCCCGAGCTGACGATTCTCGGTGGCCGCGATTTCGTGGGCCTGGTCGGCCGCCTGTGCCGTGAACAGAACTGGGAGGCGCTGACCGCCCTGTTCGGGGCCGTGGGCGCCAGCGAGAAGGATATGGCTTACGTTTCGCTGACCGACCTCGACACCGCGTCCCGTGTTCTCGCGGACGCGATCGCGGCCCTCGCGCCGGCCGGAGGCCGCGACCGATCAGGCAAGGACGCGCGCGACGATGACGACGAGGTGGACGAACTGGCCGCGGTCCGCATCGCTGCGGCCGAGGCGCTTTCGGCGCGCAGCAGCCGGCCGCCGCTGACCGACCTCGAGCGCCGTACGCTGGGGCGCGCGGCGTCGCTGCTGGGGGACGCGGGTGACCACCGCCGGGCCGCGCTCGCCTACGAGGACCTGGGTGACGAGACACGCGCCGCGACCGCCTGGGGCGCGCTGGGCGACATCGACCGCATGGAAGCGGCGCTGGCGCGCGACGAGCAGCGGATGACCACCCGCCGCGCCGCCGTCGACGCCGTCCGGCGCTTCGAGGCGCTGCTGACCGGGGGCGAGCGCCGCGCCGCGCTGGCCGCCGTCGCCCAGTGGACGAAGGCGGGCGTGGAGGAAGCCGCGACCGTCAGCCAGCGCGCGGCCCGCATCGCCGGCGGGCTGATCGGCAGCCGCGGGATCAACCTGCGCGTGACCGGCGGCCCCTGGTGTCGGGTCGCGCTGCTGCCCGCATACATCGGGCGCGATCGCGCCGCGGAGATCCCGCTGCGCGACCCCGCCGTCTCGCGCCGGCACGCGCTGCTGCGCGCCGGCCCCGACGGGATCACCATCGAGGACGCCGGTTCGCGCAGCGGCGTCCGCATCGGCGGCGCCCGCGTCGACGACCCGCTGCCCCTGCGCGACTCGGGTGAGATCGGGCTGGGCAGCGGCACCACCCTGCGGTTCACGGCCAGCGAGCAAGACCTGCTGCTGGAGGGAAGCAGCGGCCTGGACCGGTCCTTGCGCGCGCTGGTCGGCACCGAGACCGTCGCCCTGGCGCGCCTGTTTCCCGGCAGCGAGGGCCTGTCGTTCACGTTCAACGGAGGGGCGCGTCTGATCCGCAGCCCCGACGTCGCGGTCCGCGTCGACGGTCAGTTCATCGGACCGGGCTGCGATCTCGTGCACGGCGATGTCATCGAGATCGGCGGCCCGACGCTGGTGCGGCTGGAGGTCGAGTGACGACGGCGCCGCGGCCCGGGCGGCCGGATCGTTTGCTGGAGGAGGCCGACCGTGCGCAACGGAGCGGCGACTTCGCCGCCGCGGCGGTGGCGTTGCGCAATCACCTGGACGAGCACCCCGAAGACGACCGCATCCGCCTGCGCTTCGCGTCCGTGCTGATCTCGCTGGGCGAGCGAGCGCGCGCGCGCGGCGTGCTCGCGCCGCTGGAGACCACCGGCGACGACGAGACCATCCGCCGCGAGGCGGTCCGGCGGCTCGCCGAGCTGGACGAAGCGGAGGGGGCGGTCCTGGCGGCCGCGGAACGGTGGGAGAAGATCCTCGCCGACGACATCGACGATCCGCAGTCGCGCACGCATCTCGCTCTGTTGCGGCCCACCCGCTCCGACGTCGACATCGATTCGTCGCAGACGCTGGTGTCCCCGGCGGGCGTCGAGACCCTGCGGTTTCG
>Ga0068865_100001744_pt1 | contig 12769 bp, 5 predicted proteins | sample KBSMisM12_FD_75293 | JGI IMG/M metagenome (GOLD analysis project Ga0068865, IMG submission 75293) | Miscanthus rhizosphere microbial communities from Kellogg Biological Station, Michigan, USA - KBS Miscanthus M1-2 | ecosystem: Host-associated > Plants > Roots > Rhizosphere > Soil ...
GACGTCACTTCGAACCTCGGCTTAACGAACGACTTTGGCCAAGCTTGGTACGACTCCTACATCGGCGTCTCGAATGTCAGCGGAAACGATTACGTTTACATGGGCGGCATCGACGTGTCGTTGTCGACGAACGGTGGTGGCAGTTGGACTGCTGTGGGCCAAGTCTATGGAGTGTCCCCCAAACTTCACCCCGACCAGCATTGCATCGTCTTTGATCCAGCTGATCCAAATTCAGGTTTGATCGGCTGCGACGGAGGCATCTTCCACTTCAACTACAACACGGGGACGAGCACTTTCAGTTGTACGAGCCTCAACGCAAATCTTGGTCTTACCGAGCTCTATCATCTGGACATTCATCCAACGAACGCGAACATCGTTCTTTCGGGAGCGCAGGATAATAGCACTCAATACACACGCTCGGGCAACCTCAACTTCTGGGAGCTTGAGATCGGCGGTGACGGCGGTTACTGCGGAATCAATCCTTCCAACCCGCTCGTGCAATACGGAAGCTACGTCTTCGGAAATCTTTACAAGACAAACGACGAATGGGTGAATAACCTTACGCAGATTCAGGCGCTTAACTCGTCCGGAACTTCGTTCATTGCGCCATTCGTTCTCGACCCCAACAACGGCAACATCCTTTACGTGGGCGCGGGCTTTGGTATCAACAAATACAACGATGCCACTGCGACATGGACGAACCATTTAGGCGGCGTGAGCTTAACCGGTCAATACTTGTTGGCTATCGCGGTCGCGCCAAACAACAGCAACAAGATCTACACCGGCGCCGTTGATGGTCAAGTGTGGATGACGACAAATGCCGGCGCTACGTGGACGCAAATCAACACGGGCGTTACGTCGCTTCCAAATCGCGCGGTGACTTCGATCGCCGTCGATCCCACGAATTCCGACGACATCCTTGTCGGACTGTCAGGCACTGGCAGTGGCCACCTGTTCCGCTGCACCAACCCCAATGGAGGAGCGGCAAGAACTTGGACCGACGTAAGTGGTTCAAGCTCGGCGCTTCCAGACATTCCTCTCGATAGCATCGCTCGGGATCCTCAAGTTCCCGGCTCGTGGTTCGTTGGAACCGATGCCGGAGTGATGATGACTTCGGACTCCGGAGCGACTTGGCAGAATGCCTCGAACCCTCTTGGCCTGCCGAACGTCCACACGAACTTTTTGAAGATTCGTGCGAGCGACCGCATGATGTACGCGGCAACGTGGGGAAGAGGAGTTTGGAGAATCCAGCTGCCGTTCCCAAGCATCGTGGCCGGCGTGTCCGCAAGCCCGAACCCCGTGACAGGTGGTAACAACTCCACCGGAACCGTAACCCTGTGGCAGAACGCGCCTACAGGTGGAACGGTCGTAAACCTTTCGAGCAACAACCCGGCCGCCGTCGTTCCCGCAACGGTGACTGTGCCTGCCGGCTCGAAGACGGTTACGTTCCCGATCACAACGGCTAACTCGACCTATTCGGCAATTAGCGCGACGATCACTGAGAGTCTCGCTTCCGATCCGAATCACAGCGTGAACCTGTCGGTCACGCCTAACAACCGTGCCCAGTTCATCAGCCAAACCGTGCCATCGACGATGACGGCTGGCCAGAGCTACGCGGTCACGCTTCAGTACAAAAACATTGGAACCACGACCTGGGATGCTGCGCATCTGTACAGGCTGGTCAGCCAAAATCCAGGTGGCAACACCACGTGGGGAATGAACCGCATTCCTCTCACGAATGCACCGGTAGCTCCTGGCGCAACGGGAACGTTCTCCGCAACGGTCATCGCACCGGCAAACACGGGTAGTTACAACTTCCAGTGGATTCCGATCCAGGACTCGATCCCGGCGGGCTTTGGCCAGCTTTCGACTAACGTCTCGGTCGCTGTAACGAAGGTGGCTGATGCGGCGCGCTTCATCTCCAAGACGGGCGCAACAACCGTGTATGCAGGTGCGGACTTCTTCTCGACAAACACGATGATGAACGTCGGCACCAACACATGGAAAACATCGACCTTCTATTCGATGATGTCGATCAATCCTGTTAACAACGTTACGTGGGGAGCGAATCGCATTCCGATTCCAACCAACGTTACGCAAGTCTTGCCGGGTGCTCAAGTGACATTCAGCAAGCAGGTCACCGCACCCATCACGCCGGGCACGTATACGATGCAATGGCAAGTGGATCGAGGTGGCACGCCGTTTGGTGACACGACGCCGTTGATCACGATGAGTGTCGTAGCCGGACCCGACAACGCTCAGTTCGTAACGAGAACTGTATTCCCAACGAGTATCGCTCCAAGCGGAACGTTCCCGGCGACCTTCACGATGAAGAACCTCGGAACCGCAGCTTGGAATGCCGCAAATTACAGCCTCGTTTCAATCGGCTCCAATAACTTTGGAGTTGCCTCGATTGCGGCGGGTGCGGTTGCCTCGAATGCGAACGGGACATTCACTGGAAACTTCACGGCTCCCGCAACGCCGGGAACGTACACGTTTCAGTACCGCATGCAGCACACGGCGACGAAGTTTGGCCAGGCAACGCCTAGCTACACGATCGTGGTCAGTGCGGATGCCGCGCAATACATCTCGCGAACAGGTGCGACCACCGTGTTCGCGGGCGCTGACTTCTACTCGACCTACACGATGAAGAACACGGGTAGCACGACATGGACTTCCGCAGCCGGCTATTACTTGAGCATCTCCCCAACGACTGATACGAAGTGGACAGCCACCCGAATCAACGTGCCGGGCTCGATCGCTCCGGGCGCAAATCTAGCGAATGCCGCTCTGTGCAGCGCTCCAATCACGCCAGGCACTTACACGATGCAATGGCAAATGATGAAGAACGCCGTGCCGTTTGGTGAGTTGACTCCGCTCGCGAGCATCGTCGTGGTGGCCGGTGCGGATAACGCTCAGTTCGTCACCCAGTCCGGCTTCCCAGCGACGATCGTTCACGGGCAAACCTTCACGGGCTCGGTCACGATGAAGAACATCGGAACTGGCTCATGGGCTGCTGGAACGCATAGCTTGGCGACGATCGCCACCAACACCTTTGGTGTTGCGAGCATCGCTTCCGGCTCGGTCGCTCCGAACGCGAACGGCGTGTTCAGCACGACCTTCACCGCACCGGCAACTCCTGGCACTTACAAGCTGCAGTTCCGCATGCAGCACACTGCCACGAAGTTCGGACAAGCCTCCACCCAGGTGACCATCACCGTCACTTAAGAAACCCAAAGAAAAGCCACGCCTTGCAAAGGCGTGGCTTTTTCTTTGCCCAAATGCTCCTGCCGCAGCACCCAAAAACACCGGATTTCCAGAGAAAATCGCCTGCTACCCGAGAATCGCAACATCCAGGCTCCCAGCAGACGGCACGAACGATATACAATCTCTGTGAGCGCTCCGCGTTGAGCGTTCTTTTCTGTTCTCTGTGGGAGGAGATGTGAACCTGTTTCGTTCGTCTTTATCAGCCGTCCTTGCCTTGGGCCTGTCCGCCACTACGTTGGCTCAAAGTTGGCAGCACCTGGCTAACCAGCCACCTTTCGCCGCCAGCCTGCCCGTCCTCATGATGGACGGAACCGTTCTCGTTCACGATATCGAGAGCCCCAACTGGTGGAAGTTCACGCCAGACATCAATGGCGATTACATCCAAGGCACCTGGTCACAGATGGCCTCTCTTCCCGATGGCTATACGCCTCTGTACTACGCATCGGCAGTCCTGCCCGACGGCCGTTTCGTCGTTCAAGGCGGCGAATACAACGGCGGTCCTCCGGTCTGGACCAACAAGGGAGCGATCTACGATCCGATAGCCAACACATGGACTTCCTTGGCACCCCCGAGCGGTTGGTCGAATATCGGCGACGCCCAATGCACGGTCCTTCCCGACGGAACCCTGGTCATGGCGAATCCATTCGATACACGAATGGCTGCGTTTGATCCGCTCACTCTCACTTGGTCGAATATCTCAAACACGAACACCAAGAACGATCGCCACGACGAAGAAGGTTGGACTCTCCTCCCTGACGGAACCATCTTCACCGTCGATTGCGTGAACATCGGCCACTCCGAGAAATACATTCCCTGGACGGGCGACTGGGTCGATGGCGGAGACGTTCCCGTCCAACTCCCCGACGAAGACTCAGAAGAAATGGGACCGCAAGTTCTCATGTTCGACGGACGAGTGATGTGCTTCGGCGCCACCGGTCACAATGCGATTTACACTCCCGCCGCAAATCCCACTGATGCCGGCACCTTTACAGTTGCTCCCGACTTTCCCGTCGAAGAAACAACAGGTCTGCTTTATGACATCGCGGACGGTCCTGCCGTCCTGCTCACCAACGGAAAAATTCTTTGCTTTGCGAGCCCAGGCGTTTTCAACGCCCCAGGAGCATTCTTCGAATTCGATGGAACGGACCTCACCATGGTCCCGAACAACGACAACGGCGCAAGCGAACCATCATTTGTTGGCAACTTCCTAATGTTGCCCAGCGGTCAAGTGATGTTCACCGACTTCAGCGGGAACATCGAAGTCTATTCGTCGAGCGGCGGACCAAACGACGCGTGGCGACCCACCATCACCAGCGTTCCCCCGATCGTGGGGCCGAACAGCACGTATCTCATCACGGGTACCCAGTTCAACGGCTTCTCCCAAACGAACTGCTACGGCGACGACTGGGGCAACGCTTCGAACTACCCGCTCGTGAGAATCACAAATATCGAGACAGGACATGTGTTCTATTGCCGCACCGCGAATCCAAGCACGATGGCGGTCGCGACGAACAACGTTCCCGTCTCGACCAACTTCACGGTTCCAGACAACATTGAATCAGGCGACTCGATCGTCGAAGTTGTAGCGAACGGAATCGCAAGTGCACCCACTGCCGTCACCGTCGTGCCGTTCGTCACGAAGGATTTCACGACCTCATCGAATCTCGCTTTTGGAGATGGCTCGTTCACCGGCACTGTCATCCTTTCGGGACCTGCTATCCCCGGCGGAGTAACCGTCAACATCAGTTCGGATGACCCGTCGTTGATTCCTCCTCCGAACGTCACCGTTCCGGAAGGAGCAGATCATGTCGACTTCCCAATCACCGTCGTGAATAACACGTACGGTGTGTTCCACGCCACCCTCACGGAAACTTATAACGCTGATCCGAGCCACTCGGTCAACGTTGCGGTCTATCCTGCAAACAAAGCTACCTTCGTCAGTCAGAGCGTTCCCAGCTCGATGATCGCTGGCCACGACTACTCCGTCACCCTGCAGTACAAGAACACGAGCAACCTCACATGGGATGCTGCGCACTTCTACAAGCTGCAAAGTCGAAACGCGACAAACAATACAAACTTCGGCACCAATCGTTTGTTCCTCACGAATGCACCTGTTCCGCCCGGAGGTACCGGCGTCTTCTCCGCAACGGTTTCCCCGCTCGTGGATTCGGGCGTCTATCCGTTCCAGTGGCTCCCGATTGAGGATGCCATTGGCGCGGGCTTTGGACAGCTTTCTCCATCGGTGAATGTGAACGTGACACGCTTCACAAATGATGCGAAATACATTTCGCAGACGATCCCCGCGACGGTAAGTGCGGGCAATGACTTCACGGTGCCGATTACGATGAAGAACGTTGGCGCTTCTACTTGGTCGGCTGCGTCCGGTTATCAGCTGTCCAGTATCAACCCGACGGGTAACACGCTTTGGCGAATTCCAAGGATGAACTTGCCAACCAATGTTGCCAAAAACTTGTCGGCCAACTTTTCTGGAATTTGCACGGCGCCCATAACCCCGGGCGATTACCCCATGCAGTGGCAGATGACCCTTAACGGGACGCCGTTTGGTGCGCAAACTCCGAACGTGGTGATCCATGTCGTTACCGGCCCCGATAACGCACTGTTTAGCGGCCAAAGCGTCCTGAAGAGTGTCGGCCCGGGCGTGTCTTTCAGTGCGACGATCCAGATGAAGAACATTGGAACTGGCGCTTGGGACAGCAACTACTCGCTCGTGCCGATCGGCTCCAGCAAGTTTGGGGTGAATAAGATCGCAGCACCAATAACGTCGCCTAATGCGACGGGCCTCTTCCTTCCCACCTTCACCGCGCCACTGACCCCTGGCACATACACGTTCCAGTGGCGAATGTCGCACAACGGAAATCAGTTCGGACAATCGTCGCAATCGGTCACGATCGTCGTCAGCACGGACGCGGCCCAGTACGTATCGCGTACCGGCTCCACAACGGTCACCGCAGGCGCGGACTTCACGCCGGCCTACACGATGCGAAATACGGGAGTTTCAACCTGGAAGCAGTCCACGGGATTTGCTCTCCTCTCGATGGATCCTCAGAACAACACGATCTGGGGCACCAATCGACTGTTGATTCCGAGCAGCGCAACCGTTACGACCAACACGAGCGTAATCTGCAGCAACACCTGCACCGCGCCCATCGTGCCTGGCTCGTATCCGATGCAATGGCAGATGTCGAAGAACGGCGTTCCTTTCGGCGAACTGACCCCGATCCAAACGATCACCGTCGTCGCCGCTGCGGATAATGCCCAGTTCATCACCCAGTCGGTGCCAACTTTGGTGACGCACGGTGCGACATTCAATGCATCGATCACGATGAAGAACGTCGGAACGACAACGTGGGATAACACCTACACGCTCGTCCCGATCGGCCAGAGCTCATTCGGAATCGCCAGCATCTCCGGCGCGACTACCGCGCCAAACGGCAACAAGGTGTTCTCTGCGACGTTCACCGCGCCTGTATCCAAAGGGAACTTCAAGTTCCAAATGAGGATGAAACACAATGGCGTGTTCTTTGGACAACCGTCCACATCGGTTACGATCACCATCAACTAAACCAAAGAATCGGGCCGGATCGACAAGTATCGATCCGGCCCGTTCTGTTTTGTGGGGGTTGCGGTTAACGGCAAACGAACTGATAGTAGCGTTCGCCGCGAATGGTGACAAGCTGTCGGTCATACCTTCGGCCATTTCGGACGAAGTAAGGATGATCGAAGTATTCGGCCCGCAACCTGCGCTCCCGATCCCGGCTGTGTCGATCGGAGTCGTAGCGCGATAGGGAATAGAGCGCTCCGGCGCCACCGATAAACGTTAGCGTGTCGTCGTGCTCCAATAGACCAATAACCGCGATAAGTCCTGCAGCCTCGGCGATGGATCGCCACTCGTCGCGGCTGCCGCTGTTTCGATAGCCGTAGTCGTAGTTGTTGCCGTATCCGTAGTTCGGATAGTTGTTGTAGGTTGGATAGCGATTGACGATCACTGGTCGGCGATAGCGACGATCGTCTCGATCATGATCGTTTCGCCAATCATCTCGATCGTGATCATTGCGCCATCGATCGTCGCGATCATGATCGCGATCTCGATCCGAGCGGCTCGTTGGATGTTTCCACCAATTGCTGTCGTGGTCTCGGTCGTTGTCGTGATCTCTGTCGCGGCTGTTGCTTCCGTTCCAGACATTGCGATCTCGGTCGCGACGATTTTGGTCTTCGCGCTTAACCGAATCGCGATCGCGATTTCGTGAGGAAGAATTGTCGCGACGGCTGTTACGGTCGCGGCTCTGAGCTGATGCGAGGGATGGGGCGAGAACCATGCCGCCCACCATCACCGCCATCAGGGCCGATGTAAGAAGGTTACGTGATTTCATGATGATTCCTTTTCTATTTGGTTCTACGCCCGGCATAGAACTCTATCTGCACTAACGAATGAGCAGAGGATCGGTATCACAAATTTGATTGCGATACGAAAAGAAAAGGTTGTTACCTCCAAAAAGTGGAGGTAACTGAACAATTAGAAATCGAGATCGTAAAGCTTACGATCCGCTGAGCCGATCTGCCACGGAGCGCCGGATCATGGCATCCGCAATTTCATCTCCGGTGGGCTTGTAGGTCCCCGCCTCGATGCGAGCCTTGAGCTCTGCAATCATCTCTTCACGATCAGGCATTTCGAGCACTTCTTTCGTCACCTGCTGTATCAAGTCCGCGTTTTCGCGCTTCAGCTCGGAAACACGCTCGTGTCGGATGATGTCCTCGACGACCGAGTACTCGCCACTCAGGATCTTCTTAATTTCGGTATCCGATATTCGCATGTGTAGGTTCCGTCCTCAATCGTATGACTGCATCCCTATTGTAGAGTCTCCCGGTCGCTCAAAAAGCCCGTGTTCTTGCGATTGGGACCGCAAGCAGCGACGGTAGACTGTAAAGATGCCGCGCAGAGGGGTGGATGAATGGTTTTGGACGGTCAACGACCTCCAGAGACTGCAGGCCGAAATGACGCAATCCCGACCCGGTGTTGCGAGCGGCAAGTGCTGGGAGCCGCGGATCGACCTGATTGAAGAGGAAACGAGATTCATCATTAAAGCGGAAATTGCGGGCGTGCGTGGAGAGGACATTCAACTGATCTATCTTCCAGAGCGCAACAGCATTGTGATCCGAGGTATCCGCGCCGATGACGCACCCACACAAGGTCGAAGATTTCACCAGCTCGAGATACCTTCTGGAGAATTCGCAAGAGAAGTATCGTTGCCCGAAGTGCCTCTCGATTTTCAAAATATGCGCGCCCAGTATAAGAAGGGCTTTTTGTTTGTCATGATCCCCAAGGCAGATACCATCGTCATCACGAGGACGATCACATTTCAAGGTCCATAAATGCCAGAGGTTAAGCTGCCCATCGAAGAAGAGCCGCCGCAAATCAGCGAAGGCGAACCAATTATTCAGGATGAAGGTGAAGGCGATCATCGGCCCGTCGTGCCGGATGTCATCAACATTCTTCCCCTACGCGATTCCGTCATCTATCCGATGCTCATCGCGCCGCTCAGCGTATCGCGCGAATCCAGCGTTCAACTGATCGATGAAAGCGTAACCGGAAACAACCGCGTCATCGGTGTCATCGCCCAACGACGCCCTCAAGACGAATCGCCAACATTCGACGACGTTTACGAATATGGCTGCGCCGTAATTATTCGTACCCTCGTCAAGATGCCCGATGCGGTCCGCCTAATCGTGCAAGGCGTTTCCCGATTCCGTATCGTCGAGCACATCCACGAGACCCCTTACTTGCGCGCTCGCATCGAGGTCATCGAAGAGTCCGCTGTGCCGCCAGAGAAGGCTGAGGAACTGGAAGCGCTACGTCGTTCTGTCGCCGCCCTGTTCGAACAAGCCATCCGACTCTCTCCTCAACTGCCGGATGAGCTGCGAACCCTTACTCAGGCTGTACAAGAAACAAATGTGATGGCGGATCTCGTCGCCGCCCACATGACATTCAGTGTCGAGGACAAGCAAAAAATCCTCGAGACGACGAACGTTGAGACCCGCCTCCGGCTTCTCCTCGAACTCCTTAGCCGCGAGGTTCGAGTTCTCGAGTTGACGTCAAAAGTTCAATCGGAGGTCAACACCGAGCTCACCAGAACGCAACGCGAATATTATCTTCGCGAACAATTAAAAGCCATTCAGCGCGAACTCGGCGAATCCGACGACCGAAGCGAAGAGCTCGATGATCTCAAAGAAAAGATCGATAAAGCGGCGTTGCCCGAAGATGCTCTAAAGGAAGTCAATCGCGAATACGATCGCCTGCGGCGAATGAATCCGGGATCGCCGGAATATACGGTCGCCCGTACGTACATTGATTGGATGATCTCGCTGCCTTGGAACATAGCGACCGAGGACAACCTGGACTTGAAAGAGGTCAAGAAAGTTCTCGATCGCGACCACTCCGGCCTAGACAAAATCAAAGAACGAATTCTCGAATTCCTTGCCGTCCGTAAAGTGAAGAAGGTCGGGCGAATTCGTCAGCCTATTCTTTGCTTTGTTGGCCCGCCTGGCGTCGGCAAGACGTCATTGGGGCGAAGCATTGCCCATTCGCTTGGGCGAAAGTTTGGAAGAATTTCACTCGGTGGAATGCGAGACGAAGCTGAGATTCGTGGCCATCGCAGAACATACATTGGCGCCCTCCCCGGCCAGATCATTCAAAGTCTGAGACGGTGCGGTTCGAACAATCCGGTCATGATGCTCGATGAGATCGATAAGCTCGGCTCAGATTTCCGAGGCGACCCTTCGTCCGCTCTTTTAGAAGTTTTGGATCCGGAGCAAAACGGAAGTTTTCGTGACCACTATCTCGATGCAACATTTGACTTAAGTCGCGTGTTCTTCATCACCACCGCGAATCGCCTCGATACAATTCCTCCTCCCCTGCTAGATCGCATGGAAGTGATCGAACTCGGTGGATACACTGAAGAGGAAAAAATTGAAATTGCCGTGCGCCACTTGATTCCCAAGCAGGTGGAAGAGCATGGACTTACCGATGAGCAAATCATTTTCCGAGAAGACTCCGTCAAGCGCCTCATCCGAAATTACACACGGGAAGCCGGTGTCCGAAATCTTGAAAGAGAAATCGGCAGCGTAGTCCGTAAAGCAACTCGTTATTTCGCAGAAGGGCGTAAACGCTTGGTGACCGTAACCCCTAGATTTCTAGAAGAAGCTTTGGGGGCGCCACGCTTCCTCCGCGAAGAAGTCTTGGAGCGCGAGCTTCCTCCTGGCACCGCGGTTGGACTTGCCTGGACGCCCGTCGGCGGTGACGTCCTCTTCGTCGAGACCGCGCGTATCTCCAGCGGTAAGAGTGGCCTCACTCTGACCGGACAGTTGGGCGATGTCATGAAGGAAAGCGTTTCCGCTGCGTTGACTTACGTGCGCAGCAACGCCAAGCGAATCGGCATCGACCCTACGGATTTTGAGAAGAGTGAAATCCACGTGCACGTTCCTGCGGGAGCCGTACCCAAAGACGGCCCGAGCGCTGGCGTCACGATGATGACCGCGATTGCCTCGCTGTTTTCTGGCCGACCCGTTCGATCCAGGCTCGCGATGACGGGAGAGTTGACCCTAACCGGACAAGTGTTGCCTGTCGGCGGAATCAAGGAAAAGGTGCTGGCCGCCTATCGTGCCGGAGTCCTCATCTTGATCCTGCCGGACCAAAACGAGAAGGACTTCAAAGAGGACGTCGCCCCCGAAATCCGCGAAAAAATGACAGTACATTTCGTGAAGCGGGCCGACCAGGTGCTTAGACTGGCCCTTGAACCTACTTCGCCAAGCAATAAAGCTGAACGAGTCCTAAAAAAGCCCAAAACAAAACCGAAATCAAAGTAAGGGTTTGTAAAGGGTGCTAACGGCTATCCATCCAAGACACGATTGCGCCTGGTTCAAGGTCGTGGTCGCGTGGTCTGCGTTTGTCGGCCCGCTCCCATTGGTTCAGGGATGCGGAAGCGGTAATCAAGGGGAGCGAAAGTAGAAATGCCTCGCTCTCTCAAGTCGCAGGTTCAGGCTCTCAGCGTTCTTCCCATTCTGGGGCTTGCGGCTGTCGCCATCGGCGTATCCGGCTACCTTACGCATCTGCACGTCGACGAAGAGGCCTATCGCAAACTGCAAGAAGTCTCCCATTTGCTCCAAAGCAAAATCAAAGGCGATCAGGAATCACTCACCGCGCAGTCGCAGCTGATCGCTGAGAAACTTTCCGTCAAAGCATTTTCTGCCCGGCACAAGTATCACGACATCCGTCAGGTTCTCATCCCGTTTGTAAAGCGTAATCCGCACAACACGTTGCTCATTGCAAACGATACAGGACATGTGACTGAATCAGTCGGCAGTATTCCCGCATACAAATCCAGTCAGGACCTCGTAGCCCTGATAAGCACGGCTTTGCACGGAACTGCTAAGGCAAAGATCATCTTTCTCAACGGCAGACTGTATGTTGCCGCCTCTGCCCCTATCTTCAATGCGAAAGCCGTCACTGGCGTAATAGTGAACGCCAAGCCAATTGGAGATGGAACGGCAAGAGAAATTCGAGACTCTACTTCCGCGGACGTAGCTCTGCTTGTCAAAGGGCACGTCGTGGGATCTACCACTTCAACTCCCTTGGGCAAACATGAGCCGGGAGGGATTTGGCAAACAACGATCAATCGGGCCAATTTCGTTGCTCTTGAACAGCCAGTTCCCGATGCCGATCCAATGATTGGAGCAACCGTCGTCGCCTATCGAAGCTACGACGAATTAGCGCGACCCTTCCGCTCGTTCGGAACAGACTTCGTACCCGTCTTGATTGTTTCCCTGGCGCTCGCCGCCTTGATCGCACGACTCTTTGCCGCAAGCCTTTCCAAGCCGCTGGATAACCTCGTCGTCCATGCACAAAAGGTCCGAGATGGCGAATGGCCGGAGCCACTCACGGCGAAGCGTGACGACGAAATCGGATTTCTTATCTCTGTCTTCAATGATATGACCGCAACTCTCCGCGCGAATCAAGAGCGAATGATGAGCATTGTCGACACGGATCCCCTTACCGAGCTGGACAATCATCGGCGGTTCAAGGAGAGAATGGACCAGGAGGTTTTCCGATCTTGCATGGCCCACAATTCACTGGTCCTTGCCCTGATCGACTTTGACAACTTCAACGATTTCAACTCGAAGAACGGCCATGCGGCGGGTGATGAAGCGCTCAAAAAGATGGGCCGCCTCCTGAGTCAGGTAGCCCCCGATGTCGCCTTCCTAGCCCGATACGGAGGGGAAGAGTTTGCCGTCCTGCTCCCTCTCGCCAGCTTAGAGGACGGGGAAGCTCTCCTAACCCGATTACAGGAATTAGTCAAAGCTGAGTTCGGAAATATCCTAACGTTTAGCGCTGGCCTAGCCGATATGACTAGCGGGGTTTCGAACGGCAGCGGTTTGGCCCTATCTGCAGAAATGGCTCTGAGCCAGGCAAAACACATGGGCCGAAATC
>Ga0068865_100001746_pt1 | contig 12763 bp, 11 predicted proteins | sample KBSMisM12_FD_75293 | JGI IMG/M metagenome (GOLD analysis project Ga0068865, IMG submission 75293) | Miscanthus rhizosphere microbial communities from Kellogg Biological Station, Michigan, USA - KBS Miscanthus M1-2 | ecosystem: Host-associated > Plants > Roots > Rhizosphere > Soil ...
GCAGATCTGGGCGACCGGTGACCAAGATGACTGGCAGCCCGGGCCTCGCTGCCTGAACGGCTCGCGCGAGCTCTAAACCATCCATGACGGGCATCGCGACATCCGAGATCAGGCAGTCAATGTCCGGGAATTCATCATCCTCGAGCAACGCCGTGGCAGTAGAAAACAGGCGTACTTCATAGTCGGCAGACTTCAGTAGGCTTTCGATCGACTGCAGCATCCCAGGATCATCGTCGACCACGGCAATGACAGAGCGGCGAGGATGGTCGGTCATGGCCACGCAGGCATTCTGGCAGATCGATGCGCGGCCGTCTGTAACAGAAAGATGTGATAGCGCCTGGAGGAGCCATCGCCCGAGAATGCGTCGAGGTCTTGCGCCATGTTGCACGCCACTCCCATCGTATTCGTCGTTGACGACGACATCTCGGTGCGCAACTCTCTGGAGTCATTGATCGACTCAGCAGGTTGGCAGCCGGAGACTTTTCCATCCGCGCAGGCGTTTCTCCACCGTCCCAGGGTCGTCGGGCCGAGTTGCCTGATACTCGACGTGAGTCTTCCAGACCTCGATGGCCTCGAACTACAGAAGCGCGTGGCTTCTGACCGGACTGACATGCCCATCATCTTCATCTCGGGCTGTGGCGACGTCCCTATGACAGTGAGGGCCATGAAAGCCGGAGCCGTCGAGTTTCTGACGAAACCCTTGGCGGGTGACGTCCTCGTGGGCGCCATCCAGCAGGCCATCGAGCGGAGTCGAAGCACGCTCGATCGCGAGGCCGCGCTACGCGAGCTGCGCGACCGTCACGCCTCACTCAGCCAACGCGAACGGCAGGTCATGGCATTGGTCGTATCCGGCCTGCTGAACAAACAAGTCGGAGGCGAGCTCGGCATCAGCGAGATTACGGTCAAGGCGCACAGAGGCCAGGTGATGCGCAAGATGAAGGCTGACTCGCTTCCTGACTTGGTGGTGATGGCCGCGCGCCTCGATCCGCGGTCCGCGCCGAGGCACTGACGCGACGGCGGCGTCACGGCTCCCCGCTCGGCCACCCTCGCCGTCGCGGTGTCACGATGGGCTCAGGTGCTTACGGATGATGTGACATCTGCGTTGACGGTAAAGTGGAATACTGCGCCCTGCGGAATATTGGGAGTCACCCACAACCGCCCATCGTGGGCCTCAACAATTGAGCGGCAAATCGCCAGGCCCATTCCCATGCCGTCAGGCTTTGTCGTGAACAACGGATTGAATATGCGATTCATGTCGAGCGGATCGATCCCCCGCCCGGTATCAGCAACGGTGACCAGCACTCCTCCTTCGTTGGATGCCTCGGATCTCACGCTGAGAACGCGCGGCTCGTCTTTTGTCGCCATTGCGTGAATCGCGTTCGCGATCAAATTCAGCAACACTTGCTGTAGCTGGACTCGGTCGCCGTGAACCGCCGGCAGTTGGGCGGCCGGCGCCGTTTGCACCGCTATCTTGTGTTTACGCAGATCGTCCTGTTCGAACGTCAGTGCCTCCTGAATGATCGCGTTGACGTCCAGCGGGCTCTTTTCGCGGACACTGTTCTTGAACGTCGCGCGAACGCCTTCAATCACCTGGTCCGCACGATGGCCGTCGGCGGCAATACGCCTTAAAGAGTCCATCGCCTTGTCAAGGTCCGGGATGGAGCGATCAAGAAAACGCAGGCCGGCATCTGCACTCGTAACGATGGCACTTAAAGGCTGCCTGACCTCATGAGCAATGGCTGCGGCGACGGCGTCACCGGTGAGCAGACGCGCCTCGCGCTCACGACGCTGGGCGTTGACCGCCAGAAGCAATCGGACATAGAGGGTCGTTATTTCGTAGAGCAGAACAACGAGAACCACGCTACTGGCGAAGATGTCGATGGCGCGAAACGCATACCAGCTGATACTGAAGCGCGCCGGATTGGGCCAGAAGCTCAATGGCACCTCGATCACGAACAGGGACATCACGACCATCAGCCACAGATCAAGCAGTGAGCGTCGCCGAAACCACAGCACCATGACGGCGACGCAACTCACCACCAACACTGGGCCGCCGACATAGTACGGATACAGCCTGCTCGCACCGAATTCGTCAAAGACGCTCTTTGGCAGAGTATGACTCGCCAACCTATTTAGAAGCACCGCGCCAACGACGAGGCTGGCCGCCAGGCCGATGCTCATGCCGACGGTCGCTGGCACCGTGCCACGACCGTATGTTCGGGCGCCGTCGGCATCCTTCAACAGTGCATAGCCGATGACAAAGCTCGGGAAACCAGTACGCCACAGAATGAAGAACCATGCCGTACTCAACGGACCATCGATTACTCCGGTAGCGGCGAATAAGCCTGGAAACGTTAACAGATAGGGAACCAGAACAAGCGCCGTGAAGCCATATCCAATTGCAATGACGAGGATGGCACGCGACCGCATGATGACGAATTGCGTGAATAGGAGAATGGCAGTGATGGCATCGGTCGCGATCATTGTCGTCACGTAAATCGGCAGAAAGGCCGGGACCGGTGACGTCCGCAAGTGCGAGAGCGGTCCGGTGACGACGACAATGACGGCCAACAGGCCGAGCAAGACGACGAGAGCCAGCCGTTTCTGTTCCTTGCTCGGCGGCAGACTCGAGAGAATAAACGGCTGGACCTCGGGCCCAACGGCGTTCGCGTCTGGCATTAGATCGACCCTTGGTAGCGGTTGAAAGACACTGCGCGTGCCGAATCGCCTTGCTGCGATCCGGTTGCTCAACGGCCCATTATCAACTGAATACCGGCTTCGCGGGACGGACCGGGTCGGCCGCCGAACGCCACCGGCGATGCGCCGAAGGCCGCGGTGATGTAGTCAGTGTTCGTGAGGTTCCGGGCGTAGACGTTGATGGCCCACCGGCGATTGCTCGGACCGAATTCGCCTCGGGCTCCCAGCAGGCCGTACGGAAGCTGGCGCTGGATCGTGTCATTGAAGGGTGTGTAGAAGACCGTCGATTGCGCAGTTGCGTCCGCGGTAATCGTCATGCGTGTCGAGCGGCCAACGTTGCCGGTCCATTCGAGCCACAGACGGCCGGACCACTCTGGCGCGTTGTTCAACCGCTTGCCGGCGACGTCGCCGGTGACGCCTCCGATCCCAACCGCGATGTAGCGATCGTAGGTGGCGTCCAACCACGCCAGATGCCCTCCGGCTTCGAGGCCGCCGCCGATGCGGCTGCTTGGCTCGACCTCCAAACCCCGAATTGTCGCCGCCGCAGCATTGCTGATGTCGAACACACCGATGCCAATTGGTGTCTGCACCTGAAGATTCGTATAGTCCATCTGAAATGCGGACACATTGATGCGGGCGCGCCCGTTCATCAACATCGTCTTCATGCCGGCTTCGTAATTCCAGGCCCATTCGGGCGCGAAGCCACGACCTGGTTGGGTCGACGACAGATTGAACCCTCCGCTCTTGAATCCACGCGTCGCCGAGACGTATGTCATGGCATCGTGCGGCAACTTCATCGCGATCGCGAACCTCGGCGTCCATGCTGTGTGCGCGATGGAATCGGTATAGGCATACGTCGAGCCGGCGAGGGGTGCCATGGGCCCATCCAGGCCATGGAGCCCTCCGCTGTTCTCGATATCTTTCTGTTCGCGCGTGTAACGAAGCCCGACAGTCCCCGACAGCCTTGGTGCCAATTGGATGGTGGTTTCACCGAAGACCGCACGGCTCGTGGCGTTGACGTGAGGATCGAGCTGTACTTGGGTTCTCGACGCATTTTGATCGACCCACACGCTTTGATGGTCGAATTCATTGAATACGAAGAGGCCGCCGACCCAGGTCGTCCTACGGTGGCGTTGGGATACCGTTAGCTCCTCGGACCATTGGTGTTGCCATTCGTGAATGCGCGACACCAGCAGATCGAGCTCAGACACGTCGGCGTCGGAAACGTACTGATTATTCAGCCTGCGAAAACCGGTGATGCTGATCAGCGTGGTCGACTGCGTCAATTGAGAAGTTACCCGTGCCATTGCACCGGACTGACGGACACCGCTCGAGTTAACGGTCGACAGACGAACATCGCGCGGTTCGGCAGGGTTGTCGACGGTGAACCCAGGCTTGATACTCAAAATCTTGTGATTCGACAGAATGCGTCCCGCTTGATCGCTGAGGTCGGTCGACAGCACCACGTCAGACCGGGGATTAAGAACGACACGGAGTTGGCCGCGCGCGGAGGTAAGGTCGTCGCCACCGAGCGGCAGCTCCGGATGATTGAGATCGCGCACGTAGCCATCGCGTACTCCTCGAGCGAAGGCGAGGCTCCCCATCACCCGGTCGGGTTTCAGCGCCCCACCGAGACGCGCTTCTGCACGCCGTTCAGCCAGATTGCCGACTGTGACGCGCGCCAGGGCCTCGAAGTCGTTGCTCGGCGCCTTCGTGATCAGGTTCACGGCGCCGCCCAGAGCATTACGACCGTACAGCGTTCCCTGCGGCCCCCGCACGACCTCGATGCGCTCGACATCGAGGAAGTCAGTGAACGCCATCGCCGGCCTGGCGAGGTATACGCCATCCAGATACATCGCCGAGCTCGGATCGGCGCCGGCAAATACGGCATTGGTGCCGATTCCACGGATCGATAGCTGGCCGAACGTGGTGTTCTGCGTGAACGTGACCGAAGGTGTTTGCGCCGCGGCTTCGTCGATCGTACGAAGGGCGAATCGAGACAAAGCGCTGGACGAGATGGTGCTGATCGCCAATGGAGACGACTGCACGTTGGTCGTGCCCGTTTTCGCTGCCGTCACGACCGTCTGTTCGAGCGACGCGACGATCATGGTCAGCGAGACAGAAATGGTCTTGCCGGATTCGATGCGAATCGCGCGACGAATGGACTCAAAGCCACCGAGCGCCGCTTCCAGTTCGTACTCGCCTGGTGGCAAATCGCGAAACTCGAACCGACCCGCGGCATCCGATTCGCGGTCACGAACGACGGGGCCGCGAACGTCCAGGGCCACGTTCACAAGCGCGCCGCCCGTCTGGTCGAATAGCGACCCCGCGAGCGTCCCGGCCGGCTGCGCGAATGCCGCGCCTGACGCTGCCAGAATCGCGAGGACGATCGTGAGAAGCGCGATCGCGATCGGATGAGCTCGCACTGCGCCAGTATAAAACGTGGTGACGAGAGGGACCACGCTGCGGCACGACTACTGGCATGAAGAACTGCGTCAGGTTTGTGCAGGACTGTTCGCCCTGTTTGGTGCTGTATTTCACTACAACGGACATCAGGTCCGCCGCAGTTTGCCTCCAGCCGCTCGACCGCGGGAATGTGACGGAGGACGGATTAACGGCTCGATCAAAGCCCCGCCAAGGATTGCGAAACACACAATCTCGTACGGACCGATTCGACTCGGCGGTCGACAGTGCCATTCGGTTGAATTATTGAACGCGCGCAGACGTTAGGATCGCGAGGCCATGTCGAAATGCCCCAACTGCTCCGCCGAACTCAGGCATGAGTACTGTTCCGACTGCGGTCAGCGGTTGATCCGGCCGGACGACCTGTCGGCGCGGCGTTTCTTCCGCGAACTGTTTGACGAGGTCGCGAACCTCGAACTGAAATTCAAGACCGTGCGAACGCTACGTGGTCTGGCGATGCCGGGCTGGTTGACCGCCGAGTACCTTGAAGGCCGGCGGCAACGGTACCTCACACCGTTCAAGATCTATCTCGTGTGCGCAGCCATCTTTTTTCTGTCGGCCCCACTAGCGGGATTCAATTTAGCCTCGCTTATCGAATCCGATCGATCCGGCACCGTCGGCAGGCTCGCTTCGGCGCGCGTCGCGGACAACGATCCGCGGCGGCCGCTGTTCAACGCGCGTTTCGACGGGCGCGTGCAGTCAGTGTATACAATCGCCGTCGGCATAGAAGCGCTCGTGTTCGCCGCCATGCTTCAACTGCTCTTTCGCAAGCGGCACTGGCCGTACGGCGCGCACTTGGTGTTCGCTCTGCACTTCGTCGCGTTCATGTACCTGCTCACTATCGCTGCGGGCGCTGCCCACAGGGTCGGCCTGTCTACAGATGTCGCTGCCATGGTAGGGTACGCGTTTCTCGTGCTCTATCTCGTCGTCGCGCTGAAACGCGTCTACGCGGAAGCCACAGGATTAATTCTGCTGAAGGCCGGCGCGCTGATGCTTCTCGTCGTCTCTCTCAACGGCCTCGCGAATTTCGTCGCGATCCGCCTCACACTCGCGCTCGCGTGATGGACGTGGAGGACCGGAAGAGCGTGCTCTGCTTTTTGGCGCTGACTTTCGGGATCAGTTCCGTTTTCTGGGGCCGATCATTCGGCGGGGCGCCATTGAACTCCGTCGTCCCGTTCCTGATGTGGACACCGGGCGTGTGCGCAATCGTCACCCAACTCGTATTCAAGCGACCGATTCCGAACCTGGGCTGGCGTTCAGGGCCGCTGCGCTATCTCGCCCTCTCCATCCTGCTTCCACTCATCTACTGCTCGGCGGTCTATGTTCCCGTCTGGATCCTGGGCGCGGGCCGATTCAACGGAAGCTTTCTAGCACGAGCCTTTCCACTGTTGCCCCTCGCGCTCGTCCAGAATGTCTTCTTCGCGCTCGGCGAAGAAATCGGCTGGCGAGGATTCCTCGTACCGGCGCTGTATCGCGTTCGCGGCTTCGCGTGGGCCGGCGTTGCGAGCGGCTTGATCTGGGGCATCTGGCATGTGCCGCTGATCATATTTGGCGGCTACAGCGCAGGCACGCCGGCGTGGTACGCCGTCACGTGTTTCATGATCTCGGTGACGGCCATGTCGGTCACCGTCGCCTGGCTTCGCCTGCGGTCTGGAAGTCTGTGGACCGCCGCGCTCTACCACGGCGCCCACAATCTGACGATCCAGGGAATCTTTGATGGAAGCACCATCGACACCGGCTGGACGAAATGGATCACGACTGAATTCGGCATCGGCCTGACGGTGGCGACGGTCGCCATGAGCTTCTATTTCTGGGGCCGACGCCGAGAACTTCCGAGCGCCACACGCGCATGATCAACAGGCTTGGGTCAACGAAATGTCACAAGGTCGCGGCCGAAGGGCGCACAGGCGTGCCGGATGCACCCGTTGCGGATGGATCAAGAAACCAAACGGTCAGCGTAGCGTCCGCTGCGGAGGCGTTCGGCCTGCTGCAGACGCGTCGTATCGACGTTTTGCTGGCGGATCATGATGCCTAACGTCCCGCGATCACTTACGCTGATCTTGTTGAGGCGGACAGGTCGACGCGAGCGTCCTCAGGGACCGAACGTGAATACATACGCACGCAATCCGGCATCGCTCGAGGACAGCGTCAGGAAATGGCGTCGCCGCGGTGCGCCGACGACGAGGCGGATCATTCCTGAGCGGTCGAAACGCGCTATACCGTCTGTGCCGACATCCACTCCGCGCGCTTCGCCGAAGGGTTTCCATCCAGTAGCACCGAGACGGACGCCCGTCCTGACGGTCCAGGCTGCATGACGAGGTTCACTTCGCCCCCGACGGAGCTCGCCCCTGACGACGACAAAGACCGGCACCGCTGTGTCTCCAACCTCAACGAGCACTTCCCCACGCGTGGTCCTCCGGAGCCGTCCATGGGCCGCCATCCTTGCTACTTGCCCCGATGTCAGCGTCGGAAACACGTGTTCAGGGCGAGTGACGGTAGCAGCGACCGGCGTCGCTGCGGAATCACTGTTGTTCATTGGCTGAACCTTGGAGGCGAGAAAGGGTTTGCGGCGAAATGCGCCGCAGGCTTCGTCGACGGCCCGCGGCGCTGTTCGCGACAGTGTGATCTCGGCCGACCTGGAATTGCGGCGACGCCCATGACCTTCAGTGGCCGTGAGAACGAGGCGCGCCTTTCGCTACGGTGAACGTCACCATTTTGGACTGTCCTGGGAAGACCTCGTGGTTGGCATCCACCAATTCGATCAGAATCTTGTGCGGCCCGGGCGGCATCCCGGCGAGGTCGATCGTATTGACGTTACTCGGGTCCGCCCACCACCAGGGCAAGTCGTCGACATGGACGTGGAGATGTCCGATCCGTGGAGAGGCGCTGAGCGCGCCCTTACCGAACACCGGGAGGATGTGCACGTTCTCTGCTCGCCACTGGATCCAGACGACCCCCTGAGCCAGCAGGTCAGGAAGCGGCGGGTCCACGATCAGTTTGGGTGCCGGTTCGTTCTTGAGTTCGATGTACGGCGTGGCGCCGCGGACTTCCTTCGCACTCCCAGCGGCGGACTTCGCATCGGCGCCGGTTGACGTTTGGGCCGTATCGTTGATTTCCCCAGGTACGGGTCCCGCTCGGCGTGCAGATACCGACGCGAGTGCGAGAACCATCATCGCGGCAAACGCAATGATTCCGGCTCGGACGGCAACGCGGTAGGTCGGTGGTTCGAATGGCGTCATGGTGTCCTCCTGTGAAGTGCATGAAACCAGACGCGCAAATCGGGATCTATCAGACGAAGGTATCGACGACACCTTGGTATCGGTCGCAGTTCTTGCGCGCCTGAGGAGCTTGAGCGATCATCGTTTACTTGGTTGTTACAACCGGGGCATGACCGGACAGATGTATGGTGATGCGCTACTCTGTGCGGACATCGCGCGACGCAAGAACAGAAGCGTGCACCATGACGAAAGACACAGCGCGGTGGTTCATACGATGACGGCGACGGGCCGGGTGGAACTCGTCAACCATCAAATCCTGAAGTATTTCGGCAAGACGCTCGAGGAGCTGAACGATTGGGGAGTGCTCGTACATCCTGATGATCGGTCGCGCGTCATCGATCGTTGGACTCACTCGGTTGCGACGGGCGAGCCGTACGATGCTGAGCATCGAGTGCTCCGCGCTGACGGGACGTACGGCTGGCTTCACTCACGCGGCCTTCCACTGAGGGATATCAGCGGAACATCGTCCGCTGGTACAACTTGCTGACCGACATAGATGAACGCAAGCGCGCCGAGGAGGCTCTGTCGACGAACGAGCGAAATCTCAGGCTCATAATCGACACGATTCCGGCGATGGCATGGTCTGCGCGACCAGATGGAAGCGCCGAGTTCGTAAACGAGCACTACATCGACTTCACCGGCCTCTCGGCCGAACAGGCGAGCGGTTGGGGCTGGACGCGTGCTGTGCACCCTGGGATCTTGACGACCTGACCGCAACGTGGCAGCGCATCTTGGCTTCTGAAGCGCCGGGAGAGGCGGAAGCACGATTGCGCCGGCATCGCCTCTGAAGTTTATTTGCTGGCGGCATGCGCAAGCGCAGACGGCGTCTTGGAGCCGACAATCGCCGGGGCCTCGTGGACGAGCTCGTCGTTCTCGAGGGCCGCCACCATAAAGAGAGCAAAGTCCACGCGACGCGTCATGTTGCTTTCGAGAATGGGATCACCCACGTGCCGGCTCCACACTGGCAGGCCTTGGCTCTCGCCCTCCTCGAGATCGCTCCCCCGCACCACCGTCCACCGCGTGTCGCTTGCAAACACCCTCCGGCACGCCTCGACCTGGTCATCGAGGTCCACGACGCGAGCGAGGCGCGCCAGCCGGCCGACGACATTCACCAGCATTTTGATCTTCCACGAGTACACGTCCTGGCCATCGCGAGTGATGTGCCACCCGCACGAGAACACGAGACGCGCCTCCGGACGTGCGTAGTCGAGTACAGCTTGCGCTGTTCCTGACGCGTACTGGTGGACGCCCATCGGGGCAAGCACGACGAGCACCCCGTCACACCCGGCGACGGCGCGCTTGATGGCCTCGCGGTCGTTCGTCGCCCCCGGTATGACCGTGATGCGCTCCTTGAAGGCATCGAGCTTTTCCACGCTGGCGTCGCGGCACACGCCGACCACCTCGTAGCCGCGATCCAGGGCGTGCTGCACCATGTACTGCCCGAGCTTTCCGGAAGCCCCAACGATGCAGACCTTCCTCACTTGCGCAAGTCTACTCTTGGTCGACGAGCGGCCGCTCAAAACCTCGACGAATATCGAGGTTTACGGACGCACACCGAGTGATCGTTTTGGAGGGTTTAACGCGATGAAGAGCGTCTTCTTCCGCACGCATGTCTGCCGCCAGGTGATTTCATCGTTCTCTGCTGCGTCATCGCGCATCAGTCAACCGGATCGATTCGGCGATGTGCCGGAACGCCTCCTGAAATACCGTTGCATCGTTCTCCTGCACGACCGTCAGATAATAGAACAAGGTCCCATCCACCAGGAACGTCGTCGTGACGACGATACGTTCCTGACCACCGAGCGCCGATGGATTGACGAGCGGCGTCGCGATCGCCGACCGCTGTGACATCTTCAACGCCTGCTGCGCACCGGCGAGGCGGAGCTCGGGGTTGCCTTGCGCGACGGCCTTCAGCCACGTGTTCGTTGCTTCCTGCAGATCGCGCGATGCCGCTTGCGCAATTCCGAACTCGACGCCGCACGTGAACACGGTCTGTCCGTTCAGTTGACCGTATCCGTTCTCGGGGACGACCTTGATCGAACTCTTCGAGGCGAGGTGGACCCAGTCGGCGGGAACGGACGCCTGAAAAAGCTTGCCGCCGCTGATCGTCCGATACTGCGTGGAGGGCGGCGCCACGGGTTGTCCGGGTGTGCCGGCAGAGAACCCGACGCCACCACCAGTGTCGCCACCGCCTCCGCGACCCTCGCCGCTGCCGGGCTGTCCCTTCGCTTTCGCCAGATCGCTCATCGACTTGGCCGGCGACAGCGCCGCAAACAGCGCCTTCGTCGGCTGGAAGTCGCTGACATCGGCGTGTGAGGCGATCGTCAGCGTCTGCGCTTCCTGGTTGATGTACTGGGTCCGGTTTCCGGGATTGGGATGGCTGCTCAGCCACTGCGGATCTCCGCCGCTGGCGCCGGCCTGACGGTCGATCGTCTCGAACATGTGCCCGAGCGCACGCGGGTCATAGCCCGCGCGCGCCATGATCTGCACGCCAAGGATGTCGGCCTGTTTTTCGAACTCGCGGCTGTATTTCAGGAGCAACGTGCCGAGCCCGAACTGGCTGCCTTGCGCGATCGCCGCCCCCGCCTGGCCACCGACCACCGCGCCGCCTATCGCGCCGGCGATCTGCCCGATTTGCAGCCAGGGGTTCTGCGCCTTGGAGGCATTGGCGGTTCCATGACGGAGCAACACATGCGACAACTCGTGCGCCATGACGCCGGCGACCTCGTCCTCGCTGGCCGCCGCGTCGAACATGCCGCGGTGAACGAACATCGGCCCGCCCGGAAGGGCGAACGCGTTAATCTCTTTGAGGTTCACCGGCGTGAACGAATACTCATAGACCGGCTGCTTGAGTTCGGGGGGTGCAGCCGCCACGAGCCGATCGCCAATCCTGCCGAGATACGCGACGATCCGCGCGTCGCTGATGATGGGATACTGCTGGCGAACCTCGTCGGCCGCTTCGCGCCCGAGTTTCACGTCCTGTTCCGGCGTGTATTTGTTTTTCGGAGGCTTGACCGTCGTCTGGGCGACGAGGCTCGCTGCCGACAGGCTGACGACGATCGTGAGAATCGCCGCACGCACCGGCGCTGAAATGCCCGCCATCACCGCGCTCCTTGCGTGACCGGATGATCGTCCACTCTTCGCCGGCCCGTACCTGCGTCCACGCACAGACCTGGCCTCGATCGGCACGCCCCTGCAACTCCAAGGCCGATGCTCACACTCCCTTTCGGGCCAAGTCCCCGGCGTCGCAGCGGGTACGGAATCGCGGACTAACGGTATCCCGTGGCGGATCACAGCCGGCGGGGGGCGCTGCTCAGGTGACCCGCTCGCGATACGTGCCGCACAAACGAGACGGCGAGGTCGGGATTCGATGAAAAGTGAATGTGGACGTAGCTGGCGAGCACGCCGCCGCGGATGAATCCTTCCGGCTCGCGCTTCTGGTGGCGTGCGTCGTGAACGCTGTAAGCCGAGGCGAGCCCCTCCACCGGGTTGTCGATGCGCGAGTAGTGAAAACTGTGTCCTCGCGCCGTCGTGCCCGCAGCACCCAGCAGGCAGTCGCGCGTCAGAACGACTTCAGCATAACCGAACCGTTGCAGTCCGTCGGTCATGACGATCGTGAGCGGGAGCGCGCCGACCATGGGCCAGGTTGCGCCGTCTTGCGTCTGCACGGTTTCCGCCAGATACATCAGGCCGCCGCATTCGGCATAAACGACCCCGGATTGCTGGATGAAACCGGCAACCGCTGCGCGCATCGCCGCGTTGTTGCTCAGCGGCCGAGCCCACACCTCGGGATAGCCGCCGCCGAAGTACAACGCATCGACCCCGGCCGGAAGCTCGCGATCGTTCAATGGACTGAACGGCGCCAGCTCCGCGCCGGCGCGTCGCAGCGCATCAAGATTGTCTTCGTAGTAGAAGCAGAACGCCTGGTCGCGCGCCACGCCGATTCTGACCTGGGCCGTGGTCTCCACCACCGCAGCGTCGATCCCGTCGTCGATTGCCACATTCGCTGAGAGCTTCAGCAGACGGTCGAGGTCAACATGCTGCTCAACAAGGGACGCCAGATGCGAGACGGCATCTTGCGACAGCGCCCCCTCGTCAGCGGTAAGCAGGCCAAGATGTCGCTCGGGAATGTGCCACCGGGGATCACGCGGCAGATACCCGAGTGGCGTCACACCCTGAACGGACTCGCACGCCTCGAGCAGAAGCTGGTAATGCGACGCGCCCGCGACCCGGTTGAAAATGACTCCGGCGATGGACACTGCCGGATCGAAAGTCGCGAATCCTTTGACGACGGCCGCCGCGCTGGCACCCATGCCCGACGCGTC
>Ga0068865_100001747_pt1 | contig 12762 bp, 11 predicted proteins | sample KBSMisM12_FD_75293 | JGI IMG/M metagenome (GOLD analysis project Ga0068865, IMG submission 75293) | Miscanthus rhizosphere microbial communities from Kellogg Biological Station, Michigan, USA - KBS Miscanthus M1-2 | ecosystem: Host-associated > Plants > Roots > Rhizosphere > Soil ...
GAGAAGGTCATGAAGACGCAGTTCCGCAAGAGCGTCGCCGACCTGCACACCAGCCTGCGCGCCGCCGGCCGGACCGACGACGCCGCGGCCGTCCTCGCCGAGGCGCTGCGCCTCGACCCGTCCGACGACATGAAGCGCGCCCTCGCCTTCGCCTCCGAATGATGGCGAAGATGTACGGCCTCCGCGTTCGCGTAGCGGGGCAGCCGCCGGTGACGATGGCGCTGAACCATGAGAGCTACCAGGTGTCGGTGTTCGCCTTCGCGAAGTGGCGACGGCGAGGACGCAAGGCCCGGTTTGAGTTCATCGGTTCCGGGATGGACGACCGGGACGACTTCTTGAAATGGTTCTCCGTCGAACCGCCGGGCGTGGGCGCGTGGATGGAGATTACCCCCGTGGAGACCACGACGGCCGACCCACCGCGACGGATGCGCCGGAGGACGGCGACGCGTCTGCGTCTCCAGCGCGCGTCGGCAAGGACACGTCGCGAGATCGTCGAGATCACCCGCGGCCTCCGGCGGCCCGACTGGCAGCCAACGGTGGTGCCGATTCCCGCGCCGCCCGCGCGCGCCGACTTCGGTTTCGTGGTGAAGCTGGACGATCGCCTGATCGGCAGCGCCGGAATCGGCGGGCGCGGCGGGTTGAGCGTCACCGTCTTGTTGAAGCGCCGCCGACGGAGGCTTGCCCTCGCGTTGCACGTCCATGGCGGCGAGTTCTTCGGGCATTCGACGCATCGCTGGCGCCGCTGGCCGTGGGGCGACCAGCGCGAGATCGACATCGGCCAGCGCGTCCGCATCGAGGTCGGCCGGCCCGAACGCCTGGACCAGGGCGACGTTCGCGAGGTCCGCCGCTACCTCCCGACGACCCGGCAGGAGGCGCGCCAGTACCTCGCCGGCCTTCGCAGCCAGGTCAAGAACCACGCCCGAACGCAGCGGCAGTTGGACGAATACCGGCGCTCGCGCCCCCCGCCCCGGACCTACCCGCGCGCCCCGATCCGCGCCGATTGAGGCGGCAGTCAAGGAATGCCCCGACGGCGCCGAAGATCCGATCTGGTACCCTGCATCAAAGGAGCCCGCCCGCCTTGCGTCCCCTGCTCGTCGTCCCCGGCCTGTTCTCGACGGAGATCATCGATGGCGAGCAAGGCCACATCTGGGGGCGGCTGCGCAACATCTTCGGCGGGCCGCCGATCGCCACGCTGGAAGGGTTGCGCGGCAAGCCGGGCAACATCGTCCGCGTCATCCCGGTCATCCCGGGAATCTTCGACTACGACCTGATGCGGTCGCTGGAACGCGCGCTGTGTGGCGCCGGCTACGGCATCGACGAAACGTTGCACTACTTCGCGTACGATTGGCGGCTGCGCATCATCGATCTCGGCGTGACGCTGGCGGCCCAGATCCGTCGGCTCGCCGAACGGGCCGGCGGCCCGATCGATCTGCTCGGGCTTTCGAACGGCGGGCCGATGATCCGCGCGGCATTCGCCGCCGATCGCACCTTACCGGTCGAACGCGTGGTCACGTCCGGCGCGCCGCTCGGTGGCACTGTCGAAACGCTGGCCTGCCTCGACCGCGGCTTTCAGTTCGCGCCGCTCGGGCGCACCGTCACGCCGGAGCAGTTCATAGCGTGCCCGGGCGCGCTGCAGGCGCTGACGTCGCCGGGCCTGACGAGGTTCGTCGTCGAAGGCGACGGCGGCGGCGGCACCAGTGACGACCTCTACGATCCCGCGACCTGGCGCCGCCTGCGCATCTCCGTGTTCCGCCGCGACCCCGACGATCCGGTCTGGGTCGACGTGATGACAAAGCGGCTGGCCGACATGCGCGAGACGTGGCGGATCCTCGAAGGCGCGGCGGCGCCGCGCCAGCTGATCTGCATCTGCGGGACCGGCCTGCCCACCCAAATCGCCATCGTCGTCCGCAAGAGCCGCGCCTACGTGCCGGGCGAGGGACGCCTGGCCGGTATCCCGCCGGCCGCGATCACCGACGGCGACGGCGCGCTGACCGTCGAGCAAGCGTCGGCCTGGACTGGCGCCACGCCGGAGATCGTCCGCATCTCCGTCACCCGCCACCGCGACACCGTCCGCACCCCCGTCGCCTTCAACGCGATCCTGAAAGCTCTCGCGTAAGGCTTCGATCCCCTCGAGGGGACCAGATCACTGTTCGATGAAGCCGACGTCGGGGGTGGGGGGCGGTTTGTCGTCGGGTGAGACGCAGGACGACAGATCGAAGAGCATGAATTCCAGCGCCAGCTCCTGCGGCGTCAGGTCGGTCGTCACGCAGCCGCCGGGGAATGGCTGCTTGCCGGAATCCGACGGCATCCCGGCCGCCGCCGACGCCGACACGTGCAGGTCGCTCATCACGACGCGGCCGCACTGCTGTTCGGGCGCCATTTCCACCGGCGTGTTGAACGAGAAGTACTGGACCATCGGTTTCCCGTTCTGCGAATCCGTCCCGGCGATCCAGCTCTGCGCACCCGCGTTCGTCGAATCGACGCTGTGCTCGGCGCCGTGAATCACCAGCTCCCCGAACGTGGCCGAGCCGCCGACGTTCACCATCCACTCCGCGAACGCCTTCCCCTTCGGAAAGCTGGTCACGATCGGCACGGTGATGTCGGCAGTGAAGCCGTGCGCCCCGGACGCGTGCTTCGCGACGGTCGGCCACGGCGCCGGGCCGTCGAACACCCAGCTGTTGTGCCAGTGTGATCCGAACACGCGTCCGCCGGCGTCCGCGAAGTCCTTCACCGCCTGGCGCATCGCCAGCGACGCCGCGCCGGCGCCGCTGTTGTCGTTGCCCTCACACGACATCAGCATGATGTCGTACGACTTCATCCCCGTCGCGTTGCCCCACAGCATCGACGTGCCCGTCAACGCGGTTCCGTCCGCGAGGGTGGTCGGCGCGTTCAGCCCTGCGTACTGGTTGACGCGGCCGACGCCCGTTTGCAGGGTGAACTCGCTGTCGTCGACACCGATCTTCCGCAGCAAGCAGTTGAGCGCGTCCGATCCGCCGTTCGCGATCGCGATCTTCGGGATGTTGCCCTCGCTCCTGTTGCGCGGCAGGTGTGTCAGCGCCGCGCCCACCGGCGTATTGGCGCACGCCGCGACCGACGGAACCGTGACCGCGCGCCGCCACTTCCCGATCTGGATGACCAGCGGGATGTTGTCGCCGATCGGCACGTGCTCGATCGAGAAGCGCCCGGCCGAATCCGTCAGCGCGGCGGCGATCGGCCGCCCGGAATAGGGTGACGCGCAGGTGTCGCACGACGCGCCGGTGGGCAACTCCGCGAGCGGTTCGTTCGGAACGTAGACGACGACGTTGTAAAGCGGCGTCTTGCCCGCCGGATCGGTGACGACGCCGCTGACGGTCGTCTTGGCGCCGTTCGGGCAAGGTGTCGTCTGCGTGCACGCGCCGCGCGTGCAGTTGTCCTGCTGGCACTGCAGGTTCACGCAGGTGCCTGACTGGCCGCTGCCGCCGAAGCCCCCGATGCTGATGCTGCCGCCGCCGCCGAACGTGCCCGCCGACCCCGCCGACGATCCACCGCTGCCGCTCCGTCCGGAGTTCCCGGGCGCGTCGACCGCCGCGCACCCGAGCGACGACATGTAGGCGCAGACACAGGCGATTCCGGCCGCGCCTAAAAACGACCTCATGATGCGCGTTAGGTGTCCGACGGCTTGCGCGACGGGTCACGAGCGCGTCTACTGGGGACGCCGGCTCCGACCTGACCCCATGCGGCAGACGTTCAAACAGTTCCGCGCGTTCCTGGAGAGCAATCCGTACACGGCGGGCGCGGCGGCGCAGATCTCGCGGCGCGCGCGCGTCGCAATTTTTCTCTATCGATTGTCGCGCAGCATCCTGGGCCAGTGGGCACGCGACAAGTGCCCGCAGCAGGCGGCCGCGCTGGCGTTCCAGACGGCGCTGTCGCTGGTGCCGGTCACCGCGATCGTGTTCAGCCTGCTGCGCGCGTTCGGCTCGCTGGAGTCGGAGTCGCGGCTGTCGCAGTTCGTCTCCGAGCACCTGTTCCCGCAGATGTCCGACGTCACCGACCGCATCCAGGAGTTCTCGGGCAAGGTCAGCATCGGCGCGCTGGGTGGCGCCGGCCTGCTGTTCACGCTGGTCACCTGTTACTCGCTGTACAGCTACGTCGAGAAGATCTTCAACGACATCTGGCGCGTCCGCGAGCGCCGTACGCTGATCGGAAAACTGCTGACGTTCAACGCGATGGTCACATTTCTGCCGGCGCTGGCGGCGTCGTCGCTCTACTGGTCCGGGAAGCTGATCGAATCCAGCAGCTTCTGGCGTTTCGTCACGCCGCTCCTGATCCAGTTCTTCGCGCTGACGCTGATGAATTGGCTGCTGCCGCGCGCGAACGTCAAATGGATCTGGGCCGGCCTGGGCGGTCTCATCACGGCGATCTTGCTGGAGGTGGTGAAGTGGGCGTTCGTCACGTTCGCCGTGCGCATCATGTTGAAGAGCTACAGCAGCGTTTACGGACCGCTGGGCCTGGTCCCGCTGGTGCTGGTCTGGATGTACACTTCGTGGCTGCTGGTCCTGCTGGGCGCGGAGATCGCGCACGCGCTGCAGAACCTGCGCCTGCTGGAGGCGGAGGATCGGCGGCGGCGTGACGACGAGCCGATCAATGGGCTGCTGGCGGCGCAGTTGCTGGCGGCGGTGGCGGCGACGCACGAGGTGGGCGGCGCCGGCCACCCGAAAGAAAAGCTCGTCACGGACTTCGGGCTGACGCCGGACAACGTCGAGCGCGTGGTCGCGCGGCTGAAGCTGCGCGGCCTGATCGGCGAGGTGCGCGGCGACATCAACGGTTACATCCCGGCGCGTCCGGCCTCGACCATCCACCTCGACGAGGTGCTGTCGGCGTTCCGGTCCAGCGACATCGAGATCGCGCACGGCGCGACGGCGCCGTCGTTTGCCAAGCTGGTCGGCGAGCTGGAGGACGGGCGCAGGCGGCGGATCGCCGGCGTGACGATCGCGGATCTCATGCCGCTGCCCGACCGGAAGCGCGACGACGACGGCGCGTCCAAACCTCAGGTCGTGCGTCCCGAACAGAAGAAGGGTTAGCCGCTCCGCGCGAAGCGCGGTGTGCGGCTACTATCTAGATGACTATGGTTGGCATCGTGAATCGGCAGCCGGCGGTGGCGGGGACGTTCTATCCGCGGTCGGCGGCCGCGGTGGCGGCCGAGGCCGCGGCGCTGGTCAGCGGCGGCGCCCCACCCTCGCCCGCGATCGCCGTCGTTTCGCCCCACGCGGGCTGGATGTACTCGGGCGCGCTGGCCGGCAAGCTGTTCGCGGGCGTCGTCGTGCCGGAGCGCGTGCTCGTGCTGTGCCCCAACCACACCGGCCGCGGCGAGCGCGCCAGCGTCTGGTCGGCGGACGGGCCGGCCAGCTGGCAGCTGCCGGGGATCGACGTACCGATCGACGACACGTTCGTCGCGTCGCTGCTCGCCGAGGTGCCGGCGCTCCGCGCCGATCGCGACGCCCACGAAGACGAACACGCCATCGAGGTGCTGTTGCCGCTGATCGCCGTGCGCCAACCGAAGCTGCGCCTGGCCGCGATCGTGCTGGGCGGCCAGTCGTACAAGGAATGCGAGGCGCTGGGCGCCGGAATCGCCCGCGCGGTCCAGCGTGCTGATGGCCCGACGCTGATCGTCGCGTCGTCCGACATGAGCCATTACCTGCAGGACGACGAGGCGCGCGCGACCGACCGCCTGGCGCTGGCGCCCCTCGCCGCCGCCGACGCGCGCGGCCTCTATGACACCGTCCGCGCCCACGGCATCACGATGTGCGGCTACATCCCGGCGACGGTGGCGCTGATCGCGGCGCGCGCGCTGGGCGCCACGCGCGCGACGGTCGTCGGCTACGCGACCAGCGCCGACGCCGGCGGCGATCGCGGCCGCGTGGTCGGCTACGGCGCCGTCCGCATCGACGCGTGATCCGCGCGCGGAGCTGGCGCTCGCACGCGGGCCCTCACCCCGACCCTCTCCCGCAAGCGGGAGAGGGAGATCAGATCAGATCCCCTCTCCCGCTTGCGGGAGAGGGTTAGGGTGAGGGCCCGCGCCTACGCGAGGCGCTCGCGGCGCACTTCCTTGAACGCGTCCGACGCTTCATCATGGGCGCGCGTGATCAAGGTGATGCGCCGGTCCTCGATCTCGAATAGGTTGTAGCGCGAGCGCTTGTCGGGGCTCCCGGTGTACGACGCCGAGCCGCCGCCGATCACGGGGATCGCTTTGCCACCCGGTCCCGCGAGCTCGGTGTGTTCGTCCTGGTGGTCGTGGCCGTGCAGCACCAGGTCGGCGCCGACCCGCGCGAGCGTCGCCACCAGCGCGGCGCGGTCGCGCAGGTTGCGCTCCTCGCCGTGCTTCTGCCGCACGGGCGGATGGTGAATCAGCACGACGCGGACCTTGCCGGCGAGCTCGGGCGCCCGCAGCGCCGCTTCGACCCGGGCCAGTTGCTCGTCGCCGACGCGTCCCCACGCGCCCGAATCGCCCGTCGCGACCGAGCTGGACACGCCGACGAACGCGATGCGGTCGCGGATCTGGACGTAAGGGTAGTCGGCGCGCTCGCCGCCCCGCGACAGGTCGTCCGTCATGTACGCCGCGAACGCCTTCTCGAACGCGCGCGACGCGACGACGGCGGGGATGTACGCGTCGTGGTTCCCCGGGATCACGCTGATCGCCGCCGGTTCCAGCCCGCAGGTGTCGATCCACGCCAGCGCCGCGCGCCATTCGCCCGGCAGCGAGACGTTCGCGAGATCGCCGGTCAGCGCCAGGTGGTCGGGCGCCTGCGCGCGCAGGTCCAGGCGCAACGCATCGAGCAGCTCCATCTTGTGTTTCCGGCGCCGGTTGACGATCAGGTTCAGCGCGCCGAGCGCCCGCTTGTTCATGAAGTCGGTGGGACCGACGCCCGCCAGCGACCCGCGAAAGTGCGGATCGGTCACGTGCGCGAGCAGGAACATCCCGCCGCGGTCAGGCCGGTGCATGCGCCGGCTCCGGGACCATCTGCACGTCGGCGACGACGCCGAAGTGGTCCGACACGAACACGCGCTCGCCCGCCGCGGTCTCGCCCGGCTCGTCGAGCACGACCCAGGCGCCGTGAACTGTCCCGCGTCGATCTCGCCGGGCCTGCGTCGTGAAGATGTAGTCGAGGCGCCGGTCCGGCGGAAGCCAGTGCATCAACCCCACGTACGGGTTGGCGCTGGCCCAGGTGATCCCCTCCTCCCCCGGACGCGCACGCGTCCAGGTGTCCTGGTAGGCGGCCCGCCGGCCCTCGAGCGTCGTCATCCCGCTGAGCCACCGGACCTCGTCGCTCTCGGGCACGGTGTTGAAGTCGCCCATGAGGATCTGGATGTGATCGTTTGCGTGCGCGGCGATCACCTGATCGACGAACAGCACCTGGTCCTCACGCTTCTTCCCCTCGTTGAGCCGATACGAGAGGTGGGTGGTGTGCACCCAGAACGGCCGCGCGGGGTCGTCGATCCGCGCCGACAGCACGATCCGCCCCTCGTTCTCGGCGCTGTGGGGCAGCGGCTTGGCCTCGTGGGAGTCGATCGGAAAGCGCGACACGATCGCCAGGCCTTCGTGGCCGCCGCCCCACGCCGTCGACGGCGCGAACACGTGGTGCCAGCCGTGGCGGCGCGCGATCTCGGCGGCCTGGTTCGGCACGCGTCCGGGGACGTCCCGCACCTCTTGCAGGCCGATCACGTCCGGCGCCAGCGCGGCCAGGCTGTCCAGCAACAGCTCCATGCGGCCCTGCCAGGAACCGTTCTCGCCCCACAGGTTCAGCGTCAGGAAGCGCAGCACGCCCGGCGGTTTGGCGGGTGGAATCATCCGCCCCGATACGTGCACTTGCTGTCGTAGGTCTCCCAGACCGTCACCGCGGACAGCACGGCGATGTGCGGCCGCAACGCGCGCCAGACGTAGATCGCGATGTTCTCGCAGGTCGAGTTCTCCAGCCCGGGCACGTCGTTCAGGTTGTGGTGATCGAAGCGCACGAACAGCTCGGCCCAGGCGTCGTCGATGACGCCGAAGTCGATCAGCCAGCCCGTCGCGGGATCGACCGGGCCAGCGACGCTGACCTCGACCTTGTAGCTGTGGCCGTGCAGCCGCGAGCACTTGTGCCCTTCGGGCACGCACGGCAACCGATGCGCCGCCTCGAAGCGGTACTCCTTCGTGAGCTCGACGTCCACGCCGGACAGCGTAGCACGCGCGCGCGGCGCCTCTCGCCGCCGCTTCTCAGAACTTGATGTCGGTCCAGGGCTTTTCGGGACGGGCGAACAGATAGCCCTGGCACAGGTCGCCGCCGATGCCCACCAGCGCATCGCGCTCCTCCGCCGTCTCGACGCCTTCCGCGATGATCTCGATTCCCAGCTCGCGGCACAGGGACACGATCGACCGCAGGAGCTTCTGCTTCATCGGCGAGCGGTCGATGCCGCGAATCAGCGACATGTCGACCTTCACCACTTCCGGCTCCAGGTGCGCGAAGCTGGTCAGCCCCGCGTACCCGGCGCCCAGGTCGTCGACCGCGATCCGATAGCCGAGCCCGCGCAGCTGGGCGACGCGCGCGGTGACGTCGCGGATCTTCTCCAGAGGCGCGCGCTCCGTGACCTCGAGGACGACGCGCGCGGCGTGGCGCGACAGCGGCGCCGCTGCCGAGATCAGCGAATCGTCGTCCAGCTCCATCGCGTGAAGGTTGATGAACAGCAGCGCCGACATCGGCTGCTCGTCGAGGGTGCGCGCGACGTGATCGCGGACGGCGCGCCCGAGGTCCTGCAGCTTGCCCAGCCGCTCGGCCGCCTCGAACAGGTCGGGCGGCGAGCGCAGCGTCGGCTCCTCGTTGCGGACCAGCGCCTCGTACGCGAAGGTCGACCGGCGCGACCAGGACACGATCGGCTGGTACGCGATCCACAGCGTCTCCATCGCGCGGCCGAGACGCGCCTCCAGGCTGGCCCGGTCGCCGAGATGCTTCCCCTCCAGCCGGAACATCTCCAGCGCCTCGCGCTTGATCTTCGCCATCTGGTGCAGCCGAACGGCGCGCGCGACCACCGCCTCCAGATCTTCGGGCGTCACCGGTTTGACGAGGTAGCGGAGCGCCCCGTACTCCATCGCGCGCGCCGCGCTGTCGACCGCGGGCCCGCCTGTCATGATCACGAACGGAACGTCGAGATCGTACTCGCGCACCGTGCGCAGCAGCTCGATGCCGTCCATCGTCGGCATCGCGATGTCGCTGACGATGACGTCGAACGACTTGTCGCGCGCGGCGTCCGCCGCCTCCCGCCCGTCACCCGCGGTCACCACCGTGAAGCCGGCGGCGCCCAGCGTCCGCGCGTAGGCGCGCGCGACGGCGGGCTCGTCGTCCACGAGGAGGATCAGCCCTCGGCTCGGTGCGTCGACGATGACTCGATCGCCAGCCGGGCCAGCCTCGATCGAGCCCGAGTTCGGGCCGCCGGTGCTCGAGGCTTCCATCGCTGCCCTCTCATCGGCCGGTTTCGCCCGGAGTTGAGGGCTTACCCTGTGGCCTGTTCGCCCGGGACGGCTGTGAAAGACTTCCCGGAGACTGCGGCTCTTGGTATATCTTCGCGCTCTTGACCCCCCGAACTTCCCCGAACACCCGAAACAACAGCAGAGGCCCGGAGAAACCTTGGCAATGAGCGCAATTGAGAGTGAGGCTTCTGAGCCCCACCAGGCCCCTCGCACCCCCGACAAGACCACCCTCGCCCGCTACTACCACCAGATGCTGGCGATCCGGCGCATGGAGGAGGCGCTGGCCAAGGCTTACGCCCTGCGCAAGTTCGGTGGCTTCCTGCATCTTTATATCGGCCAGGAAGCGGTGGCGGTCGGCGCGATCGCTGCGCTGAAGCCGGACGACTACGTCATCGCCACCTACCGCGAGCACGCCCACGCGTACGCGAAGGGGATGAGCGCGAAGGAGATCATCGCCGAGCTGTACGGCAAGGAGACCGGCTGCTCGAAGGGTCTGGGCGGGTCGATGCACCTGTTCGCCGCCGACAAGGGCTTCCTCGGCGGCTACGGCATCGTCGGCGGTCACATCCCGCTGGCAGCCGGCACCGCGTTCGCGTCGAAGTACCGCGGCGACGGACGCGTCACCCTCTGTTTCTTCGGCGACGGCTCCGTGCCGCAGGGCGCGTTCCACGAGGGCGTCGCGCTGGCGGCGCTGTGGCGCCTGCCGGTGGTGTTCATCTGCGAGAACAACCTCTACTCGATGGGGACGCCGCTGTACCGGTCGCTGTCGGTGGCCGACGTGTCGCAGAAGGCGCTCGGCTACGGCATCGCGCGCGATCGCTTCGACGGCGACGACGTCCTGCGCGTGCGCGACCGCATCGCCGAAGCGGTCCGGCGGGCGCGCAGCGAGTCGATCCCGACGTTGGTCGAGATCATCACCTACCGTTTCCGCGGTCACTCCATGTCGGACGCCGGCCTCTACCGCACGAAGGAAGAGGTCGAGGAGTGGAAGAAGCGCGATCCGATCGCCTACGGACGCGACCTGCTGGTGCGGGCGAAGATGGACGAGAAGGACATCGTCGCCATCGAGCAGAAGGTAGCCGAGGAGATCGAAGAGGCGGTGAAGTTCGCCGAGGAGAGCCCGGAGCTGGCCTTCGAGAAGCTTTCCGAGTTCACGTACAAGGAGTAACGAGACCGATGCCGCGCACCGTAGCCTTTCGCGAGGCTTTGAATGAAGCCATGGCCGAGGAGATGGAGAAGGATGACCGCATCTTTCTCATGGGCGAGGAGGTCGGCTATTACGACGGCGCCTACAAGGTGTCGAAGGGGTTGCTCAAGAAGTTCGGCGAGAAGCGCGTGATCGACACGCCCATCGCCGAGGGCGGCTTCGTCGGCGTGGGCATCGGCGCGGCGATGGTGGGCCTGCGCCCGATCATCGAGCTGATGACGTGGAACTTCTCGTTCGTGGCGGCCGATCAGCTGATCAACAACGCCGCCAAGATCCGCCAGATGTCGGGCGGGCAGTTCACGCTGCCGGTGGTGTTCCGCGGGCCGGGCGGTTCGGCGCACATGCTGGCGGCGCAGCACAGCCAGTCGACCGAGGCGCTGTGGGCGCACGTCCCGGGCCTGAAGGTCGTCATGCCGGCCAACCCGAAGGACGCCAAGGGCCTGCTCAAGAGCGCGATCCGCGACGACAACCCGGTCGTGTTCATCGAGGGCGAGGTGCTGTACGCCGACCAGGGCGAGATCCCGGACGGCGAGTACACGATCCCGCTGGGCGTCGCCGAGGTGAAGCGTCCGGGCACGGACCTCACCATCATCGGCTGGTCGAAGATGGTGAAGATCGCGCTGGCCACGGCGGAAGCGCTGGCGGCCGAGGGCATCGAGGCCGAGGTCGTCGATCCGCGCACGATTCGCCCGCTGGACGAGGAGCTGCTCGTCCAGTCGGTGTCGAAGACGAAGCGCTGCCTGATCCTCGAAGAAGGCTGGCCGTTCAACGGCGTGGGCGCCGAGATCGCCTACCGCATCGGACGCCGCTGCTTCGACGATCTGGACGCGCCGGTCGAACGCCTCACCGGCGCCGACATGCCGATGCCTTACAACCACCACCTGGAACAGCAGTGCATCCCGGACGTGCCTCGCGCCGTCGCCGCTGCTAAGAAGCTTCTCTACCTCGAGTAAAACAAGGAGCCCCTGGCCGTGGCCCAGATCCTCGACATGCCGCAGCTGTCCGACACGATGAAGATCGGCGTGCTGCAGAAGTGGCGCAAGAACGAAGGTGACAAGGTTTCGCCCGGCGAGGTGATGGCCGAGATCGAGACCGACAAGGCGGTGATGGACTTCGAGGCGTTCGACGAAGGCGTGCTGCTCAAGCGCCTGATCGCCGACGGCGCATCGGTGCCCGTCGGAACGCCGATCGCGATCATCGGCAAGGCGGGCGAGGACGTCGCCAAGCTGATCGAGGAGGCCAAGGCGCGCGTCAGCGGCGGCGGCAAGGCCGCGGCGCCCGCGCCTGCCGCCAAGCCCGCCCCCGCTCCCGCCCCTGCGGCGAAGCCTGCTCCGGCTGCTGCCAACGGGCAGGCGGCCGCCGCGCCCGCGCCGAAGGCCGCCCCCGCCCCCGCGCCGATGCCGAAGCGCGCGGCTGCTCCGACCCCGGCAGCACCTGCAGCGCCCGCTGGTACCAAGGTGCTGGCGTCGCCGCTCGCCCGCAAGCTGGCGACCGATCTCGGCATCGACCTGCGCGGCATCCAGGGCACCGGCCCGGGCGGCCGCATCGTCGAGCGCGACGTGAAGGCGGCCCAAAGTGGATTGGCAGGTGGCGCGAACGGCGCGGAGGCGACCGACTGGCACGCGGCCGAGGAAGCACCCCAGACGTCCGCGCCGCGCGTGTCTTCGGCGGCACCCCTGCCCGCACAGATCGTCCCCGACCGCCGCGGCGAGGCCCGGCCGGCTCAGGCCGTCCCGGCCCAGGACATCGTCAAGCCGCTGTCGATGATGCGGCGGACGATCGCCACGCGGCTGGTCGAGGCAAAGTCGACCATCCCGCACTTCTACCTGACTGCGGACGTCGACATGGGCGCGGCGATGGAGTTCCGCGAGCAGGTGGCGCAGGTCCACGGCGCCAAGCTGTCCGTGAACGATCTCGTCCTCAAGGCGTGCGCGCTCGCGCTGCGCAAGGTTCCCGAGGCGAACGCGTCGTTCAGCGAAGAGGCGATCATCCAGCACGCCCGCGTCGACATCGGCATGGCGGTGGCGATCGAGGACGGCCTGATCACGCCGGTCATCCGCGACGCCGACAAGAAGAC
>Ga0068865_100001752_pt1 | contig 12727 bp, 9 predicted proteins | sample KBSMisM12_FD_75293 | JGI IMG/M metagenome (GOLD analysis project Ga0068865, IMG submission 75293) | Miscanthus rhizosphere microbial communities from Kellogg Biological Station, Michigan, USA - KBS Miscanthus M1-2 | ecosystem: Host-associated > Plants > Roots > Rhizosphere > Soil ...
GATGGCGCCGTAGACCAGCCCGGCCTTCTCGGCGTTCCGCTTCTCGACGGCCGCCAGGCCGCCCTGCCCCTCCAGCCACTTGAACGTCTCGAGCAGGAAGTAGACGCCGAACGTCGGCGGGGTGTTGAGGCAGCTCTTCGCCTCGGCCAGCGCCTTGAAGCTCCAGATCTTGGGGACGCTCTTGCCGATCCGTTCGTACAGGTCCTTGCGCACGATCGTCAGCACGACGCCCGCCGGGCCCAGGTTCTTCTGGGCGCCCGCGTAGACCAGCGCGGTGCGCGCGATCGGGTGCGGCCGCGACATCATCTCCGAGCTGGAGTCGACGACGAGGTTCTTGTGCTCGGGCCACTCGACCAGCCGGTGGCCGTGCACGGTCTCGTTCGAGCAGACGTGCAGGTAGGCCGCGTCGGGATCGGCCGTCCAGCCCGTCGGCGGACGATCGAAGTTCGTGTTCTCGCTGGAGCCGATGACGCGGATCTTCTCGCCGTACGCGCTCTGCGCCGATCCCGCCGCCTTCTTCGACCACTCGCCGCTCACGACGTAGTCGGCGGTGCCGTTGAGGAAGTTCATCGGGATGGTGTTGAACAGCTGCGTCGCGCCGCCCTGGAGGAACAGGATGTCGTGCGTGTCGGGGACCGACAGCAGCGACTTGCACTTCGCGATCGCCTCGTCGAGCACACCGTCGAACTCCTTGCCGCGGTGCGAGCACTCGGCGATGCCGAAACCCTTGCCCTGGTAGTCGACGAGGGCCTTGGCGGACGCTTCCAGGACCTCGGCCGGCAGCATGGCCGGCCCTGCGCTGAAGTTGAATACGCGGTTGCTCATGCCCGCTTTGTTACCGCCCACGGCGCCGGAGTTCAAGCGACTTCGTCGGTACTTCAGGCGGCGCGCATGACGTACAAATGCGGACCGTCGGGGAACTTCACGCGCACCTCCTGCGACTTCGGATCGACGATGAGGTCCAGCCGTTCCAGCGGGATCTGGCCGATCAGCGCCGTCGCGCCCGCGGGAGCCACGTACGCATCACACTGCATTCCCCGGTCGAGAATCGAGAGTCGCACGCTGCCGGCCACGGGCCAGGTGTACCGGTTGCCGTCAGCCAGCCGAACCGGAAGGTGGTCGACGATCGGTAGCCCCAGCGCATCGACCACATCCTGCGGAAGGACCAGCGTGCTCGCGCCCGTATCGACCAGCGCCTCGATCTCGACCGTCCGCACTGCCTCGCGCGGGATCAGGCCTCGCTCTGCCATGTCGAGATCCGTATTGTTCCAGAGGGTCAGCTTTGTCATGACTTGCCCCATTTTAACACCGGCCCCTGTATCGGCCGGGCGCACGGACGAGTTGCGATAGTATCCGTCGATGGCCCGCGCGCCGCGATCGTCGGCTGACTTTGCGCAACTCCCCACGGAGGCGGCACATCCGCGCGCCGCGAAGCTGGACACGATGGCGCCCGAGGCGATCGCCGCGCTGATGCTGGGCGAGGAGGCGAAGGCCGTGCGGGCCGCGCAGTCGCGCGCCGAGGTCATCGGCCGCGCCGCGCGCCTGGTCGCCGACAAGCTGGCCGCCGGCGGACGCCTGGTCTACGTCGGCGCCGGAACGTCGGGCCGGCTGGGCACGCTGGACGCCGTCGAGTGCGTGCCGACGTTCGGCGTGCCGCCGTCGCGACTGGTCGCGGTCATCGCGGGCGGTCCGGCCGCGCTCACGCGCTCGATCGAGGGCGCCGAGGACAACGTGCGCGACGGCGAGCAGCGCCTGCGGCGCGTGGCCGTCGGCCCGGCGGACGTCGTCTGCTGCGTGGCCGCGTCGGGGACGACGCCGTTCGTGCGCGCGGCGCTGGACTACGCGCGCTTCCGCCGGGCCGCCACCATCCTGGTCACCTGCACAGGCGCGCCGCCGACCAACGGCGAGCGCGTGGCCGACGTCGTGATCGCGCTGGACACCGGACCCGAGGTGATCGCCGGTTCGACGCGCCTGAAGGCCGGCACCGCCACCAAGATCGCGCTGAACGCGATGTCGACCGCGGCGTTCGTGCTGCTGGGAAAGACGTACGGCGGCCTGATGGTCGACGTGCGCCCGACCAACGCGAAGCTGTGGGCGCGCGCGATCCGCATCGTGCGGGGGCTGTCGGGCCTGGACGAAGCGGCCGCGCGCAAGCTGATCGAGAAAGCGGGCGGGCGCGCCAAGGTCGCGCTGGTGATGCACCACGCGGGCGTCAACGCCGCGCGCGCCAAGGAGCTGCTGGTCCAGCACAAGGGATCGCTGCGGGCAATCGTCGGCGACGTGGGTAACGGCGGACGGAGCAGCGGCGGCGCGGCCGAGACGGCCGACGACGGAGCGCAGTGACTCAGGACCCTCTCGCCCGGTTGCTCGCGGCGCGCGAGCGCCCCCGCCGCATCATCATCGGTCTGCTGTCGGGAACCAGCGCCGACGGGACCGACGCGGCGCTGTGCGAGATCGCCGGCTTCGGCGAGAACACGGGCCTTGTCGCGCGCGCCTTCCTCACCACGCCGTTCCCGCGCCCCCTGCGCGAGCGCATCTACCGCGTGTCGCAGGCGGACGCCTCGGAGCTGACCGATCTGGACGTCATGCTGGGCGAGTCGTTCGCCGACGCCGCGCACGCGGTCGCCGCCGCCGCCGGCGTCCCGATGACGGAGGTCGATCTGATCGGCTCGCACGGCCAGACCGCCGTGCACCACCCGCGCTCGGCTGGGCACCTGGGCGCGACGCTGCAGATCGGCGAGGCCGCCGTGATCGCCGAACGGACCGGCTGCCCGGTGATCAGCGATTTCCGCGTGCGCGACGTCGCCGCGGGCGGCGAAGGCGCGCCGCTGGTGCCGCTGGTCGATCACCTGCTGTTCCGCAAGCCGGGCCGCCGGCGCGCCCTGCAGAACATCGGCGGCATCGCCAACGTCACGCTGGTGTCCGACCGGCTGGACGATCTCGTCGCGTTCGACAACGGGCCCGGCAACATGCCGCTGGACACCGTCGCGCGCGCGGCGTCGTCCGGCAGCGAGGCATACGATCGCGACGGCATGCGCGCCGCGCGCGGATTGATCGACGTCGGCCTGCTCACGGAGCTGCACCGCCATCCCTACCTCTCGCATCCGCTGCCGAAGTCGACCGGCCGCGAGACGTTCGGCAAGGATTTCGTCTACCCGCTGCTCACGCGTTACCACAATCGGCACGACGACCTGCTCGCGACGCTGACGCGCTTCTCGGCGGAGGCGATCGCGCGCAGCTACCGCGAAGTGCTGCCGGCGATGCCCGACGAGGTGTTCGTCTCGGGCGGCGGCGCGCTGAACCCGACGCTGATGCGCCACCTCAGCGAGCTGCTCGCGCCGGTCCCGGTCACCTCCAGCGCCGTGCTGGGCGTCGACCCGGAGGCGAAGGAGGCAATCGCGTTCGCCGTGCTCGCGAACCAGACCCTGTTCGGGGAGCCGGGGAACATCCCGGCAGTGACGGGGGCGGTGGGGTCGAGGGTGCTCGGCAAGATCTCGTTCTAGTTCCCGCAGCCGATCCGCTGCGCATCGATCGCTACTTCGTCGACCCACGCCGTGAATCCCGGCGGCGCGTTCTGGTAGGTGATGAAGCCGACGCGGAAGTCGTTGAACATCATCGGCAGGTTCGTCTTGTTGCTGCCGCTGCCGTAGTTGCCGGCGCCGTTCATGATCCGCATCTGCGTCACCTCGGCGCCGTCGAAGTAGAACTGGTACGCCTGGTTGGCGCCGTCGACGAACCACTCGGCGCAGTGCCACGCGCCGTCGAACATCCAGTTGTACGGGCCCTGCTTGCTGAACTCGCTGCCGCCCGTGATCTGGACGTTGTAGAGGAACTGGTGCGTCGACGTCGGCGCCGCCATCTTGACCGTGTCGACCACGCGAAACGTCGACGCGCCGATCTCGGGGCCGTCGCCCTGGTAGGCCGCGATCGACGCGTGGACGAACGCGTCGGGCGGCGGCGTCTGCACGCGGTAGAAGACGCGGCCCCAGTGCGCGGCGGGGAACGACTCGGCGTTGCCGAAGGTGTAGAAGCCGTAGCCCTTGTCCGCGGCGGGCGTCAGCTTGAGCGCGTGCGCGCCGCGCGCCGCCTGATCGTCGGCGACGGTCGCGTTGCCGGTTCGCGACCAGCCCGACGGCGTGTTGTTCCCGACGTTGACGCCTTCGAACCCCTCGCACAGCAGGTAGCGCCCGGCGGTGCACAGCGATCCGCCGCCGATCCCGGCGCCGCCGTTCGTGCCGGCCGCGCCGCCGGCGGAACCGCCGCGCCCGCCCGCGCCACCACCACCGCTGCCGCCACCAGCGCCGCCACCGCCGCGGCCCGACGCGCCGCCGGCGGCGCCTCCCGCCCCGCCCCGTCCGGATGCGCCGCCACCGCCGCCACCGCTGCCCGCGTTCGCACCGCCGCTGCCGGAAGCGCCTCCGCCCGCGGCGCCGCTCGCGCCGGCGGTGCCGCCTGCGCCATCACCGCCGGTTCCGCCGGGCGCATCGCTGCCCGCCGAGCCGCCCGAGCCGGTGGTGCCGCTGCCGCCCGTCGTGCCCGCGTCTCCGCCGCTACCGCCCTTGCCGCCGGCGAGCGGCACCACGCCGCCGTCCGGCATGCAGCCTGCCGCGGCCAGCAGCGCGCCCAGCGCCAGCATCGCGGCGCGGCACCCATGGATCGTCGGGCTCACGCCAGTACGAACCCCGGCGCGCGGGAAACGGTCCAGCCGTCAGCGGACGGTCAGGGAATGAGCTTGATGTCGTCGATGCGCAGCTCGGCGGTGCATGTGCCGCTTCCCGAGTTGCCGGAGTTCACTTGCCACTGCAACCCGACGATCTGGCTCCGCGTCGGGATCGTCGAGCCGCTCGGATTGTTGAAACCCGAGAACGGGGCGGTGATCATCACGGGCGTGGTGTTCAGCGCCATGGAAATCGCGTACGCAGGGTACTGATAGCAGTTCGAGGCGCACGTGCCGCCACTCGGATTGGTGGCGGTTGACGAACGCTGATCCTGCGTCTGCACCTGGACCTGCCAGACGCAGTTCGTGAGGCTTCCAGCGGTGAGCGCCGCCGTGAACTGAACCGCCGTGAAGTTTGTCGGCGCCATCGCGTTCACGCACGAATCGAAGGTCAGGCCGCCACCCGCGTACTGGCCTGCCGTCACCATGACATTCAACTTGAGGTTTCGCGCGGGTACCGTTGTGTCGACGGCCGCCATGCTGGTCGATCCCGTCCCCGCATACGAGAAGATGCTGCCGTCGAGGCCGTGAACGTCGCACCACTTCCCGGTGGTCGCGTTCCAGTCCGAGGCGGAGAAGTCGGTCACCACTCCGTCGGCCGCGACGCTGAGCGCGCCCGCGGTCGTGCAATCGAGCGTGCCGCCCAGCGGGCACGAGTTCATCGTGCCGCCCGTTCCGGTCGTGCCCGCCATCCCCGTCGTGCCCGCCGTCCCCGTCGTGCCGCCGCGGCCCGTCGTCCCTGCCACGCCCGTCGTCCCTGCCACGCCGGTCGTCCCTGCCATGCCCGTCGTCCCCGCCATCCCGGTCGTTCCCGCCGTGCCGGTCGTCCCCGCCATGCCCGTCGTCCCGGCCATGCCCGTCGTTCCGGCCATGCCCGTCGTTCCGGCCATGCCCGTCGTTCCGGCCATGCCTGTCGTCCCGGCCATGCCCGTCGTGCCAGCCATGCCTGTCGTCCCCGCCATGCCCGTCGTGCCGCCGCGGCCGGTCGTGCCAGCCACGCCCGTCGTGCCCGCCATCCCGGTCGTCCCGGCGACGCCTGTCGTCCCCGCCACGCCCGTCGTCCCGCCGCGACCGGTGGTGCCCGCGATGCCGGTCGTCCCGGCGATACCGGTCGTCCCGGCGATCCCCGTCGTCCCGGCGATGCCGGTCGTCCCGGCCACGCCGATCGGGGAGCCGCCGCTGCCGCCTTGTCCCGCCAGACCGCCCGCTCCGCCGCGCGCAACGTTTCCGGCGGCTCCTGGCGTCGGTCCACCGTCGAAACCGGGCGCCATCATGCCGCGGTTCGCACACGCCGCCCCCAGCAACGCGACGAGCAGCGCCGCGGCAGGAACCTGGGGGCGAGGCGAACGCAAAGGACTCCTAACTAATATTCCCCAACGTCTCTTTCGGGATCGACCGAAATGCTAGTCCGTCCCGACGCCCTGGGACAAGCGGGGACCGTCGGCAGGGCGGAAAACGTCCCGCCCTGCCGCGTTACGCGGCCTTCGCGCGCGCTCGAGCTACTCGACGACCGTGCGACCTACCAGGTGACGTCGTCGATGTAGACGTTGCCCGTGTAGGCCGCGGTGCCGGTGTAGACGAACTGGACGCCGAGCTGCTGAACGCCGCCCGGCCCGACGTCGGTCGGCATGGTGAACGAATAGGTGTTCCAGGCGTTCCGTGTCACCGTCGTCGGACCGGTGAACTTGTTCTTGCCGTAGTTGTTGTAAAGCGTGAAGACCTGGAACGTCATGCCATCGCTGCCCGTGGGCAGCCAGACGTGCACCATCACGGTCTGGCCGCAGTAGATGTTCGGCTTGTCGATGAACACCCGGCGCGCCGTATTCGCGCCTGACGCCGGAGCCGGGAGCGCCGTGAACGCGACCTTCCACGAGTGGGTTCCCCCGTTCGCCTGGTCGGTCGACTGCGAGGCGACGGTGTCAGCGTCCGAGCCGTCCTTCTTGTAGACGTTCGTATCGAGCGTGCCCGCGTCGCCCATCTCGAAGGTATGCGCACCCGCTGGGGTGGCGAGGGCGCAATTCTGCGTTCCGCCGCTCGCCGTGATGGCGTCGAGATAGACGCTGCCGGCCGGGACCGTGGTGCCATTCGCATTGTCGCCAAGCTGGAACCCCAGCACCTGGAGACCGCCCGGGAACAGGTTGGGAACCGTATACGTCCACGTGTTCCACGCGCCCGCCGTCAGGGTCTTCGTGCCGTTGCCGGTCGTATCGAAGGTCGCGTAGTTGTTCCCTTGCGAGAAGGCCTGGACGTAGGCGGCGCCCGTCGTGTCGAAGCCCGTGGGGAGGTAAGCGTGGAACGTGAGAACGGTGCCGGGCCACAGAGCGGGACCGCTGACGGTCGCGGAGACATTGGCGTTGTCGAGAGCGCCATACGTCACCTTCAGCGACTGCGTTCCGTCGAAGTGCTGATCGCCCGACTGAGCAACCGACGCGCCCGAGGTCGTCGTGCCCCAGCCCTGAAGGCCGCCCGCCGTGCCCGCAGCACCGGTCTCGAAGTCGAAGAGCGTCGTCGTCGCCGCGCCGCCGGTGCCGCCGCCGCCGGTCGTGCCGGCTGTGCCGCCGCCCGTGCCCGTCGTGCCGGCCGTGCCGCCTCCCGTGCCCGTCGTGCCGGCTGTGCCGCCGCCCGTGCCCGTCGTGCCGGCCGTGCCGCCGCCCGTTCCGGTCGTGCCGGCCGTGCCGCCGCCCGTGCCCGTCGTGCCGGCCGTGCCGCCGCCGGTGCCGCCCGTACCGCCCATGCAGGTGGCGCTGCCCTCGAGCCAGATGCTGTCGACGTGAATCGTCGCCGCAATCGGCTTCGTCGGGTTGACGCCGCCGTCGTTGTCAGAGCCGCTGCCGGCCTGGAAGCTGACGCCGACCGCGATGACCTCATTCGCCGTCGCGCAAGCGGGGTTGCTCAGATCGAGGACGTAGTCGTTCCAGCCGCCCCCCGTCTTGAGGTTCTGGTAGGCGCCGCAGTAGCCGCCGAAGGTGGCGCCCGTGTTCACGTAGGGCTGGACGCCAGACGGGTTATTCGCGCTCTGGTTGCCGCCCACGACCTTGGCCTTCACGTGCACCTTGAGGCCGGTCCAGTTCTTGAGCATAGTGGCGCCGAAGACCTTCTGGACGTCGACGAACTGGTTGTAGTCCGAGAACGGCGCCTCGACCTTCAGCGAGCCCGCTGCCGGATCACCGTCGGTGCCGTCCCACGCGATCGTCGCCTTCGTGGCGCCGTCACGATCGGCCGCGAGGTTGGTGGCCGAGCCCGCGCTCGTGCCCATGAACGTGTTGAGCGCGAAGCCCTCCATGCCATTCGTGGTGAACTCGCCCTGCGGACAGGTCAGCCCACTTCCGCCGCCGGTGCCGCCGCCGCTGGTGCCCGCGGTGCCGGTGGTGCCGCCGCGGCCCGCGGTGCCCGTCGTGCCGGCGACGCCGGTCGTGCCGGCCGTGCCCGTCGTGCCACCGCGTCCTGCGGTGCCCGTCGTGCCGCCGCCGCCGCCCTTGCCGCCGCCGCCGCCCTTGCCGCCGCCGTCGTCTCCGCCGCCGCAGCCGTTAACAGTTAATCCAGCAACGGCCCCGATGACGGTAGCCAGCGCCAACCACTTTGCACCCAAGTTCTTCATGAGCTGCTTCTCCCTTAATTTTTCGCGTCCGAGGCCGCGCGCCTGGCCGCGGCGGCACACTAACACAACTCTCCGGAAATCAAGCAATGCCTTAGAAACGAGCCGATCAGGCCACGAGGGCGAGATCCAGGATCGTCTTGAGGCCGGGTGGGGCGGCGATCACAGGCGCGATCGCCGACAGCACCGTTCCGACGGTGCCGCGATCGCCGTGCGTGCCGCCGCGGATCACGACGTTCAGCGGTGGGTCGCCCTGGATGACGACAGCGTCGTGGGGATCGGGCGCCCCCACGGACATTTCCAGGTCCAGCCGGACGATCTCGCGGCCGCCGCGCACGCCCACCGCCGACTGGCGAAGCCCCGCCACGCGGCCGGCGGGAACGCCCGGGCGTTCGGCGACGACCGGTTCGATCGTGGTGCGAACGTCGTCCAGCGGCAGGCCCAGCCCCAGGCCGACGAGCGCGCAGGATTCGCCGAACCCGCGGTGGCCGAGGCGGCGCGCGGCGACGCCGGCGTGAAATTCCTCCACGGTCAAACCGGCGCCGACCTTGGCGCGCAGCGGGGCGCGGCGCTTGGCCGCGTCGACGATGCGCGTGACGTGCACGTGATCCACGCGCACGCACGCCGCCGCCAGCGTCAACGGCAGGCGGTCCATGACGAAGCCAGGGTTCACGCCGGTGCCGACGACGGTGATGCCGCCTTCGCGCGCGCGCGCGTCGATGCGGCGCGCGAGCTCCGGCGTCGCCAGATCGGCGTAAGCGAGATCCTCGCAGGTCGAGATCACGTCGATCCCGTGCGCGGCGGCCAGCTCGACCACGGGCTCGACGTCGGCGACGCTGGAGCCCGTCAACACCAGCGCGACGTCCACGTCACGCGAGAAGGCCTCGGCCGCTCCCGCGACGACAACGACGCCGCACGCGTCGACGCCCGCCGCATCGCCCGCGTCGCGCCCGACCAGCGCCGGGTCGGCGACCGAGACCAGGCGCAGCCCGGGGCGCGCCTGAACTGCCTTCAACACTTCCTGGCCGATGGCGCCCAGGCCGACGATCGAAACGCGGACAACCGCGCCGCCCGTCCCCCGCCGCACCCTCATTTTCCGAGCTCGGCCAGATCGTCGCCCAGTTCTTCGAGGAAGCCGGCGATCTCCGAGGGCGAAAGCGCGTCGAAGCGGCGGCGCACGCCCTCGAGCTCGTCGCGGAGCCGGGTCGCGCGCTGGCGGTAGTTGCCCAGCGTGTTCTCGAGGCGGCTGGCGGCGGCGTCCGACGGTGGCGCCGCCTCGGACACGCCGGCCGCCATCGCGTCCAGCTTCTGGGCGGCCTCGTGATGGCCGTTGCGGCCGCGCGCGTGCGCGGCCAGCTTCTCGATCTCGGCGCGCAGCTGATCGCGTTCGCGTCCCCACGACGCGCGCTCCTCGTCGATCGCGACCGGCGGTGGCGCCGATTTTCGCTCGTGCTCGAAGCGCAACAGTTTTCCTTCCAGCTCCGCCAGCCGCGAACGCCGGCTGCGATCGGCCTCCTCCAGATTCTTCGCGGTCCGGCGCAGCGTGCTCGCGTCCGCGTCGCTGGCCGCGGCGCGCGCCTCGGCGGACTGCACCGCGTCCTCCAGCTCGGCGACCAGCGCCGCCTGCTCCGCCACCGACGCCTTCAGCTCGGTGATCTGATCGACATGAACGGTGGCCGCCTTGTGGAATTCGTCGAGCGCCCGCGCGCGCAGCAGGCGCGACTCGTCGCGGTCCGCGTCGGCGCGACCGGCGTCCGCCGGCGCCGCGGCACGCGCGTCGGGCTGGCCCACGCTGGCGCGCGCGGCGTCGGTGCGTACGGCGCGCGCGATCGTCGCGGTCAGCTTGTCCTCCAGCTCGGCCAGCCGCCAGAGCAGATCCTGCTTCTCGGCCTCGAGGCGGGCGATGCGCTCGTCGCGCGCGGCCAGCGCGCGATCGCGCTCCGCGATCGCCTCCGCGTTGACGGTCCCCGCCTTCGCCGCTTCCTCGAAGCGCGCGGCGTTGCGGCGCGCGCGCGCCAGCTCGCCCTCGGCCATGCGCAGGCGCTCGATCGCGTCCTCCAGCTCGCCTTGGCGCGCGCGGGTCGCGCCGCCCACTTCTTCCAGACGCTGCTCGGCCGCGGCGGCGCGCGCCTCGGCCTCGCCCAGCCGCGCGCGCAGGCGATCCGCCTCGTCGCGTGCCGCCGTCAGGTTCCCCGACGTCGCGCCCGGCTCGCTCTCCGTCGAGCCGCGCAAGCCCCCGGACAGCCGCGCGGCCAGCGCCGACATCTCCTCGGTCGTCTTGCGCGTCAGGTTCACGACCGACTCGTCCGCCTCGGTGAGCGCGCGCCGCAGCGTCGCCACCTCGGCGTCCAGCGCCGCGCGATCGTCCGCGGCGCGGCGCAGGCGGGCGCGCAGCTCCTCGATCTCCTCGCGCAGCACCGCGCTGGACGCCGGCTGCGCGCCCCCGCCGCTGCCCGCCAGCCGCGCCTCCAGCGACGCGAACGGCAGCTGCACCAGCGCGTAGCCCAGCGCGGGCGCAACCTGCGCCCCCGCCACCGCCACGTAAAGCGAAGGCGGTTCGCTGCCTTCCTTCACCAGCCGCGAATCGATGCGCAGACCGTCGACGGCGCCCTCGAACTCGACGATCCCCATACCGAGGAACGGCGTCACGCCCAGCATCTGCACGTGCGAGAAATGCGACGCGACCGCGCCGTGCAGGTCGTAGTAGCCGACGCCGTCGCCGGGGCTGCTGGCGCCGGCGCGCTCGTTGTTGGCGGCCGCTACGATCACGCGCCCGCCGTCGTTCAGCAGCTTGCGCAGTGCGCCGAACGCGCCCTGCCGGCGCGCCAGATCTTCGCCCTCGGGGATCAGCACGACGTCGAATCGATCGTCGACGGTCGCGTTCTGGTCGACGCTGACGACGCGCGCGCCCAGCGAGCGGAGGTACTGGGCGGATTCACCGGCGGGTCCACCTGTGCCGCGTGCGGAGCCCGCCAGAATCTCGAGCACGCGCCGCCCCGACAGCAGCGGCTCGAGGTACGCGTACAGCGCCAGGCGGCGCCCTACGAGGTCGTCAGTTCGGTCTTCCGGCATCCCGGGCGCAGCCTACTTGCATCCGAAGGGAACGCCCACTATAAAAGCCCGTTTCCGGGACCAACCGTCATGGCAAAAAAAGGCATCCACCCCGTCTACAAACCCGCGACCATCACCTGCGCTTGCGGTAACGCGGTCGAGACGTATTCGACCCGCGGCGCGTTCTCGGTCGAGATCTGTTCGAACTGCCACCCGTTCTACACGGGCAAGCAGAAGTTCGTCGACGCCGCCGGCCGCATCGAACGCTTCCAGAAGAAGTACGCTGCCGGGCAGGCCGCAAGGGCCGAAAAGGCCGAAAAGGCCGAAAAGGCCGGCAAGACGCCGCCCGCCAGCAGCTAACCGAACCTGCAACGTTCCTGGAAGCCCGGCGCCGGGCCGGGGACCTGAGATATCGCCTTGCTGGATCAGCTTCTGCTCGCCAAGCTCACGGCCGTCGAGGCCCGCTACGAAGAGCTGTCGACCATGCTCGCTGACCCGGCCGTGATCGCGAACCGGCAGCAGATGCAGAAGCTGTCGAAGGAGCACTCGGACATCCGGGAGCTGATCGAGACGCTGCGCCTGTACCGCGACGTCGACAAGCGCATCGTCGAAGCGCGGGAGATGCAGAAGGACCCTGAGATGCGCGAGCTGGCGCGCCAGGAAGAGACCGAGCTGGGCGGTGAGCAGGGGCGGCTGGAGAAGTCGCTGCGCGAGCTGCTGATGCCGAAGGATCCCAACGACGAGAAGAACATCATCCTCGAGATCCGCGCCGGTACGGGCGGCGAGGAAGCGGCGCTGTTCGCGGCCGATCTGTTCCGCATGTACTCGCGGTTCGCCGAGCGGCGGCGCTGGTCGGTCGAGATCCTGTCGATGTCCAACGCGTCCGCGGGCGGCCTCAAGGAAGTGATGGCCGGTATCGCGGGCCAGGGCGCGTACTCGCAGCTCAAGTACGAATCGGGCGTGCACCGCGTGCAGCGCGTGCCCGCGACCGAGGCACAGGGGCGCATCCACACGTCGACCGCGACGGTGGCGGTGATGCCCGAGGTCGAGGACGTCGAGGTCCACATCGATCCCAAGGACCTGAAGATCGACGTGATGCGCTCGGGCGGACCGGGTGGGCAGTCCGTGAACACGACCGACTCGGCGGTCCGAATCCACCACATCCCGAGCGGCCTCATCGTCCACTGCCAGCAGGAGAAGTCGCAGCACAAGAACCGCGCGATGGCGATGAAGCTGCTGCGCGCGAAGCTTTACGAGATCGAGGAAGAGAAGCGCCAGACCGCCGAACGCGAGGCGCGCCGCAGCCAGATCGGATCGGGCGACCGCTCGGAAAAGATCCGGACGTACAACTTCCCGCAGGACCG
>Ga0068865_100001754_pt1 | contig 12723 bp, 13 predicted proteins | sample KBSMisM12_FD_75293 | JGI IMG/M metagenome (GOLD analysis project Ga0068865, IMG submission 75293) | Miscanthus rhizosphere microbial communities from Kellogg Biological Station, Michigan, USA - KBS Miscanthus M1-2 | ecosystem: Host-associated > Plants > Roots > Rhizosphere > Soil ...
GCTGATCGTCTCGCAGCTGATCACGCTCTACCTGACGCCGGTCGTCTACACCTACATGGCGGCGATCCCGACACTCTCTCGATCCGTGTCCACCGCGCCTCCGATGCCGGTGTCACCGACGGCTGCGGGATCCTAGCGCCGGTTCCGTTGAGCCACGGAGGTAATTAGTGCAGGCCTTCAGGCCTGCCGTGATGCCCCTCCGGTTCTGGCAGGCCTGAAGGCCTGCACTACATCGGGAGGGAAAACCCCCGTTGCCTCGCCGCGCGCTCAACCGATGCGCCGCAGCTGCGCCGGCTGCACGCCGGTCACCTGGTCCATCGTCTGGCCGACGATGAACTGGCCATCGGGCGACACCACGCCCTGCGCCTGCCCGCGGACCACGAACGGCGGCTGATAGCTCGCGTCGTAGATCAGATTGAGCTGATTGCCGGTCAGCGTGCCCTGACCGCGGAAGACGACGAGCCCGACGGGGTTGCGTGCTTCGAGCACGATGGCGTCGCCCTGCTGCCAGCACGAATAGAGCACGCCGGTCGCCGCCTGCCACGTGCCGGTGAGATTGATCTGGGGCGCGAACTGGCCGGCCGGGAACGGAGTGGGCGCGGCCGGCGAAGGACCGGCCGGCTGAGCGCTGTAGGCCGGCCGTGCGGCCGCCCGGCCGCGAACGGCGTCCTCGTCCTCGTCGACGTCGATGGCAGACGTCGATCGTCTGCCCCCGCTCAGGCGGTCGATCAGATCCTCGACGTCCCGGGCGAAGCTCGCGTGGCGCAGATCGAACGCGGTGCAGTTGGCGAGGTGACGCAGTTCACCGGGCAGCTGATCTTCCTCGGGCATGTCCGCGCCTGCGACGAGCAGCGGGATGATGCGCAGCTTCGCGCGCAGGGCCGCCTCGATTTCCAGCCGCAGCGGATCCCGCGGATTGGTCAGCCGCGTTCGGCCCTTCTTGTCCTTGATGGTGAGCCACTGCGAGCCGATCGGCAGCAGAAGGATGTCACACGACTGGATGCGCTCCTCGACCACCTGCACCCAGTCGTCCCCCAGCGCGATGCTCTTGATGTCGAAGAAGACGTTCTCATCTCCGAATGAGCGCTGCAGCATCCGGCAGAGGTCGGTGCAGTATCCGCCCGTATCTTCCTGACGGTAGCTGATGAAGAGTTTCATGCCCGGCTATCCCGACATCTTCTCGATCCGCGCCCACTGTGCGTCCGATACCGGCATCACCGACAACCGCGAGCTCCTGACCAGGTCGAAGTCCTTGAACCAGGCGTCCGCCTTGATCTCCTTGAGGGTGACCGGGCGCGCCAGCTTCTTCACCGGTCCGACGTCGACGACGTGCGCCTTGCCGGTGGCGTCGGCGGGATCGGGGTACGCGTCGCCGAGCGCCTTCGCCACACCGACCACCGACTTCTCGTCGCCGGTGTGATAGTAGAAGATCCGGTCGCCTTTGGCGACCGACCGGAGGTTCCGCTGGGCGACCGGATTCTTCACGCCGCTCCAGACGGTCTTCTTGTCTTTCACCAGGGCGTCGAAGCTATAGTTCGACGGCTCTTCCTTGAACAGCCAATTCATGGCCGACATTCTACCGCCGCTTCGCGATCGCATACGACCGCCGGTCCGCGTGCTGCTCGTGGGGATCAATCCCGGAATCCGCTCGTCGCAGGTCGGGCACCATTTCGCGGGGCCGTCGAACCGCTTCTGGAAGCTGCTCTACGACTCGCGCCTGGTGCCCGAGCCGATCGGGTTTGCCGACGACGACCGTCTGCCGGAGTGGGGCATCGGCCTCACCAACCTCATCCCGAGGCCGACGCCGGGAATCGATACGCTGCGCCCGGAGGAGTACCTGGCCGGCGCAAAAGTCCTGCGGCGAAAAATCCGCCGGGTGAAACCGGAAGTAGTAGCCTTCGTCGGCGTGACCCTGTTCCGGTCGGTCTTCGGCCGGCGGGCGGGGCAGCCGGTCGCGCTGGGCCCGCAGGACGAGCGGATCGAAGGCGCTCGCGTGTTCGTGCTGCCGAACCCCAGCGGGCGCAACGCCAACTATTCCTACGCCGAGATGCTGGATGCGTTCGCGCGGCTGCGGCGGGCGATGTAGCGAATGCTCGAGCCGCCGGCGGCCGTCATGTACTTCCGGCTTGACTTGACGATTCGAGCGGCGTAACTTCTTCCGCGCCGTCGCGTCATGCGGCGGCGTCCCTCCGGGTTTTTCATTCCGCGCGCTCCGGCTTTTTTCGGCTTCCGTCGTTCCCTGAGTCGAGACGGTCGACCACAGTCAAAAGGAGCCTTGTATGCGCCGGACTCTATTCATGGCCTGGTTGTGGCTTTTCCTCTGCGCGCCATCGGAGGCGCAAACCCTCGGCACCATCACTGGAGAAGTCAAGGATTCCACGGGAGCGGTGATTCCCGGGGTGGTGGTGACCGTGGTGAACAAGGCGACCAACGCGACCCGCACGAGCATCAGCAACGGGGTCGGCCTGTTCGATTTCCCGGCGCTGCCGCCGGGGCCGTACTCCGTGAAGGGCGAGATCGAAGGGTTCAAGACGGTGACACGCGATCTCGAACTGCAGGTGCAGGCGACGGTACGCGTCGACCTGGCGATGGAGCTCGGCACGATTTCCGAGATGGCGACCGTCACCGGCGTCTCGCCGCTCGTTGAAACGTCCAACGCCACCGTCGGGACCGTCATCGAAAACCGGCGCATTGTCGAGCTGCCGCTCAACGGCCGCAACTATCTGCAGCTCATCGCGCTCAGTCCCAACGTCAGCGCCGATTTCGCCGGCCCCGGGCAGGCGGGTGACCGGCAGGGCGGCACGCGATCGAACCAGCAGCTGTCGGTGTCGGGGCAGCGCCGCGAGTTCAACTATTACACGCTCGACGGCGTGGACAACACCGACGTCAATTTCAATACCTATATCTTCCAACCGTCGGTGGATGCCCTCGAGGAATTCAAAGTGCAGACCGGCGTCTACTCCGCTGAATTCGGGCGTGAGGCGAGCCAGGTGAACGTCGTCACGAAATCCGGGACGAACAGCCTGCACGGGACCGTGTTCGAATTCTTCAGGAACGACGCACTGGACGCCAGACCGTACGCCTTCAACGCCGCCCAGGCCGCCGCCCCGAAGGCGCCGTTCAACTGGAACCAGTACGGATACACCGCGGGCGGCCCGGTGCTGAAGAACCGCCTGTTCTTCCTGTCCAACTGGGAAGGCTACAACGATCGCAAGCAGTTCCAGACGCTTTACAGCACGGCGTCGAAGGCGATGCGCGGCGGCGATTTTTCGGAACTGCTGGCCAACCTCGGCCCGATCAACCCGCAAACCGGACAACGCACCGGGATCATCGTCGATCCGGCGAAGTGCGCCGTCGTCGGCACCACCCGAACCTGCGCGCCGTTTCCGGGCAACATCGTTCCGGCGAGCCGGCTGGACGCCACCGCCAGGCAGCTGCTCGAGTTCTTTCCGGAGCCGAACACCGGCAGCGGCGGACTCACCAACAATTACCTGGCGCTGCAGGATCGCGTCATCGACAAGTATCAGTACACCCAGCGGATGGACTTCGTGCAGAGCTCCAAAACGGCCTGGATGGGCCGCTACAGCTACGCGACGGAGAACGAAACCATGCCGGCTCTGATGCTGAACGGCACGAAGCTCGATACGCACGTCCAGCAGGTCGCGATCGGTCACACCTGGACGGCGGCGCCGACGCTCGTCAACGAATTCCGCCTCGGCTACAACTACTTCTTCAATACGTTCGGCCGGGAACTGGCGAACGTGCGCGACGTCAACAAGGAGCTGAACATTCCCGGCCTGATGGACCCGCCGGCGGAAGCGTGGGGCATTCCGCAGGTGGCGATCACCGGCTTCAGCACGTTCGGCGACAACACCGAAGGACCGTATACCAACCACAATCACGCGTTCGAGTTCAACGACAACCTGTCGTGGATCCGCGGCCGGCATGCGCTGAAGTTCGGCGGCAGCGTCCGGATCGACCACTACAATCAGAACGGCAATCAGTTCGCACGCGGCAGCTTCCAGTTCCAGAACATCGCCACCGGTTACGCGTTCGCCGACTACATGCTCGGGTACACGCAGCAGAACGAAGCCGCGGTCGCGCTCGCGGTGACCAAGTTCCGCGCGTTGAGCCAGGCGTACTACTTCACCGACACGTGGAGAGTCCGGTCGAACATGACGTTCGATCTCGGCCTCCGCTACGAATACACTCCGCCGTGGTTCGACGCCAACGGGACGCTGATGAATGCCTCGCTCCCGTGCCACGACACCACCCCGAACGTCTCGGATCCTGCGTGTCATCCGGTGCTGGTCCGGATCGGCAGCGGCGACGTCTACCAGGACACCGTGCTCCGCTTCGCGCCGAACATCCAGGTCGCCCGCGACGGACGCCTCGGCGACAATCTGATCGGCGACGACAAGACGAACTTCGCCCCGCGCGTCGGCTGGGCGTTTACCCCGAGTGACAAATGGTCGGTGCGCGCCGGCGCCGGCGTCTTCTACATGCAGGACACCGGCAATCCCAGGTTCGACATGGCGCGCAACCTGTCGGGGCGACGTCGTGACAACACGTTGCTGCTGACGCCGGACCTGACCTTTCAGCAGCCGTTCAGGGGCGTCGGGACCAACAACGACTGCGGCGTGGCGCCGCCGCTCGTCTGCCTGACCAACGTCTACGTTCTCGGCAACATGCCCGATCGCAAGACGCCGTACATGCTGCAGTATCTCTTCAACGTCCAGCGTGAACTCGGCGCCTCGACCGCGATCGAGGTGGGCTACCTTGGGTCGCACAGCTATCGGCTGGAGCGGATGTTCGACTGGAACGAAACGATACCGTCGGTCACCGGGTCGGTGCAGAGCCGCAAGCCGTATCCGGAGTTCACCAAGGTCCAGGAGATCGGCAACGTGGCCGAGGCCCGGTACAATTCGCTCGCCGTCAAGCTGACCCGCCGGCTGCACCAGGGCCTGTCGGTGCTCGGCGGCTACACGTTGTCGAAGTCGATGGACAACGGCAGCGGCATTCGCACCCTCAACGGCGACACGCTCTTCCCGCAGAACAGCTTCTGCCTCGACTGCGAATGGGGGCCGTCGGTGTTCGACGTGCGCCACCGCCTGACCGCGTCGGTCCTCTACGAGCTGCCGTTCGGTGCCGGCAAGCCCTTCCTGCAGGATGGCGTCGGCGGCGCGGTGCTCGGCGGCTGGCAGTTCAGCACCATCATCTCGATCTCGAGCGGGTTCCCGCGCACAGCCTACGTCGGTACCGATCGATCGAATACCGGCGGCGGGCAGGACCGTCCGAATGCCACCGGTCTGGATCCGACGCTGCCGGGCGATCAGCAGACGATTGCGCGATGGTTCAACACCGACGCGTACGTGCTGCAGCCGCTGGGCTCGTTCGGCAACGCCGGTCGCAACACGTTTACCGGTCCCGGGATCACCAACGTCGATGCGTCGATCATCCGCAACTTCCGCATGACGGCCAGCAAGACCCTTCAGTTCCGGCTCGAGGCGTTCAACGTGCTGAACAACCCGATCTGGAACGACCCGAACACCACGTTGACGAGCCCGCTGTATGGCACGATCAACACCACGAGACGGCCGATGCGCGAAATGCAGATCGCGTTGAAGTTCATATTCTGACCGGCGCGGCGCGGGATGGAGTAAACATGCAGGCAGATCGCTCTGTTGAAGTCTTCGCGGGACGTGCGGCGGTCGCGCACACGGCGGCGTGTGCGTTCGTCGCGCTTCTCGCGTGCGCCGGGACGGCACGCGCCCAGGATCCGTTCCGGTTCGCCGGCGCGCCGTGCGTCACGCCGCCGAGACTGCACTGTCCCGATACGGATTGTCCATCCGATCGTGTCATCAACGAAGGCAACGTCGTCGAGATGAAGACGCGCCGCACCTATTTCCTCGACTACCCGTGCGACATGAAACCGGGCGAGCCGGTGACCTTCGTCCTCGCGCTGCACGGCGCCGGTTCGTACGGAAACTGGCAGCGCAATTACTTTCCGCTGATGGACTTCAAGGACAAGTACCGGCTGGTGATCGCGACGCCGAACTCGCCGACGACGGTGTGGTCGGAGGCCGACGACGAATACCTGCACAACATCGTCGACTCGGTGGTCGCGCAAATCGGCAAGGAGCACGTCAAGGCGTTCTGGCTCGCCGGCCACTCGCAAGGCGGCATGACGTCGAACCGCATCGTGCGCACCGAGTTCTTCAAGGACAAGGTCGACGGCTGGCTCAGCCTGTCCGGTGGACGCCTCGGCAACAGCCCGGGCCGCGGCAACTTCTCCGGGATGGCGGGACCGCCCGGAGCGGCGGCCGCCGGCCGCGGCGCCGCACCAGGCACGGGGCGCGGGGCCGGACCAGGACTCGCGCCGCCGCCGAGCGGACTACCGTCGAACGAGTTTTCTTTCATTTACGAGACGGGGCAGCGCGAGATGGACGAGAAGGGGCTGCCCGAGAGCTCCGTGTGGGCGACGCAGATCGGGTGCGGGCCGCGGCGCCCGCCGGTGGAGATCGCCGACACGAAGGCGGGCTACGTGTACGACGCCAGCCGTCAGAATCCGCCGGTCCCGGCGTGGGGTCTGCTGCCCGCGCCCGGCAAGGCGCGTGTGTTCGTGTACCCGGACTGCAAGGACGGACGCGTGGTCGCGGACGTCGTGCGCCTCGACAAGGGGCACACCGAAGGGCTCGAGCCGGCGATTACCGAGGAGCTCGTGAAGTTGATGCTGTCTGCGAAGGGCGGCCGGATCGCGCGCCTACCCTAACCACGAAAACACGAAGGGCACGAAGACGCACAAAGAAGAAACGTCTTGTCGAAGGTTCTGGGTTACCGCGTTACGGTGAGCCTGCCGTCGGAGATCGGCCCTTCGCAGGTCGTCGTGCCGGTGTAGGTCGCGGCAATCCGGCCGGCGCTCATGTCGAACGTGGCGACATGCATGGTGATGCCGCAGAGCGGTGTGATGTCGGTACCGCCCTCAGGGAAGTCGAGCGTGAGCGTCAGCGCGCCGTTCGACAGCGTCCCGGCGAGCGTGCCCGTTTTCTGTTTGTGGCAGGAGCCGCACGACCCGTCGTTCCGGTCCGCCGAGTCCAGGACCGCAGATCCTGAAAGCCGATCGCCTGTCTGGGTGACGTTCCACCGGAACGTCTCAGCGCCCTGCGCGTCGGTGCCGGTGCCGGTCCATGTCCCCGTCAGGTTGGCGGCAGACGAAGCGGGAGGCGGCGTCGTGGAGGTCGGCGCCGCGGGGCCGGATGCCGGTGAGCCGCAGCCGTTCAGCGGGATGAGCAGCGCCGCGGTCATCAGGCGAGCCAGAATCTTCACGACGACTCAAGTATAGACCCACGTGCGCGAGATCGTTTTCATCCAAGCCTCGCGCCGAAGCGCTCGCGATCAACGGCTATGGTTCTACGTTTTCCCGTTACGCTGATCCCACTGGCGCTTCAATTCGTCGAGCCTGGCGCGCAGCAGCGCCCCGCACCAACGCTCCCGCTGTTCGACCGGCTTGACGGAAAAAATCGTCTTGGCGCAGGCGTCGTGACGTTCTTCGCGAATGCGGTCTTCGGCCCGCCGATCTTCCACCTGCGCGGCGTGACGCTGCGTGAGCCGCTCACGCGCCAGGCGCAAGCTTTCGAATGGTGCGCGCTGTCGTGCTTCCCGCGACCACTCAACCGCCACGGGGGGTGACGTATCAAGTTTCACGCCACCGGCCGCGGTTGGGCAGCAAATCAGTTTGTTGGATCGCTCAGCGACGCGATCCCGCGGTCAACGCCTCGCCCGCCAGGGACGGCGGCGTCTGGTGGAGTGCTGTCTCACGCGCGCATGTCGTGGCGGGGAAGGCGGCGACGGAGAAATGGCGATCGGCCCAACGCTGCCTGACGATGCCTGCGAAGAAACAGAGCCAGAGCTCGTATTCGAACGCGGTTACGACGCGGCCGTGCACGGCGTGCCACGCGAGCGCCCCTGCACAACGGCGGGCTTTCGCCCACAAATGAATCGGCACTCCGGCGACGAGACGCTCGCCCGCATGGGGTGGCGGCTCGAGCTCCGGCTCTTCCATGTCGAACCCGCCGTGCTTGAAGAGCAACGCCCGGCTGATGCCGTGCCAGTAGAGCCATCGCCGGAAGTACCGTTTTGTGAGACGGGCGGCGGCGACCAGATGATGGACGACCATGTCCGGCAGATAAAAACCGCGAGCTTCCATGGCTCGTGCGCGCAGGTGCCACTCGCGCTGCGCCTGATTGCGGAGCGTGCCGGTCTTGCGACCCAGCCTGGTGTCGAAGAAGCCGACGCGATCGAATACGTCGCGCCGGTAGGCGACGTTGACGCCGAGTGGCCACGAGATTCCCCGGCCGAACTCGCGCACCGCGGGCCCGTGGTCGAGCAACGCGATCACTTTCGCGTGAAGGCCGGAATGCTCGTCGAGCCAGACCGGCTTCGGCCCGCCCCAGATCGGCAGCACACGGCCCCCGACGAACTCGCATTCGTGGCGGTGAAGGCCGTCGATGGCGCGCTCCAGCCAGTCGGCCTCGAATCGCGCATCGTCATCGGTGGCCGCGATCACGGCGCCGTGCGCGGCCTTGATGCCCGCGTTGAGCGCGGCGTACTTGCCCTCCTCCTGTTCGAACACATACCGAACCGGAAACGGATACCAGGTCGCTGCGTGCTCGACGACCTGACGCGTGTCGTCGGTCGATCGGTTGTCCACGACGATGAGCTCGACAGTACCAGGACGATGGATGCGCGCCAGGTTCTCGAGCGTGCCGCGCAAGTCGGCGGCGCGATTGGCGGTGGCGATGATGACGGAGGCGTTCATGATGCCGGTGCTGTGCTCAGCAATTGCTGGCAAGCAGCGAGCCAACCTTTCTACCTAGCTAGACGGTCCGGGAAGGTATCCAAGGCGTGTCTATGGCACAGCCGATACCGTACCTGAATACCGGGCTTCCGTAAGGACGACGACAATTTCTCTTAGAACCCGAAAAATGGTTCAGGCGGCAGGAACGGCGCTTGCTGCCAGCCAAACCGATGAGCCCCGGCAGGCGTACCGTGGTCAACCTCGTCCTGATCGCCCTGATCGCCGGCTCGGCCTATGACATCGTCCGCGATCAGGAGCATTGGCCGTTCTCGCAGTACCCGATGTTCTCAGGCGTCTGGCGCAGCCCCTCGTTCAGCTGGCTGCGCCTGTTCGGGGTGACCGCCGACGGCCGCGAGTTCCCGCTCGACGCGAATCGATTCATTGCACCGTTCGATCAGTCCCGCCTGCCGAAGGCGCTGAGGCGGATCCTCGACGGCCGCGATCCGGACACGCGCGTGCGCCAGGCTCTGGCGGAGTGCCTCGCCCGGTATGAAGAGCTTCGCCTCCAGGATCGGCACGAAGGGCCGCGCCTCGCGGCGCTGCGGCTCTATGAGCTCGAGTGGACGATCGATCCCGAGGCCGCCAACGTCGATCGGCCGGATCGCCGCTCGTTCATCGCGGAAGTGCAGCCGTGATGCGCGAGATCGTCCGCCGCTGGGACCGATTCTGGTTCGCGCCGGCGCCCGCCTCGACGCTCGGCACCTGCCGTCTGCTGTTCTTCGGCTCCCTCTTTCTCTGGCAGTGGCAGCACGATTTCTCCGCCTGGGGCCGGTTCTCGTCCGTGTTCTGGATGCCGATCTGGTTGTTCGAGACCGCGCACGTTCCCCAGTTGTCCGTGCCGGCGATTGCCGTCGTGCAGGCGCTGTGGAAAGCGTCCCTGCTGATGAGCGCGATCGGCCTCTTCACACGATCGGCGATGGCGGTGGCGTTCGTGCTCGGCACGTATCTGCTGGGGCTGCCGCACAACTTCGGTCAGACGCAGCATTTCGACACGCTCGTGGTCTTCGCGACGGGGGCGCTGGCGCTCTCGCGCGCCGGTGACGCCTGCTCGCTGGACGCGCTGATGATCGCCGCATCCGGCCGATCGTCGTCAGATCCGCCAGACGATGGCGAATACCGGTGGCCGATCCGGTTCGTCTGGGTCGCGATGGCGCTCATCTTCTGCGCCGCCGGCATCTCGAAGCTCCGGCACTCCGGCCTGGATTGGATTGCATCCGACAGCCTGGCGCTGCTCCTGCTGCGGCAGCAGTACCACATTTCGGATGGCGAGCCGCTGACGCGGTGGGGCATTCTCGCCGCTCGTCACGGCGCAGTGGCGCGGACGCTGGCGCTGATGTCGGTGTCGATCGAAACGCTGTTTCCGCTCGCGCTGGTCAGCCGCCGTGCGCGTGTGCTGCTCGTGCCGGCGGGGCTCGCGATGCTGGTCGGCATCCGCGTCTTGATGGGACCGACTTTCGAGCAGTTCATGATGTGTTACGTCTTCTGGGTGCCGTGGGAGCGCGTCACGGCCGCACTGCGCGGACGGATTGCTGCAAACAAGGACGTGCAAGCGCACGACGAAGGTCACGAGATCGCGAAGGCGCGATCGTAGCGGCGGCTCGACCACGATCGCCAGCCGGCGTGCGCCAACGGCGCGGCCATGAGCAGGAGCGCCGCGCTGAACAGCGGCCAGTTGAATGTCGTCGGCAGCACCTGACGAACCGCGTCGAGGCCCGCGGGTAGAGCACGAATCGCATCGGCCATGAATATCTCCAGCGCGAGCAGGATGCCGGCCCAGCTCACCACCCACGATGTCCGGGCGAAACGATCGGCGGGCATGCGGTCTGGTCGTTGGGTGACGAGCGTCCCCCACACGATCATCAGCGACGCGATGCAGAGTGGCGCGAGCACCGGCCCCCACCACGGCAGCGGCAACAGGAAGAGAATGTCCCAGTCGAACAGGGACACCGGCCAGCCGGAGATGACGCGCAGGAAGACGTAGTACAGGATGTCCCAGGCGCCGAACGCAATCGCCGCGTAGCCCAGCCGTGCCTGCCACCTTCGGCCGGCGAGCATGCCGATCATCGCCAGCATCAGCAGGGTCGCGCCTTCGCGCACGAGCTCGACCTGGCCGAGGACGCCGTGGATCGGCAACGGGTCCGGCTGATAGGGCTGGACGCGATCGACCATGACGCGCAGGTAATAAACGCAGGCCGCTTCGACCCAGGCCATGCCGGCCGCGAACGTGACGACGAGCACCCACCGCGTCCGGGCTGCCTTGAGCGAGCGAGTCGAAGGGCCGGTCATCGCGCACACTCCATATCCAGCGCGTCGAGCCCTGGTGCGAGACCCAGCGCTCGGATGCGCGCCTCAACGCGATCGATGACTTCGTCCGGCGTCGACGTGCCGGCAGTGATGCCGATCGTGTGCGCCTCGCCGAACCACTCCGGGTTCACGTCCGCCTCGGTCTCGACGTGGTGAACGCGGCGACAATGACGCCCGCAGGTCTTCACCAGTTCACGCGTGTTGTTGCTGGTCTTCCCGCCGACGACGATCACCACGTCGGATGCGCGCGCGAGCTCGAGGGCGGCGTCCTGGCGCTCTTTGGTCGGCCGGCATACCGTGTCGAGGAAATGGACATCCGAGCGCGGGAACCGCTTCCGGATCAATGCGACCAGATGCCGCACCTTCTCGATCGACTGCGTCGTCTGCGCGGCGATGCCGATCCGCGGGTGTTCCTCGAGCGCCAGCACGCCCTCCTCATCGAGCACGACGTCGAAGTCGTCGAGATCGCCGGTCAGCCCGCGCACCTCAACGTGGTCCCTCTGTCCGATGATCACCACATGGTAGCCGTCGCGGACGAGCGCGGCCACCGCGCGATGGGCCACGTGCACCAGCGGACAGGTCGCTTCGACGACGGTCAGGCCGAGCGCCCGAGTGGTGGCGAGGGCCCGCGCCGAGGCCCCGTGCGCCGTCACCATCAAGGTTGGCGTCGTCACCTGCGCCACGTCGTGGGCCACGGCGATGCCCTTCGCCTCGAGGGCGCCGAGGACGGTCGGGTTGTGGACCAGGTCGCCGAGGATGGTGAGCGGCCCGGCGTCGGCGCGGGCCAGCGCCAGCGCGATCGCGTCGCGCACGCCGAAGCACATGCCCAGATGCGTCGCCCGGATGATTCTCATGGTGTGCATGCCTCGTCTTTTGGTTTCTGCATATTACTTTACATTACAAAGATCTATTCGGTAAACGCGGGTTGTATGTGCCTTGACACGTATATTCTCTGTGGGGTATATAAAGAGGGTGGAATCTGCCTTCGACATCATCGCGGAGCCGAACCGCCGCGCCATCTTGAGCCTCCTGGTCGCGTCGGAGCAGTCGGTCGGAGAGATCGAGCGTCTACTGGGGATGCCGCAGCCGACCGTGTCCAAGCACCTGCGCGTGCTGCGCGACGCCGGCCTGGTCGAAGCCACGGTGGACGCGCAGCGCCGTCTCTACCGGCTGAGGCCGGAACCGCTCCAGGAAGTGGACGACTGGCTGGCCCAGTTCCGCCAGTTCTGGTCCGCTCACATTGATGCGCTCGAACGCCATCTCGACCGCTTGGATCCGCCAACCCGGACGAAGAAGAAGACAAGGAGAAGCAAGTGACCAATCACGCGCAGTACGCACCGGGCCCGGCCAGCGGAGCGCAGGTGCAAAAGAACGGCGACAAATGGACGCTGGTCCTCGTCAGGCAGCTGCGCCACTCGCCGGAAAAAGTCTGGCAGGCGCTCACCGACCCGACGCATCTGCACGAGTGGGCGCCCTTCGAAGCCGACGGCAGCCTGGGGACGGCTGGACGCACGGTCAAGCTCACCACGGTGGGAGCGCCCGCGGCGCCGGTGTCCGAAACC
>Ga0068865_100001755_pt1 | contig 12723 bp, 10 predicted proteins | sample KBSMisM12_FD_75293 | JGI IMG/M metagenome (GOLD analysis project Ga0068865, IMG submission 75293) | Miscanthus rhizosphere microbial communities from Kellogg Biological Station, Michigan, USA - KBS Miscanthus M1-2 | ecosystem: Host-associated > Plants > Roots > Rhizosphere > Soil ...
CGGCCTTCACCATCTCCTCGCTGCCGGCCAGCTGCTCCCGGGCGCTCTGGCTGATGAGGTGAACCTTCTCCGCACCTTTGCGGGCGGTGTCGGTGATGCTCCCCATCGAGCGGACGATCGTGCCGAGGTCCTCGCGGCCGTCGGTCAGCTCCTCGATGGACTGCTTCATCGCCGAGACCACCGCCACCGACTGCCCGGAGATGTCGCGGGCGAGCTTGCTGATCTGCTCGGCGCTCTTGCCGGCGGACTCGGCGAGCTTGCGCACCTCGTCGGCGACCACCGCGAACCCACGTCCGTACTCGCCGGCGCGGGCGGCCTCGATGGTGGCGTTGAGGGCCAGGAGGTTCGTCTGCTGCGCCACCTGGGTGATGACGTCGACGATCTTGGAGATCTCCTGCGTCTTCTCGCCGAAGGCGAACACCTCGTGGCTGGCGCTCTCCACCCGGCTGAAGACCTTGTTCACCTTCTCGCCGGCGAGGCGCGCGGCCTTGCTGCTCTGCTCGGCGGCGACCGAGGTCTCGCCGGCGGCGAGCGCGGCGTCCTCGGCGGAGAGAGCGGTCCGCTGGATGCTCCCCGCCATCTCGCCGATGACCTTCTGCGCCCGGGCGACCAGGTCGGACTGCGTGCCGGCGCCGAGGGCGATCTTCCGGATCGAGGTGCCGACCTCGGTGGTGGCGGCGTTGACGTTCTCCGCGGAGCGCTGCAGCTCGTTGGCCGACTCGGCGACGCTGGCGGCGGTGTGCTGGATGTGGCCCACCAGCTCGCGCAGGTTCTCCTGCATGTTGCCGATGGCGGTGGTGAGCTCGTCGATCTCGTCCCTGCCGAGACTGGGCTCGGTGCTCACCGGCGAGGCGAGGTCACCGCGCGAGATGTCCAGCGCGCTCCGGCTCAGCGAGCGCAGGCGCGTGACGCGGGCGAGCACCGCCGGGAGGAGCAGCGCGAGCACCAGCGTCAGGGCGCCGGCCACCAGCGCCTGCACCGGCCAGCTCGCGTTGCGAACGAAGTGCAGGGTGCCCACCAGCACCATCGCCAGCAGGAAGTGCGAGACGAGGATCTTGCTCTGCAGCGAGAGCGAGACGGGGTGGCTCCGGTCCTCGAGGGAAGCGGCGAGCCTCCGCACCGGCGCCGGTCGCCGGTTCGTCCGGGCGGCGGGAAACTCGTCCAGCACGGAGCGGCGGACCGTTCCGTTGCGGGTCGGCGGGGGCACCAGTGCCATTCGGCCGGCGATTCTGGCGTAGGACGGACCGGATTTCACATTCCGGACTGAGGTCGGCCCCGGAACACCCCTCCCCACACGCGGGGGATGGCTTCAGCCGAAGAGGGCTCGATTTTCCTGGACCCAGGCGGCGAGCTTCTCGACACCCTCGGTGACGCCGGTCCGGGGGCGCCAGCCGAGCGCCTCGGAGGCACGCGACACGTCGGCGATGAAGACCGGCTGGTCCCCAGGGCGCCACGCGGCGAACGACGGACGGAGGGGTCGGCCCGTGAGGCGGTCCAGGTGCTCGACCAGCTCGAGCAATGACAGGGTGTTGTCCGGACCACCCCCGAGGTTGAAGACCTGGCCGCTTGCTCGCTCGATCCGCTCGACGGCGGCGTCGTAGGCCTCGCAGAGGTCGTCGACGAACAGGAGGTCCCGCACCTGGCGTCCGTCGCCGTAGATGGTGACCGGCTTTCCGGTGACCGAGGCGATGGTGAACCAGGCCACCCAGCCCTGGTCCTCGACGCCGAACTGGCGCCAGCCGTAGATGCAGGACTGTCGGAAGACGACGGTTCGCAGCCCGTAGATGCGGGCGTAATCGCGGACGTACTGGTCGGCGGCGCCCTTGCTGCAGCCGTAGGGGGAGTGGAAGTCGAGCGGCTCGTTCTCGGAGATGCCGCCGGGGCTGTCGCGGAAGGCGTAGCGGCCGTTGCGCTGCTCCACGCCCACATGCTCGAGGCCGCCATAGACCTTGTTGGTCGAGGCGTAGAGAAACGCGGCGGAGGGAGCGTGGCGGCGCGCGGACTCGAGGAGGTTGAAGGTTCCGAGCGCGTTCACCTCGAAGTCGTGGCGCGGTTCGGTCACCGAGGTGGTGACCGCCACCTGCGCGGCGAGGTGGAGGATGACCTGCGTGTCCGGGTGGCGCGCGAGGGCGGCGTCGAGCGCGGCAGCATCGCGGATGTCGACGCGCTCGAAGCTGAAGCGTCCACGCCCGCGGAGCCATTCGAGGTTGCTGTCCGCGCCGCGGCGGGACAGGTCGTCGAGCACGATGACGTCGTGGCCGCGCTCCATCCACCGTCGTGCCGCGTTGCAGCCGATGAAGCCCGCTCCGCCCGTCACCAGGTATTTCAAGCCCGTCGTGTCCTCCGCACTCGCGCGAGAGCTTAGCGCCGAAACCACCGGTATCGACTCGTCCCTCGCGGGTCTTCGTGGTCCGACCCTCCGGCCAGGACACGTGGTCTCGGCGTGAGTCGCCGAGCGCCCCGGACGCGAGCGGAAGCGCGGGGCTCTGGTCGAGCCGGCGACGACGCACCCTGGGCGCTTCTGTCGGGGAGGCGCGCCGTCAGGCAGAGGAGAGGCGGACGGCGGTCCCGGCGAGCGCTGCGGCGGAGAGGTCCTCGAGCACCGCCCAGGGAAGGTCCGGCGTCCGGGTGGCCGAGGGGAGCCGGGCCCTCGCGCGGAAGCCGAGGAGCGCGCCGGCGAGCGCACCAGCGACGCCGGCGAGGATCAGCGGCGCCCGGCTCCGGGAGCGCGTCAGCCAGGCGGCGCCGAGGCCACCGGCGACGATCCGGAACGCGAGGGGCGCGGGAGCGAGCCGGCTCCCGGTTCCGGGGAGCTTGTCGGCGACCAGCTCCGTCGCCGCCAGGGGAAGCAGCAGGACCCGGAGCCCCCATGGGCGGGCGTGCCTCGTCGAGAGGATCGCGAGCGGAAGGAGCGACCGCATGCCGGTGGCAAGGCCGAGCAGCGCGGCGGCGGCGAGCGTCGAGGCGGAGGGGGCACGGGACATGGCGGGGGCAAGATGGGCACGGTCGGCGGGCCCGGCCGTCACGAGGTGTCCCGTCACGAGGTGTCTGACACCTCGCCGTCGACACCCTCGCCGTCGGGTCCGGCTCCTCTCGACGCAAGCGGACTTCGGGTCACGAGATGTCGTCCCGAGGCGTCTGGCGCCTCGCGGGGCTCGCGCCGCGCGGAAGCCGCCTCACGCGAGGTGGTCGAACCCGTGCACCCTGGCTGTTCCAGTGCCGCGGAGGTGCACGCCGCGGCCGCGCCGGACCTCGCCGATCCGGGTGAGCTCGAGACCGAGCCGTCCGCTCAATCGCCGGATCGCGGCCTCTCGCCCGGCCGGGGCGGTGAAGAGCAGCTCGTAGTCCTCCCCACCGCTCGCGGCCGCCCGGGCCCGCGCCCGCCCGTCGGGATAGGCGGCAACGAGCGCGCGCGAGACGGGAAGCAGGCCGCCGTCCAGATCGAGCGCGACCCCGCTCGCCGCCGCGACGTGTCGCGCGTCCTGCACGAGCCCGTCGCTCAGGTCGATGCACGACGACGCCACCCCGACCAGCGCCGCCCCCAGCGCGAGCCTCGGGACCGGCCGGCGCTGCCGCTCGATGGCCATCCGCGCGAGGCGAGGCGCCCCGCGGAGCCGGCGCGCCTCCGGACCTCCGCGCCGCTCGAGCAGCGCGAGACCCAGCCGCGCATCGCCCAGCGTCCCCGACGCCCAGACCCGATCGCCGGGCCGGGCTCCCGACCTCCGGAGCGCGCGACCCGGCGCGACCTCCCCTCCCACGGTCACGGTGAGGGCGAGCCCCGGCGCTCGTGTCACGTTTCCTCCGACGAGCGCCGTCCCGCTCTGCCGCGCCAGCGCGCCGAAGCCCGCGCCGAGCCGGCGTGCGTCCGCGATCCGAAAACCGCGCGGGACGCCCAGCGCCACGAGCGCCCAGCGCGGCCGCGCTCCCATCGCCGCGAGGTCGGAGAGGTTCACCGCCAGCGCCTTGTGCCCCACGTCCTCGAGCCGGCTGCTCGCACGGCGGAAGTGCACCCCCTCGACGACCGCGTCCACCGTGACGCAGATCTCTCCGCGCCCGCGCGGAAGCACCGCCGCGTCGTCGCCCGGACCACGCGGCGCGCGGGGAGACGCCGCCGCCGCGGCGACGAAGGCGTCGATGAGCTGGAACTCCGGGCCCATCGTCACGCGGGACCCGGTCAGAACCGGTCGGGCGGCGGCGGTGGTGGCTCGGACAGCGGCGGGGCGATGACCGAGCGCGGCGGCGGCGGGCTCACCGGCAGCATCACCTCGAAGCGCGAGCCCTGACCGAGCTCGCTCTGCACGCGCACCTTCCCACCGTGTCCTTCCACGTAGCTCTTCACGATGGCCAGCCCCAGACCCGCACCTCCGAACTCACGGGTGCTCGAGTTGTCCACCTGGTAGAAGCTCTGAAAGATCTTGTCCAGCTGATCGGTGGGGACGCCCACGCCCGAGTCCTGGACCACGAACTGCCAGCCCTCCCCGTCCAGCTCGGGCTGGAACTTCACCTCGGTCACCAGCACCTGCACCCATCCGCCCTTGGGGGTGAACTTCACCGCGTTGGACAGGAGGTTCACCATCACTTGCCGGAGCTTCTCGCGATCGGCCCGGACCTCCACCGCGCGCCCCGGAAGACGGAGGTCGAGGGTCAGCCCCTTCTTCTGCGCCTGGGGCTTGATGCTGGAGACCGCCGTGGAGACCAGATCGCCGACGTTCACCGGCTCGAAGGTGAGGCGCACCTTGCCGGCCTCGATCTGCGTCACGTCGAGGATCGAGGAGATCAGCTTGAGCAGCGTGTCCCCCTTCTCCATGATCGTGCGAACGTAGTCGGTCTGCTCCTGGTTGAGCGTGCCCACCAGCCCCTCGGAGAGCATCTCCGAATAGCCGATGATCGACGTGAGCGGCGTCCGGAGCTCGTGGCTGACCGTGGCCAGGAAGCTCGACTTGAGCCGGTCCATGTCCTTCAGCTGGACGTTCATCAGCTCCAGGCGCTTGTTCTGGGTCTCGAGCTCGCGGTTGTTCTCCAGCGTCGCCTCGATGTGCACCTGGCTCGTGAGGAAGGTCTTCTGTCCCGCCGCGACGAGCGTCTCCAGGAGCTGCGCGAAGTGGAGCAGCACCTTGACGATGGTGGACTCGGGCGCGCGGCGAATCTTCGCGAGGTAGCTCTGCGCCTGCGCGAGGTCGATGCCCGGCGTCAGGTCGGTGAGCGACGACGGGAGCTCTCCCAGGTCCTCGGGGACGAAGGGCCCGAACACCACTCGCCCCAGAACGTCACCCTCCCAGAGGATGGGCAGGACCAGGTAGCGCAGGCCGGTGAAGCACGGCACCGCGATCATCCCGTGGACCTTGGTGCCCTGCGGTGCAGCGGGAGCGCGCGCGTTCTGGGTCGTCGCGAGCGGACCGTCCTTCACCCGTGCCACGGTCTGCGTGCAGCAGCGCTTCCCCTCGGGGAAGGAGAAGACGTAGCCGCAGAAGTCGCCGTTGCCGCTCTTGATGTCGGCGAGGCGGTTGCCTTTCTCGTCGAAGACCTTGACGCCCAGCTTGTAGAGCTCGGCGAAGCTCTTCACCAGCTCGGCAAAGGTGCTGGTGTCGAGCATGTCGGCCAGCGTGAGCCGGCGCTCGAGGACCGACAGCGGCCGCTGCTCCAGGCGAGGCGTGTGGTCTCCCGAAGGTCCGGGACGGCCGCTGTCGCCGCCTTCGCTCACCGTGGGGCTTCTCCGTTGGCGAGCCAGTCACCGACCTGCGTGCCGCTCAGGTCCATGCGGGCGAAGATCAACTTGAGGAACTCCGCCTCGGTCAGGCCGATGTTCCGGCTCAATCCGGCCTGCTCGTCCATCTTGCGGTAGGCGAGCTGGAGTACCGCGTAGAGCGTCTCGAGCACGCCCTCGCCGCGGATGGCCACTGCGCCGACCACGGGCTCCTTGCCGCGAGCGCGCGTCTCCTGGAGCTCGGCGTCGGTCTTGCTGTCCGGCAGGTCCCGCTTGTTGAACTGGATCACGATCGGGACCTGGGCCGCGTTGAGCCCGTTCTCCCGCATGTTGTCCTGGAGGTTGGCCCAGTACTGGTTGTTCTCCTGGCCAGCGCTCCGGCGACTGTCCGCGATGAAGGCGACCGCGTCCGCGTTCTGCAGGACCACACGCCGCGTGGCGTTGTGGATGACCTGCCCGGGGACCGTGAACAGCTTCACCTTCACGGTGTAGCCGCCCTTGGTATGGAAGAAGACCGGAAGCAGATCGAAGAAGAGAGTGCGGTCGTCGTGGGTCTCGACCGTCAACAGCTTTCCCCGCCCCTCGCTGCCGGTGCGGGCGTGGATCATCTGGAGGTTGGTCGTTTTCCCGGACAGACCGGGGCCGTAGTAGACGACCTTGACCGTCAGTTCGCGCTGGGCGTGGTTCAGTTGCACGAGGCAGGGACCCGGCCGCGCTCAGGGTGGCGACGGCAAGGAGTCAGCCCCGGAGAATACAGGAGGCCACCGCACGTCGAGAATGGCTCCACCCTACGACCCTGGACCACAAAAGGGGCCTCATTTTCGGAACGTGCACGAATGCGAAGGCTGGGGTTAGGATCCACAGGAGGTATGAGGGGGTGGCGGAGATGACGATGAAGCGGGTGGAGACCGTGACGGAGCAGCCGACCTTGCCACCGCTCGATGTCGCTAGCCTCCCGGCCGACCTCCCGTCCGCCCTCAAGTTCGGGGCTCTCGGAGAGTCCGAGCTTCAGCCGGTGGCATCCCTGCGAGGCACGTCGGAGCCCTGGGCCAAGCGGGGCGAGACTCCCGAGGAGTCGATGCAGGCCATCACCCAGCTGCGCCCCTTCATCCACGTGGGGCGGCTGCAGGGGCAGATCGTGGGCTACGTCACCGTGGAGCGGGATGGCCCGGTGGCCGGCGCGGCCTACATGCGGAACATCGTGGTCAAGCCGGAGCTCCGCCACCGGGGGGTGGGGATGGCGCTCCTCGACCACGGCCTGGGGGTCGCCCGTGACATGTACCGGAAAACCCTGGCACTCCGCGTAGATCCGGCGAATGCCCCGGCGGTGGCCTTCTACCGGAAGGCAGGCTTCACGACGGTCGCGACGGTGGTGAGCAAGAAGTCGGGGAAGCTCCGGCTGCTCATGTCCCGGGAGCTGTAGGCTCCCCCCGTTCCGCCGTCCGCTGCGGGAGCCGTGGCGCTCGCTGCAGCCCCGGGGTTGCCGACGGAATCGTCCGTAGATACGCACGTTCTTCCCGGCGGTCACCCCATGCTCGCGTCCATGCGCCGGTTCGCCGGCCTCCTTCTCCTCTGGTCCATCCCCGGTGTCGCGGTGGGGCTGCAGTCGAAGTCCTGGGAGCAAGAGATGGGCTCCTGGGGGACCTACCGGTTCCTCTTCGTCTACGCCGGCTGGGCGATCTGGGCGTTCCTGACCCCGCCGCTCGCGTGGCTGGTTCGCCGCTTCACCGTGGAGCGCTACGGGCTGCTACGTCTCGGTGCGATCCACCTCGTGACCTGCACCGGGTTCCTCTTCTTCCAGGAGGGGTTCCTCGCGCTGCTGACGCGGTTCATGGGGCCGTACAGCATGCAGAAGATGACGCTCGGCGAGGCCCTCTGGGACTCGGTCGCCAAGAGCGCCTTCCTCGACACGATGGTCTACGTGATGACCGTCGGCGTGCTGCTCGCCATCGACCTCCGTCGAAAGCTGCGGGCGCAGGAGCTCACCGGCGCGCGGCTGCAGGCCGAGCTCGCCAAGGCCGAGCTCGATGCGCTCCGGGTGCAGCTTCATCCGCACTTCCTCTTCAACACGCTGAACGCGATCTCGATGCTCGTCCGCAAGGGCGAGGGTGACACCGCGGTCCGGATGATCGCCGGTCTGAGCGACCTGCTCAGGCTCGCGCTGGCGACCGCCGGGCAGCAGGAGGTGCCGCTCCGGCAGGAGCTGGACTTCCTCGAGCGCTACCTCTCCCTCCAGCAGATCCGCTTCCCGGACCGGTTGCAGATCCGGATGGCGATCGACCCCGACACCCTCGAGGCGCAGGTGCCGAGCCTGGTCCTCCAGCCGCTCGCGGAGAATGCCGTGCGGCACGGCATCGCGCCGTCCATCGCCGGCGGCTCGGTGGAGGTGGCGGCAGTGCGCGAGGGCGAGGAGCTGGTCCTTCGCGTGCGCGACACCGGCGTGGGCCTCCACCCGGGCTCCGAGTCTCCGGGTGGCGTGGGCCTGCGCAACGTGCGCGCTCGACTTCAGCACCTGTATCCGGGTCGCCATCGCTTCCGCGTGGCCAACCGGGTGGAGGGCGGCGTCGAGTCGCTGCTCGCGATTCCTTTCCGTGGTGCGGAGGTGGTGCGTGCCTGAGCCAGTGACGGTGGCGGTGGTGGACGACGAGCCGCTGGCCCGAGAGGGTCTGCGGATGCTCCTGGCGGAGGACCCGGGAGTGAAGGTCGTCGGTGAGGCGGGGAGCGGGGACGAGGCGGTGGCGCTTCTCGCGCGCACCCATCCGCAGCTCTGCTTCCTGGACGTCCAGATGCCGGGCGGGAGCGGGTTCGAGGTGCTCGCTCGCGCCGAGGCGCCGCTCCCGATGGTGGTGTTCGTGACCGCGTACGACCAGTACGCGCTCGAGGCGTTCCGCGTGCACGCCTTCGACTACCTGCTCAAGCCCTACGAGGACGCACGCTTCCGCGAGACGCTGGGCAGGGCCAAGGAGCAGCTCTCCCGCGAGGAGGCGGCGCGAATCGGCGAGCAGCTCCGCGCCAAGGCGGTGGAGGCAGGCCTGGTCCCGGCAGCCTCGTCGCGGATCGTGGTGCGTGACCGGGGCCGGATCATCTTCCTCGAGGCCGAGGAGATCGACTGGATCGAGTCCGCGGACTACTACGTCGAGCTGCACGTCGGCGCCCGCACCTACCTGCACCGGGAGTCGATGGCGGCGCTCGAGAACCGCCTCGATTCCGCCCGGTTCGTCCGGATCCACCGGACCGCGATCGTCAACCGCCGGGTGCTCCGCGAGCTTCGCCGGACGGGCAGCGGTGGCCTGGTGGCGGTGCTGGCGACCGGGGCCGAGCTGCCCGTTGCCCGCAGCCAGCAGGCGCGCATCCGGCAACTGCGGTAGAGAGGAGCGGTGACCTCGAGTCCCCCCAGCGCCCCGACCGCCCGCCCCGGATGGTCGCGGCCCGCCTTCTGGGGGCTGGCCGTGGTGGGCGCCTCGATGCTGGCGCTCTTCGAGTGGCTCCAGATGCGCTCGATGGTGCCCCCGGAGATCCGCACGGCCTACCGGGTCTGGCAGTGGATCTCCTGGCTGCTCTGGGTTCCGGTGGTGGCGGTGGCCTCTCCGCTCGTCCGGCGGATGATCTCGGCGCGGGCCCGTCCGGTGGTGGTGCTGCTGACCCTGCTCGGCGGATTCCTCGGCACGCTGTTGTACTGGAGCGCGGCGCGGGCGGCCCTCAGCCGCTTCACCGGTCCTCCCTCGGTGCGGAAGATGCCCGCGAGCAGGGTCTTCCTCGCGCACTTCCGGGGAATCATCATGCCGGGGGTCAACTACCTCGCGATCGTCGGCATCCTCGGCACCATCGAGCTCCGGCGCAGGCTGCGGCGCGAGGCCCTGGGCGCGGCGCGACTGGAGGCGGACCTGGCCCGGGCCGAGCTCGACCAGATGCGGGTGCAGCTGCAGCCGCAGCTTCTCGAGGACACTTTGCGGACGACGGCGGCGTTCGTCCGCTCCGGAGCGTCGACGCAGGCGGTGCAGCTGCTCGCGCGGCTGAGCGACGTGCTGCGGCTGACCCTCGCGACGCTCGGGCAGGAGCGGGTGGCGCTCCGGCAGGAGATGGAGTTCGTCGAGGCGTACCTGGGGCTCCAGCAGATCCGGAACCCGGGGCGACTCCGGAGCCGGGTGGACATCCCCGCAGAGGCGCTGACCGCGGAGGTGCCCTCGCTGGCGCTCTTCCAGCTCGCCGAGCTGCCGGCGACCCCGTGGGAGGGCGCGCTCGAGCTGTCCGCGACGATCGCCGACGACCGCCTGCGGATCCGTCTCCACCAGCTGGCGGCCGCGCAGCCCGGGGCCGAGGTCACCGAGGCCGCGGACCGGCTGGTCCGCCTGCGCCAGCGGCTCGAGCAGCTGTACCACGGTGACCACGTCCTTCAGGTCAGGCACGAGAACGCGGGCCTGCTCTGCACGCTGGACATCCCGCTCGTTCACCTCGAGTCGGCGGAGCTGTTCCCAGCGGGCGGGCTCCTCGCGGCGGCCCGCTAGCCCGAACGGCGGAGACCGCCGTTGCTCACCACACCTCGCAGCGACTCTGGCGGACCATCGGTGTGCCGGCCGGGCAACCGAAGGCGGCCTGGAACTGGGGCATGTTCGAGAACGGGCCGTTGATCCGGAACCGGGCCGGTGAGTGCGGATCCACCGCCACACGGCGGAGCGCCTCCGCGACGCGGACATTGCGACACCAGGACTGCGCGGCACCGAGGAAGAACTGCTGCTCGGATGTGAAGCGAGCGTCGCGCACCACGCGGTCGGGGTGCTCCTTCGCCCAGGCCTGCATCGCCGCGAAGGCGATCTTGAGCCCGCCGAGGTCAGCGACGTTCTCGCTGAGGGTGAGCGCCCCGTCGAGCGGAAGGGCCTGGACGAGATAGCCGTCGAACTGGGACTTCACGCAGGCAGCACGTTCGACGAAGGACTTGTCCGCCTCCGGCGACCACCAGTCGGTGAGGTTGCCGTCGCCGTCGAAGAGTCGGCCCCGGTCGTCGAAGCCGTGCGTCAGCTCGTGCCCGATCACCATGCCGATGGCACCGAAGTTCACGGAGTCGGTGGCCTGGGGCGAGTACATGGGGGGCTGGAGGATGCCGGCGGGGAAGACCATCTCGTTGAGCGAGGCGTTGTAGTAGGCGTTCACGGTAGACGGTGTCATCCGCCATTCGGCCCGGTCGAGCGGCTTGCCGATCTTCCGCAGGTTGCGGCCCGACTCGAAGACCGCGGCACGCATCAGGTTGCCGAGGAAGCTCTTCCGGTCGGTGGCCAGCTCATCGTAGGCGCGCCAGTGGTCCGGATAGCCGATCTTCTCCAACCGCTTGCTGAGCTTGTTCCGGGCCCGGTCCTTCGTCTTGGAATCCATCCACGTGATACCGTCGAGGTTGGTCTCGAAGGCCGCGGCGATCTCCTGGACCATCGCCTTCGTCGTGCGCTTCCCGTCCTCCCCAAAGGTGCGCTGGACGAACGGGACGCCGAGCGCCTCCCCCAGCGCGGCATCGGTGACCGCGACGCACTTCTTCCACCGCGGAAGGTCCTCCCTGGCGCCGGTGAGGTGCTTGCTCTCGAAGGTGAAAGTCGCCTCGGCGAACCGCTTCGGTAGCGCCAGCACCTGTGCCCGGAGGAAGGTCCAGGCCAGATAGGTCCTCTGCTCGTCATGCGACGTCTTCCGGACGATGTCGGAGACCGCGGTCGGGTACGGCGGGTGCTTCACGTCGATGGTGTCGACTGCAGGCGTGCCCACTTCTGCGAAGTAGCGGTCCCAGTCGAATCCCTTGCCCAGCCCCTTCAGCTCTGCGCGGGTCATCCGGTGGTAGGTCTTGATCGGGTCGCGGCTGGCGACCCGATCGAGACTGGCGCGCGCGAGCCGGGTCTCGACATCCATCACCTGATCCGCCTTCGCGGCGGCGACCTTCGCCGGGTCGCCGAGGAGATGGAACATCTGGGCCACGTAGGCCCGGTAACCATCGCGGAGCTCTCTTATCCTCGCCTTGTCATTCAGGTAGTAGTCGCGATCGGGCAAGCCGAGCCCGCCTTGTCGCACGGCGCCGATGATGTCCGTGGACTTCTTCGCGTCCGAGACGGCTCCGTACTCGAAGAAGGGCTGGGCACCGAGGCGATGGAGACGCGCGACCTCGGTGGCGAGTCCCTTGGCCCCCGAGACGCCGACGAGCCGTGCGAGGCGGGCCTTCACCTCGGACATCACCTTCTCCAGCTTCTCCTCGTCCATGCAGGTCGCGTAGAGGTCGCCGAGTTGCTTCGCGTAGGGCGTGCCCTCGGGCGGGTTGCCGGCGGCGGTGGCCTCGAGGATCTCGCGGAGGATGACCTGGTTCCGCTCGGCGAGGACGGCGGTGGTACCCCACAGGCTGCGGTCGGCAGGGATGGGGTTGGCTGCGAGCCAGCCGCCGCAGGCGTACTGGTAGAAGTCGTCGCAGGGCTTCACCGACTCGTCGAGCGAGGCGGCATCGAGCCCGGAAGGCATGCGGCGGACGACCGCGTCCGCGGCCTTCGCGGCGGTCTCGCTCTTCGCGGGGGTCGTGGCGGCCGGGGGAGGCGCGGGCGGCGCGGAAGCACAGGCGGCGAGAACGAACGGAAGCAGCAGGCGAGTGTGGCGGAGCGACACGGGTGAGCGGCCTCCCGGGAGGGAACGCGGACCCTAGCGCGTGACCACAGCTCGGAGCGGACGAAAGAGGTCAGCGCGCCTCGCGCGCAACGAAGGAGACGGCTCCCATGACGAGGTGTCTGGCACCTCGTTCGCGCTCGGGACGACGTGTCCCGTGAAGAGGTGTCTGGCACCTCGTTCGGGCACCTCGTTCGGACAGCTCATTCGCCGTCGAGATTGCCGTACCGGCTCAGGCGCTCTGCCCGTCCCCGCTGCGGAACCAGTCGGCGAGCGGACGGATCTCCTTGAAGCGCCGCGCCGGCGGCAGGCCCGCCAGCAGCTGACGGCCGTAGGCCTTGCGCCCGACCCGCACGTCGAGGAGCGCGACGATGCCGCGGTCGGTCCGAGTCCGGATG
>Ga0068865_100001757_pt1 | contig 12710 bp, 10 predicted proteins | sample KBSMisM12_FD_75293 | JGI IMG/M metagenome (GOLD analysis project Ga0068865, IMG submission 75293) | Miscanthus rhizosphere microbial communities from Kellogg Biological Station, Michigan, USA - KBS Miscanthus M1-2 | ecosystem: Host-associated > Plants > Roots > Rhizosphere > Soil ...
TATAATTGAGCCGGTCCCGCGGCGGCCGAACTCGCCCCGACAAGTTGAATCGATCTCACCTTGGGCGACCGCGACAACCCGCCGCGCCCGGTGTAGAAAACGGCGCCAATTCTCCGGGGAGACCGCTGATGAACCGCCTGTTCGCCTTCGCCGCCGCCGCCGCGCTCTGCGCCGCGCTCGCCACGCCCGCCGCTGCGGAGTTGAAGGCCGGGACCAAGGCCCCCGACTTCACCGCGCCCGCCTTCCTCGCCGGTCAGCCCTTCACCTACAAGCTCGCCGACGCGCTGAAGAAGGGCCCGGTGGTCGTCTACTTCTTCCCCGCCGCCCACACCAAGGGCTGCAACATCGAGGCGCACCTGTTCTCCGAGGCGATCGACCAGTTCAAGGCCGAGCACGCCACGGTCATCGGCGTGACCGCCGGCAACGTCGACCAGCTCAGCGACTTCTCCAAGGAGACCGAGCACTGCGGCGGCAAGTTCCCGGTGGCCTCCGACCCGGGCGCGGCGATCGCCAAGCAGTACGACGCCATCCTGGCCCAGAAGCCCGACTGGTCGAACCGCACCTCCTATGTGATCGCCAAGAACGGCCAGGTCGCCGACGTCTATTCGTCCCTGGATCCCAGCGACCACGTCAACAAGACCCTGGCCGCGGTGAAGGCGCTCAAGAAGTAGGGGTCAGGACGGTCGAGGCTTCGGCGCGGGCGCTGGCTTGCCGCCGAAGCAGTCGATCTTGGCGCAAAGGCGGCGCACCACGTCCTGCTGCACCTCCGGCAACAGGGCGCGAGCGACCTCGGCGCTCTTCGGGGCGATGCTCGGCGTCTTCTGCATGATCGATTGTCCCGCGGGACTCTCGTAGAAGGCGACCATCGCTTCCAGTTCGGACTCGCTGAAGGTCTGGGCGTAGATCGGCACCATCCGCTCGATCATCTTCGGCGTGAAGTCGTCGTGCATCGTCTCTCGCACGACGGCGCCGATCGCGGCGCGCTGCTCCTCGGTGATGCTGGGGTACTGCTTGGTCAACGAGTCTGACATGACGGGGATCATCGACGCCATCATGGTGTCCATCAGCCCCTCGAAGTGGATCGCCGCGAGGTATCGGCGCACCAGCGCCACGGCTTTTGGACTGGCCGTCGCTGCGGGCGGGACCGGCGCCGCGGGCTGAGCCGCCACCGGAGCCGGGCCGATCAGCATTGCGCCCGCCATCAGCAGCGCCGCACTCGTTCGCCTCGCCATCGCCAGCCCTCCGTCACGCGTCCAGATTGCTGCGCGATATCCATCGCCCATGCAATCCTTGCTTCGCGGGCGTTTTTCCCCTATCAGCCCGCCTCTTCACGGAGAGCGGTCTCTTCGCGGAATTCAAAGGGTTCGGGAAACGCCCGGGCCGCCGCAAAGCGAACCATCGTTCCGGGCCGAACTTCCGCCGCCCGGCGCGCCGCCCTCCCAACGGAAGAAGGAAACCATGGCGCTCTACGAGCACGTCGTCATTTCGCGGCAGGATATCTCGCCGCAACAGGCCGAAGCCCTCAACGACCAATTGAAGCACCTGATCGAGGAAGGCGGCGGCGCCGTCGCCAAGATCGAGTACTGGGGCCTCCGCAACCTGACCTACCGGATCAAGAAGAACCGCAAGGGTCACTACTCCCTGCTGGCCATCGACGCCCCCGCCGAGGCGGTGAAGGAGATGGAACGCCAGCTCAGCATCAATGAAGACGTCCTGCGGTACCTGACCGTGCGCGTCGACGAGCTGGACCTGGAGCTCAGCCCCATCCTCGCCCGCCGCGACCGTGACCGCGAGCGCCGCGACGACCTTCCGGAAAGGCCGTTCTGATGACCGACGAAACCCTCATCGAAGCGCCCGCCGCCGGCGGCTCCGCGGGTGGCGCGCGCCGCCCGTTCTTCCGCCGCCGCAAGGTGTGCCCGTTCTCCGGCGCCAACGCCCCGAAGATCGACTACAAGGACGTCAAGCTCCTGCAGCGCTACGTCTCCGAGCGCGGCAAGATCGTACCGTCGCGCATCACCGCGGTGTCGGCCAAGAAGCAGCGTGAACTGGCCAAGGCCATCAAGCGCGCCCGCTTCCTCGCCCTCCTCCCCTACGTCGTGAAGTAAGGGAGACAGGCACATGAAAGTCATTCTGCTCGAACGGCTGGAAGGCTGGGGCGCCCTCGGCGACGTGGTCACCGTCAAGGACGGCTTCGCCCGCAACTTCCTGCTGCCGCGGTCCAAGGCGCTGCGCGCCAACGCCGCCAACATGAAGGTCTTCGAGGCCCAGAAGGCCGAGATCGAGGCCCGCAACGCCAAGGCCAAGGACGCGGCCGGCAAGTCCGGCGAGAAGCTGGACGGCACGTCCTACATCCTGATCCGTCAGGCGGGCGAAAGCGGCCAGCTCTACGGCTCCGTGGCCGGCCGCGACGTGGCCGACGCGGTCAATGCCGAGGCGGCCTCGAAGATCGACCGCGCGATGGTCGTCCTCGACAAGCCGATCAAGACGCTGGGCCTGCACGAGGTGAAGGTTCGCCTGCACCCCGAAGTCACCGTCACCGTGACGCTCAATATCGCCCGCAGCGCGGACGAGGCCGAGCGCCAGGCGCGCGGCGAGAACGTCATCTCCTCGCAGTTCGAGGAAGAGCGGATCGCCGACGAACAGGCCCAGGCCGACCTCCTCGAGGGCGGCGCGGGCTCGCACGAAGGCGACTTCGCCGAAGCCTAGGTCGTCCAGACCGAGGCCGAGACGACACGCGGGGCGCAGCGCAGGCTGCGCCCCGTTTCGTTTCCGCTATCGGTTCTGGGCGGCGCTCCGGGCATCCCAGTCGCGGGTCGCATGGCACGCCGCCATCGCGCGCTGGTAGCCGGGGCGATCCCGATTGCGCGCGACGTAGGCCTGCTCCAGCGGCCCCAGGGGGTAGCCTATGTTCCGCCGGGCCAGCTCCAGGGCGTACGTCACCGAGATGTCGGCCGCCGTGAACCTCTCGCCGGCCAGGTAAGGCGAACGCGCCAGCTGTCGGGTCACCAGTCCCAGGCGCGTCTCGAACACGCTCAGCGCCTGCCGGGCGCTCCAGTTGTTGCGCTCGGCCTCGGGCGCGATGTTCCGCGCGCCCGACACGAAGTACATCGAGGCCGCCAGCCCCGCCTCGCCGAGGTGGAGGAACTGCTGGTAGGCCGGGAAAGCCGGATCGCCAGGTTCGGGCGCGAGCGGCGTCGGCCCATGCCGGGCCATCAGGTATTCCATGATCGCGATCGACTCGACCATGGTGACCTCGCCGTCCTGCAGCGCCGGGATGAACCCCGCCGGATTGATCGCCAGGAACTCGGCGTCATTTTCGACGCCGGCCAGCAGGTCGACGTCCCGCAGCCGGTACGCCAGGTCCATCTCCTCCAGCAGCCAGACGACCCGGAATCCCCTGCCCTCGCCGAAGACCGTGATCATGCCTGCGCCCCCCACGGGTTGGTCCCACGATATGAAGACGACCAGCGGACGCTCGTTCCGACAACCGCCAAGTGTCGTTTCCCGCCCGGCGCCGCCAAGGAGCGGATTCGTTGAACAGTGCTTTTGCGGGTTGCGCAGGGCCGCGCTTCGTCGCCAAGCTGGCGCCGGGTGGACATGCGGGGGCCGGATGGCTCACACCGCAGCCAAATTGGGGGAAATAGAATGGTAGCGGAAACGATCGCGGGCGCCGCGCCAAGCGCGGCGGTGGCGGGCAGGACGAAATTCTACCTCTGGGTGGCGGTCGCGATGGCCGCCACGGCCTTCCTGGGCTTTGCGCCCACATTCTGGGCGCCGTTGGCTCAGGGCGTGCCGGAGAGGATCGGCGTACTGGCGGTGCACGGCACGCTGTTCTTCGGCTGGACGCTGTTTGTGATCTACCAGGCCTGGCTGGTCAGCTCGGGCAATGTCGTGCGCCATCGTGACGTCGGCATCGTCGGGGTGTCGCTGGCGACCGCCATGGTGATCTTCGGCGTGCTGGCGGCGATCAACTCGGGCGTCCGTGCGGCCGGCATGAACGCGGCGGCGGCTGGCGAGTCCTTCATGGTGGTGCCGCTGGCGGCGGTGCTCACGTTCGGCGTGCTATTCACAGCGGCCATCCTCAACACGCGCCGTCCGGAGTGGCACAAGCGCCTGATCCTGTCGGCCACCGCGGTGCTGCTGGATGCGGCGATCGCGCGGCCGTTCATCGTCTACCTGGTGATGGGCGGACACCCGCCGCCGTTCCAGGGCACCGTCGGGCTCGCCGGGCTCAACATTCCGCCGCCGCCGGTCCTCGGCGTCCTGCCGCCCGCTCTGATCGCGCTCGTCTTCGTCGTCGTCGGCATGGTCCGCGACTGGCGCGTGGAAGGCAAAGTCCATCCCGCGTACTTGTGGGCGGGCGGCTTCGGGCTGGCAGTGCAGCTGCTGAAGATCCCGCTCAGCGACACGCCGCTCTGGCACGGCGTCGCGCGGTCGCTGATCGCGTTGGCGGGCTAGCAGCTCGCAAGACTCGGAGGCGGATCTTCGCCGCCGGAGCGGCCTCCGAGTCCGCAAGCGGGAAATTCGACACGACGCTCAAGCGATTTCACCTCGCTCGGTTTGTCGGGCGCGCCGGCGTTTCGACAGGCCGGGCGATGGATTGACCAATTGAATCAACGTTGCACGCGGGCGATCTGACACCGGCCCCGCAGGCCACGCGCCGGATGGCCGCGAGGCCTCACCCAAGGTGAATCCGGTGGTCCTTCCCGGTCCTAACGCTTGCTGCCTAGAACACCGGCCCAATGGCGCAAGACGGGTCCGGCGAACGCCAGGCCTCTGATTCTCAAAGGTTTCCCATGCAACTTCGACTGGCGTTGTGCGCCGCGGCCTCGGCCGCGTGCCTGTTCGTTTCCGAGTCCCGGGCGGCCGAAGCCGCCGCCGCTGACGCCCCCGAGGCCGCCAGTGTCGAGGAGGTCGTCGTCACCGGCAGCCACGTCGAGGCCCGCACGCGGCTTGAGACCACGGCCCCCGTCGACGTGGTCAGCGCCGCGCAGCTGCAGCGCAGCGGCAATACCGAGATGGCGCAGACGCTGTCCTACCTCCTACCCTCGCTGAACTTCACGCGCCCGGCGGTCACCGACGGCACCGACACGATCCGCCCGGCCACCCTGCGCGGCCTGGCCCCCGACGAGACCCTGGTGCTGATCAATTCCAAGCGGGCGCACGCCGCCTCGCTGGTCAACCTGAACGGCTCGGTGGGCTACGGCTCCGGCGCGGTCGACCTCAACACCCTGCCCTCGGTCGCGGTGGCCTCGGTGGAGGTGCTGCGCGACGGGGCCTCGGCCGAATACGGTTCCGACGCCATCGCCGGGGTGATCAACTTCCGCCTGCGGGAAGCAAGCTCCGGCGGTTACGTGGGTGTCACCTACGGCCAGTACGCAACCGACGTGAAGACCCGGCCCAGCCCGACGCCGATCCCCGGCGTGGTCATCGACCCCGATCAGCGACGATACGACGGCGGCACGACCACGCTGACCGGCTGGACCGGCCTGAAGCTGGGCGACACCGGCTTCCTCACCCTGTCAGGCGAGGCCAAGATCCAGCAGCACACCACCCGCGCCGGCCCCGACCCGCGCCAGCAATACGCCTTCCTGCCGGGCAACGTCTTCGACCCGCGCGAGCTCACCTACGACCGCTACGACAACTGGTACGGCGACCCGAAGGTCGAGCAGTACACGGGCTACGCCAACGCCGGTTACGACCTGGCGAACGGCGTGCGCCTCTACGGCTGGGCCAGCTTCCAGAGCCGCGACGCGGTCTCGGCGGCCAACGTGCGCCGCGCCATCCAGGACAACGCCGGCTCCAACATCAGCTCGGTCTATCCCAACGGCTTCCTGCCGAAGATCGAGGGCGTGGTGACCGACGCCAGCCTCGCCGGCGGCGCCAACGGCAAGGCCGGCGACTGGGACTGGGACGCGAGCCTCGTCTACGGCTTCAACCAGTTCCACTTCCACGTCATCGATTCACTCAACGCCTCGCTGGGCCCCACCAGCCCGCACGAGTTCGACGCCGGCAGATTGCGGTTCCAGCAGTGGGTGGGCGACCTCGGCGCCAACCGCGCCGTGAAACTGGGCGGCCAGACCGTGCGGATCGCCGGCGGCGTCGAGCTGCGCACCGAGCGGTACGAGATCCTCCCCGGCGAGCCGGCGTCGTACATCAATGGCGGCTTCTTCACCGCGCCCGGCGTGCTGGGCGGCTCCGGCGCGCAATCCTTCTCCGGCTTCAGCCCGGCAAACGCGACCGACCAGTCGCGCACCTCCGAGGCGGTCTATGCGGAGGCCGAAAGCCGCTTCGGCCGTCTCGATCTGGACGCCGCGGCCCGCTACGAGAACTACTCCGACTTCGGCGACGTGCTGACCGGCAAGTTCGCCGCCCGCTACGACTTCAACGACGCCTTCGCGCTGCGCGGCAGCGTCTCCAACGGCTTCCGGGCCCCGTCGCTGCAGCAGTCGTTCATCACCACCACCTCGACCAACTTCGTCGGCGGCCTGCCCGTGCAGACGATCCTGCTGCCGCCGTCCGACCCGCGCGCCAAGCTGATCGGGGCCGCGCCGCTGAAGCCCGAGCGGTCGACCAACGTCTCCGGCGGCGCCGTGGTCCGCGCGGGCGGCTTCACGCTGACGCTCGACGCCTACTACATCGAGATCAAGGACCGCATCGCGCTATCCGACATCCTGCAGCAGGCCAACGTCATCGCCCTCTTCAAGGCCGCGGGGATCAACGACATCGGCGGCGTGCGCTTCTTCACCAACGGCGTCGATTCCGAGACCCGCGGCGTCGAGGCCGTGGCGACCTACCACTGGCAGCCGGATCCGGCCTGGGGAGCGTTCGACTTCAGCGCCTCCGCCAGCCACGACGACATCAAGCTGACGCGCGTCCAGTCGACGCCCCTGCTCTCGGCGCTCAATCCGGCCCCGGTGATCCTGCCTCACTTCCGGACCGCCACGCTGACCGACGGCCAGCCGCGCTGGAAGGCCAACCTGATCGCCGACTGGTCCAAGGGCCCCTTCGGAGTGACGGCCAAGGCCGAGTACTACGGAAAGCTGCTGCAGCCGGCGAACAACAACGACGCGCGCGGCGACTACGTCCTGCAGCCCAAGACGCTCATCGACCTGGAGGCGCGCTGGGCCGTGGCGCACGGCTTCGAGCTCGCGGTCGGCGCCGACAACCTCCTGGACACCTATCCGACCACGCCGCCCTACGTGCTGAACGGCGTGACCCTCAGCTCCAACGGCGTGGGCGCCTTCCCGGAATACTCGCCCTTCGGCTTCCAGGGCCGGTTCCTCTACGCGCGCGCCAGCTACAGCTGGTAGGACCGCCCGACGGGGCGCCTGCCTCGACGCTGGCGTGCGCACGGCGCGGGAGCGATCCCGCGCCGTTTTCATGTCCCAGGTTGGCGCGGCGGCCAGCGCAAGTCACAGATGTTACGCGGGAAACGGCGACAGCGCCGAAAAAGGGCACGTTCGCACTCTTTACGGCTCAGCTGTGGCAGAAATGTCATTTCAGGTGAATTCGGTTCGCCCTAGTTATCAAACGATAAGGGCAGCCAAGCCTTCCCGTTCGCGGGGCAGTTTTCCGGGGGTTATCAATGACATCTCGCATAGCGTTGTTCGCCGCGGCTTCCGCGGTGAGCCTGTTCGCCACCACCGCCATCGCCCAGACCAAGCCGACCGCCGCGGCCGCCGTTTCGGCGACGAACGTCGAGGAGTTGGTCGTCACCGGCACCCGCGCCGAACCGCGCTCCAAGCTGGAATCCCTGTCGCCGGTCGACGTCGTCACCGCGACCTCGTTGCAGAAGTCGGGCAACACCGAGCTCGCCAGCGCGCTGGCCTCGACCGTGCCCTCGCTCGACTTCCCGCGCCCGTCCAACACCGACGGCACCGACTCGGTCCGCCCGCTGACCCTGCGCGGCCAGGGCCCCGACCAGACTCTGGTGCTGATCAACGGCGTTCGCGCACACACCTCGGCCCTGGTGAACCTGAACGGCTCGGTGGGCCGCGGCTCGGCGGCCGTCGACCTCAACACCATCCCGACCGTCGCCATCGACCGCATCGAAGTGCTGCGCGACGGCGCCTCGGCCCTCTACGGCTCCGACGCCATCGCCGGCGTGATCAACATCGGCCTGCGCCACGACGACCACGGCGGCGGCGCGACCGTCGTCTACGGCGAGCACATCACGGGCTTCAGCGGCTTCTATGGCCGCAACGGCCGGATCACCGACGGCGCCGACACGACGGTGTCGGGCTGGCAGGGCCTGCGGCTGGGCTCCGACGGCTTCCTGACGGTCTCGGCCCAGTACCGCGACTTCAACCACACCAACCGTTCCGACTTCGATCCGCGCCTGCAGCCGGGCCAGAACACCATCACCAGCCGCTTCGGCGACGGCGATGTCGAGGAAGGCACGCTCTACCTCAACGGCGGCAAGCCGCTGGGCGGTGGCTGGGACGCGAGCTTCTGGGCCGGCGGCCAGCGCCGCCACTCCGAGACCGCGGCCACCTTCCGCGCGGCCAATGACGCGACCCAGAATATCCCGTCGGTCTATCCCACAGGCTACCTGCCGCTGATCAACACCCACTCCGACGATTTCTCGGTGGGCGGGGCGCTGAAGGGCGAGATCGCCGGCTGGCGCTCCAGCTTCAGCCTCGACTACGGCTGGAACCGCCTGCGCTACGGCGTCGAGCACACGCTGAACCCCAGCCTCGGCCCCACCTCGCCGCACTCGTTCTACGCCGGCCAAATGACCTACGACCAGACCGTGGGCAACGCCGACTTCAGCCGCGGTTTCGATGTGGGCTGGGCCGGTCCGCTGAACGTCGCCTTCGGCGCTGAGGCGCGCAGCGAGCACTACGAGATCGGCGCCGGCGAGCCCGGCTCCTACATCCGCGGCACGGTCTCCCCGACGCTGGCGCTGGGATCGCGCGGCTTCTCCGGCTTCCAGCCCGCCAACGAAGTCGACAAGGACCGCACCAACGTCGGCGCCTACCTCGACCTGGAAGCCAAGATCACCAACTGGTTCTCCGGCTCGGCGGCGATCCGCCAGGAGCACTATTCCGACTTCGGCGACACCACCAACGGCAAGGTCTCGGCCCGGATCGAGGTGGCGCCGCAACTGGCCTTCCGCGGCTCGGCCGAAAGCGGCTTCCGCGCGCCCTCGCTTCAGCAGCAGTACTTCACCTCGACCTCGATCCTGTTCATCAACGGCGTGCCGTTCGACACCGGCACCTTCCCGTCGGTCAGCCCGATCGGCAAGGCGCTGGGCGGCCAGCCGCTGAAGCCCGAGAAGTCGAAGAACTACTCCATTGGCGCGGTCTTCCAGGCCGGCGGCTTCGAGGCGACGATCGACGCCTACGAGATCAACGTCGATGATCGCATCGTGCTGAGCGAAACCCTGACCGGCAGCGCCACGGCGCCGCCCGGCACCAACGCCTTCGTGATCTTCAACCTCCTGAAGCCGTTCGGCGCCTCGGCGGCCCGCTTCTTCACCAACGGCGTCGACACCCGCACCAAGGGCATCGACTTCGTGGCCAACTACCGCCTGGTGACCGACGACCTGGGGACCTTCGCCTTCACCGGCGCGGCCAACGTCAACCAGTTCCGGGTGACCAAGGCGCCGCTGACCAACCAGACGATCCTGCCGCAGCCGGTCTCGCTCTTCGCCCGCCAGGCGATCAAGCGCTTCGAGGAGGGAACGCCCAAGCAGAAGGTCACCCTGCAGACCGACTGGGACAAGGACAGCTGGGGCGCCACGGTCCGTGCGACCTTCTACGGCGACGTGCTCTCGCCCGGCACCCTGGCCGACGGCAGCGCCGACATCCACACCGGCAAGCGCTCGGTGTGGGACATGGAAGCCCACTACAACTTCCCGCACGACGTCACCGCGGCGATTGGCGCGGACAACATCTTCGACGCCTATCCGCGGCAGATCTCGCCGGCGCTCAACACCACGGGCGCGGCGCCCTTCACCTCGTTCTCGCCGTTCGGCTTCGAAGGCCGCTTCGTCTACGGCCGGCTCAGCGTGAAGTGGTGATCTGAACCATCCCCAACGGTCCTCCTCCCCTTGCGGGAGGAGGCCGTTTCAAGGGCTTGTCCACAGCCTCCCACGTCCTTGTGGGCAAGGCCGCGGCTGCGCGCTTCTGTCCGTGCGTTAAGGGCCGCCGTTGAGCTATCGATAAGCTATGGCCCTTGTCCCCGCGCTCGACCTTCGTTCCACGCCCAACGATGTCGTCATCCCGCATGCGCCGGCCAATATCGAGGCCGAACAGGCGCTGCTGGGCGCCCTGCTCTACGACAACGCCGCCTTCGAGCGGATCGGCGACTATCTACAGGCGCGCCACTTCTTCGAGCCGTTCCATCAGCGGCTGTTCGCCTCGATCGAGACCAACATCCGCAAGGGCCAGCTGGCCGAGCCGATCCTGATCGCCGAGACCTTCGCCCGCGACGTCGGCTTCGAGGAGCTCGGCGGCGTGCGTTACCTGGCCGACCTCGTGGACCGCGCCCCGCCGGCCGCCAATGCGCCGGACTATGCGCGGGCGGTCTACGACCTGGCGCTGCGCCGCGACCTGATCCGCATCGGCGGCGAGATCGCGGTCAACGCCACCCATGGCGACTCGGACCTTTCGGCTCGCGATCAGATCGAACAGGCCGAGCAGCAGCTCTTCACCCTGGCCGAGACCGGCGGCGTCTCCTCCGGCTTCGTCACCTTCGCCGACGCCCTGCACGGCGCCGTCGCCATGGCCGCCGAGGCGCACAGCCGCGACGGGGGCCTGGCGGGCCTCTCGACCGGCCTTATCGACCTCGACGCCAAGATCGGCGGCCTGCACCCCTCCGACCTGGTGATCTTGGCCGCCCGCCCCTCGATGGGGAAGTCGTCGCTGGCCTGCAACATCGCCTTCGACGTAGCCCGCAACTACGCCTGGGAGCCGCAGCCGGACGGCAGCAAGAAGACCGTGCGCGGCGGCGTCGTCGCCTTCTTCTCCCTCGAAATGGCCGCCGAACAGCTGGCCATGCGTCTGCTGGCCGAAGCCTCCGGCGTCTCCGGCGACCGTCTGCGCAAGGGCGAGATCGACGCCAGCGAGTTCGGCCGCGTCCGCGACGCCGCGCTCGAGATCCAGGAAGCGCCGCTCTACATCGACGCCACCGGCGGCATCTCCATGGCCAAGCTCGCCGCCCGCGCGCGGCGGCTGAAGCGCATGGTCGGCCTCGACCTGCTGATCGTCGACTACCTGCAGCTCGTCACGGTCGGCGACATGAGCCGCAACGACAACCGCGTGCAGGAGGTCAGCGCCGTGACCGGCGGTCTCAAGGCGCTGGCCAAGGAGCTCTCGATCCCCGTGATCGCCCTGGCCCAGCTCTCCCGCCAGGTCGAGAACCGCGAGGACAAGAAGCCCCAGCTCTCCGACCTGCGTGAATCCGGCTCCATCGAGCAGGACGCCGACATGGTCATGTTCATCTATCGCGAGAGCTACTACCTCTCCCGCCTGGAGCCGCGCGAAGGCACCGAGGAGCACTTCAAGTGGCAGGAGAACATGGACCAGGTCCGTGGCGAGGCCGACATCATCATCGGCAAACAGCGCCACGGCCCGATCGGCAATGTGAAGCTCTCCTACAACGAGGACATCACAAAGTTCGGCAACCTCGCCCGCGACGCCCACCGCTACGACGTCCGCTGACGTCACATGGGTGACTCGGCCCGGCTGACGCTCGACCTCGACGCGCTCGCGGCCAACCACGCGGTGCTGCGCGAGACCGCCGCCGGGGCGGAGGTGGCGCCGGTGCTGAAGTCCGACGCCTATGGCCTTGGCGCCGGCCCGGTCGCCCGGCGCCTGTGGGCCGAGGGCGCGCGCACCTTCTTCGTGGCCCGCCTGGCCGAGGGTGTGGCCCTGCGCGCAACCCTGGGTCCTGAGCGCCCGGCTGCGATCCAGGTGCTGGACGGCTTCCCGCGCGGCGCCGGTCCCACGCTCGCCGCCGCCGGCCTGACGCCCGCGCTCTCAAGCCTGCCCCAGATCGACGCCGCCGCGGCCTTCGCGGCCGCTCAAGGCCGGCGCCTGGCCGTGACCCTGCACGTCGACACCGGCATGAACCGCCAGGGTCTCGGCCTGCCCGAGGTCCGCGCGCTCGCCCAGTCGCCCGACCGTCTGCGGGGCCTCGACGTCGACCTCTTGATGAGTCACCTCGGCTCAGGTTCCGAACCCGAAAACCCCCGCAACGCCCGCCAGTTGGCGCAGTTTCTTGAAGCCCGCGCGCTATTCCCTGAGGCGCGCGCGAGCCTGGCGGCCTCCTCCGGGATCTTCCTGTCGCCCGACTACCGCTTCGACCTCGTCCGCCCGGGTATCAGCCTCTACGGCGGCGGCCCGCGGGAAATCCGCGACCCGCGCATCCGCGCCGTCGCCACGCTGACCGCGCCCATCCTCGACATCCGCACTGTCGCGCCGGGCGAGGCCATCGGCTACGGCGAGAGCGTGCGCGTGGAGCGGCCCACGCGCCTGGCCGTCGTCGCCGCCGGCTATTCCGACGGCGTCATCCGCGCCGCCAAGTCCGGCGGCTACGCTTGGTTCGCCGGCGCGCAGCGCAGGCTGCTGGCGGTCAACATGGACATCCTGGCGATCGAGATCGGCGACACGCCTGCCGCGCCCGGCGACGAAGTGGAACTCCTCGGACCCAACGCGCTCCTGGACGACCTCGCCGCCGCCGCCGGCACCGTCGCCCACGAA
>Ga0068865_100001759_pt1 | contig 12707 bp, 11 predicted proteins | sample KBSMisM12_FD_75293 | JGI IMG/M metagenome (GOLD analysis project Ga0068865, IMG submission 75293) | Miscanthus rhizosphere microbial communities from Kellogg Biological Station, Michigan, USA - KBS Miscanthus M1-2 | ecosystem: Host-associated > Plants > Roots > Rhizosphere > Soil ...
GGTGACATCGCCAAGGCCAAGGGCATCAAGCGCGCCATGCCGCTGGCGGTCTCGGCGCCGTTTCATTCCCCACTGATGGAGCCTGCCGCAGAACGCATGGCCGAAGAACTGTCGTCTATCGTCATTCGCCCCCTGGCGGTGCCGGTTTTGGCCAATGTCAATGCCAAGGAAGCCAGCAATCCCGATCATGTCCGCCAGCTTTTGGTGGAACAAGTGACCAGCCGTGTGCGTTGGCGCGAAAGCATTCTGGCGCTCAGGGGCCTGACCGTGGACACGACGGTGGAATTCGGCGGCAACAAGGTCTTGACCGGCATGGTCAAGCGCATCGACAAGGATCTGGCTAGTATCACGCTGGATTCGCCGGCCGATCTGGAAGCATTCGGGAAAACGCTCTGATGTTTGATCTCACAGGCAAGACTGCGCTTATCACGGGAGCTTCCGGCGGTATCGGCGGCGCCATTGCCAAGGCGTTGCATGCCCAGGGTGCGAAAGTCGTTCTGTCCGGCACCCGCCTCGAAGCATTGGAAGCGGTGAAAGCCGAACTGGGCGGCAACGCCTTCATCGTCCAAGCCAATCTTTCCGATCCGGCTTCCGTCGAGGCTTTGCCCAAGGCGGCGGAGGAAGCCGCCGGCTCGCCCATCGATATTCTGGTCAACAATGCCGGCATCACCAAAGACAATCTCTTCATGCGCATGAAGGATGAAGAGTGGGATCAAGTGATCGCCGTGAATCTCACCGCCGCCTTCCGCCTGTCGCGCGGGGTGCTGCGCGCCATGATGAAAAAGCGCTGGGGCCGAATCATTCAAATCAGCTCGGTGGTGGGGGCAACCGGCAATCCGGGCCAGGGCAACTACGCCGCCGCCAAGGCCGGCCTGATCGGCATGACCAAAAGCCTGGCCGCCGAGGTCGCCTCCCGCAACATCACCGTCAATGCGGTGGCGCCCGGATTCATCCAAACCGCGATGACGGACGTCCTTACCGACCAGCAAAAAGAGTTAATAGCCGCGCGAATCCCTGCCGGACGGATGGGCAACGGGAGCGAAATTGCCGCTGCCGTGGCCTATCTGGCCTCGGACGAGGCGGCCTATGTGACGGGTGAAACCATCCATGTGAATGGCGGGATGGCCATGATATGACAGGAAAAACAATACCTTAACCAGTAGATTGGCGGGACCGGAAGGTTTATGATACCTAACCGGCCACCCCACGAAGCACCCAATGTGTGGCCCGGCGTTTTTTCCAAAGCCGGTTTGAAAATCTAGGAGAGGCTTACAAGTCCATGAGCGATACTGCCGAGCGCGTGAAGAAGATCGTCGTCGAGCATCTGAATGTCGACGCCGACAAGGTCACGGACACCGCGTCCTTCATCGAAGATCTGGGCGCCGACAGCCTCGATACCGTTGAGCTGGTGATGGCGTTCGAAGAGGAATTCGGCATCGAAATTCCCGACGACGCGGCTGAATCCATTGTGACCGTTGGCGACGCCGTTAAGTATATCGACAAAGCAAACGCGGCTTGATCCGGCGCAAAAGGTTTTAAAGCCTATGCGCAGGGTCGTTGTTACGGGCCTGGGTCTGGTTACGCCGCTGGCCTGTGGCGTGGAAGAGACGTGGTCGCGCCTGCTGGCCGGTCAGTCCGGCGCCAGTGCGATCACCAAGTTCAAGACCGACGATCTGCCGACCAAGATCGCGTGCCAGGTGCCGCGCGGTGACGGTTCCGACGGAACGTTCAATCCCGATCAATGGGTGGACGCCAAGGAACAGCGGCGCATGGATGATTTCATCATCTATGGCCTGGCCGCCGCCAAGCAGGCGGTGCGTGATTCGGGCTGGGAAGCCAAAAGCGACGAGGACCAAAACCGTACCGGCGTTTTGATCGGTTCGGGCATCGGCGGGCTCACCGGCATCGAGGAAGCGTCCATCCTGGTGCACGAAAGAGGTCCGCGCCGGCTGTCGCCTTTCTTCATTCCGGGCCGGCTGATCAATCTGGTGTCGGGCTATGTTTCCATCGAGCATGGTTTCAAGGGCCCCAACCATTCGGTGGTGACGGCTTGTGCCACCGGCGCCCATGCCATAGGCGATGCCGCAAGATTGATTGCCTTTGACGATGCCGATGTGATGGTCGCGGGCGGCGCGGAAAGCGCGGTCTGCCGCATCGGTATCGCGGGCTTTAACGCTTGCCGCGCCCTTTCCACCAACTTCAACGACACCCCGACCAAGGCCTCGCGCCCTTATGACAAGGACCGCGACGGCTTTGTGATGGGCGAAGGCGCCGGCATGGTGGTGCTGGAAGAATTGGAGCACGCACGCGCGCGCGGCGCCAAGATCTATGGCGAAGTGAAAGGCTATGGCCTGTCGGGCGATGCCTATCACATCACCGCCCCGTCCGAAGACGGTGATGGCGGCTTCCGTGCCATGCAGATGGCGCTCAAGCGGGCGGGCATTTCGCCTTCGGACATCGACTATGTGAACGCCCATGGCACCTCCACCATGGCCGACGGCATCGAGGCCGGCGCGGTGGAACGGCTGTTGGGCAATGCGGCGTCCAAGACGGCGATGTCCTCGACCAAATCCTCCATCGGGCATCTGTTGGGCGCGGCGGGATCGGTGGAAGCGATTTTCTGCCTGCTTGCCATGCGCGACGGCATGGTGCCGCCCACCATCAATCTGGAAAATCCGGATGTGATTACCCAACTGGACCTTGTGCCGCTCAAGGCGCAGAAGCGCGATGTCAATATCGCCATGTCCAACAGCTTTGGCTTTGGCGGCACCAATGCCGCGCTGATCCTGTCCAAGGTGTGATGAGGAGTTTTCTCCTCATTCTGCTTCTGCTCGCGGTGATTGTTGCCGGTGTGGTGGAATGGGCCAATGCCGCCTGGGACACACCCGGCCCCGCCGCCGCCAGCGGAAAAGAGACGGTGGTGCTGATCCCATTGGGCAGCCGCACCCGCGACATCGCCCGCAACCTCGAACAAAAAGGCGTGATCAAATATGCCTTGCTGTTTCAATTCGATCTGGCGCTGAAGCGGGTCCTCGATGCCAAGATGGGCAAGCTCAAGGCCGGCGAATACACCATTCCCTCTGAAGCTTCGATGGGATCCATCGCCAAAATCCTGGTGGAGGGAAAGTCCATCCAGCACAAGCTCACCGTGGCGGAAGGCCTGACCAGCGACATGGTGTTGAAGCTGGTGCAGGCCGATCCCGTGCTGCTGGGCGATGCGGGGCCGGCGCCCGAAGAGGGCAGCCTGTTGCCGGAAACCTATCTTTTCACCCGCGGCGAGACCCGTGCCCATCTTCTGGCGCAAATGGCCAAGGCGCAGGCGAAATTGCTCGGGGACAAATGGGCCGGCCGCGCGCCCGGCCTGCCGTTCAAATCCATCCGTGACGCCGTAATTCTGGCTTCGATTGTGGAAAAGGAAACCTCCTTGCCGGAGGAACGGCGCCATATCGCCGCGGTGTTTCTCAACCGGCTCAAGATCGGGATGCGGCTGCAGACCGATCCCACCGTGATCTACGGCCTGACACGCGGTTATCCGCTGGGCCGCGGCATCCGCCAAAGCGAACTCGACGCCGCCACGCCTTACAACACCTATGTGATCGCGGGCCTGCCGCCTTCGGCCATCTGCAATCCCGGCAAGGATAGCCTTGCCGCCGTGCTCAATCCCGAACAAAACGATGATCTGTTTTTTGTCGCCACCGGCCATGGCGGTCATGTTTTTGCCACTACCATTTCCGAACAGGCCCGCAATGTCGCGGCCTATCGCGCCTTTGAGAAAAAACAGCAGGCGGCCGAATCGCTGTCGAGCCGTGAGGTGCAGGCCAATGGCCGTGCGGACGGCGCGACAGTGACGGTGCTGGATCCCAGCCTGCCCAAACTTCCAGCCGCGCCGCGCGCCAAACGCGCGCGCCACAGGTGACAGGCACGCGCCCCCTACGCTAGCTTCGGCAAGCCTCAAGAAGGAATCCCATGACCTTTGCCAGCATGACGGGTTTCGCCGAATGCGCCGGCAGCCATGACGGGCTGCGCTGGCGTTGGGAGGCCAAAAGCGTCAACAGCCGCAGCCTCGACCTGCGCTTACGCATTCCGCCGGGGTTTGATGGTTTGGAACCGCCGGTCCGGCGGCTGGCGGGTGAGCGGTTTTTGCGCGGCGCCTTGCAAATCTCGCTTTCCGTCGAGGCTCCGGAGACGACGCGCGGCCTGACCGTGGATGCGGTCGCCTTGGCCAGCGCGGTCAGAATTGCGCGCGAGGTGGCGGCGGAAACCGGCCTGGCTCCCGCGCGGGTCGACGGCTTGCTGGCACTGAAAGGCGTGCTGGTGGCCGACGAGCCGTCGCTGCCGGAAGACCCGGTGGCACGCGGCCATCGCGATGCCGCGATCCTGGAAAGCCTGGCCAACGCCTTCGATAAGCTGACCAAGGAAAGATGCGGTGAAGGCGCCAAGCTGGCGGCGCTGTTGACCGCGCAAGTGGGTGAAATCGAGCGGCTGGTGGGCGTGGCGGGAGAGCTTGCGACGGCGCAGCCGCAAGCCTTGCGCGCAAGGCTCAGCGCGCAACTCAAGGAATTGTTGGACAATGCTCCGGTTTCGGAGGACAGGCTGGCCCAGGAAGTGGCGCTGCTGGCGGTCAAGGCCGATATCCGCGAGGAGCTCGACCGGCTCGCCGCCCATGTCCAGGACGCGCGCGCGCTGATCGGCCACGGCAAGGGGGTGGGGCGCAAGCTGGATTTCCTGGCCCAGGAGTTCAACCGCGAGGCCAACACCCTGTGCTCGAAATCCACCGACATCGCATTGACGCGCACCGGGCTCGCCCTTAAGGCGGTGATCGACCAGTTCCGCGAGCAATCCCAGAATGTTGAATAAGAATGTCGAATGACAACATCCAACGCCGGGGCTTGATGCTGGTGCTGTCCTCGCCTTCGGGCGCAGGCAAGACCACGCTATCGCGCAAGCTGCTCGACGGAGACCTCTCCATCACCATGAGCATCTCAACCACAACCCGCCGTCCCCGCAGTGGCGAGGAGGAGGGCAAGGATTATTTCTTTGTGTCGCCTTCCATGTTCACTCAGATGGCAGACGCCGGCGCATTCCTGGAACACGCTCTGGTGTTCGGAAATCATTACGGCACGCCGAAGGAGCCGGTGATGATGGCGCTGGCACGCGGCCGCGACGTGCTGTTCGATATCGACTGGCAGGGCACCCAGCAACTGCGCCAGCAGGCTGGCGATGATCTGGTGAGTATCTTTGTGCTGCCACCCAGCCATGAAGAACTGGAACGGCGGCTTCGCGCCCGCGCCCAAGATGCGGAAGACGTGGTTCAGGCGCGCATGGCCAAAGCCAACAACGAAATCAGCCATTGGGCGGAATATGACTATGTCGTGATCAACGACGATCTGGATTCGACGCTGGTGAAAATCCGCACCATTCTGGACGCAGAGCGTATGAAGCGCGGACGGCAGACGGGTATTGCGGAATTCGCGCGAAAACTCATGGACTAGCCTCTAATGTCATCCCCCGCGGATAGATCAGATCCGGTCTTTCCATCTGGGTTCCCGCCCTGCCGCTCGCTTATGCTCGCGGCGTTCGTCGCTCGAAATGGTCCACCGGACCATTTCGTTCGCCTCCGGCGAACCGCTCCTCACCCCCTCGCATTGCTGACGCAATGCTCGGCCGGGAATGACATTAAGTGTTTAGCGCTCGCGCCAAGGCGGCAAACTGTTCGATTTTCAAATCTTCCGGCCGCGCGGTGGGATCGATGCCGGCTTTTTGCAGCAAGGCTTCGCCGCCCAGCACTTTCAGCGACTGGCGCAGCATCTTGCGGCGCTGGCCGAAGGCGGCGGCCGTGACCTTCTCCAGATCAGGCAGATTGGCGGGCGCCAGCGGTTCGCCGCGCGGCTCCAGGCGCACAATCGCTGACGTCACCGAAGGTGGCGGCACAAAGGCGCCTTTGTTCACATCGAACAGGATTTTGGCGGTGCAGCGCCACTGCGCCAGCACCGAAAGGCGGCCATAATGCTCGCCGCCGGGCTGGGCGGTGATGCGTTGCGCCACTTCCTTTTGGAACATCAAAGTGAGGCCGGCCCATAACGGCGGCCAGGCCGGGGCGGTAAGCCATTTGATCAGAAGCGCGGTGCCCACATTGTAAGGCAGGTTGGCCGCCAACCGTACACCTGACGGGAGAATGGCGGCTTCATCCAGTTCCATCGCATCGGCGGAATGGATTTCGAGTTTTCCCGGCCAGGCGCGGGCGATCTCTTCCAGCGCCGGAAGGCAGCGCGCATCGCGCTCCACCGCAATCACTTTGTCCGCGCCTTCGCTGAGCAGTGCGCGGGTGAGGCCGCCCGGGCCTGGGCCCACTTCGTAAAACACGCCGCCTTCATTGGCTCCTGCCGCGCGGGCTATCTTGCGGGTGAGATTGAGGTCGAACAGAAAATTCTGGCCAAGAGATTTCTTGGCCGCCAGACCATGTGTGGCTATGACCTCACGCAGAGGCGGAAGCTTATCGACCTCTGGCATCGGCCATGTCCGCCGCCATCTTCACCGCCGCGATCATGCTGCGGGGATCGGCTTTGCCTTGGCCCGCAATATCCAGCGCGGTGCCATGATCGGGCGAGGTACGCACAATCGGCAGACCCAGGGTCACATTCACGCCGTCCCAGAAGCTTAAGGTCTTGATCGGGATCAAGGCCTGGTCGTGATACATGCACAGCGCCGCGTCGTAGGTCTTGCGCGCCTCCTCATGGAACAGCGTGTCGGCCGACAGCGGCCCGCGCACGCCGAAACCCCGCGCCTTCAACGCCGCGATGGCCGGTGCGATGATGGTTTCCTCCTCGCTGCCGAGAACGCCTTCTTCACCGGCATGAGGATTGAGCCCTGCCACCGCCAGCCGGGGGTTCAAAATTCCGAAATCGCGGCGCAGGGCGGTCAGGATGATCTCTCCGGCATCGAACACCGCTTGCTTGCTGATGGCCGCAGGGACCTCCGCCACCGGCATATGGATGGTCAGCGGCACCACCCGCAATTTCTCGCTGGCCAGCATCATCACCGCCCGTGGTGCGCCGGTGAGATGGGCAAGGAATTCGGTATGGCCGGGAAAGGCAAATCCCGCCGCGTTCAGCACCGCTTTGTGAATGGGCGCGGTGACCAGCGCCGCCGCTTCGCCCTTGAGACAGGCCGAAACCGCGATCTCGATCGCCTCGGTGACCGCCGCGGCGTTGCGCGCGTCCGGTTTTTGCGGCGCGGCAGCGGCTTTGGAATTGGTGGGAATCAAGGCGTGGCGGTGAGAGGCGAAAATATCCGCGTCACCGACGAGCTTCAGCGGATGGTCCCCGACCTTGCCGCCGAAATGATCAAAAGCCGCAAGTGCGACCTCTGGCCCGATGCCAGAGGGTTCGCCCATGGTGATCAGGATGGGTCGCGCGCCGCTCTTAGCGGATGAGGGCATCGGGTTTGCTGTCGTCGCGCACCTGGATATTGGCATCGCGCTTCAGGTCGCGCAGATAGCGCCGCGCCAAGGCGGCGATCTGGCCCTCGAACAGCCGGTCTTCCACTTGCGCGCGGGTGGGCATCACATAAGCGGTCTTGACTTCGATCCGCTTGTCGCAGCGGGCGATCAATTCGATACCGGCCTCCGACATGAAAGGCGGCGCAGCCTCGCCGGGCTTGGAGTCTTTCATGGCCTCTTGGATCTGGGGGCTCAGCTCGGCGAGCTTGGCATCACCCAAATTCATATAGACCGAGCCCTTCATCTTGTTGGCCAACTCCTCGAGCTGGGCGCAGCCGGTATAGTGAGTCTGAATCTGCGCCGCCACTTTGATGACCGGCTCGATCTGCTCCTTCGGGCTGCGGGGATCGACCGGGAGCAATAGGCGCGCCAGCGGCAAGGTGCCCTCGGGGCCTGGGGGACCCTTTGGCGCCGTTTCGATCTTGGTGCCCAATGGCTCCTGCCGTTCGGCCAGGGCCAGAACATAATAGCCGCCGGTGGAGCGGACGGGCTCGGTGATGGCGCCCACGTCCAACTTGGCCAAGGCGGTGTTCAGTTCCGGCGCCAACTGGCCTTCATTGATCCAGCCCATGTCGCCGCCCGTGGCGGCGGAGGGATGCTGGCTGAACTGCCGCGCCACCATCCGGAAGGGCGCGCCCTGGCGCAGTTGGTTTTGAACTTCCTCGGCGTCTTTCTTTACCTTGGGGTCCAGCTCGGGATTGTCCACCGGCAGGAAGATTTCCATCACATGATAATGCGGCTTGTTGGCGCCTTCGGCATAGCGCTGCATTTCCGCGTCCACCATTTCCGGTGAGATGTTGATTCGGTCGCCATACTCGTCCTGCACAGCTTTTTGCCAGGCGATGGAGGCGGTGATCTGGGCGCGCAGCGCGTCTTCGCTCGCTCCGGCTTTGGTCAGGTTCTCGCGTAGCTGTTCCATGGTGAAGTGATTGTCCTGCATCATGCCGTTGATGCGTTTGTTCACTTCAATGGGGCTTACGGTGATCTTTTTCTTCTGTGCTTCCTGAAGCTGGACTTTTTCGGCTTCCAACTGGTCCAGTATCTGGCTGCGCATACGGGTCTTTTGTTCCGCCGTCAGCTGCTGGTTGATGCCGTTCAGGGCAAGATACAGCGCCACACGCTGGCGAAGCTCGAAATCGGAAATGGATTCGTCATTCACCGTGGCGACGACGGAGTTGGAATCATTCGCCGTCTTGTCGTCGATAGCGTCGATCACCGCGGCGTCGTTGTTCTTGGCCTCCTGCACCCCATCGGCGGAAGCGGGCTTGTCGCCCTCGGTGACCGCCTGCTCGGCGGCGGCGGGATCCTCACTGGCCGAAGGTGGGGTGTCTTGAGCGGCGGGAGCAACCGCCGCGGCTGAAGGCTTGGCTGTGGGCGCGATCGCGGCGTGCTGCGCATCCGATTTCAGGGGGGATTTGAGCGGCGGCACGGCCGGCAAGCTGTTTAGGCTCGCACCTTGGGCAATGCCCGCGCCGGCCAGCATGGCCGCGCCCAAAAGCAGGGTGGAAGCAATCCGCATGATCTCTTGATCTGGCTCTTTATTTTGGCCTTAGGTCCTCAAAGCGCGCCGCCGGACCTGCCGCCAAAATACGGAAATTCCCGCTCGGATCAATGGCCTGCGCCGGATGGGCGGAAATCCTGGCTTTTCAAGCCTCCCCGACCCGCTTCGCGGACAGTTCCGCCTGCCTCAGGGATGAGTCAGCGCAAACACGTCCCGGGGGAACAGGCTGAAGGGCCGAATGCTGGTATCGCCGGTCTTCAGGCTGAAGCGCAGAATCCAGGACGTCGAGGGCGGCACGCCCAGCACCAGGTCTTCGGTGTATTTGCGCCGGTAGGCCAGCGAAATCGCCAGACATTCATCCTCATAGCCCAGGCCATATTCTGTATTGAGGAACTGGTCGTTGGTGAGGTCGCGCTGGGCGGCGGCAAAGACCTGCCAGTTGCGCCAGATATTGACGTCGGCCTGAACATTGATTTCCTCGCGGCCGGGCAGGCCCAGGCTGATGACCGACTGCGGCAGCTGGACATAGCTCACTTGCAACGAGGAGCGGTTGTAGCTTCCGGTTACGTAAATTTCATGCCGCCGGATGGTGCCGTTGCCCCGGTCCATATCGATCCGGTCGGTGAAATCCAGATGCGGGAACTTGACCGAAAAACTGCCCACCACGTCGGAAGATGTGCCGCTGTTGCCGGAAAAAGCAGCGAGCAGGGGATCGGGTTTCAGCCGATAGGTCTGTCCCAGCTGGGCCTCTACCTTGCCGCCCGGAAACAGGGCCTCCGCCATGGCGCCGACATTGGCGCGGGGGCCGCTTTCAATCACGTCATAGCCGGGAAGCTGATTGAAGCTGAAGATATTGTTGTCGCTGAATTCGAAGGCCTGGGAATCCTCGATGCGAAGCCCGCGCGGATTGCCGCCATAAGGCTGGGCGATGAACTGGGCGATCGGCTGAAGGATGTAGGAATAGCCGGGTGCGCCTTGGGCGACAAAAGGCCAGCGCCAATCCAGCGCCGCATAAGCCGTGCCGCGTTCCAAGGTATTGTCCGTGGTGCGCGGCGGGCCATTGGCCGGAACGTCGAAGTGATAGGCATCGCCACGGGCATCCAGCACAAAGGTCCAAAGCTGGCCGTTGCCGATTATAAAGGGCCTTCTCCAATTCATCTCGCCGGTCATGCGCTGGTCATTGCGCTGGTTGTCGCGGCCGATGGCGACGCCATTGAGATCGAAGCGGAAGGTTCCGCCCACCACTTTCTGGGTGGGGATATAGGAGGCTTCCAGCTTGGGCAGAATGAAGGGAATGCGCGCCGTGACGTCTGTGGAACGCAGGCCCTGGAAATAGTAGCTCGTCAGTGAGAAGCGGGAGCGGCCGGGTGTGGCTTCCACAAACAGGTCATTGGTCAACCGGTCCAGGAAGGAGATGTCGTAGAAGCGCATATAGGCGCTGTTGCTGGTCATCTGCAGATCGGTGCCGGCGCGCCAGACATCGTTGAATTGCTCGCGCGCCGAACCGAAGATATGACCATAGGTTTGCGCGCCAGGGCTTCCCGACAGACCGCCATCGGGATTGTAAGCGCCGCTGCCCTGGAACCACAGCCCGCCTGTCTGCCAGCGCGCGCGATATTCCATTTCGAACACCTCGCCGCCCGAGGTGGAGAACATCGGCGCCAAGGTCATGTCCTGGCTCGGCGTGATCGCGACATAGACCGGCAGGCGGACGAAATAGCCGATCTTGGTGGAGGTGCCCACCTCCGGCATCAAGAGCCCCGACGAATACCGCACTGTGGGATCGGGTACCGACATGGACGGTGTCCAAGCGACCGGCACGCCTTCCACTTCGATGGTGGCGTTCTTGAAGCGGACCTTGTGCTTGGACTGGTCGTAGACCACGCGCTCGGATTTGACCTGCCACAGAGGCGTGCGCTGTCCGGGCTGATTGCAGATCTTGCAAGGGCTATAGACGGTGCGATGCGCGATCACGGTGTCGCCGTTGATGCGCTCCGCGCTTTTTGCCGCCATGCGCCCGGTCTGGCCGATCAGGGCGCCAAAACCTTGCAGCACGCCGTCGCGCATATGGTCGGTCAACACCACGTGATCGGAAAAGGCCACATTGCCTTTTGTGTCGGTCATGGTGACATGGCCGTTGGCCGTCACTTTGTCGCTGGCCTGGTCATAATCGACACGGTCGGCCAGCAAGGTGCGGCCGTCGTCGGAGATTTCGACATGGCCGACCGCCGACACAGTCTTGCCTTCGCTGTCATAGACCACTTCATCGGCTTCCAGCAGGATGGGCGCGTCTTTCTTAGGCGTGGCTATGCCGGAAGCGTGCAATTGCGCGGCTTGGGCCGTCACGGGCATCAAGGCACTGGCGGCTAGCAGGACAAGACGCATTGCGAAGCGCATCAGCCGGCTTCCCCGCGCGGATGCGTCAGCAGGCGTGCCAAAAAATGAAGGCAGGGTGAGCCGGAAATAGCAATCGCCGACAGGCGATTGCCCGGCGAACGCGCGGAGCGAAAGCGACGCGCCGGCATTAGCCATCCTCCTGCGAGAAGACCAAGGTCATGCCGATCAGGATGGAGGCCAGTGCCGGCGCCGTCGCCGCCAACAGGATGGGGACCGCGCCGGAGCGGCCCAGGACCGTGGTCAGGTTCTGGAAAAAGAACACGCCAAAGCCGCAAGCCGCGCTGAGCAGGATGACCCTGCCTACGCCACCTTCGCGCCCCAGCTTGAGCGAGAAGCTGGCGGCCATGAACACCATGGCCGCGAACAAAGCAGGCAGGGCATAGAGGGCATAGAGATAAAGCTGATACCGCGCGGCCGAAAATCCGGCGGCTTGGGCGGCGCGGATATAGCCAGGCAAGTCCCAGAAGGACAGCGCATCCGGCGCGGTGGAGCTTTCCACAATCTGCTCCGGCGTCAGAGTGGTGGCCAGCCGGTAGCTGGCGTGATGCGCCGGCACCCCGCGCAGGTCCGACACCCAGGCGTCCCGCAAGACCCAGAAATGGTCTTGCAATTGCGCCGACTTGGCATCGATGCGCCCGAGGAAACTGTCGTTGGCGCCATACAGCAGCACCATCACATCTTCCAGATGTTCCCCCTGCTGGGCGACTCGCAGGGCATGGATCACGGACTGCTGCTGGGCATCACCCTGGCGCAGCCAGAGCCCGTTCATGGAAACGGAAAGCTGGCTTTCCTCGCCTTTGACATAGCGTGCTTCCAGGCCGGCAAATTCCGAATACATGCGCGCCGAGATCGGCGTGAAGATCGTCACCGCTGCGACGCCGATGAACACCGCTACGGTGAGCGGCGGCAACAGGAAATCCCAGGCCGAGATGCCGGCGGCGCGGGTCGCGACCAGCTCGCGCGAGCGCGACAGGCGCACAAAGGTGAAAACCCCGCCCAGCAGGATGGCGAAGGGCAGCATCTTCTGGCCCAGATTGGGCAAATACAGCACCGCCATGCCGATCGCGGTCGCAGCGGGCACATTGTGGCCTGCGGTTCGGTTCAGCAAATCCACGATGTCGATGGAGAAGGCCATCGTGAGGAAGATGGCGCAAACCACCCCCACGCCGATCAGGTATTGCACCGCCAGATAGCGATAAAGGGTCCAGGACCAACTCATGCGCCGGAACCGATTATGGCGTTGGATCTAAATCGCGTCAGCAGCGAAGCGGGCGTGTATCCCGCCAGCACGGAGACGGCGCCCGCGGTGCC
>Ga0068865_100001762_pt1 | contig 12702 bp, 16 predicted proteins | sample KBSMisM12_FD_75293 | JGI IMG/M metagenome (GOLD analysis project Ga0068865, IMG submission 75293) | Miscanthus rhizosphere microbial communities from Kellogg Biological Station, Michigan, USA - KBS Miscanthus M1-2 | ecosystem: Host-associated > Plants > Roots > Rhizosphere > Soil ...
GTTTGCGCCATTTCTGATCCTGGGCGCCCTGATTGCGTTGTTTTACGGCCCCAGTCTTATACACTGGTATATAGGAATGATCTATGGATACTAAAGTAAACTCTCAATTCGAAACTCTAAACTCCAAAAAAGGCTTTACGCTTATCCGTCCACAAAGTGGAGGGAGAGGAGGAAACCAGTATGGTTTTACCCTCATCAGGAGAAAAGCGTCCCCGCTTTCACAACAGAAAGCGTTTACCCTCATCGAGCTCCTCGTCAGTATGGCCATTATTGGTTTACTGGTTGCTCTGATGGTGCCAGCCATTAATCGGTCGCTGTCGAATAACAATATCGCTAACGATGCCGATCTGTTAAAGGCTAAACTAGAGGAAACACGCCTGTTAGCTGCCTCTACCCAACAGGCTGATACCCAAAAAGGGTATTACGCGCTCTATTTGCCCAAAGGTAATCCTGTTAGTTATTTTGCAATTTTACGTTTGACGGCCAGTTCTACCGACGACACTTTTGTTGCTCCTTGCACGGCTGAGATTGCTATGGGTCAAGCAATCGCCGATGACCCGAATAATTTCAGTTGTGTCGTTGATCGCGTCAATCTAAGCAGTAACGTCGTTTTGCTTAACGGTGGCGCTGATCGACTGATTATCTATCGATCACCAAATCAAGAGCTTTTTGAGGGTAGAATTGCTGCTGATACGCATTGGCATGCTCTGTCGCCCGTTTTCAACTGGGGGGCCAACGTCAAGCTTAAATTGCAATCACCAGCCAAAGTCGCCACAATATCGGTAGATGCCCAAACGGGTAAACTAACGATTGCTTATCAATAATTATGCAAACGAGGGGAATGTTAAACAAACATATAAGGTGCGCCGGATTTACTCTATTAGAGGTCCTCGTTGCCGGAAGTGTTTTGTTTGTCGTTACTACTGCCGTTGTTGGACTAAGTAACTCCATTATTCGTGGTACCAGTACCAACGCCGATAAAACAATCGCCAATCGCTGGGCGAGCGAAGGACTGGAGCTGACCAATAAAATCCGCAACGACTCCGTTAAAAGCGGTGGCACGGCTGTTAATGGCGAATCAGTGTGGTTTGCCCAAGCCGCCAGCGTTGATAAGTATGGTTGGTACGATTTAGCAGCCAATAAAGTCGGAGCCGTTACTACGTGGCAATTAAATCCTACGAGTGCACCAGTTCAACTACCACTCGCTGACGCCCCATCATACTCGGCTACTCCCCTGGAGAGCCAAGGATTGCAAGCAACACGATTAATTTGTGTCGAAGCCTACGGGGCTGTGGACGTATCAAGTGACTCGGCCTCTGCTAGCTGTAATAGCCGTGATGGTACGAGTAGCCCAGTTAATGACGGTGATCGTGTTCCGAGCGGTGATTGCAGCTCAACCGACACTTACTGTCTTCTAATAAAGGCGAGTCTTAACCGCAATCATAGTACTGCTAGCGCCTATATTCCCTCGGGTAATATGGTTAAGATTCGCTCTGTTGTTATTTGGCCGGACCATAACAGCTTTAGAACTGCTGAACTTTCGACCTTATTTGGCAACTGGCAGGATAGTAACCAACTCTAATGAAAAAGGGCTTTACTCTTCTTGAGTTGCTTATCTCGATTACTATTTTTGCGGGTATTATGGTTATTGCTCTGGGCGCCTTTGCTCGTAGCGCTACCACGGCTGCTAAATCAAACGATTCACGCAGTAAAACTGAGGCCGCTCGATCATTTATCGATCAAATTAGCAACGATTTCCGTTTTATTGATACGACCGTCACCTTGCCATTTGATTCTGATCACTGCTCAACTAAGCCAACTCCTCCCGTCGGAGCTACTTGGAAGGGTTTTTGCTTGGATCCGCTCGCCGATGGTTCGAACTCAGTTTTCTTATTGTTAAAGTATCCGGGCGATAGTACTTACACCGGTAAGCTTTACTACGCTAGTACCAATAGTGGTGATCACGATCTTTGGGTAGCCGAAAAGCGTAATTGTAGCGTGGCCACTGAGTGTTTCCCAGTTACCGCTGATGCCACCAGCGTTTTAGGCTCACTTTATACTGCTAGCAACGCCACTGTCTTTACTGGCCAGGCTGACACTGCAAGCTCAAGCGGATATTTGGGGGTGAGGCTGGTTCTTCGTTCGCATGATGCCAGTAGCTGTACCAACGAAGGCAGCTGTTACGAGCTCGCGACTACTTTAACTTCGGGAGGGTTCTAATGAAAATTCGACTAAACAATCAGCCTGGTAGCAGCCTTATCTTGGTCCTTTTGGTTATTGCAGGCATTGTTACTGTTACCTTTGGAATTCAGCGTATTACCTTAGTGCAGTTCAGCCAATCTAATCGAGAAGAAGATAACGTTATGGCCTATTATGCGGCTAAGGCCGGTATCGAGGACGGTTTGACACGGTTTCGTTTTGATCGAGATGTGCAGACCCAGGACGGTAAGGTCTTTCGTTACGGTTTAAGTGACGCTAAGACATCTCCGGCTGAAGTAACTGATGGAACAGCAATTAACTCGATAACCAGTTATCGTCCTGGTAATCAGTATTATGACCTTAAGATCGATTTCAAGACCAATCGAATTAATGTTGATGCGAGTACTGGCGCGCCAACGTTCTCAGACAGTCAGAAGATTGCTAAAGACGACACCTTACAGCTGACTGGTTTTGCAGCTTCTAATACGCCTTATTACCTGCGAGTCGCTTTTCAGGCAACTAATTGCTCAGCTGCCGATCAAGCAAAAGCCTTTGTTCAGCTTCATTACCAAACCGAAGCCGGGGCAACTCAAGAAGCTACTCTTAATCTCACCAGCGGTTCATATGATTCACGAACAACCAATCAGAATATCCTGATTAACCCCGGCGCCAATTTAGTTAGCCTAACCCGTTTTCGTAGCTATTACTGCGACGTTGATTACGCTTTCTCAACCAGCTTAACAAGCAACGGTTACGGCAAAGGGAATAATGCCGGTCCTAAATTTGACGATCTCACCACAACTTTAACCGCAACAGGCTATTTCGGTAGCGCCAAACGAACTCTCGTTGGAACGATTAATCGAGAGAGTGGCGTCTTAATCGGTATTTACGATTACACTGCTTACGCTGGTCAGGGCAGTATTAAACCCTAACGTAGACACCTTCTGTCGAATCGGGCATAGTGCGAAAAGTATGATTACTATTCACACCGACGGTGCTTCGCGGGGCAATCCGGGAGCAGCCGCAATTGCTTATGTAATTGAAGGGTTACCAGAAAGGATTGAACAAGCCCGAACTATCGGCACAACCACTAATAATCAGGCCGAATACCAAGCTCTTTTGGCTGCCTTGACCAAACTGGCTGACATGGGGCCGACTAGTCAAGATATCGAGTGTATAGCCGATTCCGAGTTAATGATTAAACAGCTTCGTGGTGAGTATCGGGTTAAGGACGAGCTCCTACGCCCCCATTACCAAGCAATTTTGACACTTGTTCGGCAACTCGAAGTAGACGGTAATACTTTTAGTTTTACGGCTGTTCGCCGTGCCCAAAACAAGCGAGCTGATCAACTCGCCAATTTGGCCCTTGACGGCCAGTTGTAATGCGAAAGTTTCTAACCTTGCCGGTCGATTGGGTAGTTTTGTTTATCCCAATTTTGCTGACAGTTACTGGGATAGTTACTATCTACACGATTACTTTTGCCCAGCATGGCACTTCTTTGGCGTTTGGCCAGTTAATTTTTGGTTTAATTGGTCTGGCAGCAATGACGGTAGTGATGTTCTCCGATTATCGCTTTTTTGGCTCGATTGCTTTACCACTGTTTGCTATCGGCTTACTCGCTCTTATTCCGTTGTTGCCGCCGATCGCTCCGAAGCTCCCTTTTGTTATGAAAGTCTACGGTGCTCACCGCTGGCTCAATTTTGGTCTTTTTCAAGTTCAACCAGCCGAAGTCTTTAAGCTGATCGCTGCTATTTTTGGAGCCAAATACTTAGCTGATAAGGTCGGCCAAATAAAGATTGGTCAAATAATAATTTTTGCCATTCTTTCTGTCGTTCCGTTTGTCTTGGTTCTCGCTCAGCCAGACTTAGGAACAGCGGCTGTTCTTTTAACAATTTTTATTACCCTTTTTCTTGCTTCTGGACCATCTCGCCGGATCTTGCTAGGAGCATTGATAGTTGTTGGACTGGTGGTGCCGCTTTTTTGGGCTAATTTAAAGCCGTACCAAAAAAATCGAGTTGAGACGTTTCTCAATCCAGCTGCTGATCCGCAAGGGGAGGGCTATAACGTTCGTCAGTCGCTCATTGCTGTCGGTAGCGGTGGTTTAACCGGCCGAGGTTTTGGCCAGGGCTCACAGACCGTTTTAAACTTTTTACCGGTGCCACACGCCGACTTCATCTTTGCTGGTTTTGCCGAAGCAACCGGTTTTGTTGGCTCGTTTATTCTGATTGTTTTGTATGTTGTCCTGATTTCTCGAGCGGTCACCATCGCTCAAGCTTCAACAGATTCTTTTGGCCAACTTTTGGCTTTGGCCATTGCCGCTAAATTCACCTTTCAAACCATTGTTCATATTGGGATGAATATTGGGCTTTTGCCGGTAACCGGTATTCCGTTGCCGTTTATGTCTTACGGTGGTACGGCGCTCATTATCGACTTGGTTTGTATCGGGATGTTGGAGAGCATTTATATTCGCCACAAACGGATGTTTTTCTAGGCTTGTCAAAGAGGAGCAATTTCTCGTTGACGAAAACCAGAAAGTTTCGTACAATGTTACCTGTTAGACAAACTAATGGCAGAAGCAACTACCACAAAACGAGCCGTCATCAACCTCGGGGGCAAACAGCACCTCGTTGAAGTTGGTCAAAAAATTAACGTTAACCGCCTTACTGATCAAGAAGGCGCTGTTTTAGAAGTTCAAGATGTTCTCACTCAAACGCCGGTTAAGCTCAAAGTTTTGAGTCATCTATTAGGTGTAAAAATTCGCGGCCTTAAATTTAAAAATAAGGTTCGCTACACTCGTCATTACGGTCACCGCCAGCACCTCAGCACTGTTGAGGTTAGTTCGATTGGTGCCGTTGCCACGACTAAAGTAGCTACCTCAACCAAAACCGCTCCTAAGAAAGCCACCAAGAAAGTTTCTAAGAAGGAAACTAATGCCTAGTCTGCCGGGCGTTAGTTACGTTAAAAGTGTCGTCGAAGAAGGTAAGAAAGTTATCTGGCCATCTCGGGAAATGATCCTTCGTCATAGTGTTATGGTGATTGCTACAGTGGCAGTGGCGACGGTTATCGTTGCTGGTCTCGATTATGGCTTTCAAAAATTACTTTTATTAGCTATTCAATAATGACAACTCAAGACGATTCTCTACGAGAAAAACTATCCGATCAGTCAATCTCGAACGAAAGTAACCGCCAAAGCGGTCAAGCTGGCTGGTATGTTATCCACACCTATGCTGGTTATGAGGATCAGGTGGCTGAAAACCTTAAACAGCGAGCGGCCAATCCCAATCTTCAAGATTTTATCTTTGAAGTAATTGTCCCTAAAGAAAAACAAGTCGAAATTAAAAACGGTAAACGCAAAACGGTGGAGAAACGCAGCTTCCCTGGCTATGTTTTTGTTAACATGATCGTGACTGACGAATCTTGGTACGTTGTTCGGAATACTCCAAGTGTTACTGGGTTCTTGGGCAGCGGCGTCCAGCCAACCCCAATTCCTCAATCAGAGGTGGACGCTATCAAGGCCAAGATGGAACGAGACGAACCAGAACACACAGTAGACTTGCAGAAAGATGATCTTGTTCGCATTAACGACGGCCCACTTAAAGGTTACGAGGGTAAGATTACTGAAGTGGATGCCACTAAAGGCAAGATTAAAGTTTCTGTTTCGATGTTCGGCCGTGAAACCCCTGTTAATTTGGATTTCCTTCAGGTGAAAAAGATTTAATTTAGAATTTAAACCAATTATGGCAAAAAAAGTAAAAACAGTTATTAAGCTCCAAGCTCCCGCCGGTAAGGCGACGCCTGGTCAACAGATCGGTACGGCCCTTGGACCGCACGGCGTTAATATGATGGAGTTCATTACCGCTTTTAACGAGCAAACTCGCGCGATGGGGGATACGATTGTCCCAGTCGAGATTACCGTTTACGAAGACCGAACCTTCAGCTTTATTACCAAAACTCCACCAGCGGCCATCCAGCTCTTGAAAGCTGCTAAGTTAGAGAAGGGTTCCTCCACGCCGCGTAAAGAAAAAGTCGGTAAGGTGACCAAAGAGCAGGTTCGAGCCATTGCCGAGAACAAGCTTACTGATTTGAGCGCTCGTACCGTCGAACAGGCAATGAAGATTGTCGAAGGGACTGCTAAGTCGATGGGTATTGAAGTCGAGAAGTAAAACTTCGCAAAGTAGTTTTAAATAGCGGGCAGGAATATTCCTGCCCGCTTTGTTAAAGCTCGTACTTGATTAAGAGGCGAATGTGCTCCAACTCGCCAGGGCTCGATTCGCGAACCGGCGATGGTGAGTAGTTCTGCCCCCAGCGTTCGTCAGTGTACGTGGCTATTTCGATTGTGCGTGGTTCTTTGTAACGTGGGATGACATGCTCGTGGAGGTGATGACCGTGTCCTTCGTGGTTTTGAAGAAAGCACCAGTTAATTAGGTCCGGCCGCCATAACTTGTAAAGAATGGCTCTGGTACGTTTCTCCAGAAACTCCAGCTCATCCCTTTCCTTAGTTGTCATCTCAGTCTTATCGATTTTGCCATCTCGATGGGCCCAGATGTACAGTCGGCCGAGATAATACTGGTTTTCGTGGAGATATAAATCCCAGTGCGAGTATTCCGCAATTTTTAAATGTTCAAATTTTGAATCCATGTGCAACACCAACCCGATAATATCTGCTTTTTAAGAAAAAGCCACCTTGCGGTGGCCTTTCCTAAATCCTCCCTACGCTCTCACTATCCTGCGTTGCGCATTATTGCCGACCGAATTTACTGGGCCGGTGATAGTGTAGCGCAGAAAGCCGTAAAACACCTTGATGTTCTCTGGCTTTCTGGCGAGGTCTGCTTGTTAAGCTTTAGGAATTTACCATATTATAAAAAAGATGTCAAGACTTTCTCACTATTTTCGCAACAGTGATCCGGAATTGGTGATGAGCCTGGCTAGTGTTGAAGCAATGACGCCGCACGCTTGGCAAAAAGTTCTAGCCAAATTCCCTTCCTTGCTAGAAGCGGCCGCAGCTTCAAAAAAGGAGCTGCTCTCGGCGGGTTTAACCGAGCAACAGGCGACAGAGCTGGCTGGCCGCCCAAATGATGTCTCTCGGGAAATGAAACTTCTCCAGGCAAGAAACATTCGAATTGTTACTCTAGCTGACCCAGCCTATCCGACACTACTGAAAGAAATTAACGACTCGCCACTTTGGCTCTTTTACCGTGGTCAATTAGATTGCCTAGAAAGTCAGCCAACTTTAACGGTCGTCGGTACCCGCAAACCCAGTGCTTATGCCGAGGAGATTCTTCCCCGTCTTTTAGGAGCAGACCTTTTGAACAGAGTAGCTATTGTATCTGGATTAGCATATGGCATTGATAAAATCGCCCATCAACTCAGCCTTAAGGCGGGCGGCCAGACAGCGGCGGTCTTGGCTGGTGGGCTGGACCGGATTTATCCAGCCGACCACACTCGCTTAGCAGAACAGATTATTGAGCAAGGCGGAGTAGTTCTCAGCGAGTACCCACCACTTAGCCGACCGTGGCCGTATCGTTTTCCGGTGCGCAATCGGATCTTGGCTGGTTTGTCGCCGCTCACCCTGGTGGTGGAAGCAGCGATTAAGTCGGGGACGCTTACCACTGCCAAATCCGCTCTCGACTATAATCGTGATCTCATGGCCATACCCGCCGATATTACTCGTTCCAATGCCGAAGGCGGCAATTTCCTGATTAAACGCGGTGCGATGGCAGTTGATTCAGCGGCTGATCTGTTGGCGTACTACAATATTGATTCCGCAAAAAATGATCCGCTCATTGACAACTACCCCAGTAAAATTCTAGACTTACTATCTAACGGTAATGCGCTTAGTGTTGACGACCTGGTCTCGCGCTCCGGCGTTAGTATTGATACGATTCTGACAGAGCTGACCGAACTGGAGCTTTCCGGCCTCGTTTACCAGGTTAAAATCGGTTATTACCAACAAGCCAAAAAATAAATTTTTATATGTCTAAAAAGTTAGTTATCTCATTCTTACAGATCGTAACTCGTCTTTTCTAATGAAAAAACTTGTTATTGTCGAATCTCCCGCCAAAGCCAAGACGATTTGGAACCTTTATGGTGATAACTCAACTGAGCCTTGCAAAAAGCAGGGGAGTACGAATGAGTAAAAAACTCGTTATTGTCGAGTCGCCCGCTAAGGCGAAGACGATTGGTCAGTATTTAGGCAAGGACTTTATTGTTAAAGCCTCGTTTGGTCATGTCCGCGATCTACCTAAGACTAAGCTCGGTATTGATGTCGACAAACACTACCAAGTTGATTACCAAGCTATCCCTAAATCCAAAAAGGTTCTGGCTGAACTTAAAAAAGACCTCAAAGAGAGCGACGAATTGTATCTGGCCACCGACCCGGATCGAGAAGGCGAAGCGATTGCTTGGCATTTAGTCGCTGAATTGAAACCAACAAAGCCTGTTCACCGAATTGCCTTTACGGAAATTACTAAATCAGCCGTTCAAGATGCTGTTGCTCATCCACGGACGCTCGATCAAGATTTAGTCGATGCTCAGCAAGCCCGACGTATTCTGGATCGACTAGTTGGCTACAAACTCTCGCCGTTGTTATGGAAGAAAGTGTACCGTGGTCTGTCGGCCGGCCGGGTTCAGTCAGTGGCGGTTCGCTTAATTGTTGAGCGTGAACGCGAGATTAAAGCCTTCCAAGTTCGGGAATTCTGGACGCTGGAAGCCGATCTCAAAGCCAAGGGTGGGGACTTTAAGGCTTTTGTTGTCAAAGAGGGGACGAGTACCAAATTGGAATTAGAGAGCCAGGCCGAAATCGAAAAACTGGCCAAGCAACTCAAAGATACTGACTTAACGATCGGGAGCATTGAGCAAAGCGATAGCTTACTTCGACCGTCACCGCCACTTATTACCTCAACCCTCCAACAGCTGGCCGCTCGAGCGTGTGGCTTTTCGGCTAAAAAAACAATGAAGATCGCTCAAGATCTTTACGAGGGCATCGAAGTCGCTGGTCGCGGTACCCACGGCCTGATTACTTATATGCGAACCGACTCCTACAATATTGCCGCTATTGCTCGCAAACAAGCCGAAGAGCAGATTGGTCGCCAATATGGTGCTCGCTACTTGCCTGCCAAGCCGAACGTTTTTTCTAAAAAAGTCCGCGGCGCTCAAGAGGCTCACGAGGCCATTCGCCCAACCGACTTTACCCTTACTCCCGAAGAGGCCGCCAAAAGTCTCTCAAAGGATCACGCTAAGCTGTACACCGTTGTTTACCGGGCTGCTGTTTCTTCGATGATGAGCCCGGCCGAAGTGAAGACGACAACCGTCACTATTAAAAATGATAAAAAGATTGGCCTGTTGTCTCGCGGCCGAGAGCTGGAGTTTGATGGTTATCTGCGAGTTTTTCCTGATTCCGACGAGCGGTTTGAGGCGCTGCCTCAGCTCGAGCAAGCCGAGAAAGTTGCTCTTAAGAAACTTAGCCCGGCGCAACATTTTACTGAACCACCGGCTCGCTATTCAGAAGCGTCGTTGGTGAAAGAATTAGAGCGTCGCGGGATCGGCCGACCGTCCACCTACGCCCCCATTATGAGTACGATTGTTGATCGCGGCTATACTACCAAACAAGCTGGTCGCTTTGTACCAGAAGCGGTCGCCGAGGTGGTGACTGATCTGCTGGTGGAAAACTTTCCGTCTATTGTCGATTATAATTTCACCGCTGCTATGGAAGAAAACCTAGACGAGATTGCCGACGGCGATAAAAAGCTCGAACCGGTTTTAGACGAGTTTTATCAACCTTTTGCCAAGTTACTGGCCGAAAAAGAAAAAACCATTGAGAAAAAAGCGCTGGTTGAAGAGGAGACCGATCAAAAATGCCCGGACTGTGGCAAGCCAGTAGTGATTAAGCTCGGCCGTTTTGGTAAATTTTACGCTTGTTCCGGCTACCCAGACTGTAAATATCGAGCGCCGATTTTGGACGGCAAAGATAAAAAAGAAACGGAGCAGATTGCCAACGAGATTAAAGAAAAATGTCCCGATTGCGGCGGCGATCTGACCGCTAAACAAAGCCGTTACGGCACTTTTATTGGTTGCTCCAACTACCCAAAGTGCAAGTACACCAAATCCATCGAAGTTAAAGCCGATGTTGCTTGCCCCAACTGCGGTAAAGCCATTCTCAAGCGCCACAGCCGCAAAGGCAAGGTCTTTTGGGGTTGCAGCGGCTACCCCGCTTGTAAAACCGCTTTTTGGGACGAACCGGTTAATCAAAAATGTCCTGAGTGTCAAAACTTACTGGTTAAGAAAAAGGATGGTTTAAGGTGTAGCCAGTGCAAATACCAAGAAGAAAAAGTTGGTGTATAAAAAAGCCCGCCGTACCAATCTTGGTCGTGCGGGCGTGAAGTTGAATCGGCTATTGGGTAATTGTGACCTGAGCTGGCTGCGATTCAATCATGGCGAGCTCGTGTAAGAGCTCGGAAACTCGCTGGCTTCCCTCAGATCCGAGGGCGAAGTGGCGAGATGTAACGCTCCTTGCTAGAGCGACGATGCCGTCCATCCAGGTTCCGCTGGGCCAAGCCGTCTTTCGATCTCTGCCGGATATTTCTCCTGAATTGGGCTTAGGGTCAACGTAGCAAGTATTTCCATCCTCGAACATAATCCGAGCATATTCCACCGTCTCGCCCTTACTGTCGTATATGCTGTCTGTCGCTATCTCAACAACGTTGGTGCCAAAATTGTCGTGGATTTGCTCTTCTCCGCATTTCTCGGTGAGTAACTCAATATATTCAAAGGGCCCTTCCTCGTCGATTATATACTTGAAGGCCTTTAGCTTGCCAAGCTGCTCCCGCAGCCAATCAGTGGTCAGTGGTGAGTCAGGGGCAGTGATGTTAATCTGCATACGCGAACATTAGCATCTATAACTCAAAAAGTCAAGATATCCCCCTCGGGTTTTCTTGATCTGATTTTCCAGTACAATACAGAGGTTATCGATGAAAAACATCCTGCCAAAATCTATCCAGCGCTTGAGCGAAGTTTTATCTTCCTTGCCGGGCGTTGGCCCCAAAACCGCTAATCGCCTGACGTTCTATTTATTGGGCAGGGGAGACGAAGAGCTAAAGAGATATGGCCAGGCTTTTGCCGAGCTCAAAGACAATCTCACCACCTGCCATATCTGTCATATTGTGGCCGAAACCGATCCGTGTGATATCTGTGCTGATAAGGCTCGTTTGCCGTATAAAATTGCCGTCGTTGAAGAGCCGCTCGATGTCCTGGCGCTCGAGAAAGCCCATTTTGACGGCCGTTACCATGTGTTAGGTGGCCAGATCTCGCCGATCAATAACGTTTCGCCGCAAGATTTAACTATCGAAGCCCTCCTCAAGCGTTTAGAGGAAGGTGAGATTAAAGAAGTGATTTTGGCGACTGATCCATCGTTAGAAGGCGAGGCCACAGCGCTCTATATCGATGAGCAAGTCAACGAACGAGTGAAAACTGGTAAGGTTGCCGATGATGTGGCTGTTACTCGTTTAGCTCGGGGTTTGCCGGTTGGCGGTGACTTAGAGTACGCCGACGAACTAACCCTAAGCCGGGCATTAGAAGGCCGACGCAGTTACGGTGGCCAGAAATAGTTTGCGAGAAAAATCTAGTCAAATTATTATTAATTGCGTTACAATATTCTCAATATGAAAAACCCAGTTCTTAAAGACACTCACGAAGACTATATCTGTGAAAGTTGCGGTTTTACGAGCGCCGTCCCGAACGAGACCTGTCCGGAATGCGGTTCACCGATGACTACTTTTGGTAATAGTGTCAAAAGCGTCGATGACGAAGCGCTCTTAAGTGACGACGAAATCCTAAAAGGAGTTGATCTTGACGGCTCAGACGGCACGCCGCTCTCCTTAGAAGCCTTGCAAGAAGACGAAGAGGCCGAAGACCGCCAATCCTACGAGAAAGATTCCTTTGGCGACGAGTAAAGCAGTTTATTAAAATAAGAGAATTTTCTCGCTGTGCTAGCGAAGGCTTTATTCCTTGTAGAGGATAAGGGGACTAGTGGCGAAGCGTCCCCCTACCCTCTACAACTCCCACCCCCGCACGCTCGCCTGCGGCGGGAAAAGAAACGGCAAAACCGCCGCTAAAGCCTTAACAGGCCGCTCTGGCTTTGCCTCTAAATTATTAATAATCAAAAACCCAAACTTGAGCGTTGGTAGCGCTTAGCGAAAGTTTCTGGTTTTTCTCCACCAGCCTTGAGCAGCGTGCCGGGGTATAGGGGCGTGGGGACCTAGGGACAGGCTTCGCAACTCGTGTCCCTGGTCCCCACATAAACTGCTTCTTTCCTCAAAGAAGAAAATAGGTTAAAAAGAAGATAATGTTCCAAATCTACAACACTCTCTCCGGCAGGAAAGAAGAATTCAAAACTATTAAGCCGCATCAGGTGAAGATGTACGTCTGTGGCCCAACCGTCTACGACTACGATCATGTTGGCCATGCCCGAACCTACTTGTCGTTCGACCTCCTTAATCGCTTTTTGC